>Ga0081538_10000356_pt1 | contig 52018 bp, 57 predicted proteins | sample TabmetS5T2R1_FD_71022 | JGI IMG/M metagenome (GOLD analysis project Ga0081538, IMG submission 71022) | Tabebuia heterophylla rhizosphere microbial communities from the University of Puerto Rico - S5T2R1 | ecosystem: Host-associated > Plants > Roots > Rhizosphere ...
ACGACACATGGATCGAGCCGATCCCCGACCGCTCTGTCCTGCCGGCGGAGGGTGATCCCGCCGAGCTGGCCGCTCAGCGTGAGAGTATCCGGCTGGCGTTCGTGGCTGCGCTGCAGCACCTCCCGCCGCGCCAGCGCGCGGTCTTGATCCTGCGTGAGGTGCTGTGCTGGAAGGCGGCGGAGGTCGCCGAGCTGCTGGGCATCACGGTCGTGGCGGTCAACAGCGCACTGCAGCGCGCCCGCGCCACGCTGGCCGCCCGCGGTGTCACTTCAGCAGCGCGGCCGCGGCCGCTGGACGGCGTGCAGCAGGAGCTGCTGGCCCGCTACGCTGCGGCCTTCGAGCGCTACGACGTCGACGCGCTGGTGGCGCTGCTGCACGAGGATGCGACGATGTCGATGCCGCCGCTGGGGTGGTGGCTGCGCGGCCGCGCGCAGATCCACCAGGCGCTGCTGGGGTCGGGTCTGCCATGTAAGGACTCCCGCCTGGTTCCGGTGGCAGCCAACGGGTCACCGGCGTTTGCCCAGTACGCGCCCACCGGTCCGGGGGGCGCCCTAGTGCCGTGGGCGCTCGTGGTGGTCGAGGTCGCAGATGGCTGGATCGCCGGATGGACGTCCTTCCTTGATGCTGGTCGTCTGTTTCCGCTGTTTGGTCTGCCGCTTGCGCCTGCGCTGTAGCTCCAGGCGATCAGCCCTGTCCTTGGTCGGTCTGCGGGATTCCGACGAGATTCCGATGAGTTCCGCGGCGCCGCGTCGTAGCACCGGTAGGAGCACGACCAGCCGCCAGCAGCGCCCGACGAGGAGGAACCCATGGCCGACGAGCAGCACCAGCACGCCGCAGGCGACCTCCCAGCCGATCTCGCCAGCCCGGCACGCCGCGCGCTTGCCGCGGCCGGGTACACGCGGCTGGAGCAGCTCACCCAGATCAGCGAGGCCGAGCTTCGGCGGTTGCACGGGATGGGACCCAAGGCGCTCGACCAGCTCCGCCGCGCCCTGGCCGCCAGCGGCCGCGCATTCGCCGACCCCCAGCGCTAGCGGCACGGGCGCCCGAAGCCCCCCTGCCTGAGGAGGTCGAGATTGCGGAAGATCGTAGCCGCGCCGTTCCTGTCTCTGGACGGCGTTGTGGAAATGTCGGAGCAGTGGACCATCCCCTACTTCACCGCCGACATGCAGCAGGTCATCCAGCAGGGGATGGCCGCGGCGGACACGATGCTGATGGGACGGCGAACCTACGAGCAGATGGCCGCCTACTGGCCGAGGATGACCGCCAGCGACGACCCGTTCGCCGAGTTCCTCAACACCAGCCCCAAGCTCGTGGTCTCAACCACCCTGCGGTCGGTCGACTGGCAGAACGCGATGCTGATCACCAACGACGTCACCGGCGAAGTCACCAGGCGCAAGCAACAACCCGGCAAGGACATCCTGATCCCCGGCAGCGCCACCCTGGTCCGCTACCTGCTCCGCGAGGGGCTGGTCGACGAGCTGCGGTTGCTGGTGTTCCCAATCGTCTTTGGCAGCGGCGAGCGCCTCTTTGACGGCTGGACTGCCAGGTTCCCGCTGCGGCTGGTGGCGTCGCGGACGCTCGACAGCGGGGTCCTCTCGCTCACCTACCAGCCGGCATCCGAGTGAACCAGAGCGCGTACCTCGAGGCGGTGGTCCATCAAGATCGCCTGGCTGCTCGGGGACGGCACGACCGGGCAACATCGGCGAGGGGTGCGCTCCGCTCGTCTGGGACCTGAGCATCCCACCGGGCTCTGCGCTCAGCCAGCGGTGTCGGCTTGCTGGTCGCTGAGTCAGGCGCGGCTTGAGCATCGTCGCCGGGAAGCTGTAAAGGGATGCCCACCCCGAGGCGGATCCCGAGGGTCGCCAAGGGTCGGTGGGGATCGCGGCTGTGGAACCGGAGCGCGGCGGCGAGGTTGGTCGGCCCTGCCCGGCACAGCACGCCAATGGCCAGGTTGCGCAAGCAGGCCATGACCTGCTGGGCGGTCCCGGATCGGACCTGGGAGGCGTCCTCGGTGAAGGTCACGTCCCGCACCCAGTGCAGCCCGTTCTCAATCGACCAGTGCCCGCGTAGCAGGTCCGCCAGCCGGGCAGGGCTGGCCTGGGCGTGGGCCAGGCTGGTAACGGCATAGACGACCACGGTCCGCCATCGCCGACTGTGCAGGTCGCGGGTCTTACGGGTGACCTGAAGGACCTGAGAGGCGTGCGGGAAGCCAAACCCGCGCACCGTGACCGCCTTCAGGGTGCGGAGTGCATCAGCCGTGACTACCGCCCCGGCCAGGTCCAAATCGGCCAGCAGCGGCTGGAACCCGGGCACCTCGCCGGCGGCGCCGTTGACGGCGCGTTGGGCCAGCACCCTACGGTGGCGTGGTCCATGGCGCCCAGCAGGTGGACGGTCCGGCCGTCACGCCTGGCGCCCCGAAGAGTCTTGCCGTCCACCGCGACCGCCCATCGACGCCGCCGCTGGTCGGGGGGTCGCGGTCGGCCAGCCACGCGCCGATCACCTCGGCCAGGGTCTCGGCGTCCAGGCGGGCCAGCGTACGACGGATGGTGGCCTCGGAGGGTACGACCCAGTGGACCGGCCCACCACGGCGGGCGCCAAGCACCACCCGGACCAGCTCCGGGGCATCCGCGGCCCCACTCGGCGATCGCGGCCATCGATCGTGCGCCGGCCAGCACCGCCGTGGCGGCCATGGCCAGGATCGCGACCAGCGGGTGGCGTCGGCCACGACGACATCGCGGGTCGCTGATCGTGGCGAGGTAGGCCAGCAGGTGTGGCGCCCGGATGCTCGTGCCTGCTCGATGTCACCACGCACTACGTCACTAACCAGCCAAACTCCCAGAACGACGGAGCCCTGGGACACGGCGATAGCCGCCAACGAAGAACAGACCGTGATTGATTCGATCCGTGGAAGGCTGAGAGCGCTTGAGGAAGTCGAATAGGTCGGGGTGGGATCCAGGAGGCCAGCAGCCTATTGCACGACGGATGTGGAGCACATTACTTGACGGTCTACGGTCGGCGGCGACCTGCACAAACGCTGGTCTGCACGGCGGTGGACGCGAGATTCATGGTAACGATGGGCTCCCAATTCCGTTCCTGCGCAACTCGAAACACTAGCTGACCAGCGAGCCACGGTCAGTCACGGGCACGCCTGCACTATCCGCCGGTCGCGATCACTTGTTAAATAGAGGGTCTTGGGTGTCGGGTTGATGGGTCATGAGACCGACAGACCAGCGTGCCGCAGCATGCGACAGTAGGATCGAGCTCGGGTCTCGAAGCGAAGGGAGCGACGGTGCGACACGAGGAAGTCGTCGAGGTACTGAACCAACCGCTGGCGCAGGAGCTGCTGGGGTCCACCATCCCGGCGCGCCTGGCCTACAACGGGCTCGACGGATATCCGCGGGCGGTGCCGATCGGCTTCTACTGGAACGGCGCCGAGTTGGTGCTCGCCAGCGTGTCCTACGCTGCGAAGGTCAAGGCATTGGTCGCCAACCCGAAGATGGCACTGACCATCGACACCGCCGAGCCGCCGTGGCACAGCCTGCTGGTGCGCGGGACTGCCAGTGTGGAGATCGTCGACGGGGTGGTGCCCGAGTACCTGGCCGCTTCCCGGAAGGGGACCCCGGAGGACCAGTGGGCCGCCTTCGAGGCCGAGGTCCGCTCCCTCTACAAGCAGATGGCGCGCATCGCGATCACGCCGGAGTGGGCCAAGCTGATCGACTTCGAGACCACGCTGCCGAGCGCGGTCGAGCGGGCGATCCGGGAGCGCGCGGCATCCTCCTGAGCTGAGCTACCCAGCAGGGCACGCCGGGCGGAACATAATCCGGGTGCTCACCGCGGCCCGCCCAACCCGTAGCCGAGCACCACGTTGTCCGACCCGCCCCAGGTCCGCACGCCGATGGGCCGCAGGTCGGTCTCGGCCACGCCATCGAAGGCGCGATGGTCGCCGGCCACGATCTTGGCGCCGATCATCAGGGGAGCTCGTCGACCAGCCCATGGGCCAGCAGGTCGGTCCAGAGGGTCTGGCTGCCGAAGATCAAGGCGTCCCCATCCTGCTCGCGCAGCCTCGCGACGGCCTCGTGACTGTCGGCACGCCGGACGATCGTCGTCTGGTTGCGCCACGGCCCGGTGTCGTCTGCGGTCGGGTGTCCGAGACCACGGTGATGGGGATGCCCTCGGCGTACCGCTTGGCGATGTAGTGGTCGAGGGTGAGGCAGGCGTCCGGGTTGTCGTGCTGCTGGGGCCAGTACGTCAGGGCCCCTTGTGCTGGTGGGCGCCTACCTGCTGGTCCGCTGCGTGCACCTCACCGTCCACGCGGTGGCCGCCACCGGTGACGCTGGGCTGCGGCGTCAGGTCGCGATTACCTGGCTGCCCCCGCTGGCCGGCGGGGCCTTGCTGGTGGCCGGGGCGCTGCTGGGTGGCTGGACCCAGACGCTGCTGTTCGCCGGTGCCCTCCTGGTGCAGGGGGTCGGCGTCTACCTCACCGCGACCGCGCTCCTGGGCGGCGTCGCGCTGTACCTGGCCGGGCAGTTGCTGTTCAAGCGCCGCATGCACAACGCGCTGAGCCTGCCACGGCTGGTGGCGACCGGCGTGCTCGTGGCCGCCCTGCCGGCCGCCGTCTTGGCCCCACCGCTTGTCGGCCTGGCCGGGTTGGTGCTCATTCTGGCCGCCCTGATCGTCGTCGAGACCACTCCGTATGCGCAGGTCCGACGTGACCTCCGCGGCGCATGGTCGCCCGTGTGGACGCCGATGACGACCAGCCCGTCGTGTTCGGTAGGCCTGCGACCACGCTACAGCCGTCCCAGTCGCCGCTATGGGAAGCTTGCACGCCGACGTTGAGGCGCGTCGGCGGTTGGCGTGGAATCCCTTGGAGACCCACGAGGAAAGGAGACGGCGATGCAGCAGCAGGAGCCATACCCGGTTCAGTTCACGGTGGACTACCCCGATCGGTCGCTCGATCGGCTGACCACCGGCTTCCGGATCTTCGTCGCCATCCCCATCCTGATCGTGGTGGGGACCGTGTCCGGGGGAGGAAGCTGGGAGTCGAGCTACGACAACACCCGGACCACCACCGTCGCCGCCGGCGGGCTGCTGTTCCTTGGGCCGCTGCTGATGATCCTGTTCCGCCAGAAGTACCCCCGGTGGTGGTTCGACTGGAACCTGGAGCTGCAGCGGTTCGGCAACCGGGTGGGCGCCTACCTGGCGTTGATGGACGACCGCTACCCCGCCACCGACCAGCACCAGTCGGTCCACCTCGACTACCCCTACCCGGACGCCCAGCGCGACCTCAACCGGTGGCTGCCGCTGGTCAAGTGGCTGCTGGCCATCCCCCACTACGTCGTGCTGTTCTTCCTCTGGATCGCGGCGCTGGTGGTGGTGGTCGTGGCCTGGTTCGCGATCTTGTTCACCGGCCGCTACCCACGGGGGTTGTTCGACTTCGTGGAGGGCGTGATCCGCTGGCACAACCGCGTCCTCGCCTACGCGTGGGTGCTGGTCACCGACCGCTACCCGCCGTTCCGCCTGACCCAGTAGGGGGCGGCTGGCTTTCACCCCAGCTCCCAGCATGCCTCGCCGTGCCGGCCAGGCATCGGTGTCGGCGGCGACGCAGCGCGGGGGGTGGCGGCGTCGCGCGGGCTTGGTGCTGCTGCAAGGTGGCATGGTTGCAGGCGCGGGTGTCCGCGCCGGCGGGCCGCCCCCAGCGGCGGTCAGCTTCGTGACCACCGAGCACTTCACCCTCCAGGGTGCCCTCGCCGCCACCATCACCGAGGCCACCGGCCGGGCCACCATGTTCCTCGGCGCCGTCGCGGTCCTGGCCTGGCTGCAGCGCATCCAGGCTGGGGCCTGTGCCCGGGCCAGCGCGGCACGGCGGTGGGCCGACCCATGCTCGCGTGGTCTCCGGCGCGCAGGAGCCTCAGCCGGCGCGGTCACGAGAAGGCAACACCGCCTCCGTGTGCGCCGCCAGCGCCACCAGCAACCGCCGGTTCAGCTCGTTGTGGCCGTGCAGGCTCACGGCCATGACCACGCCCGCGTCCCGCCACCGCAGCATCACCCCACCGAGGTGTGCGCCGGCCTGGGGCGAGCACTCGTAGAGGTTGCCTCGCGTCCCGTGGACCTCGATGGTGGCGACCTTCAGCCCTCCGAGGCAGGCGACCGAGAAGGCCGCCGCGTGCTTGGCGGCGGCGATGGCCAGGCGCCCCTGCCCCTGCCCGTCGGCGCCCAGGTCGTCCGGCGGGACCACAAGCCGGTGCTCCTCGAAGAGGAACTCGGCTCCGGCGACGCAGAGGAACTCCGGGTCACAGAACCTTCGGGGCGCGGCACCAGGCCAGGATGCCGGGAGCAGCATGGGGCAGGGCACCGCGAAGCCGAGGAAGTCGGCGGCCTCCCGGCATTGGCGGCGGAGCCCACTGGAGCTGAGGACCAGGCGCACCCCGCCGAGCTCGAGCTGACCGGCCGGCGCCGCCGCAACGGCAATGGAAGCGTCGCCGCGACCATCGTGGGTCGACAGACGGCGCCCCGATACGGACTGGACACGACCGGTCGCGAGCAGCGCGGCGACGAGCACGGTAGCGGTGAGCACACCGAGCGCCTTGGGGCGGCCCGTGGACCGGGGATCCATCGGCTATCGACTTGAGGAGGGCGCGCTCGGGCGCCGATGGCCGGTGAGCCTTTCGTGCTCGGCCGCCCCGCTGTGCACCAGGTCGGGGTCGCCGGTCGACAGGTGGTACCCGCCGCCGGGCTCGGGTCGCAGGTGCAGTAGGCACATGGCCGCGTACAGCAACAGCACGCTGCCGGCCATCTCCAGTCCCTCTTCGGCGGCGGTGACCAGCAGGTACACGGCACGATCGCCCTGGTCCTCGAGCACGACGCCGCCGATGGCCTCCAAGGCGGTGGCGCCGGTGAGGTACATCGCGGCGGCGGCCACGACGACACGCCGGGTGCCGGGCGGGAGGCCTACCACGAAGCGGACGAAGACGAGCCCCACGACCAGCGCCAGCACCGTACCGGGCACGACCCAGGCGAAGTGCAGCGCTCCCCGGGTGGCGTCGCCGAGGACCTCGGCGGCCGGTCCACCCAGGCGCTCGTGGAGCGCGGCGACCTCGTCAAGGGAGAGCAGGGAGAGGACCGCCGCCAGCCCGGCCCAGTGCCCGGCGCCGCGGCCGCCGGCGCGCCGCACCAGCGCGGCCAGCAGCGCGGCGAGCACCGCGCAGCCCATCAGCAGCGTGGACGAGAACCAGGTTGGCACGTTGCGTTCGCTGTTGACGTCGAACAGCTGCATGACGGCCTTCCAGGCGGCCACCTGGGTCGAGCCGGGTCGTGCGACCTCGGCGCGATAGGCGCCGTATCGCGTGCCCAGGCTGAGGGCGATCAGCAGGCCGGCGACCAGCAGCAGCACCAGCGCGACCCTCGATGCTGGTGAGCGGCTCGGCCGCCTGGGGTGGCCGGTGTCACCGTCGTCGTTCATCCAAGGCCCGCCGGAGTTCCTCCCGTGGGTCGGAATGACGGGCCATCTTGGACGCAATGGCGGAACGATACAAATCGCGTCCGCCCCAGCTCATTCCTAGGAACGGTCCGGCGGGGTGGGGAACCTCGGCGTCTTGGTGCGGAGCGGACGCAGCGTTAGCAACTGCAGGCCGAACAGCACTCCCCAGACCACCAGGAACGCCACCGCCCCGCCGGCCACCGCCGCGGCCCGCGGCGCCTCGGCGACCTGCAGGAGCAGCACGACGACGGCCGCCGCCAGGGCCGCGTCCACGGTCGCGACGATGGTCGGGGTGTTGACCAGGAAGTGGACCCACAGCCACTGGCGGCTGGGCCGATCGAGCAGGTAGGTGGCGATGACGCCCCGCTCGTCGTCGTGGTGGCCGGTGGTGAGGTAGCGCTCCAGGCCAGGCTCGAGCTCCAGGTAGGCGTGGCGCAGCCGGTTCATCGCCAGCACCAGTTGCAACTCCTCGGTGTTGATCTGTACCAGGCGCGCGTAGGCGGCGAGGCCCAGCAGGAAGACCACCGGCAGCAGCACCAGCGCCAGGGTGGTGGTCTGGGCGCCGAAGCCGGTGGCGTCGGCCAGCAGCGCCAGCGCGATGATCGAGGCCGACAGGACCGTCAGGAAGACCGTCGCGCGGCTCTGTGCCTCGTTCCAGATCAGCGACCGTGCCGCGATCAGGCTCCAGTGCTCGGTGCCGAGGACCTGGGCGGCGTGCGGCCCCAGCGGGCGGTCGCCCGCCATGGTGGCCGCGACGGCTGCGGCACCGTCAGCGGTGTCCGGCGCCGCGGAGGCGGGGCGGGCCCGCCTGGTGTCGTGGTCGGTGGGTTCCATCGTGGGCCTCCTCCAGGGCAGGTTGCGGCTGTCGCCGGGCCGTGGCCGTGCCGGTACCAGGAGGTCGGTCGCGGGTGCCTGCCGGGACGACCCGGGTTCCGCCAGTCCCAGCCTACGGACTCGCCGTGACGCCGGCCGAGGATCCGCGACCACCACGCCGGGCGATGGCGAAACCCGGGTCGTCGCGGTCCCTCCCCAGGGGGGCTCACTGCTTCGACGCCGAGCGTCCGGCTCGTCATCGGCCGAACGGGTGGGATCGGCCCCGATCTCGTTATCGGCGCGTCGGAATGGGACTGCCGAATCGCCGATCGGTCAGCGCTGCTCGAGCCGCACGCAGCATCGTCCGCGAGCCGGGTCGAGCCTGGCGTCGAGGGTGTCCGCGCCGATGCCGTCGAGCACCCCGGCGAGGTAGGCGCGGTTCATGCCGCACACGAGCTCGGTCGCCTCACGGGCCAGAGCGTGGAACGGGCAGTTCGCCAGCGTGATGCCGTCCGCGTCCCGTCGGGGCTCGTAGCCGTCGGCGGTGAGGGTGTCGAAGACCGCGGCCTCCACCTCCTGTGGCGGCGCTCGCCAACCGAGGTTCGACCCGCCCTGGTTCCCCGTCGAGCGCCCTGCCCGGGTGGCGACCGAACCGAGCGCCTCCGAGACCGGTGATCCCGTCCGCTCCGCCTGCGCGACGGCCTTGACCAGGAGCCGGCCGGCGAGCTCGTAGCGACGCTCGGGCAAGCTGACGTCGAGGTCGGTGCCGCTGCGCCGGTAGACCTTCGCGGGACGACCCGCGCCCGGCCCACCCCTTCCCGGCGGTCGGCGGTAGCCGGCCTCGAGGAGGCGGTCGTCGACGAGCCGGTCGAGGTGGAACTTGGCCGTGTGCTGGGCGACGCCGACGCCGGCGGCAGCCTGCTCTCGCGTCACCGGCTCGGGCTGGGTCGCGACGAAGCGGTACAGGGCACGCCGCACGGGCTCCCCGAGGACTGCGACCTGGTCGAGGCGGGCGTCGAGGTCATGGCCCATCGCTACCTCCGATGACCGGCCGGCTCCCACCGGCGTGGGAACTCTAACGGACATCGTAGTTGACGAAACGTTGAGACGCAGTCTAACGTACATTTCGATCTCCGTTAGAGAGGGAGGCAAGCGATGGCCGTCACGCTGGCTCGTCCGGCTTCCATCGCCCGCACCCCCGAGGAGCTCGGCGGCACCGGCCTGCGGGTGACGGGTGGCGCGCGCCTACGCCGAGCTGCTCGCGCCGCAGCCGTTCGAGCCGACCACGTTCCCCAACGACGAGGGCTACGACGAGTTGGTGCTGGCCCGCGACATCTCGTTCGGGTCGCTGTGCCAGCACCACCTGCTGCCCTTCCACGGCGTCGCCCACGTGGGCTACGTCCCCGGTGAACGCATCCTCGGCCTGTCGAAGCTGGCCCGGGTGGTGGAGCTGTTCGCCCGGGGGCTGCAGGTGCAGGAACGGCTCACCCAGCAGGCGGCCGACTGGCTCGACGAGCACCTCGCGCCCAAGGGCGTCGGCGTGGTCCTCGAGGCCGAGCACCTGTGCATGTCGCTGCGGGGTGTGGGCGCCCAGGGATCGCGCACGGTGACGTCGGCGCTGCGCGGGCTGCTGCGTGACGACGCCCGCACCCGCCAGGAGTTCTTCGCCCTCACCGGCATCGGCCGGTGAGGCGACCGGCAACCCAGGACCAGAGCAAGGAGGAGCTGCCATGAGGAGGTTCTCCGTTCGCCCGGCGCTCACCATGAAGGGCCGCACGTTCAAGGGCCTGCGAGGCTGGTCGGGCAAGCCGCTGCATCCGCCGCTGACCGACCTCCCGATCGCCGCCTACGTGCTCGCCGCCGTGTTCGACGTGGTCTCGGCGGTCGCCGGCAAGGACCATGCCTGGGCCCGGGAGCTCTGGCACGCCGGCACGTACGCCTTCGTCGCCGGGGCCGTGGTGTCGGTACTCGCCGCGCTGACGGGCCTGTGGGACGCGTGGAGGTCCTCTGAGGCCGGCACCCAGGCGCGGCGCACGATCAACACCCACGCCACGATCATGACCACCGTCACGGTGCTCGCCCTGGTCGACCTCGCCTGGCGGCTGAACGACTACCACGCCCAGGCGGTCGCTCCCGTGGGGATCGCCGTCCTGTCGGTCGTCATCGCCCTGCTGGTGTCGGTCGGCGCGACCTTCGGCGGCAGCCTCGTCTACGACTACGGCTTCAACGTCGAGACCGCCGGCGACCACCCGGTGTGGCACCGGTCCGAGACCGACGTGTTCCCCGGACAGCGTGGCTGACCGGCCGGACGGTCAGCCCAGGTCGATCCAGAACCGCAGCTGGTGCTGGCCGGATCGGTCGTAGGGTCCGGAACGGCCCGGGCCCAGCTCCTGGACGTGGGGAACGGCGTCGGTGTGGCGGTAGCGCGGCGTGCCGGACGAGGTTGCCCAACCAGCGGCTCACCGGCGATCGTCCTCCTGGCGCCTTACGGCGTACTGCCGTACCAGCGTGCCGTTGCCGAAGGTCCGGACCGACTCCAGCGTGAACTCGGTGAGGCGGAACCCCGAGGCGAACATCGGCATGCCGGAGCCGAGCACGACCGGGTAGGTCTTGATGACCAGCTCGTCGATCTCGTCCAGCAGCTCACCGGCGAGCGTCGAGCCGCCGCAGAGGTAGATGTCCAGCCCTTCCTCCTGCTTGAGCTCGCGGACCTTCCCCACCAGGTCGTCGGAGACGATCTCCACCGCCGGGTCGGGTGACTGCCTGATCGTGCGGGACGCGACGTACTGGCGCAGGTGGGCGTAGGGGCTGGTGACGTTGACGTCCAGCGCCAGCTGGTAGCTCGCCCGGCCCTGGATCACGGTGTCGAACCGCCTGTTCTCCAGGTCGTCCAGGCCTAGCGCCTTGCGGCCGTGGGTGGGCAGCGTCTCCGGGTACTCGGTCTTCAGGTACTCGAAGAACTCCTCGTCGACGAACCGGGTGAAGAGCTCCGCGTCGCCCCCTGGATCCCCGATGAAGCCGTCGATCGACGCGGCGATGAAGTAGGTGAGCTTGCGCAAGCCGGGCCCTTCCGTGTGCCTCGGTGGACCGTCCTGCGCATGCTAACCACGTCGGGGAGGCGGCGCGACCGTCCCCTCACCTGGAGCCCACGGGCACGGGCGCCGTCGGGCGGGGCTCGCGACGCAGCGGCCTCATGCCGAACAGCCACCGGGTCGGGTTCGCGCGGCGGACGGCGACCTCGTACAGCAGCAGGGTCAGGGCGGTCGCAGCCAGGCACACGGCGGCGAACTTCTGCCACACCGCGAGGTCCCACGCCACGACGACGTAGGCGACCGCGACGATCACCGTCTGGTGCAGCACGTAGAACGGGAACGAGGCCTCGCTGGCGTAGCGGAGACCACGGACGGGGGCGCTGAGGAGCGCCTTCCCCGCCCCCAGCAGCGCGAGCACCCAGATCCAGGTGTTGACCTGCTCGAGGAGGGCGAACCCGGCGGGGAGGAGCCAGCCGCCCCAGCGGTCGTCGGTCCCGGTGCTCCACACCAGCAGCACCGTCGCCATGGTGACCGCGGCGGCGAGCAGCAGCGGCCGCCAGTGCCGCTGGACGGCGCGCTCGGTGCGCTCGTCGGCCAGCAGCAGGAAGCCCGCGACGAACAGGCCGAGCGAGTAGAACGGGTTCTGGGGGCCGTCGCTGGGCGCCGGCAGCTCGTTGGCGGCAAGCAGCACCAGCGGCATCGCGAACACCAGCCAGCGCGCCTGGACCCGGCGGCCCCGCCAGCGCGTGAACAGCGGCAGGGCGACGAGCGAGAAGATGAACAGGAAGCCGATGAACCAGAGGTGGCCCGGTGTCCAGCTACCGTCGTAGCCGCTGAGGTCGCCCTCCACCGTCCAGTAGTCGCCCAGGAACGACGCGACCGAGCCGTCGCTGCCGCGGAAGCGTTCGGCCAGGAACCCCTGCGGGGGGACGATCAGCAGGATCCCGAACAGGAACGGGACCAGCAGGCGTCCGGTCCGCTCGCTCGCGTACGCCCTCGGGCGGCGATGCCCCAGCGCCAGCCAGGTGGCGGCGCCGGCCAGCACGAACAGCAGCGGCATGTGCCAGGGGTTGAGGAACGCCACCACCGCCCACGAGAGCCCGTCGCTGGTCTGCGGGTTCTTCACGTAGAAGGGGTCGAAGACGTCGAACACGCGTGCGCTGTGGAACGGGATGAGCAGCAGGACGGCCAGCACGCGCAGCGCGTCGAGGTCGTAGCGTCGTTGGAGCGATCGGTCCATGGCCCTCTCCTGTCAACTGACGGCGCCACCATGGTGGCGACGGGACGCCGCCGCGGCGTCGGACCCAGGGTCGAATCGAGCTCAACCCAGGGGTTGATGTCCGCCCCCGCCGGGCGGGCTACATTGAGGGCCATGGACCTTCGTGCGGTGGTCCACCGGCTGCAACGGCTGAGCCCGTGGGTCGTGGACGCCGGGCTCGCCGTGGCGCTGGCGGCGATCGCCCTGACCGAGATCGCCAGAGACGCGCCCTGCCCGTGCGTGACGGCCTCGGACGCGTGGTGGAGCGCGGCCTTCACGGTGGCCATCACGCTCCCGCTGGTCCTGCGGCGGCGCTACCCGTTCGCCGTCGTGAACGCCGTAGGGATCACCGCCGCCGTCTACAACATCATCGACATCCCCCCGGACCCCTACACGTTGACCTTCCCGATCGTGGTGGCCGTCTACTCGGTGGCGGCGTACGCGCGCCAGCCCCTCGCCGTCGCCGCGGCCGTCATCACCGCGGCCGCGCTGGTCCTGCTCAACCTCCCCGTGATGGCCGACGAGAACGACTACGCCGACGTGGTGAACCAGTTCCTGCTGCTCGGCGGCGGGTGGATCGCGGGACAGAACACCCGCTACCGCCGCCGCCAGGCCGAGCTGCTGCGCGAGCGGGCCGAGCGCGCCGAGCAGGCACAGCAGGAGCGTGAGCGCGTCGCCATCCTGGAGGAGCGCGGCCGGCTGGCGCGGGAGATCCACGACGTCATCGCGCACAGCGTCGGCGTCATCGCGGTCCAGGCCGGCGCGGCGCGGGCGGTGGCGGAGCAGCGTCCCGACCGGGCCCGCGAGACCCTCGCCACCATCGAGGAGGTCAGCAAGGACACCCTGGTGGAGCTGCGCCGGGCGCTCGGGGCGCTGCGGGCGGCGGGCCAGGAGACCGACCTGCGGCCGTCGCCCGGCCTGGCCGTGCTCGACGAGCTCGTGGAGCAGGTCCAGCGCGCCGGCGTGCGCGTCTCGGTGCGGGAGGAGGGAGACCGGCGCGACCTGCCGTCGGGGATCGACCTCTCCGCCTACCGGGTCGTGCAGGAGGCGCTGACGAACACGGTCAAGCATTCCCGGTCGCCCACCGCCCAGGTGACGATCCGCTACGGAGCATCTTGGCTGGAGGTCCTCGTCACCGATGACGGCGAGGCGTCGCCGGGTCGTGCGCTCGGCGGCGGCAACGGACGCCCGCAGGGCGGCGGTCACGGGCTGATCGGCATGCGCGAGCGCGTCGCGATGCTAGGGGGCGAGTTCGAGGCGGGCGCCACCCGGGCCGGCTTCTCGGTCCGGGCCCGCTTCCCGCTGGCCGCCGCCGGGGCGGGCCGGTGAGCCTGCGGGTCCTGCTCGTCGACGACCAGGCGCTGGTGCGCTCCGGCTTCCGGATGCTGCTCGAGGCGCAGGCGGACATGGAGGTCGTGGGCGAGGCCGCCGACGGTGAGCAGGCCGTGGTGGAGGTGCGGCGCACCCGACCGGACGTCGCGCTGATGGACATCCGGATGCCCCGCATGGACGGGATCGAGGCGACCCGCCGGATCACCAACGCCGAGCCTCCGGTCGACTGCAAGGTGCTCGTCCTCACCACCTACGACCTGGACGAGTACGTCTTCCGCGGCCTCCGGGCCGGCGCGAGCGGCTTCCTGCTCAAGGACGTGGCGCCCGAGGAGCTGGTCAAGGCGATCCGCATCGTCGCCGCGGGGGAGTCGCTGCTGGCGCCCTCGGTCACGCGGCGCCTGATCGAGGAGTACGTCAGGACGCCCGCGGCGCCGGCGACGCCGCCGCCCGAGCTCGCCTCGCTCACCGAGCGCGAGCACGAGGTCCTCGGCCTGATCGGGAAGGGACTTGCGAACCAGGAGATCGCCGCGCGACTCTTCCTCAGCATGGCCACCGTCAAGACCCACGTGAACCGCGTCTTCTCCAAGCTCGGGCTCCGCGACCGGGCGCAGGCCGTGGTGCTCGCCTACGAGACCGGGATCGTCACCGCAGGATCGCGGGAGGCCGGAGGCTGACCACGGTCCGGATCGGCGGCATCGAGGTGGTGTCGCTGCTGGACGGGGTCGAGGACATCGACGACCCCGCCATCCTCGACCCCTGGCACGGGCCGTCCGACCCGGTCTGGGAACCGTACCGGAGGCGCTACCCGGCGGTGTTCGCCCCCCATGGCGGCTGGCGGCTGCACGTGCGCGCGACGCTGCTCAGGGCCCACGGCCGGACGATCCTGGTGGACACCGGCGTGGGCGGCCCAACCTCGCCGGCGATGCGCTGGTACCCCGCACCCGGGCGGCTGCCGGGCTCGCTCGCCCAGACCGGGACGTCGCCCGGCGAGGTCGAGGTGGTGGTCATCACCCACGTGCACGACGACCACATCGGCGGCACGGTGACCGCCCAGGGCGAGCCCGCCTTCCCCAACGCGCGGTACCTGGTCAACCGGTTGGACCTGGAGCGGCAGGAGCGGCTCGCCGCCAGGACCGATGAGGACCGGGCGGTCTGGGACCGCCTGCTGGCGCCGCTGCAGTCGCGGGGCGTCCTGCAGGCGATCGACGGCGCGCAGGAGGTGGCATCGGGAATCCGCACCCGTCACCTCCCCGGGCACACGCCGGGCCATCAGGTCGTCCACGTCAGCGACGGCGAGGCGTCGCTGCTGCTGTCGGGCGACGCCATCAACCACCCCGCCCAGCTGCAGGAGCCCGAGCTGGCATCCGGGCCCGACGACGACGCCGAGGCCGCCGCGAGGGTGCGCCGGATGCTGATCGACGAGCTGTTGGGCACCGACGTGGTGCTGGCGCCGCCACACTTCGGCGAGCCCTTCGGGCGCGTGGTGTCCGACGGACCGGTCGGCCGGATCGGCTGGATGCCGCTCGCCTGAGGCGGGTCCGCAGCGTCTCGCGCCCGACCCGTCCTCGGGGAACCTGCTGGCATGCATGGACCACGCCACCCGCGCGGTGCCGGCCCAACGCCAGGTTGCCGGCGCGCCCGAGGAGGTCCCCGCCTTCGCCCCGCTGCTGGCGCCCCTGGACCTGGCTGGGGTGGTGGTCACCGCCGACGCACTCCAGACCCGCGCCGAGGCCGCCGAGTTTCTGGTGGGCGAGCAGCGGGCCCACTACCTGTTCTGTGTCAAGGCCAACCAGCCCCTGCTGCTGGCGCGCTGCCAGCGCCTGCCCTGGCATCGCGTCCCGGTGCTGGACCGCACCGGTGACCGCGGCCACGGCCGGGTTGAGATCCGGACCCTCAAGGCCGTCTCGGTCCACCACTTCAGGTTCCCGCATGCCGCGCAGGTCCTGCAGGTCACCCGCACCACCCGCGGGCTGCACGACCACCCCCGGCGGTGCAAGACGGTGACCGTCTACGCGGTCACCAGCCTCACCCACGCCCAGGCCGGCCCCCGCCCGCCTCGCCGACCTGCTGCGCGGGCACTGGGCCATCGAGGCCTTGCGCCACCTCCGCGATCCCACCCTCGCCGAGGACGCCTCCCGGGTCCGCACCGGTAGCGGTCCGCACGCCATGGCGACGTTGCGCAACCCTGATCATCGGGGTGCTGTGCCGGGCGGGGCCGGTCAACCTCGCCGCCGCGCTGCGCTGCCACGCCCGCGACCCACGCCGACCCCTGGCCACCCTCGGCATCGCCGATCGACCTGCTGCCGGAGTTCCTGCTGGTAGTCGGCCCGCTGGACGACGTCGTGGTGGTGGCGCTGGCGCTGCGGTACGCGGCGCGGCAGGTCCCCCGCCAGGTGCTGCTGGACGCCTGGCCGGGTGACCTGCAGCTGCTGGAGCGACTGCTCGGCCGCGCGCGGCGCCGAGCTGAGCCTCGGGTTGCTTCCGGCGATCGGGTCGATGGTACGATCCCGCGGCTTCTTGCACGTGTGTCCGGTCCCGTCCAAGGAGACCCTTTATGACGACCACCACCACGACCAGCAGGGCCGTCGACGGCGCGCCAGTCCCGCCGGCGCTGCTGGTAGAACCCATCCGGGGCCGCGGGCGGCTGAGCGTCGCGTTCCGGCTGCTGCTGGTGCTGCCGCAGGCGGTCGCACTGTACCTGCTGTCGCTGGTGGGCGTCGTGGTGGTGCTGCTCGGCTGGCTCGCCGCGCTGGTGCTGGGGCGGCTGCCAGCGCCGTTCGCCCGCTACCTCGCCCACCTCACCTCGTATGCCACCAGGGTCAATGCCTACCTGTGGCTGCTCACCGACCGCTACCCGCCGTTCCGGCTCTCGGCCGACGACTATCCCGTCAGGGTGGAGCTGGCGCCCGGCCGCCTCAATCGGCTGGCGGTGCTGTTCCGGCTGCTCCTGGCGATCCCGGCGGCGATCCTGTCCACCCTGGCGACCGGTGGCTGGTTGGTGTCCAGCTTCGTCATCTGGCTGCTGGTGCTGGTGCTCGGCCGGGTCCCGGGCGCGCTGTTCGACGCCACCACCGCGGTGCTCCGCTACAGCATGCGCTACACCGCCTACTCGTGGCTGGTGACCGCCGCCTACCCGTGGGGGCTGTTCGGCGACCGGCCGGCCCTCGGCGCGGCCGTGGACGCCGGTCCCGCCGAGGAGGCGCCGCCGCGGCCGGGGCTGCTGGTGCTGTCCGGCGGCGCCAAGCTGCTGGTCGCCCTGTTCCTCGTGCTCGGGGTGGTGGAGTTGGGGGCCGCCGGCGCCGCCAGCGTCGTCGCCGCCGGCAACCTCCGCACCACCACCGAGGCGCGCTCGGACTTCACCGCCGCCTACGACACCCTCACCGCCCGGATCCAGCAGTACCAGCAGCAGGTCGCCGACTGTGGCGCCCGCCCCGAGCTGGCCTGCGTCCAGGCGGCCGACGCCGAGCTGGCCGGCGCCTTCGAGGCGTTCGGCGGCGAGCTGCGCCGGATCGAGTTCCCCGCCTCGGCCCAGGACGAGGCGGCCGAACTGGAGCGCCGCACCGACCGCATCGCCGGGGCCTTCCGGGAGCTCTCCACCGCCGGCGGGCCGCGGGCGTACGAGCGGCTGGCCTCCAGCACTCAGCAGCTCGGCAACGACTTCGACCGGCAGGCCCAAGCGGTGGCCGAGGCACTGTCGGGGACCGGCGCGCCGTCGGGCTAAGCCTCACGGTCACAACTGCGCGGCGCCCTGGGCGGCCAGCGCCAGGCCGACCGCCACGATCACCGCGGCGGTGGCGACCGGCAGCAGCCGGCCGGCCCTGGCCAGCAGCGACGCGGCGGGGACCAGCAGGTGCCGGTCGACGCGGCCGCGCAGGTGGGCTAGGAGCAGGCCGACGCCGGTGAGGGTGGCGGCCATGCCGACCCCGTAGGTGAGCACCAGCAGGATCCCGAACTCGGGTCCCCGGTCCGGGTCGGCGACTCGCCCAAGGGCATCGCCGTGCTGGCCGGGTCGGCCTGGGTCGCCAACAGCGGCTCGGGCAGCATGACCCGCCTCAGCCCACCCTGAGCCGCACGTGCTGGACGACCAGGGAGGGCAGGGGTACGGTTCCGCGCATGCCCCACGTGCTCCTCAACCGACTCACCGCCAAGCCAGGACAGCGCCAGCGGGTGGTGGAGATCCTGCTCGAGTCGGGCAAGCTCCTCGACGACCCGGCCTGCCTGCTCTACCTCGTCGGCGAGTCCACCGACGATCCCAACGTCATCTGGGTCGTCGACCTGTGGACCAGCCAGGAGGCCCACGCCGCGGCGCTGAAGGCGCCCGAGCTGCAGCCGTTCGTGGCGCAGGCGATGCCGCTGCTGGAGGGCAGGCCCGAGCAGATCGAGGTCCGGCCGGTCGGTGGCAGGGGCCTGCCAGGCTGAGGCGCCGCCGGACCGGTCCCCTGAAGCGGCTGGGCTACTTCCGTGCCGTGATCAGGTGGCCCTGGATGGGGATCTCGGCCTTGCCGGCGGCGGTGGTGAAGTGCCGGAGCGCAACCTGGGCCTCCGCCAGGAGCTCGCGGTAGACCTCCCCGGTGATCCGGTCGCCCAGCGGGGTGCCCTCGACCTCGGTGCGCACCAGCTCGTCGACCGAGTCGAACCGCGCGGTGCCCACCCGGGTGCGGGTCGCCGCCACCCGGAGGCCGGCCGCCTCGAACAGCGACCCGATCAGGTCGAGGTCGCCGAGGACCCAGTAGGAGCTCTCCAGGTCCATCGCCTCCTGGCCGACGTGGTGGGCCAGCACCTCGTAGAAGGGCTGGTAGCCCTGCTGCGCCTCCAGCCGGTCCCAGACCTGGACGGCAACGGTGCCATGGGCAGTCGTCACGCGGGCCATCTCGCGCAACGCCGCGGCCCGGTCGGGGAAGAACATCAGCGCCGCCTGGCACAGCACCACGTCGAAGGAGCGCGGCTGGAAGGGCAGCGCGGCCGCGTCCCCCTGCCGCCACTCGATGTCGGGGCGCAGCCGCCTGGCCACCGCCAGCATGCCCTCGTTGAGGTCGAGCCCGACGACCTTGCCGGCGCCGCCCATCCGGTCGGCGGCGGTCCTGGCCACCACCCCGGTGCCGCAGGCGACGTCGAGCACGGCCTGGCCGGGGGCCACGGCGGCCGCCTCCACCAGGTGCGGCGCCCATTCGCCGAAGAGGGCGGGAACGAACCTGGCCTCGTAGGCCTCGGCGGCGTCGACGGAGAGCTGGAACGTCTCGACGGAACCGGCCATCACGCACCTTCCTGGTTGGGGTTGCGGGTCGCCGCCACCGTGCGCCGCCGACGCGGGCGGGAGCATCGGGCAGCTGCCCTATTCCGCGGCTGGTTCTTCGGCTCATACTTCGGGCCATGAGCGAGCTGGCGCCGCTGGCCGCCGGGCGTGCCGCCCTCCAGGCCGGGCGGTGGGACCAGGCCCACGCCGCCTTCGAGGCCGCCCTGGCCGAGCGGGAGGTCCCCGAGGCCCTCGACGGCATCGGGGTCGCCCTCTGGTGGCTCGGCGAGACCCGGGCGAGTGTCGCGCACACCGAGCGCGCCTACGCGGCCTACCGGCGGGCCGGGGACGCCGTCGCGGCGGCCACCGCCGCCATGAACCTGTGCGTCACCTACGTCTCCAACTTCGAGAACCACGCCGCCGCCGGCGGGTGGCTGGCCCGGGCGGAGCGCGTGATGGCGGAGGCCGACCCCAACCCGTTGCAGGGGTGGCTGTGGCTGCTGCGCGGCTACCTGGAACCCGACCCCGACCGTGCCCGCGACCTCCGCCAGCGCGTCCTGTAGCTGGCTCGGGCCTCAGGCGACGCCGACCTGGAGCTGTGCGCGCTCGGTGACCTCGGGCTGACGCTGGTGACGGTGGGCCGGGCCGACGAGGGCCTGGCCATGATCGACGAGGCGATGGCGGGCACGCTCGGCGGCGAGCGCAGCCGTTTCGACACCGTCGTGTTCACCTGCTGCGACATGCTGGTCGCCTGCGACCTGGCCGGCGACCTGCAACGGGCGGCCCAGTGGTGCCAGGTGGCCGACCAGTTCATCGACCGCTACGGCTGCCCGTTCCTGTACGCGCGCTGCCGCACCCTCTACGGGGGCGTCCTGGTCGCCAAGGGCCGTTGGGCCGAGGCCGAGCGGGAGCTCCAGGCGGCGATCCGCATGGCCGGCGGTGCCAGCCCGGCGTCGCACGCCGAGGCGCTGGCGCGGCTGGCCGACCTGCGCCTGCGCCAGGGGCGCCTGGAGGAGGCCGAGGCGTTGCTCCCCGAGCACGGCGGCGGGCGCACGGCGGCGCGGACCGCGGCCAGGCTCCGGCTGGCCCGCGGGGAGCCGTCGGTCGCCGTCGGCCTGCTCGAACGGTCCCTCCGCGACCACGGCGAGCCCCACATCCACGGTGAGACCCTGCTGCGGGCCGCGGCCGCGCTGGAGACGCTGGTGGTCGCCCACCTGGCGCTGGACGACCTGGACGCGGCGGCCGCGGCCGCGGCGCGCATCGCCGGGCTGGCGGGCGCCGACGGCCACGGCCAGGTCGCGGCGCTGGCGGCGCTGGCCTCGGCCCACATGGCCGCGGCCAGCGGGAGCCGCGACGATGCCAGGCGCCGCCTGGAACGGTCGCTCGGCCTGTTCCTGGACCTCGACCTCCCGCACGAGGCGGCATTGGTGCGGCTGCAGCTCGCCCGCCTTCTGGCGGCCGGCAACCCGGAGATGGCCGTCGCCGAGGCACGGGCCGCCCTCGCCGCCTTCGAGCAGCTGGGGGCGAGCGGCGACGCGGACGCGGCCGGCTCGCTGCTGCGCTCCCTCGGGGCGCCGGGCAGGACCGGGCCGAGGAAGGTGGGCGAGCTGACCAGGCGTGAGCAGGAGGTGCTGCGGCTGGTCGGCCTCGGCCTCTCCAACCCGGAGATCGCCCAGCGCCTGTACATCAGCCGCAAGACCGCCGCCCACCACGTCAGCAACCTGCTGGCCAAGCTCGGCGTGAAGAACCGCGCCGCCGCGATCGCCCACGCCGCCAGGCAGGAGCAGCGACGCGCCTAGCGCGGGGGGATGTTGAGGTTCAGGTGGAACAGGTTGGTGGGGTCGTAGCGGCGCTTGACCGCCGCCAGCCGGTCCCAGGTCGGCCCGGGGTAGGCCTGGCGGACCGGGTCCTGGCCCTCCTCGCTGATGAAGTTGACGTAGGCGCCGTCGTCGCCCTGGCGCATCGCCGCCTCGAAGTCCGCCACCCAGGCCTCACGCACGGCCCGGTCCTCGGGGCCGGCGTAGAAGGCGGCGAGGTTGACCATGATCCGGCTGTTGCGGTGGGCGAACGCGGTGGCCTCCACCGGCACGCGCGCCATCGCCCCGCCGAGCACCCGTAGCTGCGCGACCCGCATCGGCGAGTCCGACGCCTGCAGGTGCTCCACGATGGTCTCGGCCGCCTTGCGGTCGATGCGGTCCACGAACATCGTGCGTCCCACCGCGGTGGGGTGGAACTCCTCCTCCTCGGGCGGGTAGATCTCGGGGTAGGGCATCGGATGGACCAGGTCGGCGACCGGCTCGGCGAGCGCCCGCAACGGCGCCACCGCGCGCTCGCCGTCCTCCAACGGGCCGGCGTGGACCATGAGGGCAAGGACCACCAGCTCGCCGTGCCGCTCCTCCGGGATGAACGGCATCGGCGGCGCCGGCATGACGTTAGCGATGGTGGACAGCTCCTCGGGCGCGGCCGCCGCCTCGGCGATGAATCCTTCGACCACCTCGGGGGTGGCCGGCAGCAGCAGCATCCCGCCCACCACCGTGGCGACCGGGTGCAGCCGGAACCGGAAGCGGGTCGCGACGCCGAAGTTGCCGCCGCCGCCGCGGATGGCCCAGAACAGCTCCGGGTGCGACTGGTCGTCCACCTGGAGCACCTGGCCGTCGGCGGTCACCACCTCGGCGGCCAGCAGGTCGTCGATGGTCAGGCCGTGCTTGCGGACCAGGTAGCCGATCCCGCCGCCGAGGGTGATGCCGCCGATGCCGACCGACGCGGTGTCGCCGAACCCGGTGGCCAGGCCGTAGGCGTGGGTTGCGGTGGTGTACTCGCCGGCGGTCAGGCCGGTCTGGGCCCAGGCGGTGCGCCGCTCGGGGTCGACCTCCAGGGCCTTCATGGCGCCGAGGTCCAGCACGACGCCGCCGTCGGCGACGCCGTGCCCGGCCGGGCTGTGCCCGCCGCTGCGGACCGCCAGCTCCATGCCGGTCTCGCGGGCGAGGGCGACGACCTGGGCGGCCTCGGCGGCGTCGGCGGGTCGGACGATGGCGGCCGGGCGGCGGTCGATGCTGCGGTAGAAGACGGTGCGGGCCTGGTCGTAGCCGGCGTCGCCGGGGGCGATCACCCGACCGTCGAAGGCGGCGCGCAGCTCCGGGATCGACAGGGTGGGGGAGGGCGGGAACCGCACGAGCATCTCCTCTGCCGGTGCCAGGTGACGGTCCCCACGCTAGCGGAGGCCCCCGACACGGCTCCTGGCCGCCCGGGGACTTGACAACCGCCACTCACGATATATCTTGTTCGTGGGAAGACGCGATATATCGCGGATGTGGACGTGGAGGAGTGCGATGGCAACCTGGCAGATCGACCAGCCGCAGAAGCTGACCTTCGACCGGGTCAGGCGGGTGCGGGTGCGGACCGCGCGCGGCGGCGTCAGCGTCGTCGGCAGCGACGACCGGCCGACCCTCGAGGTCTCCGAGCTGGAGGGCCCGCCGCTGCAGGTCCGCCACGATGGCGACCAGCTGACGGTCGGCTACGAGCGGCCCTCGTGGCCGGGCCCACTCGCCTGGCTCAGGCAACAGAGGCGGCACCTGGCGGTCCTCTCGCTGGCGGTGCCGCGCGACTGCGAGGTCGACGTCGAGGTCGTCGCCGGCAGCCTGATGGTGTCGGGCATGCGGGCGCCGGTGCGGGCCAAGTCCGTCAGCGGCGAGGTCACCCTCGCCGGCTGCGCCGGGCAGGTGGAGGCCAACACCGTCTCCGGCGCGGTGCAGGCCCACGGCGTCGCCGGGGACCTCTGGGCCGAGACCGTCTCCGGCGACCTCACCCTGGTCGAGGGTGGCGGCACCATCGGCGCCAAGACCGTCTCCGGCACGGTCCTGCTGGACCTGACCACGGCCGCCGTGCAGGACGTCCGCGTGACCAGCATCTCCGGCGACGTCACCATCCGCCTGCCGCGGTCCAGCGACCTGCAGGTCCAGCTCCAGACCACCAGCGGCCAGGTCGCCAGCGCCTTCGACGAGCTCCCGAGCGCGGGCTGGCCGGCCCTGCGGACCGTCAGCGGGCGGCTCGGGGCGGGCACCGGGCGGCTGCGGGCCAGCACCACCTCCGGCCACGTCGCCCTGCTCCGCCGCGAGCCCGACGTCGAGGAGCTTCGATGAGCCCGGTCTTCAGCCACGGCATGCTCCGGCTGTACCTGCTCAAGCTGCTGGACGAGAGCCCACGGCACGGCTACGACGTGATCCGCCTGCTGGAGGACCGCTTCATGGGCCTGTACGCACCCTCGCCCGGGACCATCTACCCGCGCCTGCAACGGCTCGAGGCCGAGGGCCTGGTCACCCAGAGCCAGGAGGGCGGGCGCAAGGTCTACCGGATCACCGAGGCCGGCCGCGAGGAGCTGCACCGCCGCCAGGACGAGCTGGACGACCTCGAGACCGAGATCTCGGGCTCGGTCCACGGCCTCGCCCGCGAGATCCGCGAGGAGGTGCGCGGCACCGTCCGCGACCTCAAGCAGGAGCTCAAGCAGGCCGCCAGGGAGATCCGCCGCCAGCAGCGCCACGAAAACCGTTCGCGCCGCGACTGGCTCGGCGATTACCATCGCTGGGACCCCCACGACGATCCCCACCCCGCCGCGCCCGACGCGGACGCCGCCGGCCCCCGCCTGGAAGGCCGGCTGCGCGAGTTCCTCGCCGCCACCGACCAGCTGGTCCAGCGGGCCTACCTGACCGAGGCCCAGCTCCGCGAGTGCGCGGCGATCCTCGACGAGGCGTTCGAGCGCATCCGCGGGGTGCTCCGCGAGCGGCGCTGACAAGGAGGCCACGAGCCATGCAGACGGCCCACGACATCCTCGCGCCCATGGCCCGCGACCGCGCCGCCGCCGCCATCGAGGCGCACGACCTGGTCAAGACCTACCCTGGCGGCGTCCGCGCCCTCGACGGGCTCGGCTTCGCCGTCGAGGCCGGCACCGTGTTCGGGCTGCTCGGCCCCAACGGCGCCGGGAAGACCACCACCGTGAAGATCCTCACCACCCTGTCGCGGCCGGACGCCGGCCGGGCGCGGGTCGCGGACCTGGACGTGCTGCGCCAGCCCGACCAGGTCCGCCGCCTGATCGGCGTGGTCGCCCAGCGCTCCGGCGTCGACCGGGAGGCGACCGGGCGCGAGAACCTGACCCTGCAGGGGCTGGTGCACGGGCTCCGCGGCCGCGAGCTGCGCCGCCGCGTGGCCGAGCTGCTGGAACGCTTCGGCCTGGCCGAGGCGGCCGACCGGGTGGTCGGCGGCTACTCCGGCGGCATGCAGCGGCGGCTGGACATCGCCCTCGGGCTGGTGCACCGGCCGCGGGTGCTGTTCCTGGACGAGCCGACCACCGGGCTGGACCCGGAGGTCCGTGCCGGCCTGTGGGAGGAGATCGCCCGCCTGGCCACCGGCGAGGGACTGACGATCCTGCTCACCACCCACTACCTGGAGGAGGCCGACCGCCTGGCCAGCCGGCTGGCGATCGTCGACCGCGGCCGCGTCGTGGTCGAGGGCACCCCCGACGGGCTCAAGCGCGAGCTGCGCGGCGACACCGTCCAGGTGGAGCTGGCCGCGCCGGCGCCCGACGGCCGCGTCCGCGGCGCGCTGGACCGGCTGGCGACCGTCCGCGAGGCGACCGTCGAGGGCCGCTCGCTGCGCGCCCGCAGCGACAGCGGCGCCACCGCGGTGCCGTCGCTGCTGGCCGCCCTGGAGTCGGCCGGGGTCAAGGTCGCCTCGGTGACCGTCGCCCGCCCCTCCCTGGACGACGTCTACCTGCGCCACACCGGCCGCGCCTTCGGCCAGGCCGACGAGGAGGCCCCGTGACCACCACCCTCAGCCACTCCTGGTTCATGACCTGGCGCCACCTGCGCAACCTCGCCAGGCAGCCCTGGTGGATCGCGATCACCCTGGTGCAGCCGATCATCTGGCTGCTGCTGTTCGGCGCGGTGTTCAAGGCGACCGTCGACATCCCCGGGTTCGCGGCCGACTCCTACGTCGACTTCCTCACCCCGGGCATCGTGGTGATGACCGCGCTGTTCTCCGGCGGCTGGGCCGGCATGGGCGTGATCGAGGACCTCAACCGGGGCGTCGTCGACCGCTTCCTGGTCTCCCCGGCCCACCGCGGCGCGCTGATCGCCGGGCGCCTGATCCAGCTCGCCATCGTGTCGCTGGTCCAGTCGCTGATCGTGATCGTCCTCGGGCTGCTCCTCGGCGCGCGCTTCCCCGGCGGCCCGCTCGGCCTGCTGGCCCTGGTTACCATCTCCTCGCTGCTGGGCGCGGCCATCGGCGCCCTGTCCAACGGCATGGCGCTGCTGGCCCGCAAGGAGGAGACGGTGATCGCCGCGTCGAACTTCATCCTGCTGCCGCTGACCTTCCTGTCGTCGGCGTTCATGCAACGCGACCTGATCCCCGGTTGGGTCCAGCAGGTGGCGCGCTTCAACCCGGTCGACTGGACCGTCCAGGCGGGCCGCGAGGCCCTCGGCACCCAGACGGACTGGGGGTTCGTGCTGGCCCGCTTCGGCTGGCTGCTGGCCCTGGCGGTGGTCTGCGCCTGGCTGGCGACCCGCGCCTTCCGCAGCTACCAGCGGTCGGTCTGAGCCGCCGCCGTGGACGACGCCGGGCTGGTCCTCGTCGGGGCCGCGATCCTCGCCGGCCTGCTCGGCGTGCTGCTGCCGGTGGTCCCCGGCCTGCTGCTGTCCTGGGGCGCGGTGCTGGTGTGGGCGCTGGTCGAGCGCACCGCCGCCGCCTGGACGGTGCTGGCGGTCGCCACGGTGCTGCTGGCGGCCAGCCAGGTGGTGAAGTACCTGGTCCCCGGCCGCCGGCTGCGGTCGGCCGGGGTGCCGTGGGGGACCCTGGCCACCGGCGGCGTGCTGGCGGTGGTCGGCTTCTTCCTGATCCCGGTCGTCGGCGCGCCGATCGGCTTCGTCGGCGGCATCTACGGCGCCGAGCGCGTGCGCCTGCGGAGCCACGCGGCCGCCTGGCCGTCCACGGTGCGCTCGCTGCAGGCGGTCGGGCTCTCGGTGCTGATCGAGCTCACCGCCGGGCTGCTGATCGCCGGCGCCTGGCTGGCCGCCGTGCTGCTCGCCTGAGCCGTGGTCAGCGCGGCTCGATGTTGTGGTTGCGCCGGAAGACGTTGTCCGGGTCGAAGGCGGCCTTCACGGCGGCGAGCCGGTCGTAGTTCTCCCGGCCGAAGCCGGCCACCAGCCGCTCGCGGCCCTCGTCGCCGATGAAGTTCAGGTACACCGCGCCGGTCGCCCACGGCTCCAGGTCGGCCCGGATGTCGTGGGCCCAGCGCCGGGCGCGCTGGTCGTCGGCCGGGTCCTCCCAGAGGCCGAAGGGGTGGACGCACCAGCCCGCCTGCCGCCAGGGGATGGGGTACTCCGACGGGCCGCGCGCGACCGCGCCGCCCTGCGGGAACAGCACGTGCTGGGAGGGCGAGGGGACGACCATGTCCGGCGCGCGGGCGCAGAACCGGTCGACGGCCTCGTCCGGGACCGCGTCGAGGTACTCCGCCGACCAGTAGTTGCGGTAGCCCGGCGGGTCGTCGAGCATGCACTGCAGCTCGGCGTAGGGCATCTCCGCCACCATCTGGCCCTCGGGGGCCAGCGCCAGCATCGGCGCCATCGCCGCGCGTGCCTCGGGCTCCGCGCCCGCGTAGGCGACCAGCACCACCAGCGTCAGCTCGCCGACCAGGCGCTCGGGCACGAAGTCCTCCGGCGGCCCGGTGAGGAAGATCAGGCCGCCGCCGACCTCGTCCGGCGCCGCCTCGAGGAAGTCGCGGTAGGCGCGCATGACCTCTGGCCCCCGCCCGGGGCTCCAGACCAGCAGCGCGGCGGTCACCGACGCCAGCGGCTGCAGCCGGAAGGTGAACGAGGTCGCGACGCCGAAGTTGCCGCCGCCGCCGTGCAGCGCCCAGAACAGCTCGGGCTCCTCGGCCTCGCTGGCGCGGACGGTGCTGCCGTCGGCGGTCACCAGCTCCACCGCGAGCAGGTTGTCGCAGGCGAGCCCGAGCTTGCGGTCCAGCCACCCGCTCCCGCCGCCCAGCGTGAACCCGCCCACCCCGGTGGTGGAGACCCGGCCGCCGGTGGTCGCCAGGCCGTAGGGCTCGGTGGCGCGGTCCAGGTTGCTCATGGTGGCGCCGCCGGCGACGGTGGCGGTCCGGGCGTCGGGGTCGACCGAGACGGCGTTCATCCGGCGCAGGTCGACGACGATGCCGCCGTCGGTGAGCGCCTTGCCGGCGACGCTGTGGCCGCCGCCGCGGACCGCGACCTCGAGGCCGTGCTCGCGGCCGAAACGGACCGCCGCGGCGACGTCCTCGACGCGTTCGCACTGCGCGATCACGCCGGGCCGGCGGTCGATCATGGCGTTGAAGATCGTGCGGGCGTCGTCGTAGCCGGCGTCTCCGGGCACCAGCACGTCGCCGGCGAAGCCGGCCCGCAGCTCCCGGATGGCGCCGTCGCCCGAGGCAGGAAGTCCCATCCTCCGTCCCCCTCTCCGGCCGGAAGGCCGTCCCCGCCGCCACCACCCGGCGACGGCCCCGAGCGCATCTTAGGTCGCCGCCCTCCGGCCGGCGCAGCGGGCGGCTGGCCGGCTACTCCCTGGGGAGTAGCCGCGGCATCCGCCCAGGGTCGATGACGGCGGCGGGACGGGCGGCTACCGTTGCCCCATGAGCACCACGACGAGCACCACGAGCGGGGCCGCGCGGCGCCCGGGGCAGGGCTGGCTGGGGCTGTTCCCGCCCGGCTGGCCGTCCGACGTCGCGGTCGCGGCCGTGGTGGCGGCCATCCAGGTCGTCGGCACCGTGTTCGCCTCCCAGGGCCAGCCGGAGCGCGAGGCGCTGGACGCGCTCGCGGTCGCGCTGCTGCTGGCCGGGCCGGCGGCGCTGCTCGCCCGCCACCGTCGACCCGGCGCCGTCGCGCTCCTGGTCACCGGCGTGACCCTGCTCTACCTGACGCTGGGCTACCCGTACGGGCCGGTCCTGCTGAGCTTCGGCGTCGCGGTGTTCACCGCGGTCAACGAGGGGCAGCGGCTGGCTGCCTGGGCCTCGGGCGCCGCCCTGTACGTCGGCCACTTCGGGCTGGGGTACCTCGTCGGCCGGCCGCCGCCGCTCACGCTGGGCGTGCTGGTCGGGGTGGCCGCCTGGGTGCTGCTGCTGCTGGTGGTGGCCGAGGTGGTGCGGATCCGGCGCGAGCGCATGCTGGAGGCCGAGCGGACCCACGCCGAGGAGGACCGCCGGCGCGCCGGCGAGGAGCGCCTGCGCATCGCCCGCGAGCTGCACGACGTGCTCGCCCACAACATCTCCCTGATCAACGTGCAGGCCGGCGTCGCCCTGCACCTGATGGACGAGCAGCCCGGGCAGTCGCGCACCGCGCTGGTCGCGATCAAGCAGGCCAGCAACGACGCCCTGCGCGAGCTGCGCTCGGTGCTGGACATCCTCCGCCAGGGCACCGACGCGCCGCGCTCGCCGACCTCCGGCCTGGAGAGCCTCGACGGCCTGGTCGCCAACGCGGCCTCCGCGGGGCTGGCGGTCCGCACCCGCGTGGAGGGGACGCCACGGCCCCTGCCCACCGGCGTCGACCTGGCCGCCTTCCGCATCGTGCAGGAGGCGCTGACCAACGTCACCCGCCACGCCGGCAAGGCGACCGCGTCGGTGCTGGTGGCCTACGGCGACGGCGAGCTCACCGTGCAGGTCGACGACGACGGGCACGGGGCGGCCAGGCCGGGTGCCGAGGCGGCCGGCGGCAACGGCATCCGCGGGATGCGTGAGCGCGCCGCCGCCCTCGGCGGCCAGCTGGACGCCGGGCCGCGTCCCGGCGGCGGCTTCCGGGTCGCCGCCCGCCTACCGCTGAACGGAGCGAGCCGATGACTCGGAGGGGTTCGGGGAACCCCAAGGGGGTTGCCCGATGATCAGGGTCCTGCTGGCCGACGACCAGGCGCTGGTGCGCGCCGGGTTCCGCGCGCTGCTGGATGCCCAGGAGGGCATCGAGGTGGTCGGCGAGGCCTCCGACGGCGCCGAGGCGGTGCGCCTCACCCGCTCGCTGCGCCCCGACGTGGTGCTGATGGACATCCGCATGCCCGGCCTCGACGGGCTGGAGGCGACCAGGCAGATCGCCGCCGATGAGCTGCTGGCGTCGGTGCGGATCGTCATCCTGACCACCTTCGACCTCGACGAGTACGTCTTCGAGGCGCTGCGGGTCGGCGCCAGCGGCTTCCTGGTGAAGAGCACCGAGCCGGTGGAGCTGATCCGCGGGGTACAGGCGGTCGCCTCGGGCGATGCGCTGTTGTCCCCCGGCGTCACCAGGCGGCTGGTGGCCGAGTTCGCCAGCCGCGCCAGGGAGCCACGCCCCAGCCCGGAGCTGAACCTCCTCACCGACCGGGAGCGGGAGGTGATGGGGCTGGTCGCCGCCGGGCTGTCCAACGACGAGATCGCCGAGAAGCTGGTGGTCAGCCCGGCCACGGCCAAGACCCACGTGAGCCGGGCGATGGTCAAGCTGGGCGCCCGCGACCGCGCCCAGCTGGTGGTGTTCGCCTACGAGTCCGGCCTGGTCCGCCCCGGCTGGCTGGGCTGAGGCGCGGCGCTGGCGTCCCAGTCCACGTGGTGGTCGTAGATCCAGGCCCGGGACCGGTCGGTGGCGAGGAACCTGAACACCAGCGGCAGCAGCAGGTCGCGGAGGACGCGGCCGGCGGGCCCCGGCGTCTTGGCGCTGCCGGTGCGCGCGCCGTAGCGGACGATGCGCTCCACCCGCCGGCGCCGCAGCCGCTCGTAGGCGCCCAGCGCCTGCGGGACGTCGGGCAGGTCGCGCAGGCACCTGGCCAGGACGACGGCGTCCTCGGCGGCCATCGAGGCGCCCTGCCCCGAGGTCGGCGAGGGAGCGTGGGCCGCGTCGCCGATCACCACCATCGGCCCCCGGTGCCAGGTCGGCACCGACGGCAGGTCGTGGGTGTTGTCGGCGAACAGCTCCAGCTTCCCGGCGGCGATCAGCGCGGCCGCCGGGCCGCGGTCGCCGGCGAACAGGTCGACCAGCTGGCGCTGCCACTGCTCGGCGGTGGTGGCCTGGCGTTCGGCGTCGCCGACCGCCGGGCGGGGGACGTTGGCGAACCAGACCGCCCCGCCGGTGGGGTCGACGACGTGGCCGAAGAAGGCGCGCCGCCCGAAGACCATGTGCCATTCGCCCGGCGGCGTCGCGACGGCGGCGTCGTGGGTGTAGCCGCCGAAGTTCACCAGGCCGACGTAGCGGCCGGTGGGCGCGGCGGGGTCGATCAGCCGGCGGGTCACCGAGTGGACGCCGTCGGCGCCGACCAGCAGGTCGCCGGTTGCCGTGCTGCCGTCGGCGAAGCGGGCGACCACGCCACCGTCGGGCGCGGCTGCGGCGCCGCGCAGGCGCCTGCCGAACTCGAAGGGGATCCCACGGGCGCTGGCCTCCTGCTGCAGCACCCGGTACAGGCGGGCCCGCTTGATGGTGTGGGGAACGGTCCCGTCCGGCAGCATGCCGCCGTTGCTGGTGGTCCCCAGCCGCCGCCCACTGCCGCTCCACAGCACGTTGGTGGGGGTGGGGAAGCCGGCGGCGAGCACCGGCCGGTCCGCGTCGACCGCGCGCAGCGCGTCCAGCCCGTTGGCGGCCACGCCGAGGTAGGAGCCCACCTCCTCGGTGGCGGGGAGGTAGGCCTCGTAGACGACCGCGTCGATCCCGGCGCGCTGCAGCGCCATGGCGGTCAGCGGGCCGGCGACGCCGGCTCCGACGATCAGTGCCCTGTTCATGTGCGGCCCCTTCAAGTATTTCGTTCGACCGAACTAACTATATGGTAGAATCCACGGCATGGCAAGCCCTCGCGGTCGCCGGGCCGAGCTGCTCCGGGAGCTGGAGGCGGCGGGCCGCGCGCAGAGCGCGGCGACGGTGATGTTCCACTCCGCCCTCGCCGCCAGGCGGGGGCTCAGCGCCACCGAGGAGAAGGCGCTCGACCTGCTGGACCGCTTCGGACCGCTGACCGCCGGCGAGCTGGCCAGGCGCGCGGGGCTGGCGCCCGCCTCGGTGACCGGGCTGGTCGACCGGCTGGAGCGCAAGGGCTTCGCGCGCCGGGTCCCGCACCCCAGCGACGGGCGCAGCGTCCTGGTCGAGGTCGACCACGAGCGCGCGACGGCCAGCCTGGGGCCGCTGTTCGCCGACTGGGTCCGCTCGCTGGACGAGCTGTGGGCCGGCTACAGCGACGACGAGCTCGAGCTGATCCTCCACTTCCTCAACGAGGCGGCGCGGCGCCAGCAGCAGGCCACCGCCAACCTCACCGGCTGACGGCCCTGACGGCCGGCGGTCCCTACCACCGCTGCGGTAGTCCCGCCACCGCCGCTACTCCACCGGTCGACCCCAGGAGCCTCCACCAGGACGACGACGCCGCCACCGCGCGGCGGCACCATCGCGCTGGTACCCTCACCAACCCAGCGACCAGGAGGGCCAGCGATGAGGACCGCCACCACCGCCGCGCAGACGCTCGTGCGGGTCTGCGCCGTCGTCCAGCTCGTGCTCGGCGGGCTGTTCTGGACCGGCAGGGCGCTCGACCTGGTGCCCCTCCACCAGGTGGTCGGGTTCGTGCTGGTGTTCGGGCTCTGGACCCTGGCGGCGCTGGCCGCCCGCGCCGGCGTGCAGCCGTCGCTGGTGGCGCTGGCCGCCGTCTGGGGCCTGGTGGTCCCGATCCTCGGCCTGAACCAGGACCGCCTGCTGACCGGGTCCTTCCACTGGGTGATCGAGGTGCTGCACCTGCTGGTGGGCCTGGGCGCCATCGGCCAGGCCGAGGCCCTGGCCGCGCGCATCAGGCAGCGCACCGCCGTCGCCTGACCCCGAGCCGCGGCCGCCATGCCGTAGGCTTGCCGGATGCCGGAGACCGTCGACGTGGCCGTGGTCGGGGGAGGGGTCATCGGGCTGTCGGTCGCCCGGGAGCTGCGCCGCGCCGGGGTCGGGCGCGTCGCCGTCCTCGAGAGGGAACCGGCGGTCGGGCAGGGCTCCTCGGCGCGGGCCAACGGCGGCGTCCGCGCCCAGTTCACCACCAGGGTCAACATCGAGTTCTCGGCGTTCTCCATCGGGGAGCTGGAGCGGCTCGACCGCGACACCGGGCTGCTCGGCTTCCACCAGACCGGCTACCTGCTGCTGACCGGCACCGAGGCCGGCGAGCGGTCGCTGCGGACCGCGGTGGAGCTGCAGCGCTCCCTCGGGGTGCCGGTCGAGTGGCTCGACCCGCAGGCGGTCGTGGAGCGCGTGCCGTTCCTGCGCCCCGACGGGCTGCGGGCGGGCAGCTTCCACGGCCGCGACGGCTTCCTCGACCCGCACGGGGTGGTCACCGCCATGCGCCAGGACGCCGAGCGCCTCGGCGCCCGGGTCGTCACCGGCGCCGAGGTGGTCGCCGTCGAGCGGTCGCCGGGCGACGGCTTCGAGCTGGCCACCCGCGGCGGGGCGTTCCGGTCGCGCTGGGTGGTGAACGCCGCCGGGCCGTCCGCCGGCCTGGTCGCGGCGCTGCTCGGGGTCGACCTGCCGGTGGCGCCGGTGCGCCGCAACCTCGCCTACGTCCGAGACCCGCCCGGCCCGGTCGCACCGGCCGGGCTGATCCCGATGTGCGTCGACCTCGACACCGGCGTGCTGGTGCGGCGGGAGGTGAGCGGCGGCTTCGTGGTCGCCTGGTCCGACCCCGAGGACCCGCCCTCGTGGGACACCACCCTGGACCCGCGCTTCCTGGAGGCGCTCGGCAGCCGGGTGGGGCACCGGTTCCCCCTGCTGGAGGAGGTCCCCGTCGACCCGCGGCAGTGCTGGGCCGGGCTGTACCCGGAGACCCCCGACCACCACGCGGTGGTCGGCGACACCCCGCAGGCGCCCGGATTCGTGCAGTGCGCCGGCTTCGGCGGCCACGGGGTGATGCACGCCCCCGCCGCCGGCCGGGCGGTCGCCGAGCTGGTCGCCCTCGGCCGCTGTGCCACCTTCGACCTGCACCCGCTGCGGCCCTCCCGCTTCGCCGAGGGCGACCTGGTGGTCGAGACCGCGGTCCTCTGACCGGGGGCGGCTAGGCGGGGCCGTCGAGCTCGGCGCGCACGAAGCAGCCGGCCAGGTGGTCGTCGACCACCCCGCACGCCTGCATCGTCGCGTACACCGTGGTCGGTCCGACGAACCGGAAGCCGCGCCGCTTCAGCTCGGCGGCCAGCGCCGCCGACTCGGCGGTGGAGGCCGGCAGCGCCGACAGGGCGGTGGGCGCGGGCCGGGGCGGCGGCGCGTGCGCCCACACCAGACGGTCCAGGGTCGTGTCGGTCATCGCCGCCATGGCGCGGGCGTTGGCGATCGCGGCGGCGACCTTGGCGCGGCTGCGCACGATGCCGGGGTCGGCGAGCAGCCTGGCCACGTCGGCCTCGCCGAAGGCGGCGACCGTGGCCGGGTCGAAGCCCGCGAAGGCGCGGCGGAACGCCTCGCGCTTGCGCAGGATGGTCAGCCAGGAGAGGCCGGCTTGGAAGCCCTCCAGGCAGAGCTTCTCGAACAGGCGGGTGTCGTCGTGGACGGGCCGGCCCCACTCGGCGTCGTGGTAGGCGACGTACTCGGGCGCGCTGCCCGCCCAGGCGCAGCGGGCCAGCCCATCCTCGCCGGTCAGCAGGTCGGTGGCCATCCCCCAGAGCTAACCATCCGGCTGTGACGTCGCCGGCGGGGCGCCGCGGCGCTCCCAGCCCTCCCTGACGAGGCTGAAGTGGGCGCGGGTCCGCGGGCGGCGGGCCGCGGCGGCGCGGTCCAGCCGCACCCCGAGCCCCGGCCCCGCCGGCAGCGCGAAGCAGCCGTCGGCGGGGTCGACCCTCGGCGCGCCCTCGACCAGCTCCATGAGCCAGGGGTCGGCGAAGTCGTTGAAGTGCTCCAGCACCTTGTAGTTGCCGGTGGCGATGGCGAAGTGCAGGTTGGCGGCGGTGCCGACCGGCCCGCAGACGTTGTGGGGCGCCAGCGGCAGGTCGTAGGCGGCGGCCCAGCCGGCGAGCTTGCGGAGGCCGGTGAAGCCGCCGAAGTGGGTGAGGTCGGCCTGCACCACGTCGACCAGCCCCTGCTCGAACAGCTCGCGGAACTCGGCGAGCACGTGCAGCCGCTCGCCGGTGGCCACCGGCAGCCAAGTGCCGCCGCGCACCCGGCGCAGGCCGGCGGGGTTGTACGGCGGCACCGGCTCCTCGATCCACTCCGGCTGGTACGGCTCCAGCGCCCGCGCCGCCCGGACGGCGGTCGCGGGGGTGAACCGCCCGTGCATCTCCACCATCAGGGCCACGTCCGGGCCGACCGCCTCGCGGACCGCGGCGACGATGTCGCCGGCGAGGCCGAGCTGGCGGGCGCTGAGCTCGCCGGTGGCGGCGCCGAACGGGTCGACCTTCATGCCGCCGTAGCCGCGCTCCACGACCTCCCTGGCGAGCCCGGCGAACACCCGCGGGTCGCGTCCCCCCTGGTACCAGCCGTTGGCGTAGGCGGGGACGCGGTCCCGGAAGCGGCCACCGAGCAGCCGCCACACCGGCTGGCCGGTCGCCTGGCCCATCAGGTCGTGGCAGGCGACGTCGATCACCGCCAGCGCGGTCTGGGTGACCTCGCCCGCGCGCCCGTACTCCTCCCAGTGGAACCGCCAGGCGAGCTGCTCGACGTCGAAGGGGTCCATGCCGACCACGTGCCGTTCGGCCAGCTCCTGGACGCAGGCGAGCAGGGTGTCGGTCTTGCTGACCATGCGGGCCTCGCCGACGCCGCGGAGCCCCTCGTCGGTCAGCAGCTCGACGAAGGTGAGCTCCCGCCACGGCGTGCCCACCACCACCGTCTCGACGTCGACGACCTTCACGGCTCCTCCGGCAGGCCGGTGAGCGCCAGCGCGGCCTTGAGGTCCCGCGCGGTCTGCTCCAGGTGCGCCAGCATCGCGGCGGCGGCGCCCTTGGCGTCGCGGGCCCTGACCCGGTCGAGGACCAGCGCGTGCTGCTCGATCACGTCCTCGACGGTGCCGCCGCGGGCCAGGTGGCCCTGCATGCTGCGCATGCGGCTGGCGCGCAGCGGCTCCTCCATCGCCTCGATCAGGAAGCTCAGCATCTGGTTGCCGGCCGCGGTGGCGACGCTGGCGTGGAAGCCGATGTCGGACTCGTGCAGCGCCACGGGGTCGTGGGCGGCCTCGCGCATGGCGCCGAGGGCCATCTCCATCGCCGTGACCGTCGCCCGCGTCGCCTGCACCGCCGCCAGCGAGGCGATGTGGACCTCCAGCGCCCTGCGGACCTCCAGCAGGTCCATCATCCGGCGGGGGTCGCGCCGCACGGCGGCGGTGAAGAAGCCGCCGATCGGGCCGGCGTTGGGGTGGGCCACGACGGTGCGGCGGCCGTGGCGCGTCTCGACCAGGCCGCGGGCCTGGAGGGACCTGGCCGCCTCGCGCACCGTCAGCCGGCTGACCCCGAACCGCACGGCGAGGTCCGCCTCCGACGGGAGCTCCGCCCCCGGCTCGAGGTCCCCGAGCACGAGGTCCTCCAGCCGCTGGACCACGGTGTCGGTGATGCTCCCTGACGTGTCGGGCGCACCCCCGCGGTCGGCGGCGCCCCTGGCAAGGCTTGGCACGGGCCAAGCATGCATCACGTCAGCAACCAACGCAATGAGCGATCAGACGAGGTCGGGCCACAAGCCGGCCCTATCGGCCCTTCCACCCGGCCCGGCCGTGGCAACTCATCTGACATCTGCGACCCTACCGGCATGATGGCCGGCGCGGCCGCCATCCTCGTGGAAGGAGGACCCCCGTGGCAGGAGTCCAGCTCCGGCGAGCTCGCACCGGCGTGGTGCTCGCCATCACGTGCCTGCTGCTCCTCAGCGCGTGCGGTGGGGGAGACGACTCGTCCGGGCAGTCGCAGGGCGCATCCGGGGACACCGGGGCGACCATCACGATGTGGACCCGTTCGGCCACCGAGGCGGCCAGCCGGCGGCTGGTGGAGCGCTACAACGCCACCCACAAGAACAAGGTCGAGCTGACCCCCATCCCGACCGACAACTACCAGCCGCGGATCGCGGCCGCCGCCGGCGCCAAGAACCTGCCCGACGTGTTCGCGGCCGACGTCATCTTCATGCCCCAGTACACCTCCAAGGGGCTGTTCCTCGACATCACCGACCGGATCGACGCGCTGCCGTTCAAGGACAACCTGGCGCCGTCGCACGTCGAGCTCGGCACCTTCGAGGGCCGCAAGTACGGGATCCCGCACACCCTCGACCTGTCGGTGATCTTCTACAACAAGGTGCTCTACGAGAAGGCCGGCCTCGACCCCGAGAAGCCGCCGACCACCCTCAAGGAGTTCGCCGAGCACGCCCGCACGGTCAGGGAGAAGGTCGGCGGCAACGTCTACGGCACCTTCTCCGGGCTGAGCTGCGGCGGCTGCATCGTGTTCACCTACTGGCCGTCGGTCTGGGCCGCCGGCGGCGAGGTGATGAACGAGGACGGCTCGCAGTCCACCATCGACAGCCCGGAGTCGGTGGCGGTCTTCGAGACCTGGAACCAGCTCTGGAAGGACGGCGTGATCCCGGCCTCGGCGCGGGACGAGGCGGGCCCGACCTGGACCAGCTTCTTCCCCAAGGGCACCATCGGCGTCATGCCGATGCCCTCGACCACCCTCGGCCAGATGCCCGACAACGACAAGGTCAAGGTCGGCGTGGCGCCGATCCCCGGGCCCGACGGCGGTGAGTCCACCTTCGTCGGCGGCGACTCCATCGGCATCTCGGCCACCTCCAAGCAGCCGGACGCGGCCTGGGACTTCCTCTCCTGGACCGTGTCGGACGAGGCGCAGGTCGAGGTCCTGGCCAAGAACAAGGACGTCCTGGCTCGGCCCGACCTGGCCAGCAACAAGTACTCCTCCGCCGACGAGCGGGTGGTGCTGATGAACGAGATGGTCGGCAAGGGCAGGACCCCGTTCGCGCTGAACTTCGGGCAGACCTACAACGACCCCAACGGGCCCTGGATCCCGGTCCTGCGCGACGCGATCCTCGGCGACGACGTCGCCAAGGCCCTCCAGGAGGGTGCGCCGAAGCTGACCCAGTCGCTGCAACAGCAGTAGCCCGGGTGCGTGGGTCGGATGAGCGCGACGTCGACCCGCCCGCCCGACACGGCCGCCGCCCGGCGGTCGGCGACCTCGCCGGCCGGCCGGGCGATGCGGCGGGCGCGTGCCCTCAAGGGGATCGGCTACACCGCCCCGACGGCGGCGATCGTCGTGGTGCTGTTCCTGGCGCCGCTGGTGCTGGTCTTCTGGATGTCGCTGAACCGCTGGCCGCTGCTCGGCGCCCCCAGGGTCAACGCCCCGGACAACTACACGCGGATCCCCGACAACCCGCTGTTCCTGGACGCGGTCCGCTTCACCCTCAAGTACACGGTCATCGTCACGGTGATGCTGCTGCTGGTGGCGCTCGGGCTGGCGCTGCTGGTCCAGGAGCGCCGCCGCGGCACCGGCTTCTTCCGCACCACCTACCTGCTGCCCAGCGGCGTCGGGTTCGCCGCCGCCGCGCTGCTGTTCTACGGCTTCTACTCCACCGAGATCGGCCCCATCCACGGGATCCTCCGCAGCCTCGGCCTGATCGAGGAGACCTTCTCCTTCAGGGGCACGCCCAACTCCGCCCTGTTCTCCACCATCGCCCTGGTGATCTGGCGCTTCGCCGGCTTCCAGATGCTGATCCTGCTGACCGGCCTGCAGTCGATCCCGCTGGAGCTGTACGAGGCCGCCCGGGTCGACGGCGCGAGCCGCTGGCAGGCGTTCCGCCGGATCACCCTGCCGCTGCTGCGCCCGACCCTCGCGCTGCTGCTGGTGCTGAGCGTCAGCGGCTCGCTGCTCGCCTTCGACCAGTTCTTCATCCTCACCCAGGGCCAGCCGGACAACAGCACCCTGACCATGGTGATGGTCATCTACCGGGAGGCGTTCTTCCGCTTCGACCTGGGCGCGGCCGCGGCCCTGTCGGTGGTGGTGCTGCTGGTGCTGGTCGCGCTGAACGCGCTGCAGCTCCGGGTGCTGCGGCGCAGGGACTGAACCCGACCTGGAGCGCGCATGACGACAGCGACGTCCAAGATCGCCAGGAGCGCCGGCTTCCACACCACGGCGGCGGCGCTGGCCATCCTGTTCCTGTTCCCGCTGGCCTGGAGCGGGTGGTCCTCGGTCAAGGGGCAGCCGGGCAGCAGCCAGGCCAGCGGCTACGGGTTCGGCAACTACGGCTACCTCGCCAGCTACGGCGAGGGGCTGTTCACGTACGTGACCAACACCGCGGCGGTGACCGCGATGACGGTGGTGGGGACGCTGGTGGTGTCGGCGTTGGGCGGCTACGGCTTCGCCCGCTTCGACTTCCCCGGCAAGAACCTGCTGTTCCTGGCCACGCTCGCGATCCTGATGGTGCCCTACGCCACCATCCTGATCCCGCTGTACGTGCTGCTGGACCGGCTGGGCCTGCAGAACTCGCTGGTCGGGCTCAGCCTGGTGTTCGTCATGTTCCAGCTCCCGTTCGCGCTGTTCATGATGCGCAACTCCTTCGAGGCGGTGCCGCGGGAGCTGGAGGAGGCGGCGCTGGTGGACGGCTGCACCACCCTGACGGCGCTGCGGCGGGTGCTGCTGCGCGCGGTGCGCCCCGGGCTGGTCACCGTCGGGCTGTTCGCCTTCCTGGCCTCCTGGAACGACTTCTTCGCGCCCCTCATCCTGCTCAGCGACGCCTCGAAGTTCACCCTGCCGGTGGCGGTCTACAGCATGCAGCAGCGCACCTTCGGCGCGATCGACTACGGCGCGCTGGAGGCCGGCGTGGTGGTCATGGCGGTCCCGTGCCTGCTGGTGTTCCTGCTGCTGCAGCGCTACTACGTGCGCGGGTTCCTGTCGGGAGCGGTCCGTGGCTGACCCCGGCGGGCGGGGACTGCCGGTCGCGCCCAGCGCCGGCGCGCTGCGCCCGCTCGGCACCCACGAGGTGCGGCTGGAGCCGGGCTTCTGGGCGGACCGCCAGCGGCTCGGCAGCGAGGTGGTCGCCGGCCACTGCCTGGACTGGATGACCCGCCTCGGCTGGGTGGGGAACTTCCGCCTGGCCGCCGAGGGACGGCCGCCGGCGGAGCGGCGCGGCCGGGAGTTCTCCGACTCCGAGGTCTACAAGCTGCTGGAGGCGCTGTGCTGGGACGCCGGCCGCACCGGGTCCCATGCCGCCGAGCAGCAGGTCGCGGAGCTGACCGGGCTGCTGGCCGCCGCCCAGGAACCCGACGGCTACCTCAACACCCGCTTCGGGCACCAGGGGCCCGGCGCGCGCTACGCCGACCTCGAGCACGGCCACGAGCTGTACTGCTCCGGCCACCTGATCCAGGCGGCGGTGGCGCGGCTGCGGACCCGCGGCGAGGACCGGCTGGTGTCGGTGGCGCGGCGGGTCGCCGACCACGTCTGCGAGCAGTTCGGCCCCGACGGCCGCGTGGGGATCTGCGGGCACCCCGAGATCGAGCCGGCGCTCGCCGAGCTGGCGCGCGCCACCGGCGAGCAGCGCTACCTGGAGCAGGCGCGGCTGTTCGTGGAGCGCCGCGGCCGCGGGGTCCTCGGCGACCACGAGCTGGGCCAGTCGTACTTCCAGGACGACCTCCCCGTGCGCCAGGCCACCGTGCTGCGCGGCCATGCCGTGCGGGCGCTGTACCTGGCCTGCGGCGCCGTCGACGTGGCGGTGGAGACGGGCGACGACGAGCTGCTGCAGGCCGTGGCCGGCCAGTGGCGCAACACCGTGGCGGCGCGGACCTACCTGACCGGCGGCATGGGCTCCCGGCACACCGGCGAGTCCTTCGGCGAGGACTTCGAGCTGCCCACCGACCGCGCCTACGCCGAGACCTGCGCCGGGGTGGCCGCGGTCATGCTCGCCTGGCGGCTGCTGCTGGCGACGGGGGAGAGCCACTACGCCGACGCCATCGAACGGACCCTCTACAACGTGGTGGCGGCCTCGCCTGCCCTCGACGGGCGCGCGTTCTTCTACGCCAACCCGCTGCAGCAGCGGGTGCCCGGCAGGGTGGTCGACTCGGGCGCCGCCAGCCCGCACGCGGCCCTGGGCCTGCGGTCGCCGTGGTTCGCCGTCTCCTGCTGCCCGACCAACCTCGCCAGGACGCTGGCCAGCCTCGCCGGCTACGTCGCCACCGTCGACCAGCGGGGGGTCCAGCTGCAGCAGCTGACCGCCTGCACCGTCCGCACCACCCTGCCCGACGGCCGCGCCGTCGGCCTGCGGGTGGAGACCGGCTACCCCTGGGAGGGCGCGGTCACCGTGCGGGTCGAGGAGGCCGCCGGTGGGCCCTTCGGCATCGCCCTGCGGGTGCCGTCGTGGGCCGACGGCGCGGTGCTGGCCTACGGCGACGACCGCCGGCGGGTGCCGGCGGGGTACGCGGCGCTGGAGCGGCCCTGGCGGCCGGGCGACGAGGTCCGCCTCGACCTGCCGCTGGCGCCGCGCTGGACCCGGCCGGACCCCCGCATCGACGCGGTCCGCGGCTGCGTCGCCGTCGAGCGTGGGCCGCTGGTCTACTGCGCGGAGTCCCTCGCCGACCGGACCGCCGAAAGCGGGCAGGCCGCCGCGGCGCAGGGACGCGCCGCGGACCACGAGGCCGCCGTGGGCCCGGGGGGTGCCGTGGGCCCGGGGGCCGGCGTGGGCCAAGGGGCCGGCGTGGACCTCGACGCCGTGGCGGTCGACGCCTCGACGCCACCGGTCGACCAGGGCCTCCACGCCGGCCTCGGCGGGGCCGTCACGCTCGCCTGCTCCGCCCGGCCCCTGCCGGCCGGGGCGAACGGTTGGCCGTACACCGGGCAGGCGGACGGCGCGGACGCGGTGCCGGCCGGGGCCGCCCCGCCGGGCGCACCCGCCCAGCTCACCCTGATCCCCTACCACCTCTGGGGCAACCGCGGCCCGGCATCCATGCGCGTGTGGCTGCCGGAGGCGCGCTGACCGCCGTCAGCCCGCGAAGGCGTGGCCGGGCAGGCCGCTGCCGGCGCCCGGCAGCACGAACACCGACCCCGCCAGCGGCTCGGCCGCCAGCCGCTCCGGGTCCAGGCCGGCGGTCGCCGTGGTGACGTAGAGGTCGCCGAGCCCGCTGCCGCCGAAGGCGCAGGCGGTGGTGCGCGCGGCCGGGACGCCGATGACGCGGTCCAGCACGCCGGCGGGGGTGTAGCGGTGCACCGCGCCGCCGTCCCACAGCGCCACCCACACGGCACCGTCGGCGTCGACCGTCAGGCCGTCCGGGAACCCGGTGGCCCTGGCCAGGTCGACGAACGGCCGGCGCCGCGCCACCAGCCCGGTGTCCGGGTCCACGTCGAAGACGTCGATCCGCCGGGTCGGGGTGTCGACGTGGTACATCAGCCGCCCGTCCGGGCTCCAGCCGGTGCCGTTGCTGACGGTGACGTCGGCCAGGACCGTGACCACCTCGCCCAGCGGGTCGACCCGGTACAGCCGCCCGCCGCCGGGCGCCTCGTCGTAGCGCATCGTCCCGGCCCACAGCCGCCCGGCGGCGTCGACGGCGGCGTCGTTGCCGCGGCAGCCGTCCTCGGCCCAGGTGGCCAGCCAGTCGAAGGCGCCGTCGGCGGCATAGCGGCCGACGCCGTCGCGCAGGTTCACCACCAGGCCGCCGCCGGTGCGCGGCTTGACGGCGCCGACGTGCTGGGGCGTGCGCACCACCACCGCATCGCCGCCACCGGGATCCAGCCGGTGTACCTCGGACGCCAGGATGTCGACCCACAGCAGCGTCCCGCCGGCAGGGTCCCAGGTCGGTCCCTCGCCGAGCCGCGCCCTGGCGCGCACCGCGACCTCGAGGCTGCCGGCCACCCCCAACCCCCCTCAGGCCCGCAGGCGCACGGCGGCGTGCGACGCCGGCCGCTGCCCCAGCCGCTCGGACAGCTCGGCCGCGCCACGGCGCACCAGCTCGGTCCACGCCCGGCGGCGCCGGTCGTTCCAGCGCGTGCTCGGCACCGAGATGCTCATGGCCGCGACCATGACGCCGCCGTGGTCGCGGACGGGCGCGGCCACGCAGTGGACGGCCTCGTTGGACTCGCGGTCGTCGTAGGCGACGCCCCGCTCGCGCACCTCGGCCAGGGCGACGCGCAGGCGCGGCAGCGAGGTGATGCTCCTCGGGGTCATGGCCGGCAGCGCCCGGCCGCGCGGGTAGCGGGCCGCCAGCGCCGCCGCGTCGAGGCCGGACAGCAGCACCTTGCCGACGCCGGTGCAGTGGGCCGGCAGTCGGCGGCCGACGGCCGACACCATGCGCACGGGATGGGTGCTGTCGACCTTGGCGACGTAGACGACCTCGGTGCCGTCCAGCACGGCAACGTGAACCGTCTCGTCGCAGGAGGCCGCGACCCCGGCGGCGACCTGCTGCGCCTCGCGGGTCAGGTCCAGCCGCCCGCCGAAGGCGCCGCCGAGCTGGAACAGCCGCATGCCCAGCCGGTAGCGGACGGGCTGGCCGCCCGCCGGCGCCAAGTAGCAACGCTCCACCAGCGTGCCGAGCAGCTCGTGGACGGTGGTGCGCGGCAGCCGCAGCCGCTGGGCGATCTCCGGCGCCGACAGCCGGTCCTCGTCCAGGAGCAGCTCCATGATGTCCAGCGCGCGACCCACCGCCGGCACCGCGCGGCCCATGCGTCCCCCTGCGCAGCTCGGCTTCCGGTTTCGCCGTTCGCCGGCACGGTAACATCATCCCGGACCTCGTTCGAAATCCCGAACAAGGAGGACCGGCGCATGAGCACGACCGGAGGCGCGACCCGCCGGTACCTCGCCTCGCTCGGCCTGCCGGAACGCGACCCGGGCGAGCTGCCCGCGTCCCCCGGGCGCTTCCCCGACGGCGAGCGGTTCCGCGTCGAGATCCCCTCGGTCGAGGGCCCCGAGCCGTTCCGGGCGGTGCTGGAGGCAGCCAAGGAGCACGCGATCCGCGTGCACCGGATCAGCCAGGGCAGCGGCATGATGCTGCTGACCGACGACGAGGTCCGGGAGATGGTCGCGCTCGGCCGCGAGCAGGCGGTCGAGGTGTGCCTGTTCGTCGGGCCGCGGGCGGCATGGGACGTCGGGGTCCAGGTGACCGCCTCCTCCGGCCGGATCGCGGCGGGCACCCTTCGTGGCACCGAGCAGCTCGTCTACGGCATCGAGGACGTGCGCCGCGGGTGCGAGCTCGGGGTGCGGAGCATCCTGGTCGCCGACGTCGGCCAGCTCTGGGTGCTGGGCCGGATGCGGCGGTCAGGCGACCTGCCGGAGGACCTCATCATGAAGGTCTCGATCTCCCTCCCGGTCGCCAACCCCGCCACCGCCCGGCTGCTGGAGGACCTCGGCGCCACCACCATCAACCTCCCCGTGGACCTGTCGGTGGCGCAGGTCGCGGCGATCCGCCAGGCGGTCGACGCCCCCCTCGACCTGTACGTGGAGGGCGCCGACGACTTCGGCGGCGTGGTCCGCTACTACGAGGTGCCCGACCTGGTGCGGGTCGCGGCGCCGGTCCACCTGAAGTTCACCGTGCGCAACGCCCCCGGGATCTACCCTTCGGGGGAGCACCTGCTGGGCGTCGCCGTGGCGACCGCCCGCGAACGGGTGCGGCGGGCCGCCATCGGCCTGGCGCTGCTGCGGCGCCACGACCCGGACGCCGCCGAGGGCTGACGGCGGCTTGCGCACCCCCTGCGGGCCGAACTAGGGTTCGGCCCGCAGGGGCGGCGGACCCGGGGAGGCGTGATGGCCGCAACCTCCGTGCCGGCGAGGATGCGGGCGTCGCTGCTGGGCTCCTGGCACCAGGCCAGGCCGTGGCAGCGGCTCGGCTACCTCGTCGGCGCCGCGCTCATCCTGGCCGGCCTCGCCCACCTGGTCGCCTGGCTGGTGGTCGGTGGGGCGTGGGCGGGACCGGTCTCGTTCCGCAAGCCGACCACCTTCGGGCTGTCGTTCGGGCTCACCACCATCACCCTGGCGTGGGTCGCCGGCCAGCTGCGGATCACCGACCGGACCGGCTGGCTGCTGCTGGTCCCGCTGGCGGTGGCCGACACCACCGAGGTCGTCTGGGTCTCGTTGCAGCGCTGGCGCGGGGTCGCCGCCCACTTCAACGACGACACCGCGTTCGACAACCTGCTGTTCGTGGTGATGGGCGGCGCCGCGGTCGCCGTCGCCGCCACGGTGATCCTGATCCTGACGGTGCTGGCGTTCACCGCCATGCGCGCCTCGCCCAGCATGGCCTTGGCGGTCCGCGCCGGCCTGCTGATCCTGCTGGTCGCCCAGGCGGTCGGCGGCTGGATGATCCAGCACGGCGTCGGGCTGGCCAGCGAGGGCGTGACCGACGGGCTGACGACCGTGGGGGCGGCGGGGGTGATGAAGCTGCCGCACGCGGTGGCCATCCACGGCATCCAGGTGCTGCCCGCCCTTGCCTGGCTGCTGTCGTTCGCCGCCCTCTCCGAGCGGCGGCGCCTCGGGCTGGTGCGGCTCGCCACCGGCGGCTACCTCGCGCTGGTGGTGGTGAGCGTGCTGCAGGCCGCCGGCGGGGTGGCACCGTTCGACGTCGGGGTGGTCGCGGCGGTGCTGTACCTGCTCGGGGTCGTCCTGCTCGGGGTGGCCTTCGTGGCGGCGCTGCTGGCCCTGCGCCACCCCACGCCCACCCCTGCCTGACCGGGCAGGTCCCCGGTGGCCGGGGAGGCCACCCCGGACGCTCCCGCGCGACCCAACGCGACCCAGCGCGACCGAGCGCGACCGAGCGCGGCCGAGCACGACGCGGCCGAGCGCGACCCGGCGCGGGCCTGGGCGGCTCGCCCAGACACTCCTTCGCGGCCCGCGCGGGGCCGGGTGGCCGGTCAGGCGACCGAGAGGGTCGCGGCGGCGCCGAGGAAACGGCCGACGTCCGCGGCCTCGGCCTCCAGGCCGGGCCGGGCGGCGTCGAGCGGCTCGAACGGCTCCACGGCGACGGCCACCCGGCCGGCCGTGGCGGCGAGCCGCCAGGTCCCGACGACGCGGCCGTCCACCACCACCGCCGGGTGGATCCAGCCGCCGCCGGCCTGGATGCGCTCCGCGAAGGCGGGGGAGAGGACCAGGTCGCGCCCGCGCCAGCCGAGCAGGTACTCGTCGAAGCGGTACAGCAGCCGCACGCACGGTCCCCGCGCCGGCCGAGGCACCCGCGCGCCGCGCAGCGTCCACGCCCGGGCGCCGGCCGCCTCCACCTCGACCAGCTCGCCGGCGACCAGCTCGAAGCCGCGCCTGGCCTGCCCGGCCGCGAGGCCCGACCAGGCGGCCAGGTCCAGGGGCGCGGCCGGCCCGTGGGCGCCCAGGTAGCGTCGGGTCAGCTCCGCCAGCGCCGCCTCCGGGTCCAGCGCCGGCCGCGCCCCGACCCAGTCGTCGAGCAGCACGTAGCTGGGCTCGTCGCCGTCCAGGTCCGGCCCGCGGCAGACCACCCCGTACGCGGCCGCATACCCGACCAGGTGGGCGGGTGCCTGGCTCCGCGGGTCGACCACAACGCCCTCGCCGGCGAGCCTGGCCACCAGCTCGCCCCGTGGCAGCGGACCGTCGGCCAGGACCTTCCTGATGGCCCCCAGCGCGCGGGCGCAGAGGTCGTCGTCGAGCCCGAGCTGCCGGCGGCGGCGGCGGTTGGCGGCCGCGAACCCCGGCCCGAGCAGGGCGACGAGCCAGCCGACGTCCTCGGCGGTCACCATGTGCAGGGTCCCACGCATCGCCCAGGTCCGGACCAGCGACCGCTCCCGGTTGCACGCCTCGCGCACCGCCCACGCATCCAGCCCATCGCCGCGGGGCCGCACCGCCAGCCGCGACGCCGGCGTGTCCTGCGCCTGGATGCCGCCCATGGCGCGGACGACCTCGTGCACCTCGCCGGGCCGGTCCCCGGTCAGGAGCTGCGACCGCAGCCGCAGCAACCGCACCTGGTCCCCGCTGAGCGAGCGCGCCATTGCTGGAGTGTAGCCAGGCCGGGACAGGCGGACGGCAGGCTGGTGGCCGCCGGTCGCCCTGAACTGGCTTCGGCTCGACTTCGCCTTGGCCCGGCCCGCTACCTGAGGCGGTGAGCGCGCCGACGGGGCTCCCACCGATGGTGATTCTCACGCGCAATCCGCCCGCGCGGGAATCACGTAGTACCTGTAGGGCGGAGTCACCGCTCATGGGACGAACCAGAGGTACGTCATGGCCAACAAGAGCACCGGCTACGGTCGGAACTGGAAGAAGTGGCTCGCCATCTACGCTGTCGCGGGGGCGGTTATCTACCTGATCGTCTACCTTGCGTTCTTCGCCAACGGCGGTGGCGGTCCTGCCGGCGGTGGAGGGTTGTACTGACCGGACCTCGCGCCTGCGGGCACTGAAGCCCGGAGCCGCGCGGCGGCTCCGGGCTTCGGCGCCGGCCACCCGCGCCGGGATCACCTGGAGTCCTCCGGGAACAGCTCGCCGTACCGCCGGAGGAACCACCTGGCCCACGCCACCGTGTCCGCCACGCTGGCCCCACACGGCTGGTGGAGGTGCCACAGCTCCAGGTTCTCGGGGCGGTTGTCCCACTTGATGTTGTTCCTGTGGTGCACGGTCTCGCCCTTGGCGAGCGGCCGGCCGAGCAGCTCGGTCATCACCAGGACGTGTTCGAAGATCGACCCGTTCTTCTTGGCGTTCGCGTGCCCCTCGGGTGCGGGCACGAGGATGTACCCCTGCTTGGTGCGCCAGCGGTAGGAAGACTGCTTCGGCGTGATCGGCCGCAATTGCTGGCCGCGCTTGAGCTGTGTCTGATGGCCATGGCACCAGCCATTCGACTTGTGCTTGCGTTCGCAGCCGGGATAGGTGCACCACTCATGCTTCTGCCCGTGGGGGCCGCGCAGCGGCGTCAGTTCCTTGCCCTGGTCGAGCTGCCAGAGGTGGCTGGAACAGAGGCCTCTGGCCCGGTGCCGGTTCTGGCAGCCTTCGAAGGTACAGGTTCGCTCGAACATGCATTCGAGCCTAAGCGATCGGCAGATCGCCTGCGTCAGGCTCTCCACAGGGGGCCCGCCTTCGGTATGATCGACCGCGTCCTCCCGCCCAACCGGGAGGCGATATGTCGATATATGCGTCTGTAGCTCAGATTGGATAGAGCGTCTGCCTCCGGAGCAGAAGGCCGTGGGTTCGAGTCCCGCCAGACGCACCACAACAGTGGATTCACCGGGTGGGATCAGCGCGTCGCGCGGCCGAGGCCGGCGGCGAGGGCGTGGATGTGGTCGACCGCTGGACCGGCGCCGACCGCGGCGGGCGCTTCGCGGCGCTGGAGGAGCCCGAGGCCCCGGTCGACGACGTCCGGGCGTTCTTCCGCCCGCTGCGCTGAACCCGGCGCAGCAGCGGACTCCGCAGCGATCCCCGGACAAACGCGAACCTGCAGCTCAAAAGGCCTGTGCTATGCTCCGCGGACCGCGCCGCGCGCTCGTCCGGAGCCCCTTCCTCAGGTCTTGGCCGCATGTCCGATCCTCGCATCCTTGTCGTGGACGACGACCAGGTCATCCAGCAGCTGCTCAAGGTCAACCTCGAACTGGAGGGCTATGCGGTCGAGGTGGCCTCTGACGGCCAGGAGGCGCTGGCGCTGTTCGCCAACTTCGAGCCGGACCTGGTCCTGCTCGACATCATGATGCCGAAGCTGGACGGCTGGGAGGTGGCCCGGCGGCTCGCGGGGGCCACGGGCGGCCCGGTGCCGATCGTGCTGCTGTCGGCCAGGGCCCAGGAGTCCGACGTGCAGAAGGGCACCGAGCTCGGCGTCGCCGCCTACGTCACCAAGCCGTTCGACCCCATCCAGCTGCTGCACCTGGTGGCCGGCATCCTCGCCCAGCAGGGCCGCGGGGCGCCCACCGCGGGGACGCCGTAGCACCGGCGGTCCCGCCGCGCCCGCGACAGGGCCGCGCCCCTCGGGGCCGGTCGACGAACCGGCGGGTCACGGTGACGACGTGCGCGGCGGCGTCGCGGACGGTCCAGTCGGAGTGGGGGATCGCGGCCGCCGGGTCGGGTGCCGAGGTCACCAGGTCGGTGAACCGCCCGGCGAGGCGGTCGATGGCGGGCAGGACGCGGTCCAGGTAGGCGGTCGCGGTCGCCAGGCTGCTCCTTCTGCTGCTGCTCGCGAGCGGGGCGTACGGGACCTACCCGGCGGCCCGGGCGCGCGCCTCGGCGATGCTGCGGCGGCTCACCACCGGCAGGCAGAGCAGCGCCACCAGGGGGACGGCCACGCCGGCGAGCAGGAACGGCGCCCGCAGGCCGAAGGTCCGGGCCACGACCCCGCCGAGGAGGGCGCCGAGCGGCACCGCCCCGTAGCTGAACAGCCGGAAGGTGCTGATCACCCGCCCGAGGAGGTGGTCGGGGGTGAGCGCCTGCCGCAGGGAGCCCATGACGACGTTGAAGGCGACGATCACCAGCCCGGTCACGCCGAGGAGCGGCCCGGCGACCCACGGGCTCGAGCTGAGGCCCACCCCGAAGGTCGCGGCGCCCACGAACACGAAGCCGCCCAGCAGGATGCTGGCGGCGCCGAACCGGCGGCTCAGCCACGGCGCCACCACGCTGCCGAGCACCCCGCCGGCCGCCGACCCGGTGAGCAGCAGCCCGAAGCCCACGCTGCCGAGCCCGAGCCGTTCCTGGGCGAACAGCACCAGCATCGCGTCGTGGGCCGATCCGAGCAGGTTGATCATCGCGACCATCACGGCGAGGGCGCGCAGCAGCCGGTGCCGCAGCTGCCAGCGCAGGCCCTCGGCGATCTCGGCGCGCAGGCTCGGCCGCCTGGCCGCGGCACCGGCGGTCCCCGGGGCCGCCGTGCGGGGTGGCCGGCCGAACCGGCCCCTTGATGGCGGCCACCAGCGCCGAGCTCGCCCCGAACGAGACCGCGTCGACCGCCAGCGGGATCCAGGCCGCCAGCGAGAACAGGAACCCGCCCGCCGGCGGCCCGACGAACTGGTTGGCGACGATCTGGGTGCCCTGCAGGCGGCCGTTGGCGCGTTCCAGCCGGGCGGGGTCGCGGGACACCAGCGCCGGCACGATCGAATGCTGGGCGGTGTCGACCAGCGTCTGGCCGGTGCCGAGCAGGAAGCCGGCGGCCACCAGCAGCGGGATGCTGGCGCGGTCGAGGACCACCGCCACGGCCAGGCCGCCGACCACCGCGAAGCGCGCGGCGTCCACCGTCCACATCACCCGGCGCCGCTCCCAGCGGTCGAGCAGGGCACCGCTGACCAGCCCGAACAGCAGCCACGGCAGCCACTCGCCGAAGGTCACCAGCGACACCGCGAGCGGGTCGCGGGTCAGGCTGGCAGCCAGCAGCGGCAGGGCGGTGGCGTAGACGCCGTAGCCGACGTTGGAGACGGCGGCCGCCGCCCACAGCCTGGCGAAGCCGCCGCCGAGCCCGCGGCCCGGTCCGCCGGCGGCCTCGTGCGCCGCCGTGCCGCTCACCGGCGCGCCGCGCCACCGCGGGCCGGCGGCGCGCTGGTCCACGGGAGGCTGCCCACGCGGCAACGGTCGGGCATCTCCGGGTCGCTGGTCAACGGTCGTGCCTGGAGCCGGGCCGTCCGGCAAGATGGGCGCGGTCCAGGGACGAACGGAGGGGACGTTGGGGGCGGCGCTGAGGATCGGGATGCTCGGGTGCGGGGTGGTCGGCACCGGGGTGGCCAGGCTGCTGGAGGACCACGCGACGCCGGTGCGCGACCGCGCCGGGGTGGCGATCGCGCTGCAGCGGGTCGCGGTCCGCGACGTCACCCGCAAGCGCGACCCGGCCGTCGACCCCACCCGCATCAGCGGCGACGCCGCCGCCGTGGTCGCCGACCCCGAGGTCGACGCCGTGGTGGAGGTGATGGGCGGCATCGAGCCGGCCCGCTCCCTCATCCTGGAGGCGATCCGGCTCGGCAAGCCGGTGGTGACCGCCAACAAGGAGCTGCTGGCCACCCACGGCGGGGAGCTGTTCGACGCCGCCGACGCCGCCGGCGTCGACCTCAAGTTCGAGGCGGCGGTCGGCGGCGCCATCCCGATCGTCGCCCCGCTCAAGGAGTCGCTGGCCGGCGACCGCGTCCGGCGGGTGCTCGGCATCGTCAACGGCACCACCAACTACGTGCTGTGGCGCATGGCCTCCACCGGCGCCGGCTACGCCGAGGCGCTGGCCGAGGCGACCGAGCTGGGCTACGCCGAGCCGGACCCGAGCGCCGACGTGGAGGGCTTCGACGCCGCCGCCAAGTGCGCCATCCTGGCCAGCCTCGCCTTCAACACCAGGGTGGTGGCCGGCGACGTCTACCGCGAGGGCATCACCGACGTGACCGCCGCCGACATCGCGGCGGCCGCCCGCATGGGCTACACGGTCAAGCTGCTGGCGATCGCCGAGGAGGTCGACGGTGAGGTCAGCGCCCGCGTGCACCCCGCCATGATCCCCGACGGCCACCCGCTCGCCGGCGTCACCGAGGCCTACAACGCCGTCTTCGTCGAGGGCGACGCGGTCGGCCGGCTGATGTTCTACGGGCGCGGCGCCGGCGGGCGGCCGACCGGTTCGGCGGTGGTCGGCGACCTGGTCGACGTGGCCAGGGCCCGCCTCCAGGGCGCCCGCGGGGTCGGCTGCACCTGCCTGTACGAGCGCCGGGTGCGCGGCATGGAGGACGTCGACACCCAGTACTACGTCGCGCTCGACGTGACCGACCGGCCGGGGGTGCTCGCCCAGGTGGCGGCCGTGTTCGCCGAGCACGCGGTGTCGATCCGCTCGGTGCTGCAGCGGGGCAAGGGGGAGGAGGCCCAGCTGGTGCTCGTCACCCACCTGGCCCGGGAGGGCGCCGTGCGGCGGGTGCTCGACGGGCTGGAGCGGCTGCCGGTGGTGAGCAACCTCGCCAGCGCCATGCGGGTCGAGGGGGAGGAGGCCGACGAGGTGCTCGGCTGGTGAACCCGAGGGGTCCGGGGAACAGGCTGGATCGGCCGCGGGCCTGGCCAGGCCTGATCGAGCGCTACCGGGAGCACCTGCCGGTCGGCCCGAGCACGCCGGTGGTCACCCTGCTGGAGGGCGGCACGCCGCTGGTGCGCGCGCCGGTGCTGTCGGCCAGGACCGGCTGCGACGTGTGGCTCAAGGTCGAGGGCGCCAACCCCACCGGGTCGTTCAAGGACCGCGGCATGACCGTGGCCGTCTCCAAGGCGCTGGAGGAGGGGGCCCGGGCGGTGCTGTGCGCCTCCACCGGCAACACCTCGGCGTCGGCGGCCGCCTACGCGGCCAGGGCGGCGATCACCTGCGCGGTGGTGGTCCCCGAGGGCAAGGTCGCGCTCGGCAAGCTGGCCCAGGCGCTGGTCCACGGCGCCACCGTGCTCGCCGTCGACGGCTCCTTCGACGACTGCCTGGCGGTGGTCAGGGAGCTCGCCGAGCGGCACCCGGTGGCGCTGGTCAACTCCGTCAACCCGCTGCGCATCCAGGGGCAGAAGACGGTCGCCTTCGAGGTCGTCGAGGCGCTCGGCCGCGCGCCGGACGTCCACTGCATCCCGGTCGGCAACGCCGGCAACATCACCGCCACCTGGCTCGGCTACCGCGAGGCCGTCGAGCACGGCATGGCGCCCGGCCGGCCGGCCATGCTCGGCTTCCAGGCCGCGGGGGCGGCGCCGCTGGTCAGCGGCCATCCGGTGGAGCGGCCCGCGACGATCGCCAGCGCCATCCGCATCGGCCGGCCGGCCTCCGCCGAGGGCGCGCGCCGTGCCGTGGCCGAGTCGGGCGGGCGCCTGGCGGCCGTCACCGACCGCCAGATCCTGGCGGCCTACCGGCTGCTCGCCCGCGAGGAGGGCGTGTTCGTGGAGATGGCCTCGGCCGCGTCGGTGGCGGGGCTGCTCGAGGCGGACGTGGAACGCGGGCGGCTGGTGGTCTGCACCGTCACCGGCAACGGGCTCAAGGACCCCGACTGGGCGCTGGCCGGCGCGCCGCCGCCGAGCCCCGTGCCGCCCGACCCGGTGGCGGTCGCCGCCGCCCTGGGCCTT
>Ga0081538_10000357_pt1 | contig 51919 bp, 47 predicted proteins | sample TabmetS5T2R1_FD_71022 | JGI IMG/M metagenome (GOLD analysis project Ga0081538, IMG submission 71022) | Tabebuia heterophylla rhizosphere microbial communities from the University of Puerto Rico - S5T2R1 | ecosystem: Host-associated > Plants > Roots > Rhizosphere ...
CCCCCGGGCGAGGACGCCGCCCAGGCGCTAGCGCCGGGCACGGCCCGCCGAAAGGCGCTCGACGCCGCCCTGGCCGAGCTCGACGCCGGCCGGGAGGAGCCGTCGGTCGAGTGGCGGCGCGAGTTCTCGCTCATGCTGGGCCTCGAGCGGCTGCTCTCGGAGGAGGAGCCGCACCTGGCCGACGGCACGCTCCTGAGCCCCCATCAGGTGGACGCCCTGTCGGGCACGCTGGCCGCGCTCACCTCCGAGCTGCAGGCCGGGAACGGCCCGGGCTCGAATGGGCGCCCGGCCGCTCCCACCGAGGAGCTCCCCTCCGACGAGGTGGAGCTGGAGGGCGACGAGCAGGTCGACGAGGAGCCCCTCGACTGGGACCCGGTCGAGGAGGCCGAGGAGGAGGCCGCCTCCGAGGCACATCCGGTGGATCCGGGCGAGGGCCGGCGCTTCTGGTTCGAGCACGCCACCGGGGCGGGGAAGACCGTCGCGGCGCTCGGCTTCGTGGAGGCGTCGCGCACCGGCGGCATCCTGATCCTGACCCACCGCCGCAACCTCGTCGACCAGTTCATGGGCGAGCTCCGCACGCGCGGCTACCGCAAGCGCATTTCGGGCGCCCTGCTGAAAAACGGGGCGGACGAGCCGCCCGCCGGCGGGCCGGTCACGGTCGAGACCTACCAGTGGTTCGTCCGCAACGCGGGCAAGGTCTCCGACGCGTACACGATCGTCATCTGCGACGAGGCCCATACGGCGCTCGGCGAGAAGACGAGCGCCGCCATCCGCCAGTGGATCGGCCCGGTCTTCATCGGGATGACCGCCACGGGCGCCCTGATCGCCCGCCACGTCACCGACCTCTTCCCGACCCAGACCTCGCGCTTCGACCTCGCGCAGGCGGCCCGCCGCGGCGTGATCGCCCCGCTCCGCTGCGTGCGGATTCCGCCCGGCGTAGGGGTGCGCTCGATCGCCAAGGTGCCGTTGCGCCGCGGCGAGGTGGACCAGGACTTCGATCAGGAAGAGCTGGCCGCCCTGCTCGACCAGGCGCCGTTCAACATCGCGGTGGCCGACCTCTACAAGACCCGCTTCAAGGACCTTCCCGGGGTCGTCTACTCGGCCGGCGTTCGCCATGCGCACAACGTGGCGAAGGCGTTCCAGGAGGCGGGCCTGAAGGCGAAGGCGGTCTCCGGCGAGACCCCGAAGCGCGAGCTGGCCCGCATCCTGGCCGCGTACGAGCGCGGCGAGATCGACGTGCTGGTGAACGCCCAGCTGCTGGCCGAGGGCTGGAACTCGCCCCGCGCCACGGTGTGCATGCACCTGGCGCCCACGGCCTCCAAGCGCATCTACCAGCAGCGCGTGGGTCGCGTGACCCGGCGCACACCGGGCAAGGAAGCCGGCATCGTCGTGGACTTCGTGCACCCGGCCACGCCGAACGACGACCCCGTCGTGACCCTGCATTCGCTGCTCGACCGCGACGTCTACCGCGGCGGGGCGATCGTGGTCGGCCCGGTGCGGCGCGGCCGCGGGCGACGGCTGCGGGTGGAGCGCCGCGTGGTCCCGGTCACCGCGGACGAGGACCGGCGCGCCCAGGTCTTCGAGCGCGAGCTGTGGCGGATGGCCGTGGAGCACCTCACCTGGGGCCAGCAGCAGGCCTGGGCGATGCTGGCCGGCGCCCGGGTGGCGTCGAACAACTGGCGCCGCGCCAAGGCCATGCTGCACTTCGACTCGACCGGCGAGCTCCGTCGCCTGTTCCTCGTCACATGCCTGCGCCGCAACCGCAACACGCAGCTGCGCCTGAGGGCGCTCGGCGAGGTCGGCAACCTGCGCGACCCCGAGGCCTTCGACGACGCCGTCGAGATCGTGGGCGGCTGGTCACGCGACGAGCGCCGCGAGGGCGTGAAGGTGCTGCTGCAGGCGCTGACCGAGAAGCAGATCGGTCGGCGCGACCAGGCGGCCCGCTGGCTCTGGCACCTGGCCGAGTACTCGCGCGAGGTGCACGAGGAGTACGCGGTGCAGCGCTGGCCGGAGACGAAGCGGCTGCTGGGCCTGCTGGTGAACTCGGCCGGCGCCGCCCACGCCCGAAACGCGCGCCGGCTGGTGCAGGCCGCGCGCAAGCAGGACCGCCGCCTGTCGGCGGCGCTGCTCGCCGCGGCGCTGGCGCACACGCCCGAGGCGCAGCAGGTGCTGGACGGCGCACGCATGCGGATGGCCCGCAAGCCGAGCGCGCTGGCGCGCGAGCTGCTGAAGAACTTCCCGAAGGGCAAGCGGCGGCGCGGCGGGCGCAGGCGGCGGAAGAAGGGCGGGGGCGGTGCCCCCGAGGACGCCGACGCGGCCGCGGCCACGGAACAGCAGCAACAAGGGGTGGTGGACGAAACGCCCGGCGAGGACGAGGACGCGGACCAGCAGGACGCCCCCGGCGAAGAGCAGGACGCGCCCGGCGAGCCGCGCGACGAGCCGGACGAGCAGCGCGACGCCGCCTGATCCCGGAGGCGAGGCAAGTTTGTTGCCTCACAGGCAACAAACTTGCCAACCCTCACCGGAGCAGGTGCACCTCGCCGGCCTGGAGTGCGACGCGCCCCGCGTCGGTGTCCACTAACAAGGCGCCCGCCTCGTTGATACCCACCCCCTTACCGCTGCCGTTCTCCCACCGGACTCGCTGACCGAGCAGCGCATCACGAGAGCGCCAGGCGGCCAGCACCGCGGGAAGCGGCTCGCGCAGCCAGCGGTCGAGGGCAACGAGAACGCGCTCGAGCAGGTCCTCGACAGAGATGATGCCGCCGAGCGAGGTCACGCCCTCAAGCGGCGGCGCGTCGTGCACGTTCACGCCGATCCCGAGAACCGCCCATCCGTCCTGCGGCCGCCCTTCAACGAGGATTCCCGCGACCTTCCGACGCAGCAGCCAGATGTCGTTCGGCCACTTGATGGCTGCCTCTCCGGGCAGCGCCTCGCAGAGCGCAACGGCAGCGGCGAGCGGAAGCGCCTCGCCCGGCTCGCGCAGCACGAGCGAGAGGAGGAGCGAACTGCCCGGCGCCGCGCGCCATTCCCGCCCCTGCCGCCCCCGCCCCGCCGTCTGCGCATCGGCTGTCACGAGCGTGCCGTGCGGTGCTCCCGCGGCGGCCAGGGCCCGGGCGCGCTCGTTCGTCGAGTCGGTCACCCGGTGGTGGACCCGGGGCCGGCCGATCATCTCGGCCGCAGGCGCACCTCGGCGTCCGGCTTCAGCCCCAGCGTGCCGGCCGCGTCGCCGCGGTTGATGGCCACCGCGAGCGTGCGGTACGCGTCCTCGTAGACGATCAGCTCGCCGGGCCTGACGTCGGCGAAGGTCTGCGCGTAGGTGGCGAGATAGCGCTCGCCGGCGGCCTCGATCTCCACGGTGGCGCCCAGCGTGATGCCGGTGCCCGCGGTGTCGTCGTGGTCCACGTCCAGAGCGACGTTCCCGAAGCGGTCGACCACCAGGGCGTGTGCCACGAGGAGCCCCTCCTCGCCGCGCGGGACCGGTAGGGCGACCACCTCGAGCTCGGCGGGGTCGAGCGGCTCGCCCGCATCGGCCAGCTCCGCGCCGCGGGCCAGGTGGGCGGCGACGGGCGCGAAGATGTCCCGGCCGTGGAAGGTCGCCGACACGGGCTCGAGCCGGTGCGGCGAGCGGGTCACGTCTGCGGCCAGCTCCACACCGCCGCAGCGCTCCCAGGCCAGGCTGAGCAGCCCGTTGTCCGGGCCCACGAGGATTCGCCCGTCGCCGGTGCGCAGCGCCACCGCCCGCCGCTCGGTCCCCACCTGGGGATCGACCACCGCCACGTGCACGCCGACCGGCATGTACGGCAGCGTGTTGCGCAGGACGAGCGCGCCCTGCCGGACGGCGTAGCGGCGGATGCCGTGTGTGATGTCCACGATCTGCGCGTCCGGGTCGATCGAGCGGATCACTCCGTGGCAGACGCCCACGAAGTCGTCGTCGCGACCGTAGTCGGTGAGCAGGGTGACGATCACCGGCGCACATCCTCCACGATCGCGCGCACGAGACCGTCGATGTCGTGCCGCTCGGCCTCCACGTGCGGCTCGATGCCGTGCTCGCGCAGGGTCTTGCTGGTGACGGGCCCGATGGACGCGGCGCGCGCGCCCGCGGGCAAGGCGCCGCCGCCGTCGAGGAAGAAGCGGACGGTGGAGCTGGACGTGAACGTGACGTAGGTCGCGCCCTCCAGCGCGCCGCGGGCGATCGGCTCGGCGACGGTGTCGTACAGCGGGAGCACATGCACCGTCGCACCGCGCTGACGGAGCCCCTCCGGGAGCACGTCGCGGGCCCCGGCCGCCCGGGCGACCAGCACGTTCATCCCGCGCACCTCCGGCAGCGCCTCCAGCAGCCCCTCGGCCACGAAGCGCTCGGGCACGACGTCCGCCCTGATGCCGTGCCGCTCGAGCTCGGCGGCCGTGCCCGGCCCGATGGCCGCCACTGTGGCGCCGGCGAGCGCCCGGGCGTCGCGGCCCAGCGCCTCGAAGTACAAGCGCACGCCGTTCGCGCTCGTGAAGCAGATCAGGTCATAGGTCTCCGGCCGGGCGAGGAGGACGGAGCGGGCCTCGATGCGGATCGCCGGCGTCTCGAGCACCTCGGCGCCGAGCTCGCGCAGCCGGGCCGCAAGCTCGCTTGCCTGGGCCCGCGCGCGGGTGACCGCGACGACCTGCCCGTGGAGCGGGCGGTGCTCGAGCCACGCCAGCGTGTCGCGCAGGCCGGCCACCGGACCGATGACGGTGATCGCGGGCGGCCGCATGCCCGCCTCGACCACCCGCTCGGCGATCTGGGCGAGCGGCGCCGTGACGGTTTGCTGGCCGGACATCGTGCCGCGGGCCACAACGGCCGCCGGCTGGCGCGAGTCGCGCCCGGCGGCGCGCAGCCGCTCGGCGACAAGCGGGAGGTTGCGCACGCCCATGTAGAACACGAGCGTGCCCGGGAAGCGGGCGAGCGCCTCCCAGTCGAGGGCCGACTCCTCCTTGTCCGGATCCTCATGGCCGGTGACGAACGCGACCGCGGAGGCGGCGTCGCGGTGCGTCACGGGGATGCCGGCATAGGCCGGCGCGGCCACGCCCGCCGTCACTCCGGGCACGACCTCGAAGGCGACGCCCGCGGCCGCGAGCGCCTCGGCCTCCTCGCCCCCGCGGCCGAAGACGAACGGGTCGCCGCCCTTGAGGCGGACCACGCGCCGGCCGGCGCGGCCGAGCTCCACGAGCTGGGCGTTCAGCTCCTCCTGCGCGACTGCCGGCGCGCCCGGCTCCTTGCCCACGTACCTGAGCTCCGCGTCCGGGCGCGAACCCTCGAGCGCCCCCGGCGGGATGAGACGGTCGTAGAGGATCACGTCGGCAGCCGCGATCAGGTCGAGCGAGCGCCGCGTCATGAGACCGGGGTCGCCCGGCCCCGCGCCCACGAGATAGACGACGCCGCCGCCCACCGCTGGAAAGCTACCCGGCAAAAGTGGACGCCCGCCCGCCCCTCTCGCTTCGAGCGGCGCGTGGTCCGCGGGGAGTGGTTTGGGGCTGGCAAGGGGAGGCGTTCGGTTCGACCTAGCTTGGCGATCGCCTTCTACTGTCCGATCCTGGTGTTCGTATGGAACACCAGGATCGGACGGTTGCCCGGTCGCGGCGCCCAAGCCGACCCCCAGCGCCTCCGGGCTACCTTCAGGACCGTGCGCCGGCCGCCCGCTCGGCCTCGGCGAGCAGTTCACGTGCGCCGGCCGTCGCGAGCCGTCGCGCCACCTCCCGGCCGTGCGCCGCCGGGTCGGCGGCGTCGCCGTCCAGCTCGTCGCGGATCCAGTGGGAGCCGTCCGGCAGGCCGACGAATGCCGTCAGGCGCAGCGTCCCGTCCCGAGGGCGGGCGTGCGCGCCGATCGGCGTGTGGCAGGTGGCTTCGAGAGCGGTCACCACCGCTCGCTCCGCGGTGAGCGCGGTGAGGGCGTCGGCGTCGGTGAGCACGGCGGCCGCCTCGGCGGTCAGGGCGTCGTCGGCGCGTGCCTCGAGCACGAGGCAGCCCTGCCCGGGAGCGGGAACCAGCGCGGGCAGGGAGCTCCCCTCGCTCGCCCGGTCGAGGCGGATCAGGCCCGCGCGAGCGAGGACGATGGCGTCGAAGCCGTCCTCGGCGAGGCGCCGCAGGCGCGTATCCACGTTGCCGCGCAGCTCGCGCACCTCGAGGTCGGCGCGCAGCGCCAGCAGCTGGGCCCGCCGCCGGACGCTCGCGGTGCCGACCACGGCGCCCTCGGCCAGCGCGTCGAGCGACGGCGCGCCGCACAACGCATCCATGGGATCCGCCCGCGCGGGCACCCCCACGATCGACAGCCCCTCCGGCAGCTCGCCCGGCACGTCCTTGGCCGAGTGCACCGCCAGGTCCACCTCGCCGGCGAGCAGCGCCTCTTCGAGCTCTTTCACGAAGCGCGACTTGTCGTCGCGCGAGCCGCGGTCGCCTGACGTGGTGATGGTCGCGAGCCGGACCTCGCCGGGCAGGCGCTCGGCGACGGACCGCGCCTGAGCGAGCGCCAGCGCGCTACCGCGCGTGCCGAGTCTGATCACGGAGCGGCACGACGTCGGCCATGGGCTCCGGGTCGAGCCCGAAGAGCTCTCGAATCGTGTGCAGGTAGTGATAGGACGAGCGATCCTTGAGCCGGACCGTCGGCTCGTGCAGCAGCCGCGAGACCACGGCCCGGGCCATCACCTCCACCCGTTCGCGGTCGGCGGGCGACAGCGTCTCCCAGCGCGACTCGTTCTCGCGCAGGACCTGCTCCACGACCTCGTCCGCCCGTCGCCGCAGCGCCGAGATCGTGGGCACCACCTCGAGGCTCGACATCCAGTCCTGGAACCGGGCCACCTCTTCGCGGACCAGCACGAGCGCCTCCGCCGCCTCGGCCTCGCGGGCGTCCATGTTGCGCGCCACCGCCTTCTGGAGGTCGTTCATGTCGTAGAGGGCGATCCCCGGGCAGTCGCGCACGCTCGGCTCGATGTCGCGCGGAACAGCCAGGTCGATCAGGACGAGCGGACGTCCCAGGCGCGAGGCTGCCACGAACTCGAGCTCTTCGCGGCCGAGGATCTGGTGGGGCGCGCCGGTCGAGGTCACGACGATGTCCGAGGCCTCGAGCTCCCGCGGCAAGTCGTCGAACGTGACCGCGCGGCCGCCGAACCGCTGCGCAAGCCCCAGCGCGCGGTCGTACCGGCGGTTCGCCACGAAGAGCGTCTCGACGCCGCGGTCGCGCAGCGCGCGGGCGGTCAGCTCGGCGTTCTCCCCGGCGCCGATCACCAGCACGCGGCGGTCGGACAGGTCCCCGAGGAACTCCCCGGCGAGCTGCACCGCGACGGTGGACACGGACACGTTGCTGCGCGCCACGCCCGTCTCGGTGCGCACCCGCTTGCCGGCGGCCAGCGCGTCGCGGAACAGCCGGTTGGAGACGGGGCCGCTCACGCCCTCCACGAGCGCCATCTCGTAGGCGCGCTTCACCTGGCCCTGAACCTCCGCCTCGCCGACGATCATCGAGTCGAGTCCGCCGGTGACCGCGAAGAGGTGCTCCACGGCCTCGCCGCCGCGCAGCGAGTAGAGCGAGCCGAACAGCTCGGTGGGCCGCAGGCCGGCCTGCCGCGAGAGGACCGCGAGCGCCGCGTTCTCGGCCTCCACGGCGTCCGCCGTGATCAGGTACAGCTCGGTCCGGTTGCAGGTGAAGAGCGCGACCGCCTCGTGGATCGCGTCGTGCTCGGTCAACTCGGCCAGCACCCGCGCGGCGCGCCCGGAGGGCAGCGCGATCCGCTCCCGCAGCTCGAGCGAGGCGGTCTTGTGCGAGGCGCCCAGCGCGAGCAGCTCGCCGGTCACTTCTCGTCCTCCACGAGCTCCGTGATCTCGCGGTCGATCCGCGCGATCTTGGCGCCGAGAATGGCCACGTACACCACGATCAGCGTAAGGAATGCCACGTAGGCGCCCGCGACGTACTTGCCCGCCTCGTCAAGCGGCAACGCGGGCATGGAGCCTCCGTCGCAGTCGCTTCAGTTGCATGGACGCGTGCTTGGCGGTCAGCTCGAGCTTCCACAACGTCACGAACAAGAGGGCCATCGCAAGGAGCGAGACGAGGAACGTAAGCCGCATGTCGCCCGGCAGGCTCCCGCCCGTCTGGGACAGCACCCTGGGATGGGTGTACGACTCGGCCAGCCGGACCGCGGCGAAGTTCAGGGGCACGAAGGCGCCCGCCACGATCGCGAACACCGACGAGTAGCGCGCCTGGCGCTCCGAGTCCTCGATCGAGAACCGCAGCGGGTAGTACACGCAATAGAGCAGGAAGACGACAAGGAACGAGACCAGCACGGGCTCGTCCCAGACCCACCAGTGCCCCCAGGACGCCTTGGCCCAGATCGATCCGGTCACGAGCACGCCGACGCCGAGGATGATCGAGATGTGGATCGCCACGTACGAGCGCAGGTCCCACGACGCGTCGCCCGAGCGCAGGTGCCTGATCGCCATGATCCCGCCGGCGACGAAGCCGCAGAGCGCGACGATGGCCATCGGCACGTGCACGTAGAAGATCTTCTGGACGAAGCCCTGGTCGGCGTCCAGTGGCGCGTAGAAGAAGACGAGCGCCATCGCCGTCGCCAGCGTTACGACGGTGGCCAGGGAGAGCGGCTTGAGGCCCTTCGAATACATCAGTCCTCGAGCAGGTAGTCGAAGACGGCGACGGAGAGAAGCACGAACACCACATCGTAAAGCGTGAGTAGGCCCAGCCAGCGGCCCAGGTCCTCCGGAGCCTGGTCCTGCCGCAGGAAGGGCTCCGTGGCCTGTGCGGAGGCGATCAGAAGGGGCACCATCAGCGGCAGGAGGAGCAGCGGGACGATCAGCTCGCGCGCTCGGGTCTCGGCGGCTAGGGCCGAGACGAGGGCGCCCACCGAGGCGATTCCGACGTTCGCGAGCAGGAGCACGAGCAAGAGCTCCGGCAGCGTCCCGCCGAGGCCGGGACCGAGAAGGAGCAGGCCGAAGGCCGGCACCGCCACCACCTCCACCGCCACGAGGAACAAAAAGAGCGCGCCGGCCTTGGCCAGGAACAGGGCGGTGCGGTCGACCGGGGCCAGCAGCAGGGCGTCGAGGCCGCCCTGCTCGCGCTCGGCGGCGAACAACCTGGTCACGCCGATGACGGCGGCCAGGAGCAGCGTCACCCACAGCACGCCGGACGCGATCTCGCCGTCGAGCGAGTCGCGATCGAGCCCGAAGTGAAAGAGCACGTACACCGTGATGGTGAACAGCGTCATCGCCGGCACGGACTCCTTCGTGCGCAGCTCGAGCAGCAGATCCTTGCGCAGGATCGCGCCCGTGGCCCGGATCACCGGTAGAGCTCCTCGCCCTCTCCGACGGGACGCCCGCGCTTTAGCCGAAGCACGACGTCCGCCTCGGCGAGTGCGCCCTCGACGTCGTGGCTCACCAGTACGCGCGTCCGGCCCGACGGCCGCCCGATCAGCGGCTCGAGCAGCTCGGCGCCGGCGGGGTCGAGGCTGGCTCGCGGCTCGTCGAGCAGGAGCAGCGCCGGCTCGTGCAGCACCGCGCGCGCCACCGCCAGCCGCTGCACCATCCCGCGCGAGAGCTCCCGCAGGGGATCGTCGGCCCGGCGCTCCATTCCCACGGCCACGAGCAGCTCCTCGACACGGGCCGCCCCCACGCCGTGCAGTCGCGCCTGGTAGCGCAGGTTCTCGCGCCCGCTCAGCTCGCGGTAGAGGAGCGGCTCGTGGCCGAGGTACCCCACCCGCCCGGGCAGCATCCAGCGCTCGCCCGGCAGACCCGCGTCGAGCACCCGGGCGGTGCCGCCGTGCGGGCGCAGCAGCCCGGCGAGGACTCGGAGGAGGGTGGTCTTGCCGGCGCCGTTGCCTCCCAGCACGGCCAGCGTCTGCCCCGGCTCGACCCGGACGCTGACGCCGGCGAGCGCGACCCGCTCGCCGAACCGCCGCTCGAGGCCGTCGAGCTCGATCGCCGCCACGGCAGGAAGCCTATGCTCAGGTAGTGGCCCGGCTGGTCGGCATCAACCACGTGGTGCTCGAGGTGGACGACCTGGAGGAGGCGCTCGACTTCTACGGCCGCCTGTTCGAGCTCGAGCTGCGCGGCCGGGTGCCCCGGATGGCCTTCGTCGACATGGGCGACCAGTTCCTCGTGCTGGCCGAGGGTCGCTCGCAGCCGCCGGACGGGGAGCGCCACTTCGGGCTCGTGGTGGACGACCGCGACGAGGTGCGCGCGAGGCTGGAAGAGGCCGGCGCGGAGATCCTCGGCGGCAGGGGCCTCGACTTCCGCGACCCGTGGGGAAACCACGTGCAGGTGGTTCGGTACGAGGACATCCAGTTCTCGAAGACCCCGGCGGTGCTGGACGGGATGGGCCTGGCCGGTCTCGGCAAGAGCGACTCCGCCCTGCGCGAGCTGCGGGACAAGGGACTGGCCTGACTGGTCTTTGGACGCTTGTCCGATCGCAACCGTCCGACCCCCGATGAGCCGGAGATGAGCACCTTCAGGCGTCTCCCGATCCGGGTGCGCCTGACGATCGCCTTTGCCGGCGTCCTGACGGCCGTCGTCGTGGCGGGTGGCGTGGTGCTGTACAACGAGTTCGAGCGGGACTTCGATGAGCAGATCGACCGCGACCTGAACACCCGCTTCGCGGGCGTGGCTGCACTCGTGTCCGAAGAGCGAGCACCAGGGAGGGCGCTCGCCGGGAGCGGCGTGGGAATCGCCCAGGTCTTCGGCGAGGGCGGGCGCCTGCTTGCCTCGACCCCTCCGGTCGCGAGCGCTCGGGTGCTCACCATCTCCCAGGCACGGCGCGCCGGGCGGGGTGCGTTGTGGATAGACCGCGCGGACACGCCGGCGGGTGCGGCGCGCCTGCGTGCCGGGGTCGCTCGATCGAGCGACGGCCGACCTCTCGTGGCCGCAGTGGGTGAGGAGCTCTCGCGCCGCGATGGCGCCCTCGAGCGCCTGCGCGAGCTGCTGTTCATCGGGGGCCCGCTTGCACTGCTGCTCGCCACCTATGCGGGGTACCAGGTCGCCCGCGCCGCGCTGCGGCCGGTTGACCGCATGCGAACCCGAGTGGAGCAGATCACCGAGCGCGACACCGCAGAGCGGCTCCCGGTTCCGTCGACCAGTGACGAGATCGAAGCGCTCGGGCGCACGCTGAACGACTTGTTGGGCCGGCTCGACGCGGCGCTTGTGCGGGAGCGCCGGTTGCTGTCGGATGCGAGTCACGAGCTGCGCACTCCGCTGGCTGTGCTGCGCACCGAGGTGCAGCTTGCGCTCAAGGGCGAGCGCGATCCTGGCGAACTGCGGGCGGCGCTCGAGTCGGCGGGCCATGAGGCCGAGCGGCTGTCGCGCCTGGCGGACGACCTGCTCGTCCTGGCCCGGGCGGACCAGGGCCGGCTGCCGGTCCGCAGCGAGCCGCTGGAGGCGGGCGAGCTACTCGACTCCGCGGCCCGGCGTGCCGCCGGGGCGGCCGCCGCGGCCGAACGCAGCGTGCTGGCGGAGACCGACTCCGGGCCGGGTGTCGTCCTACTCGCCGACCGGGACCGCGCCGCGCAGGCGCTCGACAACCTGGTGGCGAACGCGCTGGCTCACGGCGACGGTCCGGTGAGGCTCGAGGCACGCCAGGTCGACCAACGGGTCGAGCTGCATGTGACCGATCAGGGCGAGGGCTTCCCCGACGACCTGCTGGAGCGGGCGTTCGACCGTTTCAGCCGCTCCGATTCGGCCCGGTCCGGCGAGGGGACCGGGCTCGGCCTGGCGATCGTGGCGGCGATCGCCGACGCTCACGGGGGCGACGTGGGCGCCCGGAGCCTGCCCGGTGGCGGCGCCGACGTCTGGATCTCGCTGCCCGCCGCCTGACGGGACGGCCGCTCCACGAGCGCGAGCGCGGCGACCGCTCCCGCGAGAGCCAGGCCGGCGGACACCCACATCGCGTTCGACAGCGCATGCACGAATGCTGCGCTGGTGGCGGGACCGACCTGCATGCTGGATCCGAGCTCGTGCTGGAACAGTGCCCCGAGCGCGGCCACGCCGAAGGTGGCGCCGACCATGCGGTTCATCGCCAGGATGCCCGAGGCCACGCCGGCCTTGTTCACGCTCACCGCGTTCATGGCGGCCCTCGACATCGGCGACATCGTCAGCCCAAGCCCGGCGCCCATGACGACGAAGGCGGGGAGCAGGCGCTCATAGCCGGTTCCCTCGCCGATGCGGGTCGTGAGCGCGAGCGCGACCGCCACCAGCGTCAGGCCCGCCGCCATCAGCCGGCGGGATCCGAGGCGGTCGGCGAGGCGCCCGGCCAGCGGGGCGGTGACGATCACCATCACCGTGGCCGGCAGGAAACGCACCCCGGCCTCGATCGGGCTGAAGTGGAGGATGTTCTGCATGTAGAGGGCGAGGAAGAAGAACATCGCGAACATCGCGAACGACACGAGGAACGCGGCCAAGTTGGCCCCGAGGAAGGTGCTCGACCGGAAGAACGCGAAATCCACCATGGGCGCCCGCATCCTCGGCTCGAGCAGCGCGAAAGCCGCCAGCGCGACGACCGCCAGCACCAGAAGCGCGATCACCTCGCTCGACCCCCAGCCCCAGCGGTTGCCTTCCACGAGCGCCAGGACAAGAGATCCGAGCCCGGTGGACAGCACGGCGATCCCGGCCCAGTCGACCGTGCGGTCCACGAGCTCGTCCCGCGACTCCTCGGCTGCGAACAGGGTGACCGCAACCGCGCCGACCGCAACCGGCACGTTGAGGAAGAAGATGGCCCGCCAGGAGACGTACTCCGTGAGCGCGCCGCCGACCACGGGACCGATCGCGAGCGCGAGGGCGGAGACGCCGGCCCAGGTGCCGATCGCCCTGCCGCGCTCCTCGGGTGGGAACGCGTGCGTGAGGATCGAGAGCGTGGCCGGCATCATGAGGGCGGCACCGATGCCTTGGACGGCGCGCCCGGCCACGAGCCAGGCGTCGCCCGGGGTGAGGCCGATCGCGGCACTCGAGCAGGCGAACACCACGACGCCGAAGAGGAACATGCGGCGCCGCCCGTAGAGGTCGCCGAGGCGGCCGCCGGTCACGAGCAGGACCGCGAACGACAGCGTGTAGGCGTTGACCGTCCACTCGAGGCTCGTCAGCGAAGCGTTCAGATCCCGCTGGATCGACGGCAGCGCCACGTTCACGACCGTGTTGTCGAGCATGATCATGAACAGGGCGAAGCACATCGCCCCGAGCGTCCACCAGCGGCGGTTGTCGTCGTTCAGTCTCATATTGCCTCGATGGCTTTCGGCATCTCGGAACCTCCTGGTTGCTGCTCCACCGTGAAGCGCCGACATGAGCCGCTGATGAGTGCTACAACCGGCGCCGCAGCGGAACGGTGGACAGGACCACGCGCGGTTCGAGGCGCAGCAGCCAGGCGAGGTAGAGGGTGCGGTCGTTGTAGAGGAGGTCCTGCCACCAGCGGCCGGAGGCGATCGCCGGCACCACGACGGCCGCGACCCTGTCGGGGTCGGCCGTCACCGCGCGCACGGTCTCGAGCACCGGCTGCTCGAGCGAGCGGAACGGGGCCTCGACGATCTCGAGCTGGAGGGGCATCGGCCACTCCTGCCAGTCGTGGCGGATCCGCTCGGCCGCGTCGGCGTCGAGCGCGACGTGGATGGCGCGCGCGTTGTCACCGGCGATGCCGCGCGCGTAGGCGACGGCGCCGGACACGGTGTCGTCCACTTCGGACACCATCACGAGCGCCTCGGTGGTCGCCTCGGACTCCGCACGCGTGGCCGGCACCCCGGCGAGCGCCGGCACGTGGGTGATCACGACGCCGGGACGCTCGTGCAGTTGCGCGGCGAGCCAGAACTCCGGTGTGCGCCGCAGCGCCGATGCGAGGGAGCGCCGCTCGAACAGTTCCGGGAGCACGACGTTCACCACGCCGTCCACGTTGCCTGACAGCTCGTCGACGTAGTCTGCCAGCGCTTCGGCGCGGACGACCCGCACCTCGGGGCCCTGGAGGCCGTCGGCGAACGCAAGCGCTCGCTCGGCTGCCGCGTCGACGCGGCCGATGCCTAGCACCACGGTGACGGGCACCGGCTCGGCGGGGTCTGGAGAGTGCATGCACAGGCGCCGGCGGGTCCGCTCGTGGTGGCGCCGCATGAGGCAGAAGCCGGTAACCAGAAGCGGCACTGCGATCAACACCATCCAGGCGCCGTCGCTGAACTTCGTGGCGAGCACCATCGCCGTGACCAGACCGGTGCCCGCCGCGCCGAGACCGTTTATCGCCATGCTGCGCCGCCATCCCGCTTCGCGCGATCTCCGCCAGTGGCGGAGCATCCCGACCTGCGAGAGGGTGAAGGCCGTGAAGACGCCCAGCAGGTAGAGGTGGAGGAGGGCGTCCGGGTCGGCGTTGAAGGCGACGAGCAGGAAGGCGACCACGAGGGCGAGCAGGGCGATCCCGTTCGAATAGACGAGCCGGTCGCCCAGGTTCGCGAACGCATGCGGAAGGAAGCGGTCGCGGGCGAGGATCGCTGTGAGGCGGGGGAAGCCCTGGAAGGCGGTGTTGGCAGCGAGGACGAGGATCGCGAACGTCAACGTCTGGACGATTAGGAAGCCGGCCGCCTCCGGCGATCCCTCGGGGAACACGGCGCGCGCGACCTGCGCGAGGACCGACACGTCCGCGCTCGGCCGGGCCCCGCTCGTCGAGGCCAGCACCGACACGCCCAGGAACAGGGGGGCGGCGATCGCGCCGAGGATCGCAAGTGTCGTGGCGGCGTTGCGGGCCTGGGGGGGCCGGAAGGCCCGAGTGCCGTTGGCGATCGCCTCGACTCCCGTCAGCGCGCTGCACCCCGACGCGAATGCCCTCAACACCACGAGCGCGGAGACGGTCGCGGCGCCGCCCACCGCCGCCGGATGGGACACAGTCGCCTGTGGAGGGCTGCCCAGGGCGGACTCTGTGAGCCCCACGGCGATCATCGCGAACATCGCCACCACGAACCCGTAGGTCGGGAGAGCGAAAAGCCGGCCCGCCTCGCGCACGCCGCGAACGTTGGCGACGGCGAGTACGACCAGGAACACGAGGCAGAGCTCGAGGCGCGCGCCGCTCAACGCCGGCACGGCCGAAGTGATCGCCAGCACGCCCGCCGCGATCGAGACGGCCACCGTGAGCACGTAGTCGACCAGCAGCGAGGCGCCGGCCACCAGGCCCGGCAGCCGGCCGAGGTTTTCGCTCGCGACCACGTAGGACCCGCCGCCGCCCGGATAGGCGCGCACTGTCTGGCGGTACGAGGCCACGACGAGCACGAGCAGTGCGGCGATCGCAATCGAGATCGGGACCAGCAAAGAGCGCCCGGCGACCGACGCGGCCAGGAGCACGGTCAGCGCCGCCTCGGTCGCGTACGCCACCGATGAGAGCGCGTCGGACGAGAAGATCGGCAGCGCCAGGCGCTTGGGCAGAAGGGTGGCCTCGACCCGCCCCTCGGCGAGCGGCCGCCCGACGACCGCCCGTTTCGCGAGATGGACCCCGGCGCTGATGCCGGTGGATCGGCGAGCGGTCGTCTTCACGGACGCGCTCATGAGAGCGATGCTCCGGACGGGCGATGAGAGGCCGGTGAGTGGCCCTTCCGCTCATCGGAGTCTCATCTGCGGCGCGTAGATCGACGCACCATGGACACCCCTGCAATCGAGGTTCGGGGCCTGCGTAAGAGCTACGACACGACGGAGGTGCTGCACGGCGTGGGCTTCGACGTCCGCCCCGGCGAGGTCTTCGGGCTCCTCGGACCGAACGGCGCGGGGAAGACCACCACAATCGAGATCCTCGAGGGCTACCGCGAGCGGAGCGCCGGCACCGTGTCGGTGTTCGGCGCCGACCCCGGGCGGCCCACCCGTGCCTGGCGCGAGCAGATCGGGCTGGTGCTGCAGGAGTGCGAGTTCGACCCGCTGCTGACGGTATGTGAGACGCTGTCGCTCTTCTCGGCCCTCTACCGCGCGCCGCGCCCGGTGGACGAGGCCGTCGAGCTCGTCGGCCTCGCCGACAAGCGCGACCAGCGCGTGGGCACGCTGTCGGGCGGCCAGCGGCGCCGCCTCGACGTGGCGGTCGGGTTGATCGGTGACCCCCGCCTCCTCTTCCTGGACGAGCCGACCACGGGCTTCGACCCTTCGGCGCGTCGCGGCGCCTGGAACATGATCGAAGGTCTGAGGTCCCTTGGGACGACGATCTTTCTGACCACCCACTACATGGACGAGGCGCAGCACCTCGCCGACCGGGTGGCGATCCTCCGCGACGGCGAGGTGGTCGCACTCGGCAGGCCCGACGAGCTCGCGGGCAACGGCTCGGCCGAGACGGTGGTGAGCTTCCGGCGGCCGCGCGCCGCCGACCTCGAGGCCTTGCGAGCGAGCGTCGGCACACCGCTGACGGTGTCGGACGGCGTGGCAGTGCTGCGGACCGACAACGCTCAGCGCACCCTCTACGAGCTCACGTCCTGGGCCGAGCGCGAGCACGTCCGGCTCGATGGCCTTGAGGCCACCCGCCCGACGCTCGAGAGCGTCTTCCTCGAGCTCACGGGAGGCGACGGTGGCTGATCTACAGCTTGCGTTGACGCAGTCGCGCTATGCGCTGTTGACGGCGTTCCGCACGCCGCGCACCGTCGTGTTCACCCTGGCGTTCCCGGTCGTGCTGCTCGTCATGTTCGACTCGATCTTCACGAACGGCTCCGCCGACAGCGTCACGTTCGCGGGCGGCACGATCACGGCGAGCGCCTACTTCACCGCGAGCTTGTCCGCCTACGCGATCGGCCTGTCGACCTTCACGAGCCTCGCGATCGGGCTAACGGCGCAGCGCGAGGCCGGACAGCTCAAGCGCCTGCGCGGGACGCCGATGCCCCCATGGACGTTCGTGGCGGGGCAGGTGATGCGCTCCGCCGTGCTGGCGCTGATCGTCGTGCTCGCGCTGCTCGCCACCGGGGTGATCTTCTTCGGCGTCGACCTCGCCACGGAGCGCATGGTCGGGTTCGTCGTCTACCTCGCGCTCGGCATGATCGCCTTCAGCGCCCTCGGCATCGCGATCACCGCATTCATGCCCACGGTCGACAGCGCCTCGGCTGTCGGCCCCTTCGTCGTCGTAATGCTGGCCTTCGTCTCGGGCGTGTTCATCTCGGTCGACCAGCTCCCGAACTGGCTGGAGGCCGTGGGCAAGGTCTTCCCGCTCTACCACCTGGCAGAGGGGCTGCAGACCTCGCTCGTGTCGGGCGCCGGGAGTACGGCGCTCAATGGCGGCAATGTCACATCGCTGGTGCTCTGGGGGCTCGCGGGAATGGTGATCGCCACGCGCCGCTTCCGGTGGGAGCCGCAGGCGGCGCGGTCGTAGTCAGGAGTCCTTGAGTCGATAGCCCGCGCCTCGCACGGTCTCGATCGTCTCGATCCCGAAGGGCCGGTCGACCTTCTCGCGCAGGTAGCGGATGTAGACGTCGATGACGTTGGACTTGTGCTCGTAGCCCATGTCCCAGGCGCCCTCGAGGAGCTGATAGCGGGAGAGCACCTCGCCCGGGTGGCGCATGAAGACCTCCAGGAGCTGGAACTCCTTTGCCGACAGCGTGATCTCGCTCTCACCGCGCCGCACGACTCGCCTGGCCGGGTCGAGCTCCAGGTCGTCCACGCGGAGCAGCGGGCCGTGCTCGGCCGGGCCGCGCCGGGCGAGCGCGCGGAGGCGGGCGAGCAGCTCGCCGAAGTCGAACGGCTTGGCGAGGTAGTCGTCCGCCCCGGTGTCGAGGCCGGTGATTCGGTCCTCCACCGCGTCGCGGGCCGTGAGCATCAGGATCGGGGTGCGCACGCCCTCGTCTCGCAGCCGCCGGCAGGTCTGAAAGCCGTCCATGCCCGGCAGCATCACGTCGAGGACGATCACGTCGTACGGCGTCGCCTCCGCCATCCAGAGCGCGTCCTCGCCCTTGATCGCGACATCGGCGAGCAGAGCCTCCTCACGTAGGCCCCGGCGTATCAAACCCGCCAGCTTGACCTCGTCCTCCACAACCAGCACGCGCACGGTGGGGGTAAGCATGTCAGCCCTGCCCGTGCGGGCCACGGGCCGCGCCGTCGGCGGCCGCGAGCAGAACGGTCAGGGCGACGAGGCAGACCATCCCCGCGACGACCGCGATCCCGGCGGCGCCTGCCTCCCAGCCGCCGTGGACCACGATCGTCGCGGCAAGGGCGCCCAGGAGCACCGCTGCGCTGATCAGGAGGAGAGCGAAGCCGGCCATTCCGCGACCGATCGTGGCGGGGCTGGATGAGTGCGCGATGAGTCCTCATCGATTTCTCATGCCGGCCGCGCACGCTGGACGCGAGGTTCGCATGTCCCCCTTGCAGAAGCTCCTCCTCGCGGGTGCGCTCGGAGTCGCGGCGGCGGCGGCCGTTGTCGCGATTTCCAGCGCGGTGGCCGACGCCGTGGGCGGCGTCTTGGTGATCGTGTCGCTGATCGTCCTCACCAGGTCCGCCATCCAGATGGCCGGCGACTCCGGCGCGCCCGAGGAGGAGGACCCCTCTCATCAACCACTCACGTGGCGCTCGTAGGTTCGCACCAGGAACATCGAATCAACTGAAAGGAGATGTCCATGCGCATCCGCTACCTGTCATATCTCGCCCTCGGAGTTGCGGCGGCTTTCCTAGCGGTTGCGACCGCCGCGTTCTCCCTGTCGACGGTGGTGGCTCTCTCGATCGGGGTCGGGATCGGGATGCTGGCCGTGTCGGTCAACATCGCCATCCGCGATCGCAGGGACCTCCCGTCGCTGGTGGTCGCCACGTGCATCGCGGCCGTCTCCGCCTGGACGATCCTGGCGGCTCTGGTCTTCTCAAAGGGCACCGTCGACGACCTGACCTTCGCTTCGGCCCTGGCGATCGGCGCCCTCACGGTCGTGGGCCTGACCGCGCACGAGCTCGAAGCCGAGCGCACCCTCGAGAGCCGGCCCAGGGCCGCCTGACCTCCCCCGGCGCATGCGAGGCGGGGACGCCTTGGCGCCCCCCGGTGTCCCCGCCTCCGCGCGCCGGACCTCGCGCGATCAGGTCCGCTCCAGCGTCTCCGCGGCGTGCGCCAGCGTCGGCTCCACGACCGGCCACGATTGGTCGATCGCCTTCGGGTTGCCGGGGAAGTTCACGATCAGAGTCCGTCCGCGCACACCCGACACCCCGCGCGTGAGGATGCCCAGCGGCGTGTGGCCGCGGGCGTCCGACCGGATCGTCTCCGCGTAGCCCGGCGCCTCGCGCTCGATCACGTCACGAGTGGCCTCGGGGGTCACGTCGTCGAGGGTGAGCCCGGTGCCGCCGGTGGTGAAGACGAAGCGCACCCGCTCGTGGTCGGCGAGGCGCTTCAGCACGGCGGCGATCCGGTCGCGGTCGTCCGAGACCGTCTCGTGCGAGACCTCGAGCCCGGCCGCCTCGCACAGCTGGACGAGCCTGGGCCCCGACAGGTCCTCGCCCTCGCCGCGGGCGAGCGTGGTCGAGACTGTGACGACGGCGGCTCTCACGCTGGCGGGCAGGCTATGGATTGACGCGGCGCGAAGCCCTCATGGATCGCTGTTCACGCCGTCACGCGGCCAGCACGTCGAGAGTGCGGTTGCGCTCGAGCTCCGCACGCAGCCGCTTGAGCGCACGCCCGCGCGTGGGGCCGATGCTCCCGATCGGCATCCCGAGCGCGGCGGCGATCTCGTCGTAGCTCGGCTGGGGTTCCGCGACGAGCATCCGGAGCAGGGCCTGATGAGCGGACGGGAGCCGTCGGAACGCCGCCCAGAGCGCCGTGTCGCGCTCCGCCTTCAGCAGACGGCCGTCGATCGGCGACACATCCCGGTGTGCGGGCTCCGGCGGCGCCGCGTCGGGCCGCTCCCGAGCCGAGGCGCGCAGTGCGCGCAGGCACTCGCGACGGGTGGTCGTCGCCAGCCAGGCGCCTACCCTGGTGGGGTCCTTGAGCCGATCCAGGTTCTCGGCCAGTCGCATCCATGCCGTCTGCGTGACGTCGGCGGCATCGGCGTCGCGCAGGCGATAGGCCCTGGCGACGGCCCAGACCATTTCCTCGAACTCCTCGACGAGCTCACACCACGCCTCCCCCTCGCCGGCCGCTGCCCGCCGGACGTGATCGCTGAGCCAGGTGACCGAGCGACGTGCCTCGACTACGTTTGAGGTGGTCATTCTGCTTCTCCTCACCAGTGGACTTCGTCTGGCGGGAGACTCGGGCCCGGCCGTTGCATGCGATTTGCAGCGACATTGCGGCGAAGTTGCGGTCCGGGTCGGCCGCGCTTCCAGCCCGCGGATTCATGTGCTGGGCGCGCCGCCTGCGGCGGTCAGGCCAGCGCCCCGCGGTGTCCGACCCGCGCGTGAAGGTCCGCAGCCCGCCGGCACACCTCGACCATGCCGAGCGGCTCCGCCAGGTTCGTGGCCTGGGCCAGCAGCCGCGCGGCGGCATCGGCGTCCGCGGGCTCTCCGCGGCGGAGCAGCATTTCGGCGTGCTCGACGAGGGTCCGCGCCACCAGCGGCTTCGAGTCGATCTCCGCGATGCGCCTGGTCGCGACGGAGAAGTGGCGGTCGGCGGCGTCCCAGTCCTCCCGGGCGGTGGCGGCGAGGGCGACGAAGCGCGCCGCGGGGCCCCAGAACACGATCATGCCGACCTGCACGAACTGGTCGGCGTAGGGAAGGAGCAATCGGTAGAGCACACTCGCCTGCTCGCTGGTGTCCTGGAGCAGCGCGCAGGTTTCGGCGAGCGCCGCGATCGCGTAGAGCCACACCACGTCGCGGGGCATCGTGGCGCCGCCGTCGGCGACGAGCCGGTCGAGCTCCGTCCGCGCCCTGACGGTCTGGCCGGTCTCGGCGTCCATCAGAGCGCCCAGCGCGCGCCATGCCTTGAGGGTGGGGGCCTCGGCGACGAAGCGCTCCACCACCGGCCGCAGCTCCCGCACGCGGCCGCGCTCTCGATAGATCGAGAAGCGCTTGAGAAGCCGTGTCATCTCCGCGTCGCGCGCCCCGGCACGCTTTGTGAGCTCGTACCCCTCGTCGGCGAGGCGTTCGGCCTCGTCCAGCCGGCCGTGCAGCTGCGCGAATACGCATGCCCAGTGGCTGACGTAGGACGAATACTGGGGCTGGCGCAGCTCACGGGCGAGCTCGGCCAGGCGAGCGGAATGCTCCTTGGCCGTCCGTACGTCGCCGCTCTCGCAGAGGTCGGCCATGTACCAGCGCACCGCCTCCGCCTCGGCCTCGCGGTTGCCGCTCTCGGTGGCGAGGTCCAGTCGCTCGCGGCTCACGCGGAGACGTTCGTCGAGATGGTCGGCGTGGAGCAGCGCGGCGTGACGCCCGCCGAGCGCCTCGCGAATCGCGTCCGTGTCGCCGACCCGGCGCGCGATCGCCAGCGCCTCCCCGCTGAGCACGAGTGCCCGGTCGCGCTCGACCCACAGCAGTGAGTCGGCCAGGCGCGCAAGCACGCGGACCCGCAGGGGGTCGTCCCCAGAGCCCAATGCCGCCTGCGCCTCCTCCAGCAGCGCGATCCGTTCCCTGTCGACGTCGCCGGCCGCCGTGTACATCCCGTGAAAACCCAGGGCGGCGGAGGCAAGACGTTGGGCGTCCCCGGTTTGGCGCGCGATGTCCGCGGCGCGACCGAACGTCTGCCGCGCGCGCTCCAGCCGACCCGCCCGCAGCTCGACCTTTCCAAGGGCGATCAGCAGATCGCCGATCTGCCGCTCGTCGGCGCTGTCCGTGTCGAGCAGTTCGAGGGCGCGCCGGTAGTGGCCGACCGCCTCCTCGTATGCTCCGCTGCGCCGCGCGTACTTCGCCGCCCGGATGGAGTAGTGCGCCGCGCGTTCCGAGTCGACCGCCGGGCGCGCCTCGTAGAAATGATGAGCGAGCTCGGCGGGAGATGCCCTGTCCGCGCTCATCGCCGACTCCTCGCGGCGCTCGAGCTCGAGTGCGATTTGCGCGTGGATGCGAGCGCGCCGGCTGCCGATCAGCCGCTGGTACTGGGTCTTGCGGACGAGCGCATGCGAGAACGAGAAGTGGTCTCGCTTCCCGGGCACCTCGACCAGCAGCCCGTCGTCGATCAGCCGCTCGATCTCATCCAGGACCGCGTCCGGCGACAGGTCCGAGATCGCCGCGAGCACGGAGAGCATGAACTCGGGTCCGATCACCGAGGCCCTTGCGAGGACCTTGCTCGCGGAGGCGCCGAGCCGGTCGAGTCGCCTCGTGATGACTTCCTCGACGCCCTTGGGAACACCGAGTCCGCTGAGGTCCGGCTCGGGGTCGCCTCCGAGCTCTTCCCGTTCGACCAGGCTTCGCAGAGCCTCCTCGATGAAGAACGGGTTGCCGCCGGTCTGCCCGGTGAGCTCGCGGGCGAAGACGTCACTGGGCGCGCTCCCGCGCCGAGCCAGGATCAGCTCGGCGGTGGCGTGCTCGTCGAGCCCCTCGAGGCAGACGCGCTCGACCTCGGCCTCGCGGCGCAGCGAGGCCAGGCGCGACTCGAGCGACTCTGCGGCACCGCCCGGCCGCGAGGCGGAGCGAGGCGTGCCGGCGTCGCGAGACGTCATCAGGAGCATGCACCGCGACGACTTGAGGGACCTCGCGATGTGAAGCAGCAGCCTGAAGGTCGGGGCATCGGCCCAGTGGACGTCGTCGATCACGAGCAGCAGCGGCCGTGCCTCGGCCGCGCGTCGGAACACAGCGACGATCGCTTCGAACAGCGCGTATCGGTCTTCGTCCGTGGCGGGCTGATCGGAGCCGTTGGCGCTGGGCAGCCGGCGCCGCAGACCCGGTAGACGGCGAAGCTCTCTGGCTTCGTGGGGCAGCTCCCGTTGGACGTCGCGGGCTTCGGCGTAGTGGTCGAGCGCCTCGACGAAGGGCTGGTACGAGGTGAGCGGGTCCTCGTCGCAGCGTCCGTACAGAACGGTCCCTCCGGCGCCGTGGACCTCACGTCCGAAACACGCCGCCAGGCGTGTCTTGCCGATGCCCGGTGCGCCGGTCACGGCCACGGCCCGCGGCCGAAGGGTGACCTTGTCCCACCGTGCCTGCAGGCGGGCGAGGGCGTCCTCACGGCCGACGATGTGCTCTTCGGGCGCCGACTGGAGCGGAGGTGGAAGGGGAACGAGGTCGGGGGGCTCGAATGGCGCTCGCGCCTCGGGCACCTCGCCTCTGACCGACCGGGGCGCGCCGGGGACGGCTTCCTGACGCAGCAGACACTCGTGCAGCTCCGTGATCCCCGGGCCGGGTGTGGTTCCGAGCTCGTCTCTCAAGAGCTCGCGCAGACGGTGGTAAACCCGGCTAGCCTCCGCGACGTTCCCGCTGGCCGTGTGTACGCGCATGAGCAGCTCGTGGCCCGACTCGCGATAGGGCGCCTCCGCTACGAGCCCCTCGGCGACGGCCTCTGCTCGCCTCAGCCGCACGCCGCCCAATTTCAGGCTTGCCTCCACCGAGGCCTCCCGCAACACGAGGCGGAGCTCTGCAAGCGCCCGCCGGCGCTCGTCGATCCACTCCCCCTCGAGACCCGTCAGGAAGTCCTCCTCCATTAGGGCGAGCGCGTCGTCGGCGAGCCGGGCGGCCACCTGCGGCCTCCCCTCTTCCAGCGCCTGGAGCGTCCCCTGGGTGTGCTCGTCGATCACCTCGACGTCCACCCAGGTGCCTTCGGGCAGGCGCAGCGAGGCCTCGCCCTTGGGAACTGCCTCGGCGCCGAACTGCCGCCGCAGCCGCGCCATGAGCACGTTCAGGTCGCGGTCGGCGTTTGCCGTGGGCTCGCTGCCCCAGACCACGTCGATCAGCTCGTCCCGGCGCAGGGCACGCGATCGATTCGCGACGAGATAGGCGAAGAGCATCCGGCCCTGGCGCCCCTCCGGGGTGATCGGGCGCGCGTCGATCTCTACAGTCATTCGGCCGCAGAGGCAGACCTTCCAGTGCTTCTCGGGGCGGCTTTCCAAGCGATGCACCCGTTGTCTCGAGTCTCGCGCGCATCTGCCTTTCTAGTGGATTTGCAGGGGCTAGGGCAAGCGGGTCGGCGGTCATGGGTAGGGTCGGGCCGGCAAGGCTCCAGCAAGGTCATCGCAACGCCGGGCCGCAAGGGTCGAGTCCATCGCTGGCCCCGTTTCGAGGAGACCCATGAATCCGAGCTACCTGAGCCATGAGCTGGCGCTCGAGCGTCAGCGGGAGCCGCGCGCCCAGGCCGAGCGCGCGCGCCGGGCCGAGGCGGCGGTGCGCCGGGTGTCGGCAGCCGCGATCACGCCGCGCCGGTACCGCCGCCTGGCGCTGCGCGCGGCCTTGCTGGAGACCTTCGGGAAAGCGGGCGCGAAGCGCCCGTGAGCTCAGCGCGCTCGATTCCGAGCTCGCGCAGCGCGGCGGGAGTCGCTCACGCGCCCCGCCGCCAGTCCCCGCCCGTGCCGCCGGACTTCTCGAGCAGCTCCACCGTCTCGATCGAGACCCCCCGCTCCAGCCCCTTGACCATGTCGTAGACGGTCAGCGCGGCCACGGCGGCAGCCGTCATCGCCTCCATCTCCACGCCGGTTTGCGCGCTGGTGCGCGCCTCCGCGGTGAGCATGACGGCGTTCTCGCCGACGTCGGCGCGCACGTCGACGAAGGACAGCGGCAGGGGGTGGCAGAGCGGCACCAGGTCGGAGGTCCGCTTTGCCGCCTGGATTCCGGCGATGCGGGCGGCGCCGATCACGTCGCCCTTGGGCGCGTCGCCGCGGCGGACGGCGTCGAGTGTCGCGGCGGACATGCGCACCACAGCGCGTGCGAGCGCGCGGCGGTCGGTCACGTCCTTGCCTCCCACGTCGACCATCCGGGCGCGCCCGGCCTCGTCGAGGTGTGTGAGCTCGTCAGGCAGGTTGGTGGGTCCGCTGCGCGGCGGCGATCAGGTCGCGCACCGCGGGCTCGTCGCCGCGGCGCAGCAGCTCGACCGGGTCGGGTTCGCCGTTCACGATCGACTCGAAGAAGGCCTTGCGGTCCTGGTAGGTGGGGAGAGTGCCCTTGGCCCAGCCGCGCACGTCGTTGAGCAGCACGGCCATCCGCGCATAGGGCTCGCCGTACTCCTCGGCGATCTCGTCGCGGATCCGCTTGGCGAGGGCCGGCGAGGCCCCGGCGGTCGAGATCGCGATCGCGAGCGGCCCGCTGCGGATGATCGCGGGGAGGATGAAGTTGCAGAGCGGAGGCACGTCCACGACGTTCACGAGCATCGCGCGCCGCTCGGCGGCGTCGTAGACCGCGATGTTCACGTCAGTGTCGCTCGTGGCCGCGATCACCATGAACACCCCCTCGAGGTCCGCGGCGCCGGCGTACTTCCGCCGCTCCCAGCGGATCGACCCCTCGCGGGCAAGCTCCTGGAGCGGCTCGACCGCGTCAGGGGCGATCACGGTGACGTCGCCGTCGCAGGCGAGGAGCCCCTCGACCTTCTCGAGCCCGACGTCGCCGCCCCCCACCACCACGCAGCGCCGCCCGCTGAGCCGCAGGCAGGCGATGTAGAAGGGCGTATCGAGCATGCCCTGAACGCACGACTGGTCGCAGATGCCCCTGCGAAGCTGGCAGACGCACTCCTTGCCAGGGTAGGCCTGAGCTGGCATACCCCCCAGTGTATGGACCATCCACGCGCGGTCGGCCGAGCCGAGCGCTTGCGGCCGGGGGGTGCCCCCGCCGCCGGACGGGGAGGGGAGGTCCGTTCAGGCGGCGAGGGCACGACGCGGGCGCAGCAGGCCCGGAAGGGCCGGCTTGCGCCGCTTGCCGCGCGGCTGAGCGGGCGCGCGCCGGCGCTTCGAGGCGGCGGTGCGCATGTCGTCCAGATGCTCCAACTGGGCGGCTTGTGTGAGGGGTCCGGTCATGCAGCCGAAACTACGGCTAAGACCGACCCCCTACATCGGGCGGATGCCTAGAGATAGGCCTTACTGCTATGGCCCGACCCGCTGTTCGACGCCGCCGCGACGCGGGAACGGCGCTGTCCGGGCTGGAGTGGCCCGGCGGCGGCGCGCGGGGGTTCAACAAGAAACGGTCACATATCGGCCGCAACTTCCCCAACCCCCATGACCACCCCCTTATTGCTGGCCGTTCAGACGCGCGACAGCAAGCGCCCGGGGATGACCGTCACCTCCGCCTGAAGACGCTGCGGCCGAACACGCGCAACATCGGCATCAGGCCGCGGCGCAAGGCCGTGGGCTTGTCGGCGTCGCGGCCGTAGAGAAGCTTCGCCGAGGCGATCAGGGCCTTGCCGAGCCGCTCGTCGTACGGGTGCCACCAGAAGTCGCGCGTGCGCGACGGCTCCCAGGTCACGAGCTTCAGGTTCACACACTCCCAGAGGCCGAACTTCGAGTGCGAGCGGCCCAGGCCGGACTCCTTCACCCCGCCCCACGAGCACGGGCACACGCCGTGGCTGAACATGTGGTCGTTGATCCAGGCCATGCCGGCCTGGAGCCGTCCGGCGATCCGCTCGCCCTTCGCGCGGTTCATCGTCCATACCGAGGCGCCCAGGCCGAACTCCGAGTCGTTCGCGAGCGCGATGGCCTCGTCCTCGGACTCGACGGTCACGATCGGCACCACCGGCCCGAAGATCTCCTCGCGCATGATCCGCATGTCGTGGGTCACGCCGGTCAGCACGGCCGGATGGAAGAACGGCTCCTCGGCGCCTCCGCAGTTGAGGGTGGCCCCGTTCGCGACGGCGTCGTCCACCAGCCCCTTGACCTGCGCGAGCTGCTCCGGCGAGACCATCGGCCCGATCTCGGTGTCCCACTCGAGCGGGTCCCCCGGGCGCAGCCGCTTCGCCCCCTCCACGACGCCCTCGATGAAGGGCTCGGCCACCTCGTCCAAGACATACACGCGCTCGATCCCGGAGCAGGTCTGGCCCGCGTTGGCGAAGCCGCCCCACAGGCACCCCGAGATCGCGTTCGGAAGGTTTGCGTCCGCGCAGACGATCATCGGGTCCTTGCCGCCCAGCTCGAGCACGGACCCCTTCATCCGGCGGGCACACTCCTCGCCCACGCGGCGCCCGACCTCGACCGAGCCGGTGAAGAAGATCTTGGCCGTGCTCGACTCGACCAGCGCCTGGCCTACGGCGCCGCCGCCGTGCACGGTGCGCACGAGGCCCTCGGGCACCCCGGCCCGCTCGAACACCTCCTGGATGCGCTGGCCGATCAGCGGGGTGAGCGAGGCCGGCTTCAGGACGGCTCCGTTGCCCGCCATCAGCGCGATCGCCACCTCGCCGAAGGGGATCGACCACGGGTAGTTCCAAGGCGCGATCACGCCCACCACGCCGAGCGGCTCGAACGTGAAGCGGGCGCGCTTCTGCTTTATGAACACGGGCAGCGGGACGCGCTCGTCCTCGAGGATGCCGGGCCCGGTCTCCGCCAGCCAGCGCAGCGAGTCGATCGTGGGCAGCAGCTCCATGGAGTACGACTCGTTCACCGGCTTGCCCTGCTCGCGCGACAGCAGGCGGGCCAGCTCGTCGAGCTGGTCGATGATCGCCTGGCCCGCGCGGCGCATGTAGCGGGCGCGGTCGTGGAGAGGCAGCTGGGCCCAGAAGGGCTGCACGCTTGCCACGTCGTCCACGACCGACTGCACCTGCTCGGGCCGGACCGTCTCAACGGCGCCGAGCCGGGCCCCGTCGAAGGGGCTGAAGGACTCGAGCTCGGGCGCGAGCGGCGTGACCGCGGCTTCCATGGGCGGAAGGCTAGACGGTTGATTCCACGACCCCGCGCGGCCGCGGAATCAACCGTCTAGTGGTCGGAGGCCACTAGCCGGCGCGGCCGCGGGCCCGCTGGATTCGCTCGAACCGCTCCCGCATCGCCCGTTCCTCGCCGTGCTCGGAGAGCTCGAGGAAGTGCCGGCCGACGGCGTCGTCCGGCATCAGCTCCATCTCGGAGACGCCCTCGGGGCGCTCGTGCGGGTTCTCGTAGCCCTGGCCGCGACCCAGCTTCCTCGCGCCGGGATAGGCGGCGCTTCGGAGCGCCGCCGGCGGCCCGGGCACCCCGTGCTCGCGCACCCACTCGCGGGCCCGGCCGAGCGCCTTGTAAGACGCATTCGACTTCGGCGCCAGCGACAGGTAGACGGCCGCCTGCGCGAGGTTGAGCGCACACTCGGGCATCCCCACGTGCTCCACCGCATGGGCGGCGTTCACGGCCACTTCGAGCGCCCGCGGGTCGGCGTTCCCCACGTCTTCGCTCGCGAGCACCACCATCCGGCGGGCGATGAAGCGGGGGTCCTCGCCGCCCTCGAGCATCGCCGCGAGGTAGAGGAGCGAGGCGTCGGGGTCGGAGCCCCGGGTGGACTTAATCCAGGCCGAGATCAGGTCGTAGTGCTTGTCGCCGCCCTTGTCGTAGAGGATCGCGCTGCGCTGGAGCGCGTCCTCGGCCACCCGCAGCGTGACCGTGTCGGTCTCGCGCACCGTCTCGCATGCGAGCTCGAGTGCCGACAGCGCCGTGCGGGCGTCACCCGCGGAGCGCGCCGCCAGGAACTCCAGGGCGTCGTCGGCCACCTGAGGGGCCCCGGCGACCCCCCGTTCGTCCCCGAGCGCACGGCGGAGAAGCGCCAGAACGTGGTCGGTCTCGAGCGGGCGCAGCTCGTAGATGCGGCACCGCGAGAGCAGGGCCGAGTTCACCTCGAAGTAGGGGTTCTCGGTGGTGGCGCCCACCAGCACCACGAGGCCCTCCTCGACCGCTGGCAGCAGCGTGTCCTGCTGGGCCTTGTTGAACCGGTGGATCTCGTCGAGGAAGAAGATCGTCCCCTCGTTCGCGGTCCGGCGGCGGTGCTCCGCCCGCTCGATCACCTCGCGCACCTCGGCTCGCCCGGCGTTGACCGCGGAGGCCTCCTCGAACGCGGCGCGCGCGTTCACGGCGAGCAGCCGGGCCAGCGTCGTCTTGCCGGTGCCCGGCGGCCCGTACAGGATCATCGAGTGGGGGCGGCCCTCCTCGATCGCGGTGCGAAGCGCCGAACCGCGGCCCAGCAGGTGGTCCTGGCCCACGAACTCGCCCAGCGACGCGGGCCTCATGCGCGCCGCGAGCGGCAGGTCGCCGGCCGGGACGGCCGTCTTGCCGCGGACCGGCGAGTCCTCTAGGTCGAAGAGACGCTCGATGGTGGGATTCTGGCAAGGAAGCGGACCACCGCCTCGGCGCAGCGCTCGGGCGCGTCCTCCCAGACGAAGTGGCCGGCGCCCTCGATCACCACCAGCTCCGTGTCCGCCAGCTCGCGCTCGAAGCGGTGCGCCCCGGCCACGGGGGCGAACTCGTCGCTCTCGCCCCACAGCAGCAGCACCGGCACGGCCAGGTCCGCGAGGCGATAACCGGCGAGCTTCTCGAAGTCGCCCGACCGGTACAGCTCGAGCTGCCCGCGGCGGCGCGGCTCGTCCGCGAAGGCCTTCCAGTACTCGTCGATCGCGTCGTCTCCGAGGCCGGCGCTCGCCGAGCGGAGGAGCGCGGCGAAGCCGTGGCGGTCAAGCCCCTCGACCAGCTGCTCGCCGGTACCGGGCGCGCGCATCGCGCGAGCCATGCCGTGCCACTTGCCGTCGGCGAAGAACCCCGTCGAGCTGATCACCAGCGCCCGCACGGCTTCCGGATGCTCGCACGCCCAGCGCAGCCCGATCAGCCCGCCCCAGTCGTGCACGACCGGCACGCAGCGCTCGATCCCCTGCTCCCGGCGGAAGCGCTCGAGCGCCTCCACATGCCGCTCCCAGGTGCCGGGCGGGTCGGGCGGCGAGTCGCCGAACCCGGCAAGGTCCGGAGCCACCGCCCGCCAGTCGGCCGCCGCGACGGCGGGCAGCAGGTCGCGCCACATGTAGGAGGACTCGGGATACCCGTGCAGCAGCAGGGCGACCTGCCCGTCCGAGGGTCCCGCCTCGCGGTGGGCCAGGGTCTGGCCGCAAGCGCTCGGCTCGGCCGAGTGCGCGCGGATCCTGTTCACCCGGGCCCGTCCTCGGTCAGACGCGTGAAGAGGCGCTCCAGCGCCGGGCGGAACACGCCCTGCTCGAAGTCGTCGGCCGGGTTCACGAGCTGGCGGAGCATGAAGCCCATGATCGTCGCGACCACGAGCGGCGCGTCGCCGCGCGGGTCCGCGGCGCCCGCCGCGCGGAGCCCGAGCTCTGCCAGGGCGAGCTGCGCCTCTTGCCAGCGCGCCACCTCGGCGCCGAGCCAGGGCCGGCGAGTGCCCTCCAGCACGAGCTCGGTGAAGGCGATGTGCCGGGCGGGATCGGACTCGAGGTCCTCGGCGAGCACCGCGGACACCGCACGAGCCCACTCGACCACGTCGAGCTCGCGCGGAGCAAGCTCGAGCACCACGCGCTCGATCCGCTCGATCTCCTCGCGCGCGGCGAGCATGAGCGCCTCCTGCAGCAGGTCGTCCTTCGAGGCGAACCAATAGGTGGTGGCGGCGAGCGGAAGTCCGGCGCGCTCGGCGACCGCGCGATGCGTGACCGCGTCCGGCCCGCGCTCGCCGATGATCGCGAGCGTGGCGCGCAGGATGGCCTCGCGCCGGGCCTCCCCTCGCACCTCGCGCCGGCGGCCCGCGACTGGTACATTTGTTCCACTCATGCGTACAAATGTACCGACTCGCACGGCGGCCGACATGATCAGCTACGACGATCTCTATGCGCGCTGGGAGAAGGGCAACTGGTGCGCCACGGAGATCGACTTCACCGAGGACGCCCGCCAGTGGCGGGAGGAGTTCACCGAGTTCGAGCGCACCGCGGCGATGTGGAACTACGCCCTGTTCTTCTGGGGCGAGGACGCCGTGGCCGACGGCCTGTCGCCCTACATCGACGCGGCGCCGCGTGAGGAGCAGAAGTACTTCCTGGCCACCCAGCAGGTCGACGAGGCGCGTCACGCGGTCTTCTTCAGCCGCTTCATGCACGAGGTGGCGGGCGTCGCCGACAGCGACGCGGGGTCACGCCTGGCCGCGATCGAGCCACAGCTGACCTGGGGCTTCCGCAAGGTCTTCGACAGGCTCGAGACGATGTGCGCGGAGCTGCGGCGCAAGCCCACGCGCGCGAACCTCGCCGCCGCCGTGACCCTCTACCACGTCGTCATCGAGGCGACGCTTGCCCAGCCCGGGCAGCACTTCATCACGAGATATCTCGAGGAGCGGGACCTACTGCCGGGCTTCCGCTCGGGCATGGGGCGGGTGGCCGCCGACGAGCAGCGGCACATCGGCTTCGGGGTGAAGCTGCTCTCCGATCTGTGCCGCGAGGACCCGGACTGCCGCCACGCGGTCGCGGACCTGTTGCGAGAGGTGATCCCGTACACGGCTGCCGTTCTGGTGCCGCCGGGGTGGGATCGCCGCTACACCGAGGTATTCGGGTTCACGCTCGAGGAGATCGGGGCCGAGGGCGCCGCCTCGATCGAGACCAAGCTGCGCAGCGCGGGGCTTCCGATGGAGCAGCTGCCGGGGCCGCCGATCTTCGCGCCCGGCATGGAGCCGCTCGAGCGCGCGCGGCTCGGCCAGCGGCTCGTCCACGGCGGCATCCTTGGGGAGAAGACCGGCCCGCCCCGCAAGGATCAGGAGACGATGGCCGCGTTGTTCGAGCTCGTGCGCGGCGGCCTCGACCATCGTGAGGCGCCCGAGGAGCCCGGCACCATCCAGTGGGACTTCCCCGACGCCGAGCCGTGGCACCTGGTGGTGTCGAACGGCGACACCTCGGTTGGGCCCGGCCGCGTGGAGTCGCCCACCGTGACGGTGGAGTGCCGGTGGGAGGACTGGGCCGACATGATCGGCGGCCGCGAGACCGGGCTGAAGCTCGCGGCAACGCGCCGCCTGCGCCCCAAGGGCGACCTGCGCTGGCTGTGGCGGGCGCGCCGGATGTTCCCTCGATAGGCCGCCGCCACACTAGTCTCATGGGGCTATGACCGCTCCTGTGCCCGAGGACAAGCTGCGACTCGGCGGGATGGCCCTGCGCAACGGGCTGCTCGTGCACGGCCCGACCCACTGGTCGGCGGCCGTTCGGACCGATGCCGGCGAGATCAAGGTGGCCTCGGGCCGGAAGCCCGACTTCGGCGCCCGCGCCGCGGAGGCGCTTCCCGGCGTGCGCGGTGTCGCGAAGCTGATGGAGGCCATGGCGGTGATCCCGCTCGTCAAGCGGGCGCTGCCCGAGGCCCGCCTGCCAATGCAGGACGCAAAGACCCTCGGCGCGATGGGCGCCGCGGCGCTCGGCGGGCAGGCGATACGCAAGGCCGGTCGCGGGCTCGCCCGTGAAGCGGCGGTGGCGCTCGTAAGCGTCGCGCCCGCGATGCTGGCTCTGCGCAGCGGCGACCTCGCCGCCTACCACGGGGTCGAGCACAAGGCGATCGCGGCGTACGAGGACGACTCCGACGCCGCCGAGGCCACCAAGGAGCACGACCGCTGCGGGTCGCACCTCGTGGCGCCGATGCTCACCGCCGCGGCGGTCGGCAACGTGGCCGCGCGCCGCGCCGGCCTGCGTGGGCCGGCGGCCGAGGCCGCCGTCGGGCTCGGCAGCGCAGCCTTGGCCGTGGAGGTCTTCGCCTGGTCGGAGCGCCACCCGGACAGCGCGCTGACCCGCCTTCTGCGCGTGCCGGGACATGAGATCCAGCGGGCCGTGGGGACTCGCGAACCGACCTCGGAGCAGCTCGAGGTGGGCCGGGCCGCGCTGGAGGAGATCCTTCGTGTCGAGCGCCCAGACGCGTGAACGGCTGAGCCCGGACGTCTTCCGCCTGCCGGTCGATCGCATCCGGGACGGCTACTACTCGGACGCTTACTTCAACTTCACGCGGCAGCTGCTCAAGGACCGCGACCTCCACCCTCACGTGACCATGCAGGTCTTCCAGAAGCACAGCTCGATCCTGGGCGGCGTGGACGAGGCGGTGGCGATTCTGAAGCTGTGCAGCGACGACTGGGACGCGCTCGAGGTGCACGCGCTGCACGAGGGCGAGGCGATCGGCCCGATGGAGACCGTCATGACGATCGAGGGCGACTACTCGCAGTTCGCCCACCTCGAGACGGTCTACCTCGGCTGCCTCGCCAGGCGCTCGCTCGTCATGCGCAACGTGCACGAGGTGGTGGACGCCGCCCGCGGCAAGCCGATCCTCTTCTTCCCCGCCCGGCACGACCACTGGCTCGTCCAGACCGGCGACGGCTGGGCGGCCCACGTGGCCGGCGCCATCGGGGTCTCGACGGACGCCCAGGCGTCCTGGTGGGGCGGCGTTGGCGTGGGCACGGTCCCTCACGGCTTGATCGCGTCCTTCGGCGGCGACACGGTCAAGGCGGCGCGCGCCTTCGCCGACCGCTTCGCGGACGAGATGAACGTGACCGTGCTGGTCGACTTCGAGAACGACTCGGTGCGAACCGCTCTGGAGGTGGCCGACGCGCTGCGAGACCGGCTCTGGGGCGTGCGGCTCGACACCTCGGAGCGGCTGGTCGACCGCGCGCTCTGGCACGAGATGGGCGACTTCAAGCCCACCGGAGTGAACGTGGTGCTGACGCAGCGGGTGCGCTCGGCGCTGGACGAGGCCGGGCACGGCCGGGTGCGGATCGTGGTGTCGGGCGGGTTCGACGCCGCCAAGATCCGCGAGTTCGAGGGGCTCGGCGCGCCGGTGGACGCGTACGGGGTCGGATCTTCGCTCGTGCGCGGCGAGAACGACTTCACGGCGGACGTGGTCCGGGTCGACGGTCGCGACTGCGCGAAGGCGGGCCGCGGCTACCGGCCAAATCCGCGGCTGACGCGGGTGGAGTAGGGCTCAACCAAATGCCCGCGGGTGCCGATTGGAGTAGGAGATGAGGCGGGCGATCGTCGTGTTCTTCATGGCTGCCGTTCTGGCGGCCCCCACGGCGGCGCTCGCGCAGGGCGGCGCGGCCCAATGCACGGGGGCCGTCCAGGTGAACAGGGAGCAGGCCCCCGGGGGCCTGATGCTCGACGCCGGCGCCTACGACCTCACCGTCCGGGATACCGGCGACCTGACCTGCGACCAGGCGCGCGATGCGTTCCGGGAGATCCTCGCCGCGCCCGGAGAGAACCTGCCCGACGGATGGCAGATCGATCTGGCCACGCGGACCTTCGCCCGGACCGACGGCTCCGACGCCTTCGGCGTGACCCCCGTCGCGGCGCCCATGGCGACGGAGGGCGGCGGCCTCACCTGGTCCGACATCGAGAACTGGATGGTGATCTGGCTGCCGATCATCTTCATGGCGCTGATCGCCGCGTTCCTGCTGTTGACGCTGCGCTACATGCCGCGCACAAAGCCGCAGCAGATCAAGCCCGCCTCCGCGAGCGCGGTGAGGTGGGAGGACGTCGCGGGCGTTGAGGAGTCGAAGGACGAGCTTCGCGAGGTCGTCGAGTTCCTGCGCGACCCGAAGCGCTTCCGGAAGCTGGGCGCCCGCGTGCCGAAGGGGATCCTGCTGCACGGCCCGCCGGGGACCGGCAAGACGCTCCTGGCCAAGGCCGTGGCCCACGAGTCGAAGGCCGAGTTCTTCGCGCAGTCGGCCTCGTCGTTCGTGGAGATGTTCGCGGGACTCGGCGCCGCGCGCATCCGGCGCCTCTTCCGCCAGGCGCGAAAGCAGGCCCCCGCGATCGTCTTCATCGACGAGCTCGACGCGGTGGGCGCCACGCGCGGCAAGGACATTTCCGGCGAGAAGGACCAGACCCTCAACCAGCTGCTGGTGGAGCTCGACGGGTTCGACGAGCGCGACGAGATCGTCGTGATCGCCGCCTCCAACCTGCTCGAGAAGCTGGACCCCGCGCTGCTGCGGCCGGGCCGCTTCGACCGCCAGATCTTCGTCGCGCCGCCCGACCTGAAGGGGCGCCGCTCGATTCTCCAGGTGCATACCCGCAACAAGCCGCTGGCCGACGGTGTGAACCTTGAGCTGGTGGCGCGCCAGACCAGCGGCCTCACCGGGGCGGACCTGGCCAACATCTGCAACGAGGCGGCGATCTTCGCCGGCCGCGACCATCGCGCCGAGCTGCAGACGCGCGACTTCCAGGCGGCCCTCGAGCGGGTGATTGCGGGAGTCCAGTCACGCCGCGTCATCACCGAGCACGAGAAGCGCGTGGTGGCCTATCACGAAGCGGGCCACGCGCTCTGCTCGGAGCTGCTCCCCTCGGTGGAGAAGGTGCACCGCATCTCGATCATCCCGCGCGGAAAGGCGCTCGGATACACGCTCAACCTGCCGGAGGAGGACCGCTACCTGAAGACCAGGGAGGAGCTGCTCGACTACCTCGTGGTGCTGCTCGGCGGGCGCGTTACCGAGCACATCGTCTTCGGCCAGGTGACCACGGGCGCCTCGGACGACCTGCGCAAGGTGCACGAGATAAGCCGCTCGATGGTCACCCAGTACGGGATGGGCACCGAGCTCGCGTCGAAGCAGCTGCCGGCGGACGACTACTCGATGTCCGACGCCACGCGGCGCCTGATTGACGAGGAGCAGCAGTACCTCACCGACCTGGCCCACCGGCGGGCCATGAAGCTCGTGGCGGAGAACCGCACGCTGCTCGAGGCGTTCGCCTTCACGTTGCTCGAGAACGAGGTGCTCGAGCGCGAGGACATCGAGCGCATGGTGGACGCCTACACCGGGCGGGCGGGGTCGCGGGACGGCATTCCGCTCGTCAGGGATCTCGAGCCCGGCCCCGCCGAGATCGCGGCGACCGAGGCGGAGCAGCGGCCAGAGTAGGCGACCGGAGGTATCCTCATCGGCCCGTGTTCGGGCGGATCGATCACGTCGGCGTGGCCGTCGAGGACCTCGATGAAGCCGTGGCGCTCTTCTCGGAGCGACTGGACATGCCGGTGCAGCACCGCGAGACCGTCGCGGCGCAGGGAGTGGAGGCCGTGCTGCTCGGGGTGGGGGAGAGCCATGTCGAGCTGCTCCGCCCGCTCGCGCCGGAGACGGCGGTGGGGCGCTTCCTCGAGCGAAACGGCCCAGGCCTTCACCACGTGGCCTTCGGCACCGACGACATCGATTCCGCGCTGAACGCCGTACGTGCGGCCGGACTCCGGCTGATCGACGAGCGGCCCCGCACGGGCATAAGGAACAGCCGCGTAGCGTTCGTGCATCCCAAGTCGACCGGCGGGGTGCTGACTGAGCTTGTGGAGGCAGCCCACTGATGGCAGAAGAGAGCAGGCGCATCGACATCGGCTTCCAGGGCGGGCAGGTCCTGCCGGCCCGCGTGAAGCAGAGCGCGTTCGACGGGCTGCGCAGTGCGCTCTCGGACGAGCGTGCCGACCGCTGGTTCGAGCTGGAGACGCAGGACTCGAAGATCTCGATCGACCTGTCGCAGGTCGTATACGTCCGCATCGACACCGACGAGCAGCGGGTCGGCTTCTAGCCCGTCCGTGCTGGCGGCGCTCGACCTCAGGCTGCTGCGCCTGCTGCGCACGCGCGGCCACTGGCCGCCGTTCGAGCGCGCGGTGCGGCGGTATGCGATGGCGGGCGAGAACGGGCTGCTCTGGCACGGCATCGCGGCCGCGGGCGTGGCGCTCCACGGGACGCGCCGGCCGGTGTACGTGCGGGCGATGAGGATCACGGTCGTCACGCTGGTCGCGAACGTGGCGGTGAAGCGGATCGTGCGCCGAGCGCGCCCGGTGCTGGAGGAGGAGTTGCCGCACCTGGTGCCGACCCTGTCCGGGCGCTCCTACCCCTCGGCCCACTCGTCGACCTCGTTCGCGGCGGCCGGCGCCCTGGCCGACGCGCTGCCCGCTCCTCCCCTGTACGCCGCGGCAGCGGCAATGGCGCTGTCGCGGCCCTATCTGGGCGTGCACTACCCGTCCGACGTGGTGGCGGGCGCGCTGCTTGGCCGCGCCGTGGAAAGGCTCATGTGACCTCGGGCTGCATCTCGTGAAGATCGGCATCGTCGGTCTCCCCAACGCCGGGAAGTCGTCGCTGTTCAACGCCCTGACCCGAGCCGGCGCTCAGGCCGCCAACTACCCCTTCACGACGCTCGAGCCGAACGTGGCGGTCGTGGGCGTGCCGGACGAGCGGCTCGACCGCGTGGCCGCCACCGTCGGCGCCGGCCGGGTAATCCACGAGATCATCCAGTTCCACGACATCGCGGGCCTGGTGCGCGGCGCCCACGAGGGCGAGGGGCTCGGCAACCAGTTTCTGGCCAACATCCGCGAGACGGACGCGATCCTGCACGTGGTCCGCGCGCACGACGACGCGCACGTCGTGCATCCCGAGGGCGAGGTGGACCCCTTGGCCGACGTCGAGACCGTGGAGACGGAGCTCCTCTACGCCGACCTGGAGCAGGCCGAGCGCCGCCTCGAGCGGGTGGCGAGGCAGGCAAGGTCACTCGAGAAGGAGCTCGTCGCGGAGGAGCGCTGGCTCCGCGAGGTGGTGGAGGCGCTGCGGGCCGGCCGTGGCGTGCGCACCGTCGCGGAGCCGGAGGACGCGCCGGGGGCAGCGGTCCGGCTGTCGGCGCTCACCTCGAAGCCGGTGCTCTACGTGGCGAACGTGGCGGAGGGCGAGCCGGTCGAGCCGCCCCCCGAGCTGGTGCGCCACGCGGCCGAGCGCGACGCGCGGGCGACGGCGGTGTCGGCGCGTCTCGAGGCCGAGCTGGCCGAGCTGGACGACGAGGAGGCCGCCGCGATGCGGGGCGAGCTGGGCGTGGAGGAGTCCGGCCTCGCCACCGTCATCCGGGAGGCCTTCGCGCTGCTTCACCTGATCTCGTTCTTCACCGCCGCCCAGGGCACGGAGGCGCGGGCACGGGCGATCGAGCGGGGTACCCGGGCACGGCAGGCGGCGGGGGAGGTGCACACGGACATGGAACGCGGTTTCGTGGCCGCGGAGGTGACCTTCTGGGAGGACCTGGTGCGGGCCGGCGGCTACGCCCCCGCGCGGGAGCAGGCGCTGTCGCGGCTCGAGGGCCGCGACTACGAGGTGCGTGACGGGGACGTCGTGACGTTTCGCTTCACGCCCTCCTGAGATCTGGCAGAAATCGTCCGCTCGATGTCCTTGCCGCCAGCGCGGCCGAGGGGCATGATCTCGACATGCGCCGCGTCGTCATCCCGGTCTTCCCCGAGGTGCAGACCCTCGACGTCCACGGCCCGGCGGAGGTCTTCGCGACCGCAAGCGCCCTGAGCGGGGGCGGCGCATACGCCGTCGAGGTCGTGGCCACCGAGCCCGGCCCGGTGCGGACCTCGACCGTCGCCCTGTATCCGGACACCACGATGGCGCGGTTCCGGGGGCGCATCGACACGCTGCTCGTGCCCGGCGGCACGGGCGCGGCCGCGGCGTACGACGACGAGCGGCTGATCGAGTTTGTGAGCGAGGCCGCCGCGCGGTCGCGCCGCGTCGCGTCGGTTTGCACCGGCGCCTTCCTGCTCGCGCGCGCTGGACTGCTCGACGGGCTCCGGGCAACGACACACTGGGCCGGCTGCGCCGAGCTCGCCCGGCGCCACCCCGAAGTCGAGGTGGACCCGGAGCCCATCTTCGTGCGCGACGGCGACGTGATCACCTCGGCCGGCGTGACGGCCGGGATGGACCTGGCGCTCGCGATGGTCGAGGAGGACCTCGGACGGGAGATCGCGCTGGAGGCCGCCCGCTGGCTCGTCCTGTTCGTCAAGCGCCCCGGCGGGCAGGCGCAGTTCAGCGCGCACCTCGCGGGGCAGATGGCCGAGCGCCAGCCGCTTCGCGACCTGCAGGCGTGGATCCCCGACAACCTCACCGCCGACCTGACGGTGCCGGCGCTGGCCGCGCGAGCGTGCATGAGCGACCGCAACTTCGCGCGGGCCTTTCGGAACGAGACGGGAATGACCCCGGCGGCGTACGTGGAGGCCGCGCGCGTGGAGAGCGCCCGCATCTCGCTCGAGACGGGCGGCGAGCGGGTCGAGGCCGTGGCCCGCCGCTCGGGGTTCGGCACCGTCGAGACCATGCGGCGCGCGTTCAGGCGCCGCCTTGGAGTGAGCCCTGGCAGCTATCGAGAGAGGTTCAGGTCAGCCGCATGATGATCGCCATTCCCCTGTACGACGAGTTCACCGCCCTGGACGCGGTCGGGCCCTTCGAGGTGCTGTCGCGCATTCCCGGTGCCGAGGTCACCTGGCTCGGGCCGGAGGCCGGCCCGGTCAGCACCGACAACGGCCTCACGATCGTCGCGGCCGCCCCGTACGAGGAGGTGCCCGACCCGGACGTCGTGCTCGTCCCGGGCGGGATCGGGACCGACACCGGCGCGCTGAAGGACCAGCGCCTGGTCGGCTGGATCCGCCGCGCCCACGAGACCTCCGAGTGGACCACGTCGGTCTGCACCGGCTCGCTGCTGCTGGCGGCGGCCGGGGTGCTGGACGGGCTGGAGGCCACGACCCACTGGCTCGACGTCGAGACGCTGGAGCGCCTCGGAGCGAGGCCCGCAAGCTCCCGTGTCGTGGAGCAGGGCAAGGTGATCACGGCCGCGGGCGTGTCCTCGGGCATCGACATGGGCCTGGTGCTGGCGGCCCGGATCGCCGGCCCGGAGGTGGCCCAGGCGATCCAGCTCGCGATCGAGTACGACCCCCAGCCCCCGTTCGACTCCGGATCGACGGAGAAGGCTCCCCCGGAGATAGTGGAGCTGGTTCGGAGCGTGGCGGCGGCGCGCGCCGGCTAGCGAACGCGCACGGCCGGTCCGGCCACCCGGCCGGACCGCACGCGGTACCGGCCCCCGCGGCCGATCTCCACCCGGTAGCGCCCCGCCTCGGTGGTGCGGACCTTCGCGATAGCCCGCCAGCTGTGCTTGCGGCGGCGCTCCAGGGTAAGCACGCGTCGCCTCGGGGCGGGCGTGTAGCTGCCCTCGAGCGCGGGCGCCACCGGGCGCGGCCCCCAGCTCGCGGGGCGCGCCGAGCGCGGGCCGGACACGCTGGTCCTCGCCTGGACGAAGGTGAACCAGGTATCGCGCAGCCCGAGGCGCGCGCGGATCTGGGGGCCCGAGAGCACGACCGAGCCGGCGCTCCCGACCACGCGGGCGCTCACGACCCGCGGCGAGACGCCGCGGTCCAGCACCTTGACGCGCTTGAACCGCCCCGGAGCGCCGAGTGCCGCGTCCAGCCGGGCGGCGGTGGTCGGCACCTGCCAGCGGTGGTACGGCGACTGCGAGTCGTAGGGGTCGGGCACGCCCACCAGCCAGGGCTTCGCGAGCGAGCCGACGAACGAGTACTCCACGTTCTCGGTGTGCCCGCCCGAGGTGGAGAAGTAGTAGGTGACCGCCGGCACACCCCCGTAGGTAAGGATGCGCCCGGCCGTCTGTGAGACGGCGGCGTCGCTGCGCACGCTCTCGCCCGTTACCCCGCGGTACACCTGCGAGCGGGTGTCCGGATACTGGTCGAAGAGGCCGGTGGTCTTGCGGGTGGCGAGCGCGTAGGTCCGGGCCGCCACCGCCTGGGCCTTGAGCGCCTCGAGCGGCCACGAGCTCGGCATCTCCCCGGCCACGACCCCGCGCACGTACGTGTCGATGTCCAGCTCGTTGATCGCGGTCACCCCGGCGCCCTCGGTGCGGATCTCGATGGCGCCGCGATAGAGGCCGTCGTTGATGAAGTTGAGCGCCGGCCCCATGAGGCGCAGCGCCTCCGGCCCGCGGAACTTGGCGCCGTTTCCCACGCGGGCGACGCGCCTGCCCGTGGAGGTGGTGACAAGGACAGCGCCGCCCGACTCGCGCGCCACGTACAGCGCATTGGCGCTCAGCCTTCGGCCGCCGATCGAGGTGGCGCCGCGCACCCGGATGTAGGGATCCTCCGGCTGCATCAGCACGCGCACCGGGCGGCTGGGCGCGCTGGAGAGGCTCGTGCCGCGGTAGTAGTGCGACAGGATCTGCGTGTAGCTGGAGCCCTCGAGAGCGAATCCGTAGGCCCCGTACTGGCTCATGCCGATGCCATGGCCGAAGCCGGCGCCGTTGATCACGTGGCGTACCGCGGCGTCCGCCGCGGGCACGGCGGCGGCCAGCACGAGCACGGCGGCTGTTGCTGAAAGGGTGCGGCGCATTGGTTCCCTACAACGCGTCTAGCCGTCCAAGGTAGCGGGACACCCCTCTCGCTTCTCTCGGTGGGGGTCCCCTCGGGCGCCGCGACCGGGCAAGCGTCCGGCTTTGGTGTTCCATATGAACACCAGGGTCGGACAGTGACCGCAGTCGCCGTGCTGGGTCGAACCAAACGGCTCGCGGGGTAGGAAGATCGCTCCGGGTAATGTCAACCCGCGGCATGGCAAACCGAAAGGCATCGGACGTGTTCGTCGAGTGCCTGGAAGCCGAGGGCGTGAAGCACGTCTTCGGCATCCCGGGCGAGGAGACGCTCGACCTGAACGAGTCGCTGTCGCGCTCCTCGATCGAGTTCATACCGGTCCGCCACGAGCAGGGTGGGGCGTACATGGCGGACGTTTACGGCCGGCTCACCGGCCACGCCGGCGTCTGCCTCGGCACGCTGGGCCCCGGCGCGCTGAACCTGGTCACGGCCGTGGCCGACGCCTTCCTCGACCGCGCCCCCCTGGTGGCCCTCACCGGGCAGGGCGATCTCGAGCGCATGCACAAGGAGTCGCACCAGTACATCGACCTCCTCCGCGTCATGCGCCCGATCACCAAGTGGAACGCGCGCTTGGCCGATCCGGCGATCATCCCGGAGGTCGTCCGGAAGGCCTTCAAGTTGGCCGAGGGCGAGAAGCGCGGAGCCACGCACATCGAGCTTCCCGAGGACGTGATGGCGGCCGAGATCGACGCCGAGCCGCTGCCGCGCCGCCGCCAGGTCCAGCCGGAGCCCGCGGCCCGCGAGCTGCTGAAGGCGGCGGACCTCATCCGCGGCGCGATCAACCCGGTCGCGCTCGCCGGCAACGGGGTCGTGCGCGCGGGCGCGGCGCCGGCGCTGCGCGAGTTCGTGCGCGCCACGGGCATCCCCGTGGCCGAGACGTTCATGGGCAAGGGCCTGCTTCCGCCCGACAACCCGAAGGCGCTCGGGTCTGTGGGCCTGCAGTCCGGCGACTACTTGATGGCCGGCTTCGGTGAGGCCGACGTGGTTCTCGCGATCGGCTACGACCTGGTCGAGCACTCACCCGAGCACTGGAACCCCCGGCGCGACAAGAAGGTCATCTGCATCGACTCGGTGCCGGCCGAGATCGACGCGTTCTTCATGCCGGAGGTCGAGCTCGTCGGCGACATCTATCACGTGCTCGCCCGGCTCGGCGAGGAGTGCCGCCACGTGCCGCACCAAGGCGGCTCCAACAAGCTGCGCGAGGTCGTGCTGGGGCGCTTCGAGCAGGCGAAGGACGACGACGCGTTTCCGGTCCAGCCGCCGCGGGCGCTGTACGAGATCCGCAACGCGCTGGGGCGCGAGGACATCCTGATCTCGGACGTGGGCCTGCACAAGCTCTGGATCGGGCGCATGTTCCCGGCCTACGAGCCCAACACCGTCCTGATCGCCAACGGGTTGGCGGGAATGGGCTTCGCGGTGCCGGCTGCGGTGGCGGCGAAGCTCGTCAACCCCGAGCGGCGGGTGTTGACCGTGAACGGCGACGGAGGCTTCCTGATGAACGCCCAGGAGCTCGAGACCGCCGTGCGGATCAAGACCCCCTTCGTGAACGTCATCTGGGACAACGGCCAGTACGGCTCGATCGTCTGGAAGCAGGACAAGAAGTTCGGCGACCACTTCGGCACTGACTTCACGAACCCCGACTTCGTGAAGCTGGCGGAGGGCTTCGGCGTCCCGGGGTGGCGCTGCGGCTCGGCCGACGAATTCGGAGAGCGGCTCCGGCACGCGCTCTCCCTCGACGTGCCGTCGCTGATCGTGCTGCCGATCGACTACTCGATCGACGTAGCAATATCTGAGGAACTTGGAACGGAGACAGTCGCAACATGAATATTCCTTCCCCTGCGCACCCGGCCAAGCCGGCCGCTTCGGGCCTCGCCACTGAGGAACAGACCGTCGTCGACAAGGTCGAGAAGAAGCTCTACATAGGGGGCGAGTGGCGCGACGCCTCGGGCGGCGCCACGCTCGATGTGCTCGATCCCGCCACCGAGGAGCCGATCGCAGAGGTCGCGGACGCCACGCCCGAGGACGCGATGACCGCGCTGGACGCCGCCGTCGAGACGCAGCGCGAGTGGGGCTCCTCGCCGCCCAACGACCGCGCCGGGATCCTCTGGAAGGCGTTCGAGCTGCTTACGGAGCGGGCCGACGAGCTGGCGCTCCTGATGACGCTCGAGATGGGCAAGCCGGTGGCCGAGTCGAAGGCCGAGATCATCTACGCGGCCGACTTCTTCCGCTGGTTCTCCGGAGAGGCGCTGCGGATCGACGGCAACTACAAGCAGTTCGCGAACGGCACCAGCCGGGTGCTCGTGCTGAAGCAGCCGGTCGGTCCGAGCCTGATGATCACGCCCTGGAACTTCCCGATGGCGATGGGCACGCGCAAGGTCGGCCCGGCGGTCGCGGCGGGCTGCACGATCGTGATGAAGCCGGCGCAGCAGACGCCGCTGTCGATGCTCGCCCTGGGCCAGATCCTCGAGGAGGCCGGGCTTCCGGGCGGCGTGTTCAACATCGTCACTACGTCTTCCTCGAGCAAGGCGACGAGCCCGCTGATCGAGGACCCGCGCCTGCGCAAGCTGTCCTTCACGGGCTCGACCGAGGTGGGCCGCAAGCTGATCGAGGCGTCCGCCGGGCAGGTGCTGAAGGTCTCGATGGAGCTGGGCGGCAACGCGCCCTTCCTGATCTTCGACGACGCCGACCTCGACGCTGCCGTGGAGGGCGCCCTGCTCGCCAAGATGCGCAACATCGGCGAGGCCTGCACGTCGGCCAACCGCTTCCACGTGGACGACTCGGTGCAGGAGGAGTTCCAGCGGCGCCTGGCGGAGAAGATGGGCGGGCTCAAGCTGGGGCGCGGGACCGAGGAGGACGTGAAGGTCGGCCCGCTGATCGACCAGCCCTCGCGCGAGAAGGTGGCCGAGCTGGTGCAGGACGCGCTCGACAAGGGCGCCAGCCGCGTGGTGGGCGGCGAGATCCCGGACGGGCGGGGCTACTTCTACCCGCCCACCGTGCTCGGCGACGTGCCCGAGGGGGCGCGGGTCTTCAAGGAGGAGATCTTCGGCCCGGTGGCCCCGGTCGGCTCGTTCGCGTCGGAGGAGGAGGCGATCGCCAGGGCCAACGACACCGAGTACGGCCTGGTGGCGTACGTGTTCACGCGCGACATCAAGCGCGCGATCCGCGTCTGCGAAGGCCTCGAGACCGGGATGGTCGGCTTGAACCAGGGCATGGTGTCGAACGCGGGCGCGCCCTTCGGCGGCGTCAAGCAATCGGGCATCGGGCGCGAGGGGGGCAAGGAGGGCCTCGAGGAGTTCCTCGAGACGAAGTACGTGGCCGTGAACCTCTGAGGGGGATAGGCGTTAGGGGCCGGCAACCTGAACACCCTTACGGCTCCTCGCTTTCGCGTTCACGCGATTGCGAAAGCGAGGGCCTTCGGGGCTCCACCCGGTTGGAACCTCACGCCCTGCCGAGACGGTGCCTATGCACCGCGCTCGGGACCAGGCGTGTCGGGCCTGCCCGCCGAGACGCTTGCACTCATGCGCGATCGGCGACGCGCCGCCGGCGTTGGCTGGGGTCGCCGGTTTCGGGGTGGGCTGCCGGTTGAGGTTGTCTGGTGCCACGGTTTGGGGTAGGGTCGGCGCCCAGACTCGTGGGTTGTCGTTGCGTCGGTGCGCGGCGGCCATGTCCTGAGGAGCGCGGTTGGCGAGAGGGCAGCGCGACGGGCGGTTTTGGTCGGGCCGGAGGTTGGCGCTGGCGGGAGCGCTCGCGGTCGCGCTCGTTGTGCTGCTGGGGCCGGGGGTGGCGGCGGCCGCGCCGGGCGACATCCTGGTCGCCGACCTCGAGGCGTTCGGCGGCGGGGGTGGGGTGATCGGTGTCGATCCGGCCAGCGGGGCGCGCAGCACGGTGTCGGCCAACGGCGCCCCGGCCGGCGGCCCCGCCTTCGTCAACCCGGTCGGGCTGGCGCTCGAGGCCGACGGCGACATCCTGGTCGCCGACGTCGGCGCGTTCGGCGGCGGGGACGGGGTGATCCGTGTCGATCCGGCCAGCGGTGCGCGCAGCCCGCTGTCGGCCAACGGCGCGCCGCCCGGCGGCCCGGACTTCTCCGACCCGTTCGGGCTGGCGCTCGAGCCGGACGGCGACATCCTGGTCGCCGACCCCAACGCGTTCGGCGGCGGGGGCGGGGTGATCCGCGTCGACCCGGCCAGCGGGGCGCGCACGGCGGTGTCGGCCAACGGCGCGCCGGCCGGCGGCCCAGACTTCGCCGCCCCGGTCGGGCTGGCGCTCGAGGCCGACGGCGACATCCTGGTCGCCGACGGCGACGCGTTCGGCTTCACGGGCGGGGTGATCCGCGTCGATCCGGCCAGCGGGGCGCGCACGGCGGTGTCGGCCAACGGCGCGCCGGCCGGCGGGCCCGACTTCGTCAACCCGTTCGGGGTGGCGCTCGAGCCCGACGGCGACATCCTGGTCGCCGACGCCAACGCGTTCGGCGGCTTCACGGGCGGGGTGATCCGCGTCGATCCGGCCAGCGGGGCGCGCACGGCGGTGTCGGCCAACGGCGCGCCGCCCGGCGGCCCGGACTTCTCCGACCCGTTCGGGGTGGCGCTCGAGGCCGACGGCGACATCCTGGTCGCCGACGGCGAGGCGTTCGGCGGCGGGGGCGGGGTGATCCGCGTCGATCCGGCCAGCGGGGCGCGCACGGCGGTGTCGGCCAACGGCGCGCCGGCCGGCGGCCCTGACTTCGCCTTCCCGTCCGGGGTGGCGGTCGTGCCCCCGCCGCCGCTGCAACAGCCGCCGCCGAGCGGCGGCCCGCCGCCCGGGAGCGGCCCGCCTGCCGGGAGCGGCCCGCCGCCCGGCCCGCTGGCGGGCGCGTGCGCCAACGCCAAGACGGGCGGCGCCGGCGCCGACACGCTCAGCGGCAGCGCCTTCGGCGACGCGCTGCGCGGGCTCGCCGGCAACGACGTCCTGGTCGGGCTCGCGGGCGACGACTGCCTCTCGGGCGACAGCGGCAACGACAGGCTCGCCGGCAGCAGCGGCAACGACACGCTCTCGGGCGGCAGCGGCAACGACAGGCTCTCCGGCGCCAGCGGCAGCGACAGGCTGTCGGGCTGGCGCGGGCGCGACCGCCTCCGGGGCGGCCGCGGCAACGACCGCATCAATCCGGGCCCAGGCCGCGACCGCGTCGCCGCCGGGCCGGGCAACGACCGTGTGCGCGCCCAAGGCACCGCGCGCGACAGGATCGACTGCGGCCCCGGGCGACGCGACTTGGCGATCGTCGACCCGCTCGACGACACCCGCCGCTGCGAACGCGTCAGGCTGCCCTAGCGACCGGCCCCCGGGGCGCCCTGGCGGCCTGCCCGGCCAGGGGTCAGCGGGCCGCGGCGGCCAGCTCGCCAACACAGGCCACCCACGGCGACCAGCCGGCGCGCACCCGCCCAGGCGCCGCGCCACGCGGCGACGCTGCCCCGCTCCAGCCTAGGACGAGCACCAGAAGCGCCGCGCCGCGCCAAGCGCTGAACGCAGTGCATACGTACGACGTCAGCGCGCGTCTGGTCCCGACGACCCTGAGCCCCAACACCGTCGCTGTCGCAATGCGCGAAACTCGTAGGCGCTCTCCCCAGTGGGTTGTTCGGCCGAAGCGCGGAAGCGGTCGCGCTGCGCGACAGGCACATCACAGGCTCAGGCCGGGCCGCTCGGTTTGCCGGCCAGCGTCCGTTCCACCGCAGGGGGCAGCCGGCGGTTGGCCTTGCTTGCCCACAGGCCCGGACCACCCCGTAGCATCGGCCGCGTGCCCGATTACGTTCTGGACCACCACCTCGAAGGTGAGGGCGGGCGGCTGGCATTGATGTCGCGACTCCTCGACCCGATGCACCGCCGGCACATCGAGGCGCTCGGCGTGGGGCCGGGCGCTCGGACGCTCGAGGTGGGCTGCGGCAACGGCTCGATCTCCGCCTGGCTGGCCGAGCGCGTCGGCCCGAGCGGCCGGGCGGTGGCCGTCGATCTCGACTTGTCGCTCGTTGACGTGCGGGCGCCGGGGCTCGAGTTGCGACAGGGCGACATCGTCGCCGGCCCGGTCGATCCCGGCGGCTTCGATCTCGTGACGGCGCGGGCGGTGCTGCACCACGTCACCGACGCCGAGGCGGCGATCCGGAACCTCGTGGCCAGCCTGGCGCCGGGAGGCTCGATCCTGCTGATCGAGCCGGACTTCCTGCCGGTCAGCGTCGCCGAGCCGCTCGAGGTGCGGGCGTTCTGGGACGGGTGGCTTGGTTGGGCGCTCGACCAGGGGATCGATTACCACGTGGGTCGCAAACTGGCCCCGCGGCTCGCAACGCTGAGCCTCGAGCAGATCTCGGGCACGGCCGAGACTGCCGTCTACCACGGGGGCTCCGCGTGGGGGGTCTACTGGACCCAGACGGTGATCGAGCTACGCCAGCGGCTGGTGGAGTCGGGGCGGGTCGACGACCGGCTGATCGACCGGTTCCTCTCCCACTGCGCCGATCCGAGCTGGTGGACGCAGACCATTGCCTTCACCGCCGTCCACGCCCGCGCTCCCGGCGGCTGAGCGGCGTATCGACACAGCGCCGCGGCCGCGTCGCAGCGCGTTAGGCGAACGTCAGACCGCCGCTGTGGACTGACATACCAGAGCGGCAGCAGCCTAGTCGGATACGACGCCTGCATAGGCAAGCCGGCGATCATGACGGCAACGAGCCGGCTTGCGCTTCGCGCGATGAGCGGCACGGCCGGTTGACAGTCGATCAGAGTCGCAGCGATGTGCTGACCGGGATCATGGGCGCGCGGCGGCTGTGGACGGTTTCGATGATCTCGGCATTGTCAATGCCCTGCAGATAGATAGACGTGATGCCGAGGTTGCTGTGGCCGAGCTGGCGCTGGATGACGATCAGCGGCACGCCTTCACGAGCCAGCTCGACGGCGTGCGCGTGCCGGAGCTGGTGCGGCGCGAAGCGCCGCCGAACGCCAGCCGCGACGGCGGTCCGGCGCAGGTCCGCCCGGGCAGCGGCGCTGGACCATGGGCGACCACGCGTCGCACCATTGATCACACACAGCAATGGACCGACCGGAAGCTCCACCCGCAGCTCAAGCCACGGATGGAGCTCATCCCAGCCCCATTGGTCCATGCCAACCTCGCGGCGCCGACCGCCCTTGCCGCGTCGCACTAGCACGGCGCCGCGGCCGTGATCGAGGTCGGCCTCGGCGAGGCCGAGGGCTTCCTGGATCCGTAACCCGGCGCGCCACAGGATCACGATCAGGCCGCGCAGCCGCCGCCCGTGCGCGCCATCGCCGGCGGCACGCATGACGGCGACGATCTCCTCGATCTTCGGCGGATCCGCCGGATAGCGCTGACCCTTGTTGTGCGGCGGACGACCGGCGTGAAATCCGGGCATGGTCGCCGGCGACCGACATCGACCAGCGCGATCGAGCAACAACTCGGACATGACTCCCTCCTCGGGTTCGCAGAACGAGCCCGAGAATCAGGCGCTACGGCGGGGCGTGACGCGTGGGGCAACGGGCCAGACCACCGCTATCGCTCCGGTACCAGAGCAGAACTTGCGATGAGCGTTCTCGCTCTCAGAGGCACTGCCGGTCATAGTCCAAGGCAGCAGCAGGCCCGTCGCCGGGCTCGGTGTTGCTGTCACGCGCAAAGGAGTAGTCCGACGGCCAGGTCGGCGGTGCTTGTCTTGCATGGAGAGCAGCAGCGTCACCGGTGAGGGAGACGTCACGTCACGCCTCCGAGGAGTAGGGTCTCCTGCGTCGCGGGCGGTGTCCGATGGAGTTCTTGAAGGAGACCCTCATGAGCTCAGCGTCCACTCCCGAAGCGGAGGTTGTCATGGGTACTGCCGCCGAGACCGCCACCGACGTACGTCCTTTCCACATTGAGGTTCCAGAGGAGCAGCTCGCTGAGCTGCGCCGGCGCATTGAGGCGACGCGCTGGCCGTCCAGCGAGCTCGTAGATGATCGCTCGCAGGGCGTGCAACTCGCCGCGATGAAGGCGCTCGCCCGCTACTGGACGACCGAGTACGACTGGCGCAAGTGCGAAGCGAAACTGAACGCGCTGGGGCAGTTCATGACCGAGATCGACGGGGTGGACATCCACTTCATCCACGTGCGGTCGCCGCACGAGGACGCGTTGCCGCTGATCATGACGCACGGCTGGCCCGGCTCGGTCGTCGAGCTGCTCGAGACGGTCGGGCCGCTGACCGACCCGACCGCGCACGGCGGCGACGCCGAGGACGCGTTCCACCTCGTTCTGCCGTCGATGCCCGGCTACGGCTTCTCCCGCGAGCCGAGGGACCTCGGCTGGGACGCGAGCCGCATCGGAGCCGCCTGGGCGGAGCTGATGAAGCGGCTCGGCTACGACCGCTACGTCGCCCAGGGAGGCGACAGGGGAGCCGTCGTCACGGACGCGATGGCCCGCCACGCTCCCGAAGGCCTGCTCGGTGTCCACATCAACGTGCTCATCCAGCTCGATCGCCTCGCGGAGCTGCCGGCTGAGTCGGAGCAGGATCGCGCGGCGCACGACGCTGTCAAGACGTTCACGACGGACGGCATCGGCTACCTCCTGGAGATGGCCACGCGGCCGCAGACGATCGGCTACGCGCTGCTGGACTCACCCATCGCCCTGGCAGCCTGGATGTTCGACCACGACACGGACGGCTACTACAAGTTCGCCGGCGCCTTCGTCGACGGCAAGCCGACCGGGAACCTCACCCGGGACCACATCCTCGACGACGTCACGCTGTACTGGCTGACGGGCACCGGGGTCTCGACCGCCCGGGACTACTGGGAGGACGGGCGAGCACGGGCCCGCTGGGCCGTTGAGCCCCTTCCGCCGGCGTCCGTGCCGGTCGGCTTCACCACGTTCCCCGGCGAGGTCTGGGCTGCCCCGCGCAGCTGGGTCGAGGTGGTCTACCCCGACCTGGCCTACTTCAACGAGGTCGACAGGGGCGGCCACTTCGCCGCCTGGGAGGAGCCGGAGCTCTTCTCGACCGAGGTCCGAGCGGCGTTCCGGGGGCTTCGCTAGACGAGCGTCTTCCAGCGGGGCACATGCCCTCTCTCGACGGGGCGACCGGGTGGCTCAACTGAGAGCCACCCGGCTTGGCGGAGGCACACTAAGTCGAGGCCGTTGGACGCCGCCTCTCGCGACGAGAGTCTCGGCTATCGCTTTCCATGCAAAGGAGCGGCGCGCCCTGTCGGCGGGCGGGCATGCGGAGCTCCCGGGAGCTAGTCGGCGCCAATTGAGCGCGTTCTCTTCTGCCTTCAGGATCGCCGCCTGCAACTTACCGGGGAGGTCCTTGAAGCAGTCTGCGTCGAGCAGAGCCTCGTGGAACTCACGGCGCTGGAGGTCGCTCATGTCGCACAGCGGCGGGTAGGCGACGACCTTTCGGACGCGGCGGCTGAGCTCGGCGCTCGCTATTGGTTGAGACTAGATCGAGAAAGAACGCCCGCGCAACCTGCCTTCAGGATCGCTGCCTGCCACCCACGGCTTAGTCACCTCTGATCCCTCCCGGCGAGCTGTCGTTCACGCTCCAGCTTCTCCCGAAACGTCCGACCCGTGCGTCGCTCCGTAGCGAGCTTCGCTCGGGCGCTTATATCGCGCTGCTCGATCTCCTGGATGATGTCCAGCGCCTCTCCCCATGCCTCGAAGTCCGCCCACGGAGCCCCCCGGCGCACGCCCCAAAGAAGTGCGCGGGCGATCGTCGCGACGCGCGCGAAGCTGGCGACGGAGAGGTCCTGCTGCTCCGCTTCCTCTTGAATGCGCATGTAGAGGTCGTCCTCAACCCGGAAGTGAATTGCCCTCATCTCGCTCCTCTAGCTTGGTAGAGCCGCGGCGACGGAGGCCCCCACGTCTCCTCCGACCCTGCTGGATCAGGATGTACATGCCCTCCGACGCCCTGAATGGATGCTCCGCATGTGCAACATGGTCGGCGCTCTGCAACACATCCGCAACAAGCCTCTGGCGGCGTTGGCACGCGGGGAATTAGCGTGGCCCGAGCCCCGACCTGGAGGTCCCTTCAGATGCGTTTCCGCAAGCCGTCGCCAGCCACGCTGATCGCCATGCTCGCGCTGTTTGTCGCCCTAGGCGGAAGCTCGTACGCCGCGTTGCAACTGCCCAGAGGCAGCGTGGGCACGAAACAGCTGAGGAACAACGCGGTGACATCGCCGAAGGTCAAGAACAACTCTCTCTTGGTCCGTGACTTCAGGGCGTCGCAGCGAGCGCTGCTGCGGGGGCCCCGGGGGGAACGTGGCGAACCGGGCTTGCCGGGCGCGCAGGGTCCAGCCGGTGCCGCCGGAGCGCCCGGGAGCGCACTCGCCTTCGCACACGTAAATGCGGACGGAACCATTGATGCGGCGAACTCCCAGAACGTGGTGGCCGGCCCCAAAGTAAACGCGGGGCAAGTGGGGATCTATTGCTTGAACGTGACGGCCAGCCGGGCGGCCCGCAACGTGGTGGCTTCGATCGACATCTCGACTGGGAGTACCGGCGATAACATCGGAGTCAGCCTTGTCCCGACGGCCGTGATGGGCCACTGCAACGCGCCGAGCAACGCACTAGTCGCAACGACCAACGCCGGCACGACCACCCTCAATAACAAGTCGTTCTACGTGGTCTTCAACTAAGCCGCCCACGGACGCGTCCCCAGCACCAACAGCACGCCCCGACCCTGGGCGTCAGGTCACGCTCGCAGCCCCATCAGCGCCGAGCGACCTGCGCCCAGGGCGGGCCCATATCGGCCGTCTCGGCCGCCCGGCCACCCTCGTTGAGCAAGCGCCGGACGAACGGGCCCCTGATTGGCGACCGCCCGGCGGGTAACGGGCCGCAGAGGTCGGGCTCGTGAGGCCAAGTCTGAGACGGGAAAGCGGAGATCGCATGCCGGAGCTGTGGACCTGCCCCGGTTCGGGCGACACGGGTTGTTAGGTAGTTGGTTGTTTGATTTTCCTGGATGTTGTCGTTGTCTGGATCTGCTCGTACTCAGCCGGGGAGACCATGCCGAGCGTGGAGTGGCGCCGCCGGCGGTTGTAGAACGCCTCGATGTACTCGAACACCGCCGACTGGAGGTCGAGCCGCGACGGCCAGCTGCGGCGGTTG
>Ga0081538_10000358_pt1 | contig 51878 bp, 52 predicted proteins | sample TabmetS5T2R1_FD_71022 | JGI IMG/M metagenome (GOLD analysis project Ga0081538, IMG submission 71022) | Tabebuia heterophylla rhizosphere microbial communities from the University of Puerto Rico - S5T2R1 | ecosystem: Host-associated > Plants > Roots > Rhizosphere ...
ACCTCCACCCGCCCCGCGCGCGCGTGCGTGAGGCCGCCGGTGAGCGCCGCGACCGCGCTCACCGCGATGTTCGTCCCCGCCGCGGCCGCGGTGCTCCCTGACGCGAGCAGGACCGCGGGCAGGCGGAGGCTGCCCAGCACCAGACCCACCATCGAACCGAGGAAGCCGGCGGCGAACGCGCCGGCGAAGGCTATTGCGAGCTCCCAGGCCTCCACAGCGGCTCCTGGGAGCCGGCGTTGGCGGCCCGGGCGAGGATGAAGAGGAGGTCCGAGAGTCGGTTCAGGTATGCGAGCCCCGCCGGGTTCACCTCCTGCTCGTCGGCCAGCGCGGCCGAGCGGCGCTCCGCGCGGCGGCAGACCGCACGCGCCACGTGCAGGCGCGCCGCGGCTTCCGTCCCGCCGGGAAGGACAAAGCTCTTCAGCGTCTCGAGCTCCTCATTGACGCGGTCACAGAGCTCCTCGAGCCGCTCGACCTGGCTCGGCATCAGCCGCAGGCGCTCGCGCCGCTGGTCCTCGAGCGGGACCGAGAGGTCGGCGCCCAGGTCGAAGAGGTCGTTCTGAACCTGCTCGAGCCAGGGCCGGAACTCGGCGGGAAGATCGCCCGCGAGCGCGAGGCCGATGACCGAGTTGAGCTCGTCGACCGTCCCGTACGCCTCGATGCGGGGGTCGGTCTTGGGGACACGGCTTCCGTCACCGAGGCTCGTCTCCCCCGCGTCCCCGGCCCGGGTGTAGATCCGTGTCAGCCGTACGGGCTCGTCCCGGCGTCTCGCCACGGCGGCGAGTATAGAGACGGCCGCGCCCGCCTAGGCGCCGGGCTCGGGGACCTCGACCGGCTCGTTCACGTTGGTGATCGCGTAGTCGAGGTGCATCTCGAGCTCCTGCCCCTCGACCTCCATGGTCAGGTCGAGCAGCATCCGAAGCGGCAGGTGACTCTCGTGCGAGAGGTAGACGACCGCGCGCGAGTCGCCGAGCATCTGGGAATGGTCGGGCATGGGCCCGCCTCCCAGCGCGCCGAGCTGGCCGACCAGCCCGTCGAAGAGCCCTGCGGTATCGATGACGCCCGTGATCTTCACGGCCGGCTCACCCTTCACCTCGGCGTCCTCGTCGAGCTCCACGTCCTTGACGTACCTCGCGATGTCGAATTGCTCGATGCCGGTCGCCTGCGTGGGCGGAACCGGCAGCGACTGCCAAAGGCCGTCGACCTTCATCCAGGCTTCGTCTCCGCGGACGACGACCGTCGTCTCCGGGAACTCGGGGACGTCGGGCGCCTTCATCGTCATGAAGAAGGCCCCACCTGGCTGGCCGTCCCCGCCTCCGTACATGACGACGCGGAAGTCACCCACCGACGTCGCCATGGTCATGCTGCCGGCAAGGCGAAAGGACTCGACCTGCGCAAGCGCCCGGTCGGACTCCTCGAGGAGCTCCTGCGCACGCTGCCCGTCCGCCCCGGCGCACCCGAGCGGAGCCAGGGCGGCCAGAAGGAGGGACAAGACAAGCACGGAGCGTCGCATGAGGCACAGATCGGCTGGATCGCGCCGCGAGTCAACACCCAGAACGGGTGAGCCCGGCCCAAGTAACAGACTGTTATTTGGCCGGACTACGCGGCGACCCGCACGCGGATCGCTCGGAGGCGGTTTTCCCGCTCGGCGAAGGCCTTGACGACCGTGGGGTCGAACTGGGAGCTCGACTCGCCCACGATCTCGCGCCCGGCCTCGTCCCAGGTGAGCGCGGGCCGATAGGGGCGGTCGCTCGTCATCGCGTCCAGCGAGTCGGCGACGGCGAAGATGCGCGCAGCGAGCGGGATGTCGGTCCCCGCGATCCCGTCGGGATAGCCCTTGCCGTCCCAGCGCTCGTGGTGGGAGCGCACGATCCGGAGGCCCTCGCCCCGCAGGAAGGCGACGCCGCCGAGCATCTGCTCGCCGAGGAGCGTATGCGTCCGCATGAGGCGCGTCTCCCCGTCGTTCAGCGGGCCGGGCTTCTGCAGAATGCGGTCCGGGATCCCGATCTTGCCCACGTCGTGCAGGAGGAAGCCGTACTCGGCGCTGGGGTCGTCGACCAGCTCGGGGCTGACCGAGCGCGCCAGCTCGAGGGCGTAGCGCTGCACGCGCTGCGAATGGGCGCGCGTGCCCGTGTCCTTGGACTCGAGCGCGCTCGCGAGCGCGGCGACGGTTTCCTTGTAGGCGTCCTGCAGAAGGAGCCGCTGGCCGCGCTCCAGCTCGAGCAGGTGCCGCAGATCGCGGGCGTAGAGGAGGAGCTGCTCCTCGTCGGACCGATCCTCGCCGCGCGCCGGCGGGGGCACCGACTCCAGCCCGCCGGTGAGCCGCTCGACGACGTCGAGGAGCTCGAGCGGGCTGAACGGCTTCCGCATGAAGGCGTCCGCCCCGGATTCGTGCACTTTCATCGTCTCGTCGGCCGAGCCGGAGAGGATCACGATCGCGATGTCCACCGTGGCCGCGTCCGCCTTCACCCGCCGGCAGAGCTCGGCGCCGCTCATGCCGGGGAGGCGGAAATCCAGGACGATCGCGTCGGGGTGACGTTGCTCGATCGCGACGAGGGCATCCTCGGCGCTGCCGGCTTCCTCCACCTCGACGTCGACGACCTCGAACGTCGTCCGAAGGAGCTCACGGAACGCGGCATCGTCGTCAACTAGCAGCAGGCGCACTGGCGGCTCTCGCTTAATTCGGCGCACGAGCCCGATCGGTTCGCCGACCGGCTGGCTAACGGTAATCGTAAAACCCGGCGCCGGTCTTCCGCCCGAGCCGGCCGGCGGCGACATGCTCGCGCAGGAGCAGGCACGGCTCGTACTTCGCGTCGCCGAGCCCGTCGCGAAGGACCTCCATGATGGAGACGCACGTGTCGAGGCCGATCAGGTCGGCGAGGGCCAGCGGGCCCATCGGGTGGTTGAATCCGAGCTTGGCGATCGTGTCGATCGCCTCGGCCTCGGCGACCCCGTCCTGAACGGCGTAGGCGGCCTCGTTGATGAGCGGCATGAGGAGCCGGTTGGAGACGAAGCCGGGGAAGTCGTTCACCTTCGCCGCCGTCTTGCCCAGCTCACCGGAGAGCTCGACGATCTCGCGCACCGTCTCGTCCGAGGTCTCCGGCGCCCGCACGACTTCGACCAGCGTCATCACAGGGACGGGATTGAAGAAGTGCATCCCGATCACACGCTCGGGCCTGCCCGTCACCTCGGCAAGGGACGCGATCGGGATGGAGGACGTGTTGGAGGCGAGCACCGCCTCGGGGCCGAGCGCGGCGTCGGCGCGACGGAAGATGTCCTGCTTGACGGCCGCGTCCTCGACGACGGCCTCGACCATCAGGTCGGCGTCCATGAGCTCCTCGACGGGCTCGACGCGCGCGAGCACCTCGGCAGGGTCGTCCGGCGCGCCCTTCGCGGCGAGCTTCTCGAGGCTCTTCCCCATCGCGGCGAGCCCCTTCTCGACCGCCCCGGGCGCCGTGTCGTGCAGGAGCACGCGACGGCCTGACGCCGCCATCACCTGCGCGATTCCGGCGCCCATCTGGCCCGCCCCGACCACGAGAACGCGCTCGAACCGCATTGCGGGCGAGCCTACTGGAACCCGAATCGTCCTGGTGGTGTACTGAGGGGTAGATGAGACTCAGGTTTCTCCTGCTGGCTGCAGCAGTCGCCGCTCTCGCGGGCTGCGGCGGCTCGGACGACACGAGCGCGCCGACGACGCGGTCGACGGCTGCGACGACGACGTCACAGTCCTCCTCGCCCGTTCCGCAGGACCGGCTGCTCGCAGCGACCAGCGATGCTGCCGGCAGCGAGCTCTTCTGGGTCGACGCGCGGACGCTCGAACCGGTCGACGACCGCGGAGTCGATGTGCGTTTCTTCACGTCCGTTGGCGAGCGCTCCCCCGACGGCCACCTTCTCGCGATCGGCGAGAGCGAGGGTGGCTCAGTGCAGTTCGTCGACATCGACCAGATGCGGACCCTCGGGAAGGTCGACGTCGGCTCCGCCTCCTACGTCGACCGGCTCCACTGGGTGAAGCCCGACCTCTTGCTCGCCTCTCTGGGCGGCACGCCGGGCATGGTGGCGGCAATCGACCCCACCACGCAAGAGATCCTCTCGGTGGAGGACCTCGGAGGCGCGACGCTCTATTCGCAGGCCGTCGGGAAGGAGCTCGTGTCCCTGGTCGCTCCGACGAGCCAGATCGGCCCTGCGCGGCTCGTAGTCTTCGACGGCAGCGAGCTCCGCGAGGCCTCACTCCCTGACGTGCCTGCCGGCTGGGAGCAGATCGAGGGCACGGACGACAGCGACTACCGCGCGCGCCAGTCGGTGCCCGGGCTCGCAGTCGACCCGGAGGGGACGCGGGCGCTGATCATCCCCGCGGGCGGCCGCGTCGCAGAGGTCGACCTCGACACGATGGAGGTCAGCTACCACGACCTGGCCGAGCCCGTCTCGCTCTGGGGGCGTCTGCGCGACTGGCTGGAGCCGTCCGCCCACGCGAAGAGCATGGACGGCCCCGACCGAAACGCGGTCTGGCTCCCGAACGGGCTTGTCGCGGTCAGCGGCGCGCAATACTCCAGCGACGGCGACAAGCTCGACATCACGCCCGCCGGCCTCGTGCTCATCGATCCGAGCGACTGGAGCGTCCACAGGCTGAGCGACGAGCCGAGCTGGGTCACCTTCAGGGGCGGAGCGCTCCTCGCCTCCGCATGGAGCCAGGGGTCGAACGAGCAGAAGCTGCTCGTCTTCGACCCGGACGGGACGCCGCGTTTCACCCTGGTTCGCGACTCCGCCGATCTCTCACAGACGAACGGACGCCACCTCTACGCGACCACGTACAACGGCACCCGTTTCGAGATCGTCGACCTCGAGACGGGCGAGACCGTCGGCCGGGCGGCTCCCAAGCGGGAGACCTGGCTGCTCTACCTCGAGGAGTAGCTAGGAGCAGCCCGCGTCGGCGTCCGACCTGGGCACGATCTCGAGCGGAGCCGTCTCGTCGACGAGGAGGCCGACCGCGCCCGAGACGTCGCCGCTCCGCCCGTCCGGCGCGTCGAAGTACGCGAAGACTTCCACCTCGTAGGCCCCCGGGGCGAGCTCGACGCGCCAGGTCGTCGCGGGCCCAACGGCGAGCGGGATCTCCACCACGGTCTTCTTCGCACAGCCGAGCGGATGCACCGCCGCAGTGCCGATGCAGCTCTGCTTGTCCTCGGACACGCAGCCCTCGGGGCGCACGACCTCGGCGCCCTCGAGTCCGAGCCGAACCTCCTCGCCGAAGCGGACAGTGCTCAGGTGCTTCGGCGACGGCCGCTCGGAGTCGCCGCAGGAGCCGACGCCGTAACCCGAAGCCTCGTCCACGTAGTCGACGCAGAACGAGCCCGGTACCGCCTCCTGCCGCCCGACCGCGGCCTCGAGGACGATGGGCGGAGGCTTTGTCTTCTTCGCCTCGTCGAACGGTGGCTCCGACCCGGTGTCGGTCACCGCGGCCGTGCTCGTAGGCCCGCCTCCGACCCGCTCGGCGGCCCCGCACCCGCCCGCGAGCACCGAGACGACGACGATGAGCAGAACGATCCTCACGCCCAAATGAGACGAGCGTCGGGTCCCGAAAGTTCCTGCGGCTAGACCTCGAGCAGGAGCGCGTCGCCCTGGCCGCCGCCGGAGCAGATGGCGGCGAGCCCGAGACCGCCGCCGTTGCGGCGCAGCTCGTAGATCATCGTCCCCAGGATGCGGGCGCCCGAGGCGGCGACGGGGTGGCCGAGCGCGACCGCGCCGCCGTTCACGTTCGCCTTCTCCGGATCGGCTCCCAGCATCTTCAGCGAGTTGACCGTCACCGAGGAGAAGGCCTCGTTGATCTCCACGCGGTCGACCTCGTCGATCGTCTTCCCTATCTTTTCGAGCACGCGCGCAGCCGCCTTCGCCGGCGTCCGCGCGAGATAGGCGTACTCGTCGGCGATATACGCGGAGCCGAGGATCGTCGCAAGGATCTCCAGGCCGCGCTTCTTCGCGAACTCCTCGCTCGTTACGACGAGGGCACCGGCGCCGTCGTTCACGCCCGGCGCGTTTCCGGCCGTCGTCGTTCCCTCTGGGTCGAAGACGGGCTTCAGGCCCGCCAGCTTCTCCAGCGTCGTGTCCCGCCGCGGGGCCTCGTCCGTGTCGACGCCGTTCACGGAGACGACCTCGTCCGCGAAGCGGCCCTCGTCGATCGCGGCGACGGCACGCTGATGGGAGCGGAGCGCCCACGCGTCCTGCTCCTCGCGGGTGATCCCGAGCTCGCGCGACACGAACGACGCCTGCTCGACCATGTGCTTGCCGTCGAAGGACGAGACGAGACCGTCGTGGAGCATCAGGTCGATGACCGCACCGTCCCCGAGCCGGTAGCCGAAGCGGGCCTTCTTGAGGACGTAGGGCGCGTTCGACATCGACTCCATGCCGCCGGCCACGATCAGGTCATGGTCTCCCGCGCGGATCATCTGATCGGCGATCTCGACCGCCCGCACACTCGACGCGCAGACCTTGTTGATGGTGTCGCTGGGTATCTCCTTCGGGAGGCCAGCGCCCACGGCGGCCTGCCGGGCCGGGGCCTGGCCGGCCCCGCCCTGGAGGACCTGGCCCATGATCACGTACTCGACCTCGTCGACGCGGACGTCCACCCGATCGAGGGCGCCGCGAATGGCGACGGCCCCGAGCGCCGGTGCCTCGTAGTCCTTGAGGGCGCCGCCGAGCTTCCCGAAGGGAGTGCGGACGGCGGAAACGATGACGGAGCGGGCCATGCGGCCAGCGTACCAACCGGCGAAGGCCTGCCCGCCGGGCGCCTAAGAGCCTCTAACAGAATGAGGAGCCATGCCGTCTGGTCGCGCTGGGCGGCCCGAGGCGGCGTCCTCAGTCGCGCCCATACCACTTTGGGTATGGGCGCTCCCTGCGTCCTTGCCTCGAACCACCCAGCGCACCCAGTCAGCGGGTCATCATTCCGTCAGAAGCTCTAAGGGTTGCGCTCGCTCCAGGCGTCCGCCATCGCGACCCGCTTCACCATCGACGGATGCGTGTCGAGAAGAAGGTACGACCACGTCGGCGGGCTCGGATCGGCGAGCGCTTCGTCCGCGAAGTCACGCCAGAGGCGGCGCGTCGCTTCCGGATCCCGCGTGGTCTGGAGCGAGACCCAGTCGGCCTCGGCCTCCATGTTGCGGGTGATCGCGTTCAAGGCCGGCAGGGCGAGCGTCTGGAGGGCGACGAGCACTAGCAGGGCGAGCGGGACCGCCGCGGGGTCGCGCATGCCGCCCCGCCGCTTCGTCGCCCAGGCGAGGAGGAACGCTCCCGGAATCGCGAAGAGCGCGTACCAGGCGATGCCCTTCCAGAGGTGGTTGCGGGAGTGGTGGCCGAGCTCGTGGCCGAGGACGACACGAACCTCGTCGTCGGGGAAGCTGTCGACGAGCGTGTTCCAGAGGATGACGCGGCGCGTCGGCCCGAGGCCGGTCGCGGCCGCGTTTGGGCTCTCCCACGAATCCACCTCCTGGATGCGCACCGGGATCGGCGGCAGTCCTTGCTCCGCCGCCAGCCGGTCCGCCTCCTCGGTGAGTGCCGGCGGCGGGTCGTGCTGGGCTGGGATGAGATAGGGCGAGACGAAGGCGAGGAAGGCTGCGAGCCCGACGAAGACCGCCGCGCCGGGGATCCACCACCAGTTGCCCAGCGGCCCGGCAAGTCCCATGACGATCAGCAAGGCGAAGCAGACGAAGAGGAACTCTGCGCCGAGCGCGAACCAGTTCAGCACGAGCCAGTCGGTGTAGCCGAGCTCGGAGACGTCGTGGCGGCGCTGCCACCAGAGGTCGAGGAACCCCAGGGGAACCTGGACGAGCCAGACGATCCCGAGCCCGAGCATGCCGAGCAGCATCCCGGTGCCGATGCGACCGGCCGCCGATTCCTTGGCGAAGCGGATCCCGTAGCGCGCGTAGAGCCCGAGTGCGACGAGCAGCACGATGAGCGAAGCTACGAAGCCCCAGCGGAGGAACCGCTCGAAGTCCTCCGCCTCTGCGAGGCGGTCGGGTGGAAGCACGTCGGATGCCTGGACGTCGGGAAGGTGGAGGCCCCCGGGGACCTCCGTCTGCCAGAGCCACCAGGCTGCCGCGGCCCAGCAGGCCGCAAGGGCCGCTACGAGGAGGGCAACGGCAGCGGACCGGGCCACGCCGGCAGCTCCTCCGGCTCCGCGGGCTCCGGCTCGACGTACTCGGTGGGCCCCGTGTACGGGTAGCTGTCGGTGAGCAGGTAGCCGTACCCGTACGTCTGTGCGGAGAAGCGCAGGCAGTAGGCGCCGAGGTCGCGGAGGCTCTCCGGCATGCGGCCGAGGATGAGGCCCGTGAACCAGCCGAAGACCGCCACGAGGAAGAGCGCCCAGCCGAGCCCGAAGGCGACCACGTAGGCGGGGATCGCCAGGAAGAACCTGAACAAGGTCTTCCAGCGATTCTGGCGCGCCCTGGGCGCGATCTCGACGTCGACCGGGTAGCTGCCAGGCGTCCCCGTGAAGCCCGGGAACGGGTTGGCGATCAGGTAGAGGAAGGCGAGGACGTGGATCTCGTAGCGGAGGTATGCGCCGACGAAGCGGTGGAGCGACTCCGGCAGCTGCCCGGTGAAGAGTGCGGCGAACCAGCCCACGATCAGCGCGAAGAAGACGGCAATCCCCCAGAGCGTGAGCCAGACGAGATGCGGGATGGCGAGCAGGAGACGGAAGAACACCGTCAGCCGCGAGCGGCTCAGGTCGTCCGTCACCGCGAGCCCGATCGGCTTCTCCGGCGTCGGCTGCGTCGCCGCGGGGTCACGCGGGTCGGCGTTCGGGTAGCGGTCGGTCAGGAAGAGCAGGTAGCCGGTCGTCTGCGCGGAAAAGCGGAGCCCGTAGACGGCGAGGTCGCGGAAGCCGAGCGGCATCCGGGCCAGGGCGACGCAGACGAACCAGCCGAAGAAGGCCGCGAACGCAATGACTCCCCCCTGCCCCGAGAACGACCACCACGACGGGTCCTGCCCGCCGTTCGAGCTCGAGCTCTCCCAGCCGCCACCACCGCCGCCGCCGCCCGGCGCGCCCGTGAGCGCGCCCGTGAGCAGCACGGCCGGGATCGCGAGGATGGCGCGGAACAAGGTCCTCCAGCGGCTCTGTCGCGCCGGCTTGTCGATCTTCACGTCCACCGGGTAGTCGCCGGCCTCGCCGGTGAACCCCGGGTAGTCGTTCGCCGCGAGGTAGAGGTAGGCGAAGAGGTGCGTCGAGTAGCGCACGTATGCCGAGAAGAAGGTGTGCAGGCCCTGCGGGAGCCGGGCGATGAAGAGGACGATGAACCAGCTGACGATCGCCGTGACGAAGACGGCGATGCTCCAGAGGATGAACCAGATGAAGTGCGGGATCGCGAGAATCAGGCGGAAGAAGACCGTCAGCCGCGAGCGCCGCAGGTCGTCCTCGACGACGAGCCTGATCGGGTGGGGCTCCATCCCGTGGATTATTTGCAGCGATCGCGAACGAGTGTCGCCTGACCCTTGACGGTGCAAGCTCCGGTCACCTACGCTCCCGTGCAGATGACCACTCCCGTCCGCACCTGGTGGGCCTGGCGCCGCGAGCGGAGTGGGAGCACCGCCTGCTAGCCCAGAGGCGACCCTCACAGCCCGCTCCGCTCGTAGACCCCAGGGAGGGTCTTTTCGTTTGCCATGACTCAAGCGACCGAGATCCACGCCGACCTGATCACCCCGCTCGGGGCCTACCTCCGTCTGCGTGCGGGCGCGCGGGCCGGGTTCTTGCTCGAGTCCGTCGAGAAGGGGCGTCTCGGCCGCCACAGCCTGCTCGGTACCGGGGAGTGGCTCGTCGCCTTCGACGAGGCCGAGCGCGAGGTCGCGGCCGGCCGCCCGGTCGTCGGCTACCTCGGCTACGACCACGTCGCCGTCCTCGAGCCGACCGTGCCGCTCCCGACTGCCGGCCCCGGGCTCCCGGAGAGCCGGTTCGTCGTGGCCGAGACGCTCGTACGCTTCGACCACGCGGCTTCCGTCGCGGAGATCCTCGCGGGCGACCCGGCCGAGGTCTCGGCCCGGCTGGGCGCCGAGCCGCCGAGCGAGGCGGCAGCGAAGACGCGTGCGGGCCCGACGAGCCGCTTCCCCGACCGGGCCGAGTACGAGGCCGGCGTCCGCACGGCGAAGGAGCACATCCGTGCCGGCGACGCCTTCCAGATCGTCCTCTCGCAGCGGGCCGAGCGGCCCACGGACGTCTCCGCGCTGGGGCTCTACCGCTCGCTCCGCCGCATCAACCCGTCCCCGTACCACTTCCTGCTCGAGCTCGACGGCATCTCGCTCGTCGGGTCGTCGCCGGAGACGCTCGTGAAGCTGGATGGATCACGGGCGTCGCTGAACCCGATCGCGGGGACGACCACGCCGGGCGAGGGTGACGCCGAGCACCTGCTCGCCTCCGAGAAGGACAAGGCCGAGCACGTCATGCTCGTCGACCTCGGCCGCAACGACCTCTCCCGGGTCTGCGAGCCGGGCACCGTGCGTGTACTCCGCTTCCTCGAGGCCGAGCGCTATTCGCACGTGACGCACCTCGTGTCCGAGGTGGCGGGAGAGCTCGCGCCGGGCCGCTCGGGCTTCGACCTCCTGCGGGCGTGCTTCCCGGCAGGCACGGTCTCCGGCGCGCCCAAGGTGCGCGCGATGCAGATCATCTCCGCGCTGGAGAACTACCGGCGCGGGCCCTATGCCGGCGCGGTCGGCTACGCGCTCCCGGAGGGGTCCCTCGACACTTGCATCGCGATCCGGACGGTGATCCTGGCCGACGGCGTCGCGCGACTCCAGGCCGGGGCCGGCATCGTCGCCGACTCCGACCCGGCCGCCGAGCACGAGGAGTGCCTCCGCAAGCTCGCGGCCCTCGAGGCGGCGCTCGCCGACGCCGAGCAGAATGAGAAGGGGCAAGCGCCGTGATCCTCCTCGTCGACAACTACGACAGCTTCACCTACAACCTCGCGCACCTTTTCGAGGAGCTAGGCGGTGAGGTGACGGTGCTCCGGAACGACGCGGTCGACGCCGACGGCGCCGAGCGCCTCGCGCCGAGCCACCTCGTCATCTCCCCGGGCCCGGGCCGGCCCGGGGATGCCGGCGCCTCGGTGGAGATTGTCCGCAGGCTCGGCCCGCGCGTGCCCACGCTCGGCGTCTGCCTCGGGCACCAGGCGATCGTGGAGGCGTTCGGCGGCGAGATCGGTCAGGCGCACCGGCTCTTGCACGGGAAGGCGAGCTCCGTCTCCCACGACGGCCGCGGCATCTTCGAGGGCCTCCCCGACCCGCTCGAGGGAGGGCGCTACCACTCCCTCGCCGCCACCAGCGTCCCGGACGAGCTCGAGGTCTGCGCGACCGCGGACGACGGGGAGGTCATGGCAGTCCGTCACCGCGAGTTCCCCGTCGTCGGGATCCAGTTCCACCCCGAGTCAGTGCTCACGCCGGACGGCCCGTCGCTCGGGCGCAACTTCCTGGAGGGCAGGCGGTGACGATCCAGGAGGCGCTGGCGCAGCTGCTTGAAGGCCGCGACCTGACGCGCGCCGAGGCGCGCGACGTGATGAACCAGATCATGGGCGGCGAGGCGACCCCGGCGCAGATGGGCGGCTTCCTCGTTGCTCTGAGGCTCAAGGGCGAGCGCGCGGACGAGATCGCGGGTTGCGCCGAGGCCATGCGGGAGCACGTCCTCTCCGTGCGGCCGCGGCGCCAGGATCTCGTCGACACCGCCGGGACGGGGGGCGACGGGGCCCGGACGTTCAACATTTCGACGGCGGCCGCGCTCGTCGCCGCCGCGGCCGGGGCCGGAGTGGCGAAGCACGGCAACCGCGCGGTCTCATCGGCCTCGGGGTCGGCAGACGTGCTGGAGGCGCTCGGCTTCCGCCTCGACCTGGCACCGCCGCAGATCGAGCGGTCGATCGACGAGCTCGGCTTCGGCTTCCTCTTCGCCCAGACCCACCACCCGGCCATGCGCCACGCCGCGCCGGTGCGGCGCGAGCTGGCCACCCGGACGGTCTTCAACGTGCTCGGGCCGCTCACGAACCCGGCGGGGGCGCGGGCGCAGGTGGTCGGCGTCTACGCTCCCGAGCTTGTGGAGACGATCGCCTCGGTCCTGGCGACGCTCGGCGCGCGCCGCGCGTTCGTCGTCCACGGCGCGGGCGGGATCGACGAGCTCTCGCCGGCCGGCCCGAACCTCGTCTGCGAGGTCAAGGACGGAGAGGTCACCCGGCGGGAGATCGACCCGCAGGACTTCGGCGTCCCCAGGTGCTCTTCAGCCGACCTGGCCGGCGGAACGCCCGAGGAGAACGCCGTCGTCGTCAGGGAGATCCTCGCCGGCGCCCCCGGCCCCAAGCGCGACGCGGTCCTCCTGAACGCCGCGGGCGCCGTCGCCGCCGCCGGCCACGCCGCCGATCTGGAGGAGGGCTACAGCCTCGCCGCGGAAGCGGTCGACTCCGGCGCAGCCGCCGAGTGCCTGGAGGCGCTCGTCGCCTTCACGCAACGGGAGTCGGTGTCCACGTGAGCCGGAGGGGACACGGGCGCTGATGGGACGCTTCAAGGACTCGCTGGCGCGAGACGGGCTGCGCGCGATCGCGGAGATCAAGCGGCGCTCGCCGTCGGCCGGGAACTTGCGGCCCGACGCCGACCCCGCCGCGCTCGCGAGAGCCTTCGCCGACAACGGCGCCGCCGCGGTCTCGGTGCTCGTGGACGAGCGGTTCGGCGGCTCGTTCGACGACCTCGCAGCCGCGCGGGCAGCGACGACCGCACCGCTCCTCGCCAAGGGCTTCTTCGACGACCAGGGCGACCTGCTCCAGGCGCGGATCGCCGGCGCAGACGCTGCGCTCCTGCTCCTGCGCGACCTGGACGACGAGCAGGCGCAGCTGATGCTCGCCGGAGGACGCGAGCTCGGGCTCGACCTCCTCGTCGAGGCGCACGACGCCGAGGAGCTCGAGCGCGCGATCGGGCTGGACGCAGAGATCATCGGCGTCAACGCGCGGGACCTCGGCACCTTCGCCATCGATCGCCACGCCCAGCTCGAGCTGGTCGCTTCGGCGCCGCGCGAACGGGTGATCGTCGCGGAGAGCGCCATCGGCAGCCGCGCTCAGGCGGCGGAGGCCGAGCTCGCCGGCGCCGACGCGATTCTCGTCGGTTCCGCGCTCATGCGCGCCGAAGACCCGGGCGACAAGCTCGCCGACATGCTGGCGCGCCCGCTCGTCAAGGTCTGCGGCTTGACGCGAGAGGAAGACGTCGCCGCGGCGTCGGAGGCCGGTGCCGACCTGGCCGGGTTCGTGCTCGCCGAGAGCCCCCGCCGGGCCGCCGCCCCACTGCCGGTGCCGGAGACGATGCTCTCGGTCGCGGTCTGCGTCGGCGAGCCCGCGGAGGCGGGCACGGACCTCGTCCAGCTCTATCCGGAGGAGGACGGGCACCGCGCCCGCACCGGGGTTCTCCTGCGGGACGGCGAGCCGATCGCCGCCGTGTGCGACCTCCCCTGGCTCGGCGAGGACCGGCGCCACTGGGCGGACGCCGCGACGGTATCGGGCCGCGTCGTCCTGGCCGGCGGTCTCGGCCCCGAGAACGTCCGCGCCGCGATCGAGGCCGTCCGGCCCTGGTGCGTCGACGCGAGCCGGAGCCTCGAGCGCGAGCCCGGGGTAAAGAATCACGAGCGCATCCGGGCGTTCGTCGACGCGGTGCGCACCAACGGGGCAGTGGCGACGTGAGCGTCACTGAGTACGGTGCCTACGGCGGGCAGTACGTGCCGGAGACGCTGATGCCCGCCCTGGAGGAGCTCGAGCGCGGCTGGGCGGAGATTCGGGACGACCCTTCCTTCCGGGCCGAGCTCGCCGAGCTGCACAGGACGTATGTCGGGCGCCCCACCCCGCTCTACCTGGCCGAGCGAATTGGAGACGGACGGCGGATCTACCTCAAGCGCGAGGACCTCTGCCATACCGGCGCGCACAAGATCAACAACGCCGTCGGCCAGGCGCTGATCGCGCAGCGGCTCGGGAAGCAGCGCATCGTCGCCGAGACGGGCGCCGGCCAGCACGGCGTCGCCGCGGCGACCGTCTGCGCCCGCTTCGGGCTCGAGTGCGTCGTCTACATGGGCGCCGAGGACATCGAGCGGCAGAAGCCCAACGTCGAGCGCATGCACCTCCTCAGCGCCGAGGTCCGGCCCGTGGAGTTCGGGACCCGAACGCTGAAGGAGGCGACGAGCGAGGCGATCCGCGACTGGATCACCAACGTCGAGGCGACCCACTACCTGATCGGCTCCTGCGTCGGCCCGCATCCGTACCCGGAGATCGTGCGCGAGCTGCAGGCGGTCATAGGCACCGAGGCGCGGGCGCAGATCCTGGACGCCGAGGAAAGGCTCCCGGACGCGGTCGTCGCCTGCGTCGGCGGCGGCTCGAACGCGATCGGGATCTTCGCCGGCTTCCTGCACGACGAAGGCGTCCGCCTGGTGGGCGTCGAAGCTGCAGGGGCAGCCAGCCTCGGCTCGGGACGTCCCGGCGTCCTCCATGGCGCTCGTTCCTCGATCCTCGCCGATGACGACGGCCAGATCGCCGACGCCCACTCGATCTCCGCGGGCCTCGACTACCCCGGCGTCGGCCCCGAACATGCCTTCCTGCGGGACACGGGCAGGGCCGAGTACGTCCCGGCGACGGACGACGAGGCACTCGGCGCGCTTCACCTCCTCGCCGAGCGGGAGGGAATCATCGCGGCGCTCGAGCCGTCGCATGCCCTTGCGCGCGCCCTCGAGCTGGACGCCGAGCTGATCGTCGTCTGCCTCTCCGGCCGGGGAGACAAGGACCTCGCGGTCGTCCTCTCACACGAGGCATGAGCAAGCGGCTCGCCATCTACCTGATGTCCTTCCCGGAGACGCCCGAGCTCGCCGAGGCGGCGGTCGAGGGCGGCGCCGACCTGGTCGAGCTGGGGTTCCCGTTCTCCGACCCCCTGGCCGATGGGCCGGTCATCCGCCTCGCCGGCGAGCGCGCCCTGGCGCAGGGAATGCGCACACAGCAGTGCCTCTTGTGCCTCGCCGAGACCCGCCGCAGGCTCGGGCCGGACGTGCCGCTGATCCCGATGACATACGCCTCGATCCTCGAGGCCTACGGCTACGAGCGCTTCTGGGCGGACACGAAGGCAGCGGGCGCGACGAGCCTGATCGTCGCCGACCTCCCGATCGAGGCGGCTCCCGAGGTCCCGCGCGTCCAGCTGGTGGCCCCGACTTCGACGACCGAGCGGATCGCGCTCGCCGCCGCACGGACGGACGGCTGGCTCTACCTGGTCTCCCTGACTGGAACAACCGGCGCGCGCGAGAGCATCTCCGCCCAGCTCGAGGGCCTCGTCGAGCGCGCCCGCTCGGTGACCGACGTCCCGCTCCTCGTCGGCTTCGGCATCTCGACGCCCGCGCAGGCCGCTGCGACGGCGTCGGTCGCGGACGGGATCGTCGTGGGAAGCCGCGCGATCCAGGTCGCCGACGAGTTGGGCCCAGCGGGCCTGCGGGAGTTCGTCGCGTCCCTGCGCTCCGCCGTGGACGAGGCCGCCGTCGCTGTGTCTGAATCCGCGCGAACTTCGAGTCCTGCCGCACAGTCGAAGGAAGCATGAGGTTCCTTCGGTTCGCAATTGGGATCACGAGCCTGCTGGTGGTTTCAGGGCTCCTCGTCAGCGTCGCATCGGCCACCAGCTGCGCACGTCTCCTCTTCTGGGACGGGGCGCGCTACGACGGGACCGGGAGGAGCTACCCACAGCATGTCCGCTTCAGCGGGCAGGTCGGCGAGGCCTTGAACCCGCCCTGCAATGACGACGGCTCGTCCAAACCCGGGTGTGGAGGCGAGGTAGGAGAAGCCGTGCCGGTCTTTCGACTCGCCGGGATCGATCCTGAGGTGGCCGTTGGCGCGCGCCACTACGGGCGAGAGGTGTACCTGGCGGCGGGCTACTTCACGGAGCTTCCCGACCACCCGCTCCACATGGCCATCTTCAAGTCCCCTCGACTCCCGAACGAGCGAGCCGGATGGCGATGTGGGCCGCCGATTCCCGATCTCCCTGGAGCCGTTGTGAACGAGACGCCGGGCGCGGGGTGGGTCTTCCAGGTCCGCTTCGAGGGCGACCGGGTTCGGCGCGATGTCGGTCGAACAGCGCTCTTCGTAGACGCGCGGACACGCATCACCGGCTTCGACCGGAACGGGCTCCCGCACATCGTCGAGGGAGACCGGCTGCGCGCGACGGTGCTCGAGTGCACCGCCTCCGGCGGACGCTACAAGGTCGTCGCAGACTCGATCTCCCCGGCGTAAGCACCCCGGAAATGCCGAGGACTGGGCCGATCGGACGACCCCGTCCTCCGTGCTGCTGCATGCTCCCGGCCTACGGGCCGAAGAAGCGGACGCGCTCGCAGTTCACGGCCGTGTCACCGGGCCGAAGCACGGCGCGATCGCAATCGTCTGCATGCTCGCCGCAGTCGAGCGTGTCAGCCGCCCCGTCGTCGGCAGCCGCGAAGAGCCGATCGTTCCCTTCGTCGCCGAAGAGCCGGTCGGCGGCTCCGCCGCCCCCGCGGTTCGTACCCGCTCGCAGTCGATCGCCACGTCGCCGCCGCGGATGACCGCGCGGTCGCGCCCGTTACCGCAATCAACGACGTCCGGTAGCCCGTCCTTCTCGCTGGAGCGGGATGTCCCGCCCGTCGCCCCCTTCCAGCGTGTCGAGGCCCGGGCCGCCGAAGAGCTCGTCCGGGCCGGCTCCGCCCTCGAGCGTGTCGTTCCCGCGGCCGCCCCAGGCGAAGTCACGTCCGTCGTCGCCTGAGACGCTGTCGTGCCCACGTCCGCCGAATAGGAGATCCGAGCGCTCGTTCCCGACGATCGTGTCGTTGCCTGCGAGTGGATGCGGTCGCGTTCGGCAGTCCCGGCGAGGACGTCGTCGTTCGGCGTCCCGATGATGACCTTCGCCGACGCCGCCGGGGCGACGGCCAGCACCGCAAGCGCGGCGCCGCTACGAGCAGAGAGGTGCGCTTCACAGTCGTTCCTTTCCAGAGAGGTGGATGTGCGGCTGGAACGAATCACCGCCCTGTTTGGAGCCCGTGGGAGATCTGTTAGCGCCGCGTAATTCTTGCTAGCGGAATACCCGCCACCATTCGCAGTGCGAAACCACGTCCTCAGCGCGCACGAACACCCGGTCGAAGTCGCCCGGGCTCTCGCCGCAGTCCACCTGGTCCACGGCGCCGTCGACCTCGATCGAGTAGAGCATGTCGTCGCCGACGTCGCCTGCGACCAGGTCGGCTCCGCGGCCGGCGACGATGCGGTCGTTCCCCTGGGCACCGGTGAGGAGATCATTCCCCAGCCCGCCGAGGACCCAATCCAGTCCGTGCTCGCCGTTGAGCTGGTCGTTCCCGTCGTTCCCCCAGAGAATGTCGTGGTCGGCGTCGCCGAACAGGCGGTCGAGGCCGCCCATGGCGGCCATGTAGTTCCTCGCGTCGTCACCGACGCGCATCTCGTCGGCGGCCCCGCCCCTCCAGCTCCAGCCGGCGGGGACCCGTAGGCCGCGGCTCAGGCGCCGCACGGTCTCGCAGTTGAAGACGCGGTCGCCCCGAGCGACAACGGCCCGATCGGTGCCGGGCCCGCAGTCGATGCCGTCGATCAGCCCGTCGTTCTCGGACGAGTTGACGACGTCGTTCCCCGGACCACCGTCGATCGCGTCGGCGCCCCAGCCGCCCAAGATCCGGTCGTTCCCGACGCCGCCGTCGAGCACGTCGTCGCCGCCGTCGCCCCAGATCCGGTCTCCGGCGTTGTTGCCGAGGATCGCGTCGGCACCGCCGTTTCCGTGGATCCAGTCCCGGCCGGCGCGGCCGCTGACCGCATCGAGCCCGCCGCGCGCCTCGATCTCGTCCGCCCGGGCCGTCCCGCCGATGTTGTCGGAGCGGTAGCTGCCGTTGATGAGCTTCGCCGCCGCCGGCTGGGCGCCGATGAGCGTCAGCCCGCATGCGAGCAGCACAAATATCCCCGGACTTGGCCGCATTTCCCTCGCCCACACGGTAGTCAGCCGGAAAGCGCATTTCCACTAACCATGCGACCGGGATGTCCCGTCGAGGGCGTAGGCTACGGCCATGCACACGCTCGAGCTCAACGACGAGGAGCTCCGGCTCGTCCGTGCGGCGCTGACCTCCTACCTGGAGGACTTCGGGCACGAGGAGGCGGACCTGCTCCGGGCGATCAAGGCGATTCTCGGCAGGCTGCCCTACCCCGAGTAGTGGCCGTTCTCGACTCGAGAGCCGATCGCGCGGCGGAGGAGTACGCTGCTAACCGGGGCCGGATGGAGGCGCTCGCCGCCGAGCTGCGCGAGCGCACCGAGCGGGTGGCCTCGGAGCGGCCGCCTCAAGCCGTCGAGCGCCACGCGGCCCGTGGCAAGCTCCTGGCCCGGGAGCGGGTGGAACGCCTGCTCGACCCGGGCTCCGCCTTCCTCGAGCTGAACGCGCTCGCGGCGTGGGACCTCTACGGCGGTGACGCGCCGGGCGCCGGCATGATCACCGGCATTGGCGTGGTCGAGGGGGTCGAGTGCGTGATCGTCGCCAACGACGCCACCGTCAAGGGCGGCACGTACTACCCGCTCACGGTCAAGAAACACCTGCGGGCGCAGGAAGTCGCCGAGCAGAACCACCTTCCGTGTCTCTATCTCGTCGACTCCGGCGGAGCGTTCCTTCCCCTCCAGGACGAGGTCTTTCCGGACCGCGAGCACTTCGGGCGCATCTTCTTCAACCAGGCGCAGATGTCCGCGAAGGGCATCCCGCAGATCGCGGTCGTCATGGGCTCCTGTACCGCAGGCGGGGCGTACGTCCCTGCGATGAGCGACGAGACGGTGATCGTGCGTGGGACGGGCACGATCTTCCTCGGCGGCCCTCCGCTCGTGAAGGCGGCGACCGGTGAGGAGGTGAGCGCGGAGGAGTTGGGCGGCGCAGATGTCCACTCGCGTATCTCCGGCGTCACCGACCACTACGCGGTCAGCGACGAGCACGCGCTCGCCCTCGCGCGCCAGATCGTCCGCAACCTGAACCGCCGCAAGCCGGAGCCTCCCTGGGAGGTGCTCCCGGCGGAGCAGCCGCTCTACGACCCCGAGGAGCTGTACGGGATCGTCCCGACCGACTTCTCCAAGGGCTATGACGTCCGCGAGCTGATCGCGAGGCTCGTCGACGGGAGCCGCCTGCACGAGTTCAAAGCGTTGTACGGCGACACGCTCGTCTGCGGCTTCGCGCGCATCGAGGGCTACCCGGTGGCGATCCTGGCCAACAACGGCGTCCTGTTCTCCGAGTCGGCGCTCAAGGGCGCCCACTTCGTCGAGCTCGCGTGCAAGCGCCGCGTCCCGCTCCTCTTCTTGCAGAACATCACCGGCTTCATGGTGGGAAAGGAGTACGAGGCGGGAGGCATCGCGAAGGACGGTGCGAAGCTCGTCACGGCCGTCGCCTGTGCGCAGGTGCCGAAGTTCACGGTGATCGTCGGCGGCTCGTTCGGCGCCGGGAACTACGGGATGTGCGGGCGCGCTTACGCGCCGCGCCAGCTCTGGATGTGGCCAAATGCGCGCATCTCGGTCATGGGCGGCGAGCAGGCCGCCACGGTCCTGTCGACCGTCGGAAGCGCCGATCCTGAGGAAATCCGCGCGAAGTACGAGCGGGAGGGGAACCCGTACTACTCGACCGCCCGCCTGTGGGACGACGGGATCATCGACCCGGTCGACACGCGGCGTGCGGTCGCGCTGGGGATCTCGGCGGCGCTGAACGCCCCGATCCCCGAGACGACCTTCGGCGTCTTCAGGATGTAGATGCCGTACGCGATCGTCGAGGCGGAGGACGTCGAGCCGAGCTACGGCGGCGTCTTCAAGGAGATCCGCCGCCGCCTGGGGCTACGCGCCTTCGGGATCAACCAGGTCGACCTGCCGCCCGGCGTCGAGGGCCGCGAGCACGATCACGGCAAATCGGGCCAGGAGGAGGTCTACCTCGTGCTCGCTGGGAGCGGGACGATGACGATCGACGGCGAGGAGGTCGAGCTCAGGCCGGGGCGCTACGTCTTCGTCGCCGCCGCTTCCGTCCGCAAGCCGGTCGCCGGCCCGGACGGGCTCTCGTGGGTGGTGGTCGGCGCCCCTCCGCGCGACGGCTGGGAGCCCGACCTCTAAGAGTTGGTCTCAAAATGAAGGATCGGGGAGGAGAGCGCCGTGGGCAAGGTAGTCATGTACAGCTCGGTGTCGGTAGACGGCTTCATCGCGGACGAGAACGACCAGCCCGGACCGCTGTTCGACTGGTTGCTCAGCGGTGACGTCCCGTTGGACGAGAGCGGCGAGTTGAAGGTGTCGCAGACGTCCTACGACTACATCCGGCCGTACTGGGACCAGATCGGGGCGACAATCGTCGGGCGCCACGTCTTCGACATGACGAACGGCTGGGACGGGAAGCCTCCGGGCGGGGTCGACCACGTCGTCGTCGTGACTCACCGGGGCAGGCCCGAGGGCTGGCATCCCGAGGCGCCGTTCTACTTCGTCGACGGCGTCGAGGCAGCCATGGCCAAGGCGCAGGAGCTCGCGGGTGACCGCATGGTCGAGGTCGCCTCTGGCGACGTCGGTGGCCAGGTGCTTGCCGCGGGCCTGATTGACGAGGTGCGCATGGACGTCGTACCCGTCGTGTTCGGGTCCGGCAAGCGCTACTTCGGGTCGGTCCATGCGCAGCACCTGTTGGAGGATCCTGACGTGGTGATTCAGGGCAACCGGGTGCTTCACCTGCGCTATCGGGTGCGCCGTTGACCGATCTGAGCGGGTACGCGAAGAAGTCCACTGCGAACGGTGATACAAGATCGAGCCTCCGGCGGCGTTTGCGCATCGCTGTCCCTGGTCGGGCAGCCGACGCCGATCCGCCCCAACACCTCACCTGCGGCAAGTTCAGCTCAAGATCGCTGGTTGCCGGTTTCCGTCGTATCCTGGCCGACCGCCTCCCTCGGCCATCATGCTGAACTTAAGGAGCAGTCTCGGCCCGCTCGCGGCCGAGCCAGAGAGCCACGCGGGCGTCCAGGCGCTGGCGCTCCTCGTCGGTGAGCCCGCGGAGCGGTGCCCGCACGTCCTCCCCGACCGGGACGCCGCGGAGCCCGAGGATCCGCTTCAGGGCCGCGTGGCGTGGGAACGCCTCGAGCCCTTCCCGCACCTCGCCGAGCTGCTCGCTGCGCTCCGGGCTCGGATCCCGGACGGCGCCGGCCACCAGCTCGGGGAACGCGGTCGCCAGGGCCGAGACTGATCCCTTCGCTCCGCGCCCCATGCCCGCGCCGATCAGGCTCTCGGCGCCGATGAAGATGTCGAGCCCCTCTAGGAGGTACGGCTCTACGCGCTCGAACGGCGAGTCGGAGACCTTCATGCCGGCGAGATTCGGCGCGACCTCGCGGAGGCGCTCGACGACCCGGACCGGGACCGCGTAGCCGCTCGCGCGCTCGAACTCATAGACGTAGAACGGCGTCGGCGCAGCGGCCGCCGCTGCGGCCGCGAAGTGCGCGAACAGCGACTCGTCGTCGAGCTGGAAGTACGGCGGGCCGATGACGGCGATGGCCGCGGCGCCCGCGCCCGCCGCGTGCTCGACCAGCGCCAGGGTGTCCGCGGTCGTCTGCGCGCCGCAGTGCACGGCGACGTCGAGCCGCCCGTCGCTGGCGGCGAGGAAGAGCTCCGTGACGCGCCTCCGCTCCGGAGGGGAGAGGAGGATTCCCTCACCCGTGGTCCCCATGGCGAAGAGCCCGTCGAGCCCGCCGGCGACGAGGAAGTCGGCCAGCGGCTCGAACGCCTCCTCGTCGAGGGCCATCCCGCCGTCGCGGAACGGCGTGACGGCGGCAGCAAGCGCACCCTTGAGCACCCCGCAACCTTATGCTCCGCTGGATGAGCGCGCTGCGGATCGATCGCGACGGGGAGGCTCTGCGCATCACCATCGCCAAGCCGGAGCGGCGCAACGCCTTCGATGCCGCGCTCATCGCCGAGCTGACGGACGCGTTCTCAGACGTTGGCGACGCCCGCGTCGTCGTGCTCGCGGGGGACGGGCCGAGTTTCTGCGCCGGAGCCGACGTGGAGTGGCAGCGTGCCTCGATCGACCTGACCTACGACGAGAACGTCGCGGACGCGATGCGCCTCTACCGCATGCTGGAGGCGATCGACGCGTGTCCGGCCCCTGTGGTCGCGCGGGTTCAGGGCTTCGCCCTCGGCGGCGGCTCCGGCGTGGTCGCCTGCGCCGACATCGCCGTTGCCGCCCCCGATGCCGTCTTCGGCTTCACCGAGGTGCGGCTGGGGATCATCCCCGCTGTGATCTCACCCTTCGTGCTCGCTCGCGTCGGCTCCGGCGCTGCGCGCCGATACTTCCTGACCGGGGAGCGGTTCGACGCGGAGGCGGCGCTCCGGATCGGTCTCGTCCACGAGGTCGCGGAGGATCTCGACGGCGTCGTCGAGCGCCTGGTCGGCGACCTGCTCGCAGCGGGCCCTGCCGCGGTCCGCGCCGCGAAGCGCCTCGTCCGCGAGCGCCCCGTCGGGGAGGCGACCGCACACATCGCCGCGGCGCTCCGAACGAGCCCCGAAGGTCAGGAAGGCCTGCGAGCCTTCCTGGAGAAGCGGCGGGCAACGCTTTCGAGCGGCGGGACGTGGGGCGTGTATTCCGGACCGGAGGACGCCGGGTAAGCAGCTCGTCCTATCCGACTCCGCTTCCTCCGGCGCCCACGCCCCAGGTGAAGACGACCACCACGACGACGAGCGCGGCGACGGCGAGCAGAGCCAGGATGAGGATGCGACGGATGGTGCGCCTAGTTGCCATGCGCGAAGCCCCACGACCCTCCGGGGTAGCCGGTCAGCCGCACCCACGGCGTCTTGGTGTTGAAGCAGAACTGGAAGCACTGCTGGAACTTGCCCTGCGCGCGGACTCGGTACTGGCTCTTATTGGCGCCGCCGTCGATGTCGAGCGAGATGTGGCCCTTGAAGTCCCACCCCGAGAACTGCATGCAGCACTCGACCTCGCGCCAGTACGTGGGTGACCAGGGATTGACCGTCTTGACGATCACCGAGTGCCCGGCCTCCCAGCACCAGCGGATGGTCAGGATGTATTTCCAGTAGAAGTACCCGAACAGCGGATGCTTGAGCCCGTGCCACCCGTGGACCTTTCTGCACTTGATCTTGCCGGCCGCCGCGACCACGGCCTCGTCCGTCACCTGGAAGACCTCGAGCGCGGTCTCACCGTTCTCGAGCATGATCGGCTCCTCGGTGGTGACGGTCTCCGCAGATGCGACGGAGGCTGTGCCGAGCCCTGCGGCTACCACGAGCATCAAGGCGATGCCTTTCCAGATCGTCGACCTGAGCGACGTGAACATGTTCGACCTCCCCTTCGAGAACTGAGACGAGGCCGCGGGCGTGCGCCGCTCGAGTTCGATTTCTCTCCAGGATAGAACAGCGTTGCCGCTCCCGACAACGGCTCCTTCGGTCAGATCCTTTTCGGACGAGTGCGCCTAGCTCGATGGGCATCCGCAGGCTCCTCGTAGCGAACCGGGGCGAGATCGCCGCCCGCGTCTTCGCCACCTGCCGCCGCCTGGGAATCGGCACCGTCGCCGTCTACGCGCCCGACGACGAGGGCGCTTTCCACACACGGAAGGCAGACGAGGCGGTCGCGATCGGCAGCTACCTCGACCCGGCCGAGCCGGTCCGCGCCGCCCGTGAGACGGGCGCGGACGCCGTCCATCCAGGCTACGGCTTCCTCGCCGAGAGCGGCGACTTCGCGGCCGCCGTGCGGGACGCCGGGCTCGTCTTCATCGGCCCTTCTCCCGAGGCGATCCGGGCCTCGGGCGACAAGCTCGAGGCCAAGCGCCTGGCCGCCGAAGCGGGGGTGCCGGTCGTCGAGTCGGGGGAGCCCGAGGACCTCGGCTACCCGCTGATCGTGAAGGCTGCTGCGGGCGGAGGCGGGCGTGGGATGAGAGTCGTCCACACGGTGGCGGAGCTGGACGAGGCGCTCGAGTCGGCCGCCCGGGAGGCCGAGGCAGGGTTCGGCGACGGCCGTGTCTTCTGCGAGCGCTACGTCGAGCGGCCGCGCCACGTCGAGATCCAGCTCCTGGCCGACCGGCACGGAGCAGCCGTGCACCTGGGCGAGCGCGAGTGCTCGATCCAGCGGCGCCACCAGAAGGTCCTGGAGGAGAGCCCCTCCCCCGTCCTCGATCCCGAGCTCCGGGCGGCCATGGGCGAGGCGGCGGTCGCATTCGCGCGCGCCGTCGGCTACGAGAACGCCGGGACGGCCGAGTTCATGCTCGACGGCGAGCGGTTTTACTTCCTGGAGCTGAACGCGCGCCTGCAGGTCGAGCACCCGGTGACCGAGCTCGTCACCGGCGTCGACCTCGTCGAGCAGCAGCTCCGGCTGGCGGCGGGCGAGCCGCTCGACCTCGAGCCGCGGGAGCCCGACGGCCACGCCGTCGAGGTGCGGCTCTACGCGGAGCACCCGCTGACCTTCCTCCCCCAGGCCGGACGCCTGGAGCGCCTGCAGCTGCCCGACACGATCCGCGTCGACGCGGGCGTCGAGGCAGGGGACGAGGTCCCGGTCGCCTACGACCCGTTGCTGGCGAAGCTGATCGCGCACGGCGCCACGCGCGAGGAAGCCTTCGACGACCTCGCCCGCGCGCTCCGGGCCACGCGGGTCTCGGGAGCGACGACGAACCTCGGCTTCCTTCGCTGGCTCGTCGACCACCCCGCGGTGCGTGCCGGCGAGACGACGACCGCCTTCCTGGAGGAGCATCCGCCGCTCTCGCTCCCGAGGCGGAACCGCGGCACCTTCGCCGGCCACTGGCGGCTGAACCGCGATCGCAAGGCGGCGGCGCCAGCGGCCCGAGCGGCCCCCACCGTCGAGACTGCCGCCCATGCGACCGACGGCGCCCACGAGACAAGCGCGCTCGTCGCCCCCATGCCGGGAGTCGTCATCCGCGTCCTCGCCGGCGAGGGCGACCGCGTCGAGCCTCGGCAGCCCCTCGTCGTCCTCGAGGCGATGAAGATGGAGACGCCGCTCACCTCCCCCTACGAGGCGGTGGTGAAGCGCGTGCACGTGGCCGAGGGCGACCGCGTGACCGGTGGTGCGCTGCTCGTGGAGCTTGAGGACTGATGGACGTCGCCGACCTCCTCCCCGACCCGATGGAGCAGTTCGCGCGCTGGCTCGACGAGGCCCACGCCGGAGGCCTCGAGCTCCCGGAGGCGATGACGCTCGCGACCGCCGACGGGGAGGGGCGCCCCTCCGCGCGCACCGTCCTGCTCAAGGGGGCGGCCGGGGACGGGTTCCGCTTCTTCACCAATACGGAGAGCCGCAAGGCCGAGGAGCTGACTGCGAACCCGGCCGCAGCGCTCGTCTTCCACTGGGCGCTCGAGCCGCGTCGGCAGGTGACGGTGGTTGGCGACGTCGAGCCCCTTCCGCGCGAGGAGGCGGAGGACTACTACCGCACGCGCCCCCTGGGCAGCCGCCTCGGCGCGTGGGCGTCGCGGCAGAGCACGGTCGTCGCCGACCGCGACGCGCTCGAGCGCGCCTTCGCGGAGGCGGAGGCGACGTACGGCGACGACCCGCCGCTGCCGCCGTGGTGGGGCGGCTACCTGCTCAAGCCCAGGCGGATCGAGCTCTGGCAGAACCGCCCCAACCGCCTGCACGACCGCTTCCGCTACACCCGCGAGCCCGACGGCGCCTGGACGCTGGAGCGGCTGGCGCCTTAGGGGAAGCGCAAGGAACGCGCGCTCACTCGAGGCGGGCCGAGACGTTTGTGGCCCAGGGCTCCGGGTAGCCGAAGAACAGAGAACTTCGACCACAAGGAGGCCCGAGCATGGGCACCAAGCTGAGCAACAAGCGCGTCGCTTTCCTCGCCACCGACGGTGTCGAGCAGGTCGAGCTGACCGAGCCGTGGAAGGCGGTCGAGGAGGCCGGCGGCGAGCCGGAGCTCGTCTCGCTCGAGGAGGGCGAGATCCAGGGCTTCGAGCACTTCGACAAGGGCACCCGCTTCCGGGTCGACAAAGCTGTCGCGGACGCCGAACCGGGCGACTACGACGCGCTCGTCCTCCCCGGCGGGGTGATCAACCCGGACATCCTCCGCATGCACGACGACGCGATGGCGTTCGTGAAGCGGTTCTTCGAGCAGGGGAAGCCCGTCGGCGCCATCTGCCACGGCCCCTGGAGCCTCGTCGAGACCGGCATGGTCGACGCCAGGACGGTCACGTCGTGGCCGAGTCTAAAGACGGACATCAGGAACGCGGGCGGCACCTGGGTCGACGAGGAGATCGTCGTCGACCGGGGCCTGTTCACGAGCCGGAAGCCGGACGATCTTCCCGCCTTCTGCGCGAAGCTCGTCGAGGAGGTCGCCGAGGGCGTCCATTCCGAGCAGCGCGAGGCGGTCCGGAGCTAGGAGGGCTTGGCGAAATAGACGGCTGTGCCGCCGACGAGCGACACTCCGCCAAACCCTCCTAGCCCAGCAGGTCCTTGAGGCGCATCGCCAGGCCCGCGTCTCCTTCCACCCGGATCTTCCCCATCAGGAAGGCGCCCATTGGGCTCTGCTGGCCGCGGACGATGCGCAGGAAGAGGTCCTCCGGGGCTCCGATGACGCAGTCGGCGGCGGCATCGCTCTCGGAAACCGAGACGGTGCCGTCGTCGACCTCGACGCGCCAGCTCCCGGCGCCGTCGACGTCGAAGCGGTAGCTGGCGGTCAGGCCGCGGGTGCGCTCCGACCCGCCCGCCGTCCGGGTCTTCAGGTCCTCGAAGAACTCGCGGGCGGAATCGGCCATCAGAGTGGGGCGGTCGCCGCCTTCGGCTCCGCCGCAAGCGGACGCGTGGCCGGCAGGAGCAGGGTCAGGACGATGCACACGGCCGGGCCGAGGGCGGTGACGAGGACCGCGGTCTCGAGGTCGACGGCGTCGGCGATCGCACCGAGGGCGATGGCGGCGATGCCGCCCAGCCCGATCGCGAGCCCGATCGAGAGGCCGGACGCCATCCCGACGCGGCTGGGCATGTACTCCTGGCTCATGACGAGGCTGACGCTGAACGTTCCGATTACGGCCATCCCGGCCAGGAAGAGCGCCACCACGCCGATCCGCCCGCCGACGAGCACGTAGGTCGCGATCAGCGGGGGCGAGACGATGAAGCTTCCGAGGAGGACGCGCCGGCGGCCGACACGGTCGGCTAGCGGCCCGCCGAGGAGCGTCCCGAGGGCGCCCGCGAAGAGGAAGAGAGCGAGCAGCCGGGTCCCGTAGATGGCGCTGTTGCCGCGCGAGATCTCGTACAGCGGGATGAAGGTGAAGAGGCCCATGTGCGCGAGGCTTCGGAGGCCGACGATCGCGAGCAGCATCCACGTCCCCCGCCAGTTGTTGCCGGCCTCCGAGCGCCGCGCCTGGGCGGCCTCGTCCGGCGCGAAGCGGGCAAGGTGCGGCAGCGCCAGGAGAAGCATCCCGGCGACGATCAGGCCCGGGACGGCGACGAAGATGCCTCCGTCGAGCCCGAGCCCGAGCGTGATGACGAAGAACGAGGCGACGAGCGGCCCGAGCGCGAAACCGATGTTCCCCCCGACCGAGAAGAGCGACATCCCGCTCGCGCGGCGCCTCCCGCTCACGTAGCTGGCGAACTTCGACCCTTCGGGGTGGTAGGCGGCGACGCCGAGCCCGGAGGCGAGGACGCCGAGCATGACCAGTGCGTAGCTCGGGGCGACCGACGCGAACGCGATGCCGAGCCCCGCGAGAGCCACTCCCGCCGGAAGGAGCCAGAGCGCCCCGCGCGCATCCGACCAGACACCGAACGCAGGCTGGATGATCGACGAGCTGATCGTCGCCGCGAGCACGAGGGCGCCGACCATCGTGTAGGAGAGGTCGAAGCGGGTCGTCAGGAACGGCAGCAGCGCGGGGAGCGATCCTTGCGCGAGATCGGTCGCCAGATGGCCCGAGGAGAGGGCGGCCATGCCCCTGGAGTCGACGCCTGCGTGCACCCTGCCGAACGTTACCCACCACGATGAAGCCCTCCGAAGAGGAGGGCTTCGAGGGGAGAGGTATTCGCCCGCGGAAGGGAGGGTGCGGGCTGGGGGGAGAGGGTGAAGCTGCGCCTTGGCGCCCTCTCTGTATCGGCCTCCTCCAGGGATCGCCGATCCCTCGAACGGGGCACCTTTCGGCGGCGCCCGGGCGCCTCCGATACCATCCCGCCCCGCTCATGAAGATCGACGTCGTCGAGGCGCCGCCCGGGGGGGTCGAGGCTGACGTCCTCGCCTTCGCCGTTCGCGATCCCGTAGAGCTCTCCGCCGCCGCGCAGGGCCTCGACCGCCTGCTCGAAGGGCGCCTGACCCGCCTCGTCGAGGCGGGTGAGCTCAGGGGGGACGAGGGCTGCATCACGGTCCTGCACACGGACGGCAAGCTCGCCGCCGCGCGCGTCGCCGCCGTGGGCCTCGGCAGCGGGACGGTGGACGCCGACCGCGTGCGCACCGCAGCCGCGAAGGCGGCAGCGCGCACCCTCGACCTGGGCGGGAAGGCGGTCGGCTGGGTCGTCGAGGACGACAGCCTGTCTCCTGCGGCGCAGGGGCAGGCGATCGTGGACGGCACCATCCTCGGCCCGTACGAGGCCGGCCGCTGGAAGACCGCGGAGGAGCGGCGGGGCGACGTGGAGCGCCTCGTCCTCTGCGGGCCGGCCGCCGCGGCCGCCCGGGAGGCGGCCGAGCGCGCCAACGTCGCGGCCGCCTGGGCGAATCGCTGCCGCGACATGGTCAACGCGCCCGCGAACGAGCTGACGCCGGAGGGTCTCGCCGCCTGGGCCGAAGAGATCGCCGGCGGTGACGAGCGCCTGAGCTTCGAGGCGCTCGGACCGGAGGAGATCCGCGCGGCGGGCATGGGCGCGTTCGCCGCCGTCAGCCAGGGGAGCGACAACCCGCCGCGGCTGATCACGCTCGCGTACGAGCCGGCGGAGCCGGCGCGCGCCGACTTCCGCCTCGGCCTCGTCGGCAAGGCGATCACGTTCGACGCGGGCGGCCTCTCGCTGAAGCCCGCCTACCGCATGGACGAGATGAAGTCCGACATGGGCGGCGGCGGCGCGGTGCTCGCGGCCACGGGAGCCATCGCGGAGCTCGGTCTGCCCGTCCGCATCCTCACCGTCGTCCCCTCCTGCGAGAATCTCCCCAGCGGGCATGCGTATCGGCCCGGCGACATCATCACCGCGCTGAGCGGGAAGACGATCGAGATCTCGAACACCGACGCCGAGGGGCGGCTGATCCTCGCGGACGCGCTGTGGTACACACGCGAGTCGGGCGCGACGCACCTCCTCGACCTCGCCACCCTTACCGGTGGCATCGTCGTCGCCATGGGCGACCTCTACGCCGGCCTCTTCGGAAACGACGAAGACTGGTGCGCCGAGATCGAGGCGGCGGCCGCAACGAGCGGCGACCACGCCTGGCGCCTGCCGCTGCACGAGCGCTACCACCGCTACAACGACTCGGCCTTCGCGGACCTGAAGAACTCCTCCGACTACCGGCAGGCCTCGCCGATCCTCGCCGCCGCCTTCCTGGAGACATTCGCGGGCGACGGCCCGTGGGCGCACCTGGACATCGCCGGGACGGCGTACCTCGAGCGCGGCCGCGGCGACTACTACTCGCGGCTCGGCGCGACCGGCTACGGCGTCAGGCTCCTAGGCGAGCTCGCGCGGCGACTCTCGGGATAAGTGCCCCTCCAGGCAATACACGCCCGCCCCTGCCCCGCGAGCACGCGGCGCCAGAGCCCGCCCTCGCACTCACCAAGGCTTCTAGCCTTGGCTTCGCGCGAGCGCGAACTCTGGCTTGGTGCTCGCGACGCAGTGACTGGGCAGCATTACCCGGAGTGGCACTAATGCACCTCGACCTCACGGACGAGCACGAGCTCCTGCGCGAGACCGTGCGCGGGTTCGCCCAGGAGCGGATCGCGCCGGTCGCGGAGGAGCTCGACCGCGAGCACCGGTTCCCGTACGAGCTCGTCGCCGAGCTGGCCGAGCTGGGGCTCATGGGCATCCCGATCCCCGAGGAGTACGAAGGAGCAGGCGGAGACACGCTCGCTTACGCGATCGCGATCGAGGAGCTGACGCGGATCGACTCCTCCGTGGCGATCACGGTCGCCGCGCACTCGTCGCTGGGGACGATGCCGTTCCTCCTCTTCGGGTCGGAGGAGCAGAAGCGGGAGTGGCTCCCCGACCTCGCGTCCGGGCGCAAGCTCGCCGCCTTCGGGCTCACGGAGCCCGGGGCCGGCTCGGACGCCGGCGCGACCCGCACGCGCGCGGACCTCGTCGACGGCGAGTGGGTGGTCAACGGCTCGAAGATCTTCATCACGAACGCAGGCACCGACATCACGACCTGCGTCACCATCACCGCCCGCACGGGCGACGACGAGATCTCGAACATCGTCGTCCCGAACGGGACGCCCGGGTACGGGATCTCGGCCCCGATGCGGAAGATGGGCTGGCGCGCCTCGGACACGCGCGAGCTCTCGTTCGAGGACTGCCGCGTGCCGGAGGGCAACCTGCTCGGGCCCCGCGGCGCCGGGTTCAAGCAGTTCCTGGAGATCCTCGACGGCGGCCGGATCTCGATCGCCGCGATGGGCCTCGGGCTCGCCCAGGGCGCCTACGACCTCGCGAGCGCCTACGCGCGCGAGCGCGAGCAGTTCGGGAAGCCGATCGCGACGTTCCAGGCGGTGCAGTTCGCGCTCGCCGACATGGCGACGGAGCTCGAAGCGGCCCGGGGGCTTGTCTACAAGGCCGCCTGGCTCAAGGACCAGGGCCGGGAGTTCGCCAAGGAGGCGGCGATCGCGAAGCTCTACACGGGGGAGCTCTCCAAGCGGGTCGTCGACAAGGCGCTCCAGATCCACGGCGGCTACGGCTTCATGGACGAGTACGCGATCTCGCGCCTCTACCGCGATCAGAAGGTGCTCGAGATCGGCGAAGGCACGAACGAGGTGCAGCGGATGGTGATCGCACGGCACCTCGGGTTCTGACGCGGAGGGATCTCAACCGCACCCTGCTGGAGCGTCAGCTGCTCCTTCGCCGCGTCGAGCGCCCGGCCGCGGAGGTGATCGAGCACCTCGTCGGCATGCAAGCGCAGGAGCCGAAGGATCCGTACGTGGCGCTCTGGTCGCGCATCGACGCGTTCCGGCCGGAGGAGCTGGAGGCGCTGATCGAGGAGCGGCGGGCGGTGCGGATGACACTCATGCGCGGGACGATCCACCTCGTCACCGACCGCGACTGCCTCGCGCTGCGGCCGGCGATGCAGAGCGTCTGCGAGCGCCTCTTCTGGAGCGGCAGCCCGTTCGGGAAGCGGCTGGACGGCGTCGACGTGGACGAGGTCCTCGCCGCGGGCAGGGCGCTCCTCGAGGAGGAGCCGCGTACGAGCGCCCAGCTGCGGCTGCTCCTGGGGGAGCGCTGGCCCGAAGCGGACGCCGAGTCCCTGGCCGCGGCGGTCGGCTACCTCCTCCCCGTCGTCCAGGTCCCGCCGCGCGGCCTCTGGGCGCGCAGCGGACAGGCGACACGGACGACCGCCGAGCGCTGGCTCGGCCGGCGCCTCCGGGCGACAGGGAAGCCGAACGGGGCCGTGCGCCGCTACCTGGCGGCGTTCGGGCCCGCGAGCGTCAGGGACATCGCCACCTGGTCCGGCCTCACGGGCGTCCGGGCGATCGTGGAGCGGATGCGCGGCCTGCGCACGTTCCGGGACGAGAACGGCGTCGAGCTCTTCGACGTCGAGGACGCGCCGCTCGCCGACCCCGACGCGCCGACGCCGGTCCGCTTCCTGCCGATCTACGACAACGTCTTCCTCTCGCATGCCGACCGCGCGCGGATCGGCGATGCCGAGGACAGGCCGCGGCTGGGCTTCGGCGCCGGGCGCTTCTTCTCCTTGCTCCTGATCGGCGGCTTCCTGCGGGCCGCCTGGCGCGTGGACGACCGCAACGTCCTCGTCAAGCCCGCACGACGCCTCTCCAAGAAGGACACGGCTGCAGTGGAGGCCGAGGGGCGGCGGCTCACCCACTTCCTCGGCGGCGACGTGCGCATACTCCCGGCGTGAGCGGGCGGCTCTACACGGGCGCCTCGGGCTTCTCCTACCCGTCCTGGAAGGGCGACTTCTACCCTGCGCACGCGAAGCCCGAGGACTTCCTGCGCCTCTACGCGGAGCGGGTGAACGCGGTCGAGCTGAACAACACCTTCTACCGCGTGCCACCGGAGGACCAGTTCGACCGCTGGGCGGCGCAGGTACGGGACGGGTTCCGCTTCGCGGTGACCGCGAGCAGGCGGCTAACCTCGTTCGGGCGCGTCGAAGGGGTGGACGAGTTCTGCCGCATGGCGCGGCGCATGGGCGACCGGCTCGGGCCGCTTCGGTTCAAGGTTGCGCAGGCCCGCGACGACGGGTTCCTGAGGCTCCTCCTGGATTCTCTCGATCCGGAGATCCCGGTAGCGCTCGACTTCCGCCACGACTCCTGGGACGACCCCGACGTGAACGCGTTCCTGGACGAGCGCGGTGTCGCCCGCGTCGACGCCCTCGAGGGCGCGGCGGCCTTTCGGTACTTGCGCCTGCGGGAGCCGCCCTACAACGCGGAGGCGCTTGCCGCCCTGGCCGAGACGGTCCGGGCCCAGGTCGAGGCCGGCGTCGACGTCTATGCCTTCTTCCGGCACGAAGACGAGCCGACCGCTCCGTTGTACGCCCAGCGGCTGAGGGAGCTGGTCGAGGAGTAGACCGTTATCGCTCGACCAGCCGGAAGACGGCGGCACCTCCCCCCGTCTTGTGGGCATGCCTTACACCCCCAACACTCAGCTCGCGATCGCCCGCGACCGGCAGGCCGATATCCTGGCCGAGGCGGAGCGGCACAGGCTGGCTGCGGCTTTTCGGGGCGAGACGCCGAGGCTGCGGGATCGACTCGCCGCGCTCGTGCGGCGGGGCAGGGATCCCCGCCGGGAATCACGGCGCGTCGCTCCGGCCCCGAAGTAGCCCTAGCGCAGCCGCTCGACCGCGTAGCCCTGCTCGTCGAGCCGGGCCAGGAGCTCCTCGCAGTGCTCCTCGTCGCGCATGACGAGGGTCAGTTCGATCTCGGTACCCGTCACCGGGAGATCCATGCCCTCGCGGTGGTGGTCGACCAGGAGGACGTTGGCCCGCTCCTCCGCGACGAGGGCGAGTAGGCCGGCGAGGTTGCCCGGGCGGTCGTCGACCCGCGTGCGGACGACGAGGTAGCGGCCGGCGCGGGTGAGGCCGTGGCGGAGGACCTCGATCAGCATGCTCGCGTCGATGTTCCCGCCCGAGAGGACCGCACAGACCGGGTCCGACCCCCCGACCTTGCCGGCGAGAAGCGCAGCGACGGAGGCAGCGCCTGCCCCCTCGACCGTGAGCTTGCAGCGCTCGCTTACGAGCAGAATTGCGCCGGCGATCTCGGTGTCGCTGACCGTGACGATGCTCTCGAGCCTCCCCGAGAGGATGCTCCGCGTCAGCTCGCCCGGCTCCTTGACGGCGATCCCGTCGGCGATCGTGTTCCCCGTGGGCGCGTGCCCTGCGAAGGGCGCGCAGGCCGCCGCCTGGACGCCGACGAGGCGCAGCTCGGGGCGCAGCTCGGCGAGCGCGAGCGCCATGCCGGCCGCGAGGCCGCCACCGCCGATGGGGATGACCACCGTCTCGACATCGGGCTCCAGCTGCTCCGCGAGCTCGAGCCCGAGCGTCCCCTGGCCGGCGACGACGTCCGGGTCCTCGAAGGCGTGCACGAAGGTCTCCCCCGCCTCGACCCGTTCCTGCGCAGCCCTGACGGCCTCGTCGAAGCCCTGGCCGGCGAGGACGACCTCGGCACCGTAGTTCTTCGTCGCCTCGATCTTGGCCGTGGGCGCGTCCTCCGGCATGAACACAGTGGCGCGCACGCCCGCCTCGCGTGCCGCCCAGGCAACCGCCTGGCCGTGGTTCCCGGCGCTCGCGGTGACGACGCCGGCGGCCCGCTCCGCATCGGTCAGGCTCGAGATCCGGATGTAGGCCCCGCGGATCTTGAAGGAGCCCGTGCGCTGGAGGTTCTCCGCCTTTAGCCACACGGACCGGCCGGCGCGGCGGCCGAGGGTCTCGGAAGAGATCACCGGCGTCACGCGGGCGATGCCGTCGAGGCGCGCCCGCGCTGCCTGGATCTCAGCGAGCGTCGGGCCGGTCTGCGTCGTCATCTAGTGATCCTTGCGGTGACGCTCCCGCGCGCATGGCGCGCGAAAAGCGAGCCAGGGAAGACGCAGGGAGGATTCGTATCGTCTGATACGGATCCGACTGAGGACGCAGCCTGGCGCCGCTTTGCAGCCGCCGTGCGCCCGGTGTGCATTGCCGGAAGGGTCACTTCACCTTGAATACCCGTTCCATGATTTCACGCACCGCCGTGAGGGGATCGAGCTCGCGGCGCTGCACCTCCCCGAGGAGGCGCCGCAGCTCCTCGTCCTCGGCCACGGCGGCCTCGAGGCGGGACTTCGCCCGGGCGCTCGCGACGGCGAAGACCTCGCCGGCGAGATTGGCGGCGCGGCGGTCGGCCAGGGTGCCGCTGTCCTCCAGGTAGCGGCGGTGCTCGAGGATCTTCTCCCAGAGCTCAGGGACGCCCTCGCCCAGCACGGCCTCGGTGAGGACGATGGGCGGCTTCCACTCGCGCTCGGTGTCGAGGGCGAGGATGGAGCGCACCTCGTTCAGCATCGTCTTGGCCGCCGGGTGGTCGCGCTTGTTGACGGCGATCACGTCGGGGATCTCCATGATCCCGGCCTTGAGCGCCTGGATCGAGTCGCCCGAGCCCGGCATGAGCACGAGCAGGACGGTGTCGGCGATCGTGATCACCTCGACTTCGCTCTGGCCGGCGCCGACGGTCTCGAGGAAGACGAGCTCCTTGCCGGCCGCGTCCAGCACGAGCGCCGCCTGGAGCGTGGCTTCGGCGACGCCGCCCAAATGCCCGCGGGTGCCCATGGAGCGGATGAAGACCTCGGGGTCGAGGAAGTGGTCGGAGAGCCTGATGCGGTCTCCCAGGAGCGCGCCCTTCGTGAATGGGCTCGACGGGTCGACCGAGATGACCCCGACGCTGCGCTCCTCGTCGCGCACGAGCCGCACGAGCGCGCTGATGAGGGTCGACTTCCCGACGCCCGGGGGACCGGTGACTCCGATCGCATACGCGCCGCCGGTCTCCGGGTAAAGCTCGCGGATCAGGTCGTAGGCGAGCGGGTCGGCGTTCTCGACAAGCGTGATCGCCCGCGCTAGCGCACGCCGGTCACCCTCGCGAACGCCCCCGACGAGGTTTTCCAGCGTCCAGGCCGCAGGCATCGCTAGGCGATGGCCTTGACGCGCCCGAACGCCTGGGCGAAGAGCTCGTTCTCCTCCTTCGTCCCCACCGTCACCCGGATCGCGCCGGGGGCGCCGAACGAGGCGAGCGGACGGACGATTATGCCCTCGCGCAGGAGCGCGTCGAAGACCGGCCGGGCGTCCTCTCCCACCTCGGCGTAGACGAAGTTCGCGACCGGCCGCGGCGCCAGCATGAGCTCGAGGCCGGCGCAGAGCTCGACCAGGTGCGCGCGCGCTTCGGCGTTGTAGGCGCGGCGGCGGGCGACCTCGGCCTCGTCGCCGAGGCTGGCCACGGCAGCGTCCTGCGCGGGCTGGGTGACGTCGAAGGCATTCCGGACCTTCTTGATCGCGTCCACGACCTCGCGCGGCCCGACCCCGTAGCCGACCCGCAGCCCCGCGAGGCCGTAGATCTTCGAGAACGTCCGCAGCACGAGCAGGTGGCGCCCCGGCTTCATGTGCTCCTCGATCCCGTCCGGATAGTCGGGCGCGTCGATGTACTCGAAGTACGCCTCGTCGAGGACCGTGAGGAGGTGCTCCGGGACCGCCGCGAAGTAGGCCTCGACCTCGTCCCGCGTGACCATCGTCCCCGTCGGGTTGTTCGGGTTGCAGAGGAAGACGATCCGCGTCCGGTCCGTGACCGCTCCGAGAATCCGCTCCACGTCGTAGCGATGCCCGGCGAGCGGGACCCGGACCGGCGTCGCGCCCATCTTGATCGCCGCGAGCGGGTAGCTGGCGAACGACGGCCAGCCGAAGACGACCTCGTCGCCGGGGTCGAGCGTGGCGAGGCAGAGGTACGTGATGATCGCGTCCGCGCCGGCCGCGATCGCGACGTTGGCCGGCTCCACGCCGTGCTTCTCCGCCAGGGCCTGGACGAGGCGCCACGCGCCTCCGTCCGGGTAGCGGTTCAGGCCGGGCAGGCCGTGTTCGAGGGCCGCGGTAGCGGCCGGAAAGGGGCCGAACTGGCCCTCGTTGGAGGCGAGCTTGACCACCCGCTCGAGGCCCAGCTCGCGCTGGACCTCCTCGACGGGCTTGCCAGGCTCGTAGGGAACGAGCCCGGCGAGCGCAGGCCTAGTCGGGTCGCGGGCCACGCGGAAACCTTAACCTGTCGGCCTGTGGACGAGATCGGCCTCTTCCCGCTCAACCTCGTGCTCGTGCCCGGCGAGCAGGCGCCCCTGCACATCTTCGAGCCGCGCTACCGCGAGCTGATCGCCGAGTGCCTCGACTTCGGCGCCGACTTCGGGCTCCTGCTCGAGGACGACGAAGGCATGCGCGAGGTCGGCGTCCGCTGCGCGGTCGTCGAGGTGACGGACCGCTTCCCGGACGGGCGCCTGAACGTCGTCGTCGAGGCGCGGGGGCGCTTCCAGCTCCTCGAGCTCACCGAGGGTCGCTCGTTTCGCACCGCCGAGGTCGAAGAGGTCCCCGACGAGACGGACACGCCCACGGAGGATGAGATGGAGGAGTGCCTCGCGGCGTACGCGCGCGTGATCGCCGCCGCGGACGTCGAGGTGGACGACATCGACCTCGACGCGGAGTCGATCGCCTACCAGATCGCGTCCCGCATCGACTTCGGAACGGAGATCAAGCAGGGGCTCCTCGAGATCCGCTCCGAGCGCGAGCGCGTCGTCCGGCTGGCACCCATGCTGAACCAAGCCGCGGAGGCCGTCGAGCGCGAGTCGGAGATCCGCCGGCGCGCGGGCGGCAACGGCCGCGTCGAGCCGCTCTAAGCCTAGGCCGCGATCCGAGTGCGCACGCGCGGATCCAGGAACGCGTGCGCGATGTCCACGAGCAGGTTGGCGACGATGATCATCACCGCCATGAGGACGGTGATCCCGAGCACGACCGTGTAGTCGCGCGCGAGCACGGAGGCCACGTAGAAGCGCGAGATTCCCGGCACCGAGAAGAGCGTCTCGATCACGAACGAGCCCGTGACGAGGTACCCGAGCATCGGGCCGACAACCGTCAGGACGGGGAGCAGCGAGTTCCGCAGGACGTGCACCCCGAGCACCCGCCGGCGCCGTAGCCCTCGCCCGCGCGCGGCGACGACGTACTCCTCCTGCATCGTCTCGATGGTCGCGCCGCGCACCAGACGGATGCAGACGGCGAGCGGCAGCAGGCCGAGCGCGAACGACGGCAGCACCTTGTAGCGCCAGCCCTGCGTCCAGCCGTTCGTCGGGAAGAGCCCGAGCTTGAGGCTGAGGAAGTAGACGAGCAACGTCGCGACGAGGAAGACAGGCAGCGCGAGGCCCGCGCCGGAAAGGAAGCGAATGACGCCGTCGAGCGCCGAGCCGTGCCGGAAGGCGGCGATGACCCCGAGCGGGATCCCGAGTACGAGGGCCCAGGCGAGCGACAGCGCCGCAAGCTCGAGCGAGCTCGGCGTCTGCTCCTTCAGGATCTCGTTGACGGAGCGGTCGCGGAAGGTCAGCGACGGCCCGTAGTCGAACCGGACCACGCCCTCGAGGTAGTTCATGTACTGCTCGTACCAGGGCAGGTCGAGCCCGAACTTGTGCAACTGGTTCCGGCGGATGCTCTCGGGCTGGTAGTCGCCGTACTTCTTCCAGCCGCCTGCGCTCGTCAGCCCGACCAGCGGTCCGTGCCGGAGCGGATCGCCTCCGATCGAGCGCATGAGGAAGAAGATCATCGTCACGACGACGAAGATCACGGGGATCGTCCAAAGCACGCGCCGGATCACGAAGGGCACCACGCTGTCAGCGTGCCCGAGCTGGCCCGTTCGCGACCACGCGAGTTGCTGAACCGATCCTTAAGCCCTGCTTACGCTAAGCGCTTGACGCCGTGCACCGGGCGGCCCGAGGCCTCCCACGCGTAGTACGAGGCGCTCGGGCCGAACGAGCGCTCGTATGGAACGATGCGGGGATTCCGGCCGACCTCTTTCGCGCGCTGGGCGTGCCAGAGGAGGTTCGGGTCGTCGCGGTCGACCCAGACGAGGATCAGGTGGGCGGCGGTCATGAACTCGGCCACGAACGAGCAGCCCGCCGCGGGGCACGGGAACGGATCGGTGCGGACGCAGAACCAGCCCGTATGGTCCTCGCCCGAGTCGTCGGTCCAGAGCTGCTCTTCCTCCTCGAGGACCTGCTCCTCGACGAGGAGGGAGCCGCGGCGCGGCTCGGGGCCGTGCTCGGTCACCGGATCACCTTCGCCATGAGGATGGCGTCAACGTAGCCACCGGAGCGCCGGTAGTGGTCGCGGCGGTAGCCCTCCCGCTCGTAGCCCATCTCCTCGTAGAGGGCGATGGCGGCGTCGTTGTAGGGGAAGACGTGGAGCTCGAGCTTGTGGACGCCCACCTCGCGCGCCCATTCCTCCGCGGCCTGCATGAGCGCGCGGCCGACGCCGCGGCGGCGGTGGGCGCCGGCCACCATGAGCCCGAGGTCGGCCACGTGCTCGCTCGCGGGGTGCGTCTCGCGCGCGAGCGAGATCCGGCCGACGATGGCGTCCGCCGACTCGGCGACGAAGACCGCCGCGTGCGTATGCCGCCGGACCGCGCGGAGGTAACGCCGCTCCTCGGACGTGCTCCGCCACTCGCCGTTCGTGATCAGCCAGCCCTCGGGCTCCTCGCCGACCGCGCGCGCGAGATCGACGAGCGCGGCCGCGTCACCCGGCGTGGCCCGGCGGACGTGGTACGTCATGCCGTCACCACGACGCCCGCGCCTCCACGGCGCGGGTCGCCGGCGGCCTCGAGCCCTCCGTCGCTGCGAATTGCGACTGCAGAGGCGCCGCCGAAGTAGAGGTTCCGCCGGGCCCAGCGATTGACGGCGTAGCCTGCATCCTCGAGCCGGTCGCCAGCCGCGGCGTCGATGCCTCCCTCGAGCTGGACGGCGCCCTCTTCGAGATGGATCCGCGGCGCCTCCACCGCCTGCTCCGCCGACAGGCCGTGGTCGACGACGTTGACGACGATCTGGAGGATCGCCCCCCGCAGGCGGATGGAGCCGGCGCTTCCCACCACCAGCCGGGGCCGCCCGCCCTCCAGGACCATAGAGGGAGCCATCATGCTCGTCAGCCGCGTTCCGGGCCGCGGTGCCTTGCCCGGCACGTTCAGGTCCGGCTCCCCGAGCATGTTGTTGAGCTGAATCCCCGTCCCGGGGACGACGAACCCGGAGCCGCACCCCGTCGAGGCCGAGAGCGACGCCGCGTCCCCGTTCCCGTCCACGACGCTGATGTGCGTCGTCGAAGGGGCGCCTGCCGGCTCGAGCGCCGCCTCGGCGGAGCGCCCGCGAGCGGTCTCTACCGCCTCGGCAACGCGCTCGTCGGCCAGCATGCGTCCCGCGGCTCCGCCCCGGTAGAGCTCCGTGACGAAGTTGCCGCCGCGCGCCCGCGCCGCCTCGCGCATGGCCTCCGCCAGCCGCGCGAGGGACTCTGCGTTGTCGCGGGCGGGCATCGGCCCGAGGCCGTTCAGCACGCGCAGCGCAAAGGCGATCAGGAGGCCGCCGGACGACGGCGGCGGGTTCGAGACGAACTCTCCGCGGCGGTAGGCGGCGCGCACCGGACGGCGGGAGATCACGCGATAGGCGTCGAGATCGGCCTCGGTGATCGCCCCGCCCCGCTCCTGGACCGCAGTGCTCAGACGCCGGGCGAGCTCACCTCGGTAGAGGATCCCGGCGCCCTCCGCCGCCAGCCATTCGAGCGTCCCGGCGAGGTCGTCCATGACGATCCTGTCGCCTTCTCCCAGCGCGCAGTTCCCTCCGTAGACCGCTCGGCCCTCGGGCTCGGCGCGCAGGATGACATCCAGGATCTCGTGCAGGAACGCCTGGCCGGCATTGAGCGTCACGCCGGCGCGGGCAGTCCCGATCGCGGGAGCGATCAGCTCGGCCCACGGAAGCCGCCCGTAGCGCCGGTGCGCGAGCGCCAGCCCGGCGGGCGCTCCCGGGACGGCGGACGCCGCCGGGCCGATGTGGAAGACCTGAGTCGTCCGCTCGTCGAAGGGGACGTCGACGGCCACCATCTCTCCCCGCTCGCGGGGAGAGAGGCCGGCCCCGGGAACGGCCACGAAGAAGTCGAGCAGCCGATCCGTGCCGTCCTGCGCACGGTGGACGAGCATGAAGCCGCCTCCGCCGGGCCCGGTCAGTGGGCTCTCGGCCACCCACGAGACGAACGCGGCGGCGATGCACGCATCGACGGCGTTGCCTCCCTCCGCGAGGATCCGCGCGCCCGCCTCGGCGGTCAGCGGATGACCGGCGGCCACGGCGCCTTTCATGGGGGGAGCCTACCGCGCCGGATCACGCATCAGACCGGCGGTCGGACCGGTCAGGGGTCACGAGATGCCCCACCCTTCCGGAGGCTCACGGCGGCCCGGCGAAAGAGACCAGTAGTCGCGCTGGGCCCGCACGCGGCCGTCGGTGTCGAACCACAGCAGGGCGACGCCCGCGATCGTCACCTCCTCGCCCTTCTCGACGAGGATCGCCCAGTACTCGACCGTCGCCCGCTCGTTGGCGACGATCGGCTCGCCGAACCAGCAGCCGCCGAAGTCGTCCTGGTCCGCGAAGGCCCACCGCGCGTACTCGAGCACTCCTTTGCGCCCGGCATGGAGCTTCCGGAACGGCTCCGAGCGGAAGACGGCGTCCTCGGCGTAAACGGCCGCCAATGGCTTGGGATCCTTCGCCGGCCAGGCGCGCTGCCACGCGTCCACCCAGGCGCGCGCTGCGGCCTCGGCGTCCACCCGCCCAGTGGCTAGAGGTCGCTGAGGAAGCTCGGCGGCTCGAGCGGGTCCGGCTCGCTGGGACGGATCGTGTAGCGCGGCGGTTGGCCGATCCCGGTGGCGATCACGGTGACCCAGACCTGGCCGGTGAGGCGCTCGTCGATCGTCGCGCCGAAGATGATGTTCGTGTCCTCGGTGGCGCCGCGGCGGATCACCTCGGCGGCCTCGTTCACCTCGAGCAGCGTCAAGTCCTCGCCGCCCGCGATCGAGAGGAGGATGCCCTTCGCGCCCACGAGCTCGGTGTCGATCAGCGGCGAGCGGAGCGCGCGCTCTGCGGCCTCGCGCGCCCGATTGTCGCCCGTTGCGAAGCCGATGCCCATGAGGGCGGAGCCCGCGTCCGACATGACCGTGCGGACATCGGCGAAGTCGAGGTTGATGAGGCCGGGCATCGTGATCAGGTCGCAGATTCCCTGGACGCCCTGTCGCAGGACGTCGTCCGCGATCCGGAAGGCGTCGAGCATCGACGTCGAGCGGTCGAGCACCTCGAGCAGGCGATCGTTCGGGATCACGATCACCGTGTCGCAGACCTCGCGCAGCTCTTCCGCGCCCGCCTCGGCCTGGGAGCGGCGGCGGGTGCCCTCGAAGCGGAACGGCATCGTGACGATCCCGACCGTGAGCGCGCCGACGTCGCCTGCGAGCCTGGCGACGATCGGCGCCGCCCCCGACCCGGTGCCCCCGCCCTCGCCGGCGGTCACGAAGACCATGTCGGAGCCGCGGAGGACGTGCTTGATCTGGTCCTCGGCCTCCTCCGCCGCGCGGCGGCCGATGTCGGGGTCGGAGCCCGACCCGAGACCCTGTGTCAGATCGCGGCCGATGTGGAGCTTGATCGGCGCCTCGCACTGCTTCAGCTGCTGGATGTCGGTGTTGACGGCGATGAACTCCACCTGGGAGATGCCGGCCTCGATCATGCGGTTGACGGCGTTCAGCCCGGCTCCGCCGACGCCGACGACGCGGATGACTGCGAGGTAGGCGGCGGAGTCCGGGCGCGGCGTCGTCCGCATGCGCGGCGTCGGCTCGATCAGGCGGCGCGCGGCGGCCTGGGCGGCCTGGCGCTCGCCGACCGGATCGGCGTACGGGCGGTCGGGCTCGCCGGGCCTGGGGGCAGGCTCGCGCTCGCGTGTCGGCGTGGCCGGTGCGGCCTGCTCCGGGACACCCTCCTGGACAGGCGACGCCGGCCGCTGCGGGCGCCTCGGCGGCTCGGGCTCGCCGCCCGGTGCCTCGGGCTCGATCTGGATCGTCGACTCGACCGTCGCGTCCGGGTCCACGTCGGGCCGCCCGGCCGTCTCGGCGGGCGGCTCGCCCTTCTCGGACTGGCGCTGCGCGGCTTCCGTCGCCCGGAAGAGCTCCGCGAGCGGGCCCTCACGCATGCTGGCGCGGCGTCGCGCCATCGAGCACCTCCTTCGCGAGTTCGCGGTACGCCTCGGCGGCGGCTCCGTCGGGGTCGTACTTGAGGACGGAGCTGCCTTGCACGGGCGCTTCGGCGTAGCGCACGGTCTTCCGGATCCTCGTCTCGAAGACGAGGTCGCCGAAGTTCTCCTTCAGCATCTCGACGGCCTCCTTCGAGTGGAGCGTCCGGCCGTCGTACATGGTCGGGAGGATCCCGCGGATCTCGACGGTGGGGTTCAGGTTCTCCCGGATCATCGAGAGCGTGTTCTCCAGCTGGACGAGCCCGCGCAGGGACAAGTACTCGCACTGCACGGGGACGATGACGCTGTCAGCCGCTGTGAGCGCGTTGATCGTAAGCAGGCCCAGCGACGGCGGCGTGTCGACGAGGATATAGTCGTAGCGGCTGCGTACCGAGAGCAGCGCCTTCTGGAGCGCGCGCTCGCGACCAATCATGCTCGAGAGCGCCAGCTCGGCTCCTGCGAGGTCGATCGACGAGACGGCCAGGTCGATCTCCGTCCGATGGATGACCTCGTCGACCGGGAGGCTGTGGACGAGGACGTCGAACATCGAGCGTTCGACGGTGTCCGGATCCATTCCCTGGCTCATGGTCAGATTGCCCTGCGGGTCGAGGTCGACGCCGAGGACGTTGAACCCCTTCTCCTTGAAGGCGACGGCGAGGTTGAGCGCCGTCGTGGTCTTCGCCACGCCGCCCTTCTGGTTGGCAAGCGCGATGACCTGACCCAGCGTGACTCCCTGTGAAATAGACGTCCGCTTCCGCGGACGCGTGAGGATTCCGGAAAGGCCCATAGAGGGCTCCTGTTTCGTGCCAGCGTAGCACAATCCTTCTCGGTTCCTACAAGCGCAATCCGGCTTGGGGAGCGGAACTGCGGCGCCTGGGACTAGCGGCGGAGCGCGACGAGCGAGAGCATCTCGAAACACACGTTCGCGGCGACGAGCGCGGTCACACCGGCAGGGTCGAACGGCGGCGACACCTCGACGCAGTCGAAGCCGCGAAAGTCGAGCCCGGCGAGGCTGCGGACGAACGTTAGCGCCTCCCTGCTCGACGGCCCTCCCACCTCCGGCGTTCCTGTACCCGGAGCGAACGCCGGGTCGACGAAGTCGATGTCGAAGGAGAGGAAGCACGGTCCCGAACCGACCCGGTCGCGGGCGCGCTCGGAGAAGCCACCGGGACCAAGCGCCGCCAGCTCCTCGAAGGAGAGCGCGTCGATCCCGAACGACGCCGGCAGGTCGACGTCGGCCGCCTCGTTCAACGACCCGCGGAGCCCGGCCTGGATCGACCGCCCGGGGTCGATCAGGGCCTCCTCGACGGCGCGCCGGACGACGCTTCCATGGAAGAGCTTCTGGCCGAAGTACTCGTCCCAAAGGTCGTGGTGGGAATCGAACTGCACGAGTGCGAGCGGGCCGTGGACGCCCGCGAGCGCACGGAGCTCTGCGAGCAGGACCGTGTGGTCACCGCCGAGGCAGACGGTCGTCACGCCGGCCCCCGCGATCTCCTCCAGCGCGGCCGTCGAGCGCCCGAGTGAGTCCACGGTCGAGCCGGGCACGGTCGGCACGTCGCCGTAGTCGACGAGCGAGAGCCGCTCGACCACGTCGACCCCCAGCATTCGGTTGTAGTTGCGCAGCGTCACGGACACGCTCCGAATCCCCTCCGGCCCGAAGCGCGCGCCGGACCGATAGACGACCGCCCCGTCGGTCGGGATGCCGACGACCGCCACGTCGACGTCCTCGAGGTCGCGCACATGCGGGAGCCGCATGAACGTCCGAGGGCCGGAGAAGCGCGGGGTCTCGAACGCGTCCGGCGGGCCGTAGCGCGGCATCGGGGCGCGATTATAGGGCTGCGCTCCGGGCCTACCCGGGCACCACCTCCTCTCCCTCCGCGAGCGTCGCGCGGCAGCCGTCCAGCGCGGCTGACGCCTCGGCGTGGAGGTCCCCCGCGGCTCCTCCGGTGGCTCGGCGGGTCCCGCCGTGCTCCGCCGCAAGCCACGCCTCCCCCTCGCGGAGGAGCTGCCTCACCTCGCCGAGCAGGGCCTCGGCAGGCGCCCGCGAGCTCTGGAGGGCCTCGATGCGCTCGAGGCGCTCGATGACTCTGCGTGCTTCGTCCACGTCCCCGAGGCTACGCCTCGGGACCGCGCAGATGTGTGTCCTCCTGTGCCGAGTTCGGCACGGATTTGCCCGCACATTCCCGCCGGTAGACGAGCAGGAGCACCGCGATGCCGGTCAGGCCGACGGCGAGGGTGATCCAGCTCCAGGAGAAGATGGGCAGGAGCGCACCCAGCACCATGCCGACCACGAGGAGGCGGCAGCGGCGCCGCCGGAGGAGCTCCGGGCGGCTCGGGAGGGTCATCCGGCCGCGAGCACGCGGGACGACGTGCTGACCTGGGGCCGCGGCCGCAGCCCGAGCAAAGCCTCGTCCAGCACCGCCACCAGCTGCTCACGCGAGCCTTCGAGCAGCGTCTCGACGAGCGCGCGCCTGACGGCATCCTCCGCCCGCGCGCCCGGGCCGTCCCCGTCGAGCAACGCCCGCAGCGCGATCAGCAGGTCTTCGCGCTCGCGCGCCGTCTCGCCCAGGAGCACCGCTGCGCGCATGGCGGCAGCCCACGGCCCCTCGTCGCACCCGAGCAGCGCCTCCAGGGCCTCGCGCAGCTCGTCGGATCGGTACGCGCCTCCGTGGAAGAGCGCGAGCTCCCAGCGGTCGAGCGCTTCGAGGAGGTCGTCGGGCGCCTCGGCGAGCCGCGTCTGCAGCTCGACCACGAGGGGAGCGCGGAAGACGTCGAGCCGGGTCGCCTGGCCGGGCGGAACCTGCGCCGAGGTGGCCGGCATCGGACGCACGCCGTAGGGGCGAAAGTCGAGGCGCTCGAAGACGACGGGCCCCGCCGCGATCGCGCCGGGTGTCGCGAGCCGCAGCGCGCTGACCGCCCTGCCGAACTCGCCGGCGGAATCGGGAACCCGGCACGCACGCGAGTCGAGCTCGGCGTCAAGCTCGAGGACGAGCGTCCGATCGACCTCGCGGCCCCAGTTCCGCGGAAGCAGCCGAGCGGCGTCGGGCCAGGCCGCGGTCAGCTCGTTCGCGGCGGCGGCCCGAACGCGAACGCCGCGACCGAGCTCGATCGTCCCGCCGGCGGTCAGGCCGACGAGCGGCGTGAGCGCCGTGTACGAGCGGCGGTCGCCGTAGAGCGAGCGCTCGAGCTCGAGGTAAGCGCGGTCGAAGGCGGCGTCGTCCCAGTCGAAGCCGCCGCACGCCTCGGCGGTGCGGACGAGGAGTGGGATGAGGATCGTCCGGCGGAGGGCCTCGTCCTCGCCGACGCGCTCGTCCGCGTGGGCGCTCGCGAAGATCCCGGCTGCGGGCTCGTCCTTGAGGACGGCGAGCGCCTCGCGCGCGTCCTCGCGCAGGGCCATTCGGCCCGCCCGCTGCTCGATGAACGAGCCGACGAGCGGCCTGTACTCGTAGAGCGTCGGCCGGTTCGGGCCCGCGTGCTCCTCGAGCGCGACCGGGAGGTCCGCGCCACTCTCGAGCTCCAGGCCGAGGTCGAAGAACGCACCGAGGCAGAAGCCGCGGAGCGCGGTGAAGAGCCTCGGGGAGCGCGGAGCCTTGCCCGCTCCCTCGCTCGGAGGCCGGTGGTCGGACGCCCGGTCGGACACGCGGAACGGTTACGCCCCCGCAGGGCCCGTTCCTGCCTGGCACACCGGACACCAGTAGGCGATTCGGGCGTCGTCGCCCTGGGGAAACGAGCGGATCCGGGCACTGCACCGCGGGCACGGCCTGCCGGCCCGACGGTAGACGCGGCGGGGTCCCGCACCCGTCTGCATGAGGTGAGCCGCCTCGCCGAGCAACCCGCGCAGCTCGTCGTCGTCGAGCTCGGAGAGCCTCCGCCACGGAGAGATGGACACGGCGTGGAGGGCCTCTGCCTTCCACTTGTTCCCGATCCCGGACACGAGACTCTGGTCGAGCAGCGCCTCGCCGACGTCTCGCGACTGGCGCGCTGCACGGAAGCGGCCGACCATCGCGTCGAGATCGGGCGGATGCGTCATCACGTCCGGGCCGAGCCGCGCCACCGCCGGTGAGCGGCCACGCGTCAGCTCGAGCACGGGACCGTTCCAGAGAACCGCCTGGCGCTCACGGCCGCGGAGGACGAGCCACGGCCTGCCGAACGGCTCCTTCCCGGCCGCCTCGACGCGCCAGCGCCCACGCATCCGCAGATGGCTCCGGAGCACGAGACCGCCTTCGAAGTCGAGGAGGAGGTTCTTGCCGACGGCCCGGACCCGCTCGAGCCGGCGGCCGTCGAGCCGCTCGGAGAGCCGGAGCACCGCGGCCCGCGGATGCGGCGTCTCGACCGAGACGACCTCGCCCTCCAGCACCCGCAGACGATCGGCGGCCTGGTGGAGAGCGTCGCCTTCGGGCATCGCTAGGCGCGCAGGACGGCGCGGCGCGGGCCGGCCAGGAAGCCGGCCTCCACGAGGAGCGGCATCGCCTCGGTCTCCCCCACCGGTTCCCCGTCGAAGCGCTCGACTGCGAGCCGCTTGCGCCCGGTCCGCCGTGCATGCTCGACGAGGGCTCCGAATGCCACGCGCAGCCACTCCTCCTCGGGATCGCGCAGCGGGACGAGGGAGCGTCCGCCCCGCTCGACGAAGAGCGCGGCCTCGCCGCCGAGCAGCGCGACGTGGGCGCCGGCGACCCGCGCGGCGCGCGCGCCGGACCGCTTCGGCCAGGGGAGCGCAGCGCCGTAGGGCTGGGCAGGGTCGGCGGCTGCGAGGACGAGCGCGGCGTCCTCCTCTGGCCGCTCGCGGAGCCGTTCCACCGCCCCGGGAAGGGCGAACTGGGCGCCGCCGAGCCCTTCGACGAAGTAGCCGCGGCGGCAAACTCCGAGCGTCTCGAGCCTGCGCAGCTCCCGGTAGACCGGCGCGTAGCCGCCCGGAATGCCTTCGGCGCGGACGCCGTCGCGCGTGACGACGCCTTGGCGCTCGAGCATCAGTTCGGCGAGCGCACGCGGATCCGGCTCGCCCGCAAAGAGACCGGAGGTGACCGACCAGCGCCCCTGGGTCGCGGTGATCTCGTCGGCGCGGGCACGGGAGAAGCGGCGCGGGCGCTTCTCGGGCCGAGGGGCGTGGAAGCGGCGTCCAGCCCGCAGGGGCTGCCACGCGTCGTTGGTCACTTCGCCGGCCCAGACGAGGTCCCAGAGCGCCGGCAGCGCCGCCTCCGCGTCGAGCCCGGTGGCGGCGAGCAGGTCGAACCAGAAGAGCGCCCCACGGGCGAGCGCAGAGCGGATCGAGTCGTGCGGGTCGCCCTCGGGAGGCGGCAGCGCGCCCGGCCGCCCGAGCGCGGATGCGTCCTCGCGGAAGTAGAGCGCGACCCGCTCGAGCCCCGCGCCGACCCAGACCACCTCCCCGGAGGCGGTGAGCTGGTCGAGCGCCGCGGGCTGGTAGCCGGGGACGCGCCGGGGCAGCACGTCGCTCTCCCAGAGCGCGACCGGAAGCGACAGGCCTTGCAACGGGACGAGCGCCTCGCGCAGAGTCGAGCGCCGGTCGACTCCCTGCCAGCCTGGGAGGAAGCGGCCGAGCGACCCCTGGCCGACCGGCTCCACTTCCTTACGCAGACGGGCAAGGCTGGCGCGGCGGAGGCGGCGGAGGATGTCCGGGTCGCACCACTCTCGCTCCGACCCGCCGGGGCGCAGCTCGCCGCGCACGAGATCGAGGGCGCCGAGGGCCCCCTCTACGCGCTCCGGGTCGAGGCCGAAGCGCCGGGCGGCCTCCCCGGTCGTGAAGGGGCCGCGGCCGCGAGCGAACCGGCGGAGGATCCAGCCGAGCGGATCGTCGCCGCCCTCGAGGTAGGCGTCTGGGAGGCCGGACGGCGGCATCGCGCCCAGGGCGTCGCGGTAGCGACCAGCGTCCTCGGCGGCGATCAGGCGCTCGTCGCCGCCGACACGGACCCGCAGCGCGCGACGCTCCGCCTCGAGCGGCGCGGCCAGCTGCTCGTCGAACTCGCGGGGCGCGAGGTCGCCGCGGCGGAGGAGGAGGTCGTGGAGCCCATCCGGGCTCCTGGCCTCTCCCAGGAGCTCGCTCTCGAGCTGCTCGAGCGCGTCCGGGTCGATGAGGTCGCGCAGCTCCTCCTGCCCGAGCAGCTCCTTGAGGAGGTCGCGGTCGAGCGCCAGCGCCTGCGCACGCCGCTCGGCGAGCGGCGTGTCGTCCTCGTACATGTACGTGGCGACGTAGTCGAAGAGGAGCGACGAAGCGAAGGGCGACGCGCTCGGCGTCTCCACCTCGACGAGGTCGATGCGACGCTGCAGGAGAGCCTCGAGGAGGCCGCGGAGCGCCGGCAGGTCGAACACGTCCTGGAGGACCTCGCGGTAGGTCTCGAGCACGACCGGGAAGTCGGGATAACGGCGGGCGACCTGGAGAAGCCCCTGTGCCTTGAGGCGCTGTTGCCACAAGGGGGTCCGCTGGCCCGGTCGGCGGCGCGGGATCAGGAGTGCCCGCGCGGCGTTCTCGCGGAAGCGGGCGCCGAAGAGCGCGGTGCCGCCGACCTCGGAGACGACGAGGTCCTCGAGCTCCTCCGGGCCGACGAGCAGCTCGCCCAGAGGCGGCGGTGCGTCCGCGTCCGGGAGGTGGAGCGCGACGCCGTCGTCCGACCAGATGAAGTTCACCTCGAGCCCGAGCGACTCCCTGAGGCGGGCGGCGAGCGCCAGGGCCCAGGGCGCGTGGACGCGGGCGCCGAAGGGCGTGAGGATGCAGAGGCGCCAGTCGCCGATCTCGTCGCGGAACCGCTCGACGACGACGGTGCGGTCGGAGGGCAGAGCTCTCGTGGCCTGCTCCTGCTCCCGCAGGAACGTCAGCAGGTTCTCGGCGGCGCGCTCGTCCAGCTCGTGCTCCGCGACGAGGCGGCGGCGGGCGCGCTCGTCGTCGAGCCCGACGAGCTCGCGGCCAGCGCGGCCGATCGCCTCCCCGAGCTCGAAAGGCCGACCGACCCCCTCGCCCTTCCAGAACGGCACTAGGCCGGGGGTGCCGGGCGCAGGCGAGACGAGCACCCGGTCGCGCGTGATCTCCTCGATGCGCCAGGTCGACGCCCCGAGGAGGAACGTCTGTCCGGCGCGCGCCTCGTACACCATCTCCTCGTCCAGCTCGCCGACGCGCCCGCCGCCGTCCACGAGGTGGACCCCGAAGAGCCCGCGGTCGGGAATCGTGCCCGCGTTCGTGACGGCGAGCCGGCGGGCGCCCTCGCGACCTCGAAGGAGCCCCGCGACCCGGTCCCAGGTGATCCGCGGGCGAAGCTCGGCGAACTCCTCGGAAGGATACCGCCCGGCGAGCATGTCGAGGACGTTCTCCAGCTGCTGGCGCGAGAGGTCGCGGAAGGGCCACGCACGCCTGGCGAGGTCGTGCAGCTCGTCGACCGCGATCTCCTCCTGCGCGCAGATGGCCACGATCTGCTGCGCGAGCACGTCCAGCGGATTCCGCGGCACCCTGGTCTCCTCGATCGCGCCCTCCTTCATACGCCGCACGACGACCGCCGACTCGAGGAGGTCGGCCCGGAACTTCGGGAAGATGCGGCCCTTGGACGGCTCGTCCAGGCGGTGGCCGGCGCGGCCGACCCTCTGGAGCCCTCGGGCGACCGACTTCGGCGACTCGACCTGGATGACGAGGTCGACGGCGCCCATGTCGATGCCCAGCTCCAGCGACGAGGTCGCGACGAGGCACGGGATCTCGCCCTTCTTCAGGAGCTCCTCGACCTGGATGCGCTGCTCCCGCGCGAGCGATCCGTGATGGGCGCGCGCGATCTCCTCCTCGGCGAGCTCGTTCAGCCGCAGCGCGAGCCGCTCGGCGAGGCGCCGGTTGTTGACGAAGGCGATCGTGGAGCGGTGCCCGCGTACGAGCTCGAGGAGCGCCGGGTAGATCGACGGCCAGATCGAGTTGCCCTCGCCGGGCTCGCGCATGTCCTCGAGCGGGACGACGACGCGGAGGTCGAGCTCCTTGCGCGTGCCCGCGTCCACAAGCTCGATCGGACGGCCCCCCGAGACGAAGCGGCCGATCTCCTCGAGCGGGCGCTGCGTGGCCGAGAGGCCGACGCGCTGGATCGATTCCCCGACGAGACGCTCCAGCCGCTCCAGGCTCAGCGCGAGATGGGCGCCGCGCTTCGAGCCGGCGACGGCGTGCACCTCGTCCACGATCACCACGCGAACGCTGCGCAGCGTCTCGCGGGCGCGGGACGTCAACATGAGAAAGAGGGACTCCGGCGTCGTGATGAGGATGTCCGGCGGGTTCTTGAGCATCGCCGCGCGCTCCTTCGGCGGGGTGTCGCCGGTGCGCACCGCGACGGAGAGCTCCGAGTCGATCCCTGCCAGCGGCCCCCGGAGGTTCCGTTCGACGTCGTAGTTCAGCGCCTTGAGCGGGCTGACGTAGAGCACCTGCGTGCGTTCGCCGGGCTTGGCTCGATCGAGGGCCCAGAGGAAGGCGGCGAGGGTCTTGCCCGAGCCCGTCGGCGCCTGGATGAGCACGTGCTTGCCGGAGGCGATGGCCGGCCACCCGTGCTCCTGCGCGGGTGTCGGGGCGTCGAACGTCCGCTCGAACCAGCCGCGGACGCCCGGGCTGAAAGGCTCGAGCGCGCTCACCCGACCAGCGTACCCCCTGGCGGCATGCGCGCCGATGGGGGCTTCGCAGTTGCCGGTTGTCCTGTGGGGCACCCCGGCCCACCACCCGCTTTCGAGCCTAACGCCGAAATCCGCGCGCCTCGCGCGCGCATCGTGCCAAGACGATCACGTCCCGTGACAGATGCGTGACGAGCTCTCATGACTAGAATCGACGCTATGGCCACCACCCGAACCACGCACCTCTACTTCACGGGCGACGACGAGGCGGACCGTTTCCTCGCCGAGGAGCCGCTGGCGCTGCTCGTCGGGTTCGTCCTCGACCAGCAGGTCACGGTGCAGAAGGCCTTCTCGGGGCCCCTCGAGCTCCGGCGCCGCCTCGGCAGCTTCGATGCGGCGACAATCGCAGCGATGGATCCCGGCGAGCTCGAGGAGGCCTTCCGGCAACGGCCGGCCATCCATCGCTTCCCTGGGAACATGGCCCGGCGCGTGCAGGAGCTCTGCGCAGCGGTCGCCGAGGACTACGGCGGCCATGCCGAGCGCGTCTGGCTGGACGCCGAGAGCGGCGAGGACCTCAGACGGCGCCTACTCGAGCTGCCCGGGATCGGCCCGATGAAGGCAACCTCGCTGATCGCCATCCTCGGGAAGCGGTTCGGCGTTCGGCCGCCGGGGTGGGAAGATGTCGCGCCCACCCATCCCACCCTCGGCGACGTCGACTCGTACGAGGCGCTCGAGGACTACCAGGCAAAGAAGCGCGCCCACAAGGCCGCGCTTCGAGCGGCCAAGGGCTAGCCGACCCCGGCGAGCAGGGACGCGCGCGCCTCGCAGACCATCTCGCGCGCGATCACGATCCGCTGGATCTCCTGCGTGCCCTCGTAGATCTGCGTGATCTTCGCGTCGCGCATCATGCGCTCGACCGGATACTCCTTCATGTAGCCGTAGCCACCG
>Ga0081538_10000359_pt1 | contig 51874 bp, 52 predicted proteins | sample TabmetS5T2R1_FD_71022 | JGI IMG/M metagenome (GOLD analysis project Ga0081538, IMG submission 71022) | Tabebuia heterophylla rhizosphere microbial communities from the University of Puerto Rico - S5T2R1 | ecosystem: Host-associated > Plants > Roots > Rhizosphere ...
GAGCTCGGCTGCGTCGTGGCCCTGAAGGTGCTCGAGATCTGCGGCCGGCCCGAGGTGCGCTCGATGGTGCACTACATCGCCGACCGCTTCCGCGGCGGCCTGCGGGCGATCCAGGAGCTGTATCCGGACTGGTTCGTCGGCATCCGCCAGGACGGCGTGGTGATGGGGCTCGAGTTCGACCACCCGCAGGGCGCCAAGCTCGTCATGCGGCGGCTCTACGAGAACGGCGTGTGGGCGATCTTCTCGACGCTCGACCCGCGCGTGCTGCAGTTCAAGCCCGGGATCCTGCTCGGCCCCGACATGGTCGACGAGGTGCTCGATCGGACTCGGGTGGCGATCGGGCAGGCGCTCGCGGAAGTGGCGGTGCCGGCGTGATCGAGCGGGCCCGCATGATGCTCCAGCGCGCCCGCTGGGCGTCCACCGCGTTCGCTGGGTACGACCGCGAGGCGACGCGCCGCGTGGTCGAGGCGGTCGCCGAAGTCGCGTACCAAAACGCCGAAAGATTCGCGGTCATGGCGGTCGAGGAGACCGGCATGGGCGTGGCCGAGCACAAGCGGCGCAAGAACGAGGCGTGCTCGCGCGGCGTCGTCGAGCGCTACGTGGGCGACGACTTCGTCGGCGTCCAGGTCGACGCCGAGGCCAAGATCGTCGCGGTGCCGAAGCCGGCCGGCGTCGTGCTCGCGCTCACGCCGTCGACCAACCCGATCGCCACCGTCTACTTCAAGGTCCTGCTGTCGCTCATGACACGCAACGCGGTGGTCGTCTCGCCGCACCCGCTGGCTCGCAAGGTCTGCACGGAGGCTGTCCGCCTGCTGTCCGAGGCGGCGCTCGCGGCCGGCGCGCCCGACGGCTGCCTGCAGGTCGTCGAGGAGCCGACGATCCCGCTGATCGAGGCGCTGATGTCCGACGACGGGGTCGACGTCATCGTGGCCACCGGCGGCACCGCCGTGGTGCGCGCCGCCTACCGCTCCGGCAACCCGTCGCTCGGGGTGGGCCCCGGCAACGTGCCCGCGCTCGTCGACGCCACCGCGGACGTCGCGCGCGCCGCGCGCTGCCTCGCCGATTCCAAGGCCTTCGACAACTCGATCCTGTGCACGAACGAGTCGGTCGCCATCGTGGAGGAGCGCGTGGCGGACGCGTTCGAGCGCGAGCTGGCGCGCAGCGGGGCACACGTCCTCGAAGCCGACGCGAGCGAGAAGGCGCGCCGCGCGCTCTATCCGGAGGGACGCATCAACACCGAGCTGGCGGGCAAGGACGCCGCGGCACTGGCGGCGGCGGCGGAGATCAGCGTGCCGGCCGGCACTCGCGTGCTGGTAGCGCCGTTCCCGCTGATCGTGCCCGAGGAGCCGCTCGCGCTGGAGAAGCTCTTCCCGCTGCTCGGCCTCGTGCGTGTCCCCGACGCCGCGCGCGGCATCGACGCGGCGCGCGCCCTGCTGCGGATCGGCGGCGCGGGCCACTCGGCGGTGATCCACTCGACCGACCCGAAGACGATCCTCGCCTACGGCGCCGCGGTGCGCGTCCTGCGCGTGTCGGTGAACGCGCCCGGCAGCACCGGCGCGTCGGGGCTCGACACCAACCTGGCGCCCACGATGACGGTCGGCACCGGCTTCTTCGGCCGCTCCAGCCTGACCGAGAACCTCGAGCCGCGGCACCTCACGCAGTGGACGCGCATGGCCTATGCGACCGAGGAGCCGTTCGGCGACTTCACCGGGCTGGAGCCGTGGGAGGCGCGCCCCGAGCCGGCGCCGGTGGCGCGGCCCAACGGCAATGGGCTGACCCGCGACGACCTGCGGCAGCTGATCCTCGACGAGCTGCGGGAGCTGGTCCATGGCTGAGCTGCGGTCCGCGATCTTCATCGACCAGCTCCAGCCGCAGACCATGTGCTACCTCGGCACCTGGATCCGCGGCCGGCTGCCGCGGACCGGGATGGCGGCGGCGGTGATCGAGGTGGCGCCGGGGCTCGACATCGAGCCGCTGACCGACGTCGCGATCAAGCACACGCCGCTGCAGCCCGGCATCCTCGTGGTCGAGCGCCAGTACGGCTACCTGGAGTTCCACTCGCGCTCGACCGCCGCCGTGCGGAGCGCGAGCGATGCCGTGCTCGCCCAGCTCGGCGCCACGTACGCCGACGCCACGAAGCCGAAGATCCTCGCCTCGACGCTCGTCTCGCGGCTCGACCACCAGCACACGTTCCTCATCAACCGCAACAAGCTCGGCTCGATGGCGCTGCCCGGCGAGTCGCTCTTCGTGCTCGAGATGCAGCCGGCCTCGTACGCGATCCTCGCCGTCAACGAGGCCGAGAAGGCGGCGCGCATCAAGGTCGTCGACTACCGCATGATCGGCGCCACCGGGCGCGTGTACATCACCGGCGAGGAGTCGGACGTGCGGGCCGCGGGCGAGGCGGCCACCGAGGCGCTGGCATGAGCGACGCGGCGCGCGATCTCCTGCGCGAGCTGCTGGCCGAGGCGCTGGCCGGCGGCAACGGCCAGCAGGCGATCGTGCCGCCCCCGCCGGTCGCCGCCGTGCACCGCCCGTCGACGTGGTCGCAGCCCGCAGCGCCCGGCGAGGTGATCGGCAACGGGGCGCCGGCAGCGCACGAGGTCGTGGCCGTCACGCTCTCGTCGGACGCCGACCTCGACCGCTTCGTGCGCTCGGTGCTCGATCACGCCGACGCGATCCGCCAAGGCCGGCTGCGGTTCACGCTCGGCCGCGCCGGCGCCCCGGCAGGCGTCACGCGCGTCGCGCACGGGGCGGTGACGGAGCGGACGATCAAGAAGGCGGCCGAGGCCGGCGGCCGGCTCGTGCTCGGGCCGGGCGCCGTGCTCACGCCGCTCGCGCGCGAGAAGGCCCGGGCGCTGGGTGTCGACATCGAACGGGAGCGCTGATGCTGAGAGCGACAGTCACCGGTTCCGTATGGGCGACCAGGCGCGTCGACGCGCTGCCCAGCGGCGCCCTGCTGGAGGTGCAGACGGACGACGGCGTGACCCTGATCGCGTTCGACGTCCTGGGAAGCGGTGTCGGCGAGCGGGTGCTGGTGGCCACGGGCTCCGTGGCCTCGGGCTACTTCAGCCCCGAGCATCCGCCGCTGGACGCGTTGATCATCGGCTCGCTCGACGAGCCGGGAAGGGAGCAGTCATGAACGAAGCGCTCGGCATGATCGAGACCAAGGGCTACGTGGCCGCGCTGGCCGCGGCCGACGCGATGGTGAAGGCGGCGAACGTCAGCATCATCTCGCGGGAGGAGGTCGGCGACGGGTTGGTGTCCGTGGTCGTGCGCGGGGACGTCGGCGCCGTCAAGGCCGCCACCGAGGCCGGCGCGGAGACGGCGGGGACGGTCGGCGAGCTGGTCAGCGTGCACGTCATCCCGCGCCCGCACAACGAGCTGGGGAAGCACTTCACCGCGTCCGCCGCCTGATCGTGGACGCCGGCGACGATCGTCCGGGCACGGCGTGAACGTCGAGCTCCGCGTCTACCTGCCGATCCCCGACCTGGGGCGGCAGTTCGCGGCGTACCTCGGCACGCCGATGCGCGCCCGCGGCTACCCGCCGGCGGAGGGCGATCACGCGCTGATCGTCGAGGTCGCGCCCGCGCTGGCGATCGAGCGGATCATCGACCTCGCGCTCAAGGCGGTGCCCGAGGTCGAGCCCGGCATCCACTTCGTCGAGCGCCAGTTCGGCGTGCTCGAGGTCCACTCGCGCGACCCGCAGGACGTCGAGCGGGCGGGCCGGGCGATCCTCGAGGGGATCGGCGCGACCGCCGACCAGGGGCTGCGGCCGCGGGTTCTCTACACCGACGTGATCGAGGACGTCACCGACCAGCACGCGGTGATCGTCAACCGCAACCGCGAGGCCTCGATGCTGCTCCCGGGGCAGACGCTGCTCGTCGTCGAGATGGTCCCGGCGCTGTTCGCCGCCTTCGCCGCCAACGCCGCCGAGCGCGTGGCGCCGGAGCTCACGCTCGTCACCGTCTCGATGATCGGCGCCGCCGGTCGCGTCTACCTCGCCGGCTCGACCCCGGATATCGTGCGCGCACGCGAGGAGATCACCCGCGTGCTGGAGGACGTCGCAGGACGCGAGCATTGATCATCGACGACCTGGCCACGGAGGCGCTCACGCGCTATGGCCTGTCGCCCCAGGCGACGGCCGAGCTGTGCAACGTCTCGGAGAACCACACCTACCGGGTCGATGACCCGGAGAACGGCACGTTCGCGCTGCGCGTCCACCGCCCCGGCTACCGCACCGGGCAGCAGATCGAGAGCGAGCTGCAGTGGGTCGACGCCCTGCGCGAGGACGGCGCCGTCGACACCTGCGTGCCGGTCGCCGCGCCCACCGGCCATCGCGTCGTGGACCTCGGCAGCCACAACGTCGTGCTGTGGGAGTGGCTGCCCGGCACCGAGCCCGACCCCGAGGGCGACGACGTGATCGCCGGCTTCCGCACGCTCGGCGCGGTCTCCGCGCGCATGCACGCGCACGCCCGTGCGTGGAGCCTTCCGGCCGGCTTCGACCGCCCGGTCTGGGACCACGAGCACACACTCGGGGCCGGCGGCTACTGGGGCCGCTGGCAGGACGGCCTGGGGATGGGTGCCGAGGAGCTGGCGCTGCTCGCGCGGCTCGACGAGACGATCGAGCGCCGTCTGCGCGCGTACGGCCAGGGCGCCGACCGCTTCGGCCTCGTCCACGCCGACATCCGGCTCGCCAACCTGCTCGTCGACGCCGGCGACGTGCGCGTGATCGACTTCGACGACTGCGGCTTCGCCTGGTTCATGTACGACTTCGCGACCACGGTGTCGTTCATGGAGGAGCACCCGCGCGTGCCCGAGCTGCGCGACGCGTGGCTCGACGGCTACCGCTCCGTCGCCCCGCTCGACGCCGCCGACGAGGCCGAGCTCGACACGTTCGTGATGCTGCGCAGGCTGCTGCTGGTGGCCTGGATCGGCTCCCACCACACGTTCGCGACCGAGGCGGCGGAGCTCGGCGCCGGCTTCACCAGTGGCACGTGCGAGCTGGCGGAGCGCTATCTCTCGACCCACTAGGAGGCCAGGACGTTGTTCACTCCTCTCACCGGCCGCGTCGTGCTCGTCACCGGCGGCACCAAGGGCATCGGCAAGGGCATCGCGCGCGTGTTCGCGGGCGCGGGCGCGAAGGTGGTCCTCGTGGGCCGCGGCTCCGAGGCAGGCGAGGCGGCGGCGGAGGAGCTGGGGGCGACCTACGTGTCGGCCGACGTCGGCCTGGCGGCCGACTGCGAGCGGATGGCGGCCGAGACGATCGACGCCCACGGCGGGATCGACATCCTGTGCGCGAACGCGGGCGTGTTCCCCGACGCCAAGCTCGAGGACATGACCGAGGCGGACATCGATGCGATCTTCGCCACCAACGTCAAGGGCACGATGCTGGCGGTCAAGGCCTGCATGCCGGCGCTCGAGCGCAGCGGCCATGGGCGCGTGATCCTCACCTCCTCGATCACGGGGCCGATCACCGGCTACCCGGGCTGGTGCCACTACGGCGCCACCAAGGCCGCCCAGCTCGGGTTCCTGCGCACGGCTGCGATCGAGCTGGCGCCGAAGGGGATCACGATCAACGCGGTCATGCCCGGGAACGTCGAGACCGAGGGACTCGACGAGCTGGGACCGGAGTACCGCCGGCGGATGGAGTCCTCGATCCCGCAGAAGAAGCTCGGCAAGGTGGAGGACATCGGCTACGCGGCGCTGTTCCTGGCCACGGACGAGGCCGCGTACATCACCGGGCAGACGATCGTCGTCGACGGCGGGCAGGTGCTGCCCGAGTCGCCGATGGCGATGGAAGCGATGTGAGCGACCTCTCGCTCGGCCCCACGGCGCGCGAGACGCGCGATCGCCTCGCGGCCGAGGTCGAGGCGATGCGGCCGGGCGAGCGGCTCGGCACCGAGCGTGACCTGGCCGAGCGGCTCGACGTCGCCCGCTCGACCGTCCGCGCCGCGCTCGCCGACCTCGAGCGCAACGGCGCCGTCCGCCGCGCGCGCGGCCGCGCGGGCGGGATCTTCGCCGCCGAGCGCAAGGTCGAGCGCGACCTCACGAGCCTGGCCAGCCTGCCGGCGTACCTGCGCCGCCAGGGCTTCGAGTCCGACGCGCGGGTGCTCTCCACGGCGACGCTCGAGGCCGACGGCGAGACGGCGGCGGCCCTCGGCGTCGATCTCGTGCTGGAGATCGTCCGCGTGCGGCTGGCCGACGGCGACCCGATCTCGCTCGAGCGCGCGAGCTTCCCGGCCGAGCGGTTCCCGGGGCTGCTCGACCGCTCGCTGTCCGGCTCGCTCTACGAGCTGCTGCAGAGCGAGTACGGCCTGGTCCCGGGCGAGTCCGAGGAGCGGATCGAGGTCGTGAGCGCCGGCGCGGACGAGGCGCGGCTGCTCGACGTGGCGCGCGGGGCGCCGCTGCTCACCGTCGCGCGCACGACCTGGGACGCCGACGGGCGCCCGTTCGAGCGCTCGCACGACCTGTTCCGCGCGGACCGGGCCCGGATCGTGGTCCGCGCACGTTCCGTGGGCGCTGCCGTGCAGGTCTTGTAACGCTTGCCACAGCAGGCCCGCAAGTGGTTCAATGCCACAAGTCGTCGGACAACTTCGTCCGAACCGAGGGATATGGAGAGAGGGAGCTGATGTCCACCACCCAGCAGCCGCAGGCCGGGGTCACGGCACGCCACGAGGGGATGGTCGAGTCCGTCCTCGTCGCCGATTCCGGAGTCGACCGCCTCAAGCCGGGTGCCATCGGCCTGTTGGGCGTGATCTTCATCGCGGTGACCGGCGCCGCCCCGATCTCGGCGATGCTGTTCAACGTCCCGTTCGCGGTCGGCTTCGGCACGGGCCTGTACACGCCGGCCGCGTTCCTGTTCGCGACGATCATCCTCACGATCTTCGCGATCGGCTACGTCGCGATGGCGAAGAAGATCCGCGCGACCGGCGGCTTCTACACGCTCATCTCGCACGGCCTCGGTCGTGAGCTCGGGCTCGCGACCGGCATCTGCGGCGCGCTCGCGTACACGCTGTTCGAGGTCTCGCTGCTCGGCGGGTTCTCGTACTTCGCGGTGACGAACTTCAACTCGTGGTTCGGCTGGGAGGTGCCGTGGATCCTGTTCGCGCTCGGCGCCGCCCTGCTGATCAGCGTGCTCTGCTGGTTCGACGTCGAGCTCTCGGTGAAGGTGCTCGGCACCGCGCTGATCGGCGAGGTCGTCATCCTCGCGATCTTCGACCTCGTGGTCTTCGGCTCCGGCGGCAGCGAGGCCAGCGGCATCCAGTGGGAATCGCTGAACATGTTCCAGCTCACCGACCCGGGCGTCGGCCTGGCCGCGGGGGTCGGTCTCTTCCTCGCCTTCTGGTCGTGGGTGGGATTCGAGGCGGTGCCCAACTACGCCGAGGAGTCGCGTGACCCGAAGCGGATCATCGTCAGCGCGACGCTGATCTCGGTCATCGGCCTCGGCGTCCTCTACGTCATCACCTCGCTGGCCTTCGTCTCCGCGTATCCGGAGTCGTCGCTGATCGAGGACGCGCAGAACCCGGCCGGCCCGTTCTTCCTCGCCATGCAGGAGTACGGCAACACGTTCTTCATGCGCGTCATGGAGGTCTTCATCCTCACCGGCGCCTTCGCGTGCGCGATGGCCTTCCACAACGCGGCGATGCGCTACTACTACGCGATGGGGCGGGAGGGGATCCTGCCCAGGGCGCTCGGCCGGACGCACGCGACGCACCGCTCGCCGCACGTCGCCAGCGTCTTCCAGACCGTGCTCGCCCTGCTGCTCGTGCTGGCCTGGGGCATCGGCGCCGGGTTCGCGTTCGCCGACGGGTTCGACACCGCCTACGTCCGCATCTACACGATGATGGCCGTCCAGGGCGTGGTCTGGCTGATGGCGATCCAGACGGTCTGCGCGCTGGCCGTGCTCGTCTGGCACCGGCGCCACAAGCACCCCGACTCGTTCTGGGTCGTGGTCGTCGCCCCGATCGTCGCCATCGCGGGCCAGGTGTTCGCGCTCTACCTGCTGTTCAAGAACATCGACGTCCTGGCCGGCACGATCGGCTACGTCGACCTGATCGCCCCGTTCGCGGTCATCGGCGTGCTGGTCGGCCTCGGCTACGCCTTCTGGCTCAAGCGGACGAACCGCAAGAAGTTCGACATGATCGGGCGGATGATCGACGAGGGCGTCACCGCCCCCGACGAGCTCAGCCGGGCCTAGGGACGACTGCTGCTCAGGCCGCGGGCGCGCTCGTGCCCGCGGCCTCGAGCGCGGCCGCCAGCTGCCCACCCAGCGGGAGCCCTTCGACGAGCACGCCGTCGAGCGCGGCGGTGCCGATCGTGAACGCCCACGCTCCCGCGGCCTCGAGCGCGCGGATGCGCTCGACCGAGTCGACCGAGCCGGCGCAGATGACCGGCAGGTCGGTGGCGGCGACGACGGCGCGGACCAGCGCGTCGACGTCGCCGTCGTAGCGGTAGGCGAGCAGGTTGATGCCGTCGACGCCCAGCGCCGCCGCGCGCTGCGTGTCCTCGACGATCTCGTCGATCGAGCCGCGCAGCAGGCACGGATGGCCGACGATCCGCCCGACGTACGGCCAGAACTTCACGCCGGTCCCCGCCAGGATCTCCTGCACCGGCTCGATCAGGGTGCCGCCGATCAGGTGGTCGGGGCGGATCTCGGCGGCCACGCGGGCGGACTGGAGTGTCTCCTCCTCGGTCTCGGACACGACCTCGAGGTACGTCGCGTGGCCGTTGGAACGGATGTCGTCCATCAGCCCCGCGAGCTCGTCGCGCGGCAGCCCGACGTCCTTGCAGCCGACGTGCCGGAGCCCGCTGCCCGCGACCGACGCGTACACCTCGCGGGCGTCCTCCAGCGTCACGTCGTCACGGGTGAGCATGAAGATGAACTCGATCACTGAGGCCTCCGGGACAGGCGCATCCATGGGCAGAGTTGTCTGACAACTGGTACGCTACCACCGGTCCGACCGAGGAGGAGGGGAGCGTGCGCGCAGCGATCTGGAATGGGCCGGGCAGCATGGAGATCGGCATCGCCCCGGACCCCTCCTGCCCCGAGGACGGCGTGCTCCTGCACGTCCTCGCGTGCGGCGTCTGCGGCACCGACGTGCGCTCCTTCTACAACGGCGACCGCCGCATCGAGGCGCCGTGGGTGCTCGGGCACGAGATCTCGGGCGAGGTGATCGAGATCGGCTCGCGCGCCGAGGCCGAGGTCGAGGCGAGCGGGATCGCGGTCGGCGACGCCGTGCACTGCATCTCGACCCTGTGGTGCGGCCTCTGCCGCATGTGCCGGGGCGGCGCCGAGAACTTGTGCCTGAACGGCGAGCTGATGGGCTTCGACCACCCCGGCGCGTACGCCGACCGCGTCGCGATCCCCAACATCGCGCTCAAGAACCTGTTCCGGATCCCGGACGGGCTCTCGCCCGCCCACGCCACGTTCGCCGACCCGCTCTCCGACGTCATCTGCGGACACAAGGACATCGCGATCGGGCTCGACGACTGCGTGGTCGTCATCGGGGCCGGCCCGGTCGGGACCGCCCACGCCGCGCTGGCTCGTCTCCAGGGCGCCGGCCAGGTGCTGCTCCTGGAGCGCGCTGCCGCGCGGCTCGAGCTGGCGCGCGCGATCCTCGGCGACAAGCGCGTGGCGTACGTCGACACCGACGACGTCGACGGCGAGGCGGCGGTCATGCGCGCGACGTCGGGCTTCGGCGCCGACGTCGTGATCGTCGCCTGCTCGAGCGACGTCGCGCAGCAGCAGGCGATGGAGATGGCGGCGCCGCGCGGGCGGGTGCTGTTCTTCGGCGGGCTGCCGAAGGGGACGACGCACATCCAGTTCCCCTCCAACGTCCTCCACTACCGCGAGGTCCAGGTCCACGGCTCGTACGCGTCGCGGCATCGCGACCAGGTCGCCGCGCTCGACATGCTGGCCGCCGACGCGGGCGGCATCCGCTCGGTGGTCTCCGACGTGATCGGGCTCGACGACACGCCCGAGGCCTTCCCGCGCATCCGTGCCGGCGAGGCGCTCAAGGTCGTCGTGGCGCCGTAGATGCGATCCCCGGCCGCCCCCCGCCGCTCGCTGCGCCACAGCCTCGCCGAGGAGCTGCGCGCACAGATCCTGGCCGGCGAGTGGCAGCCGGGCGACAAGCTGCCGTCCGAGCCCGAGCTGGCCAAGCGGCGGACGGTCTCGCGCTCCTCGATGCGGGCGGCGATCACCGTGCTCGAGGAGGACGGCTTCGTCAGCCGCCGCCACGGGTCGGGCACCTACGTCTCGCACCGGCCGGCGCTGCCGAGCGACCTCGGGCGCAACTTCGGCGTCTCCTCGCTGATCGCGCACAGCGGGATGTCGCCCGGCTCGGCCGAGGAGTCCTCCGGCATGGTGCCGGCGCCGCCGGAGGTGGCCGAGGCGCTCGAGGTCGAGCCGGGCGCGCCGGTGAGCCGGCTGCGGCGGGTGCGCACGGCCGACGGCCGGCGGGTGGTGGACGTCACCGACTGGTGCCGGGTCGAGCACATCGCGCCGGAGGAGCTGCCGGAGATCGCGTCGATCTACGCGGCGCTGGCCGAGCGCGGGCTGGCCGTCGACCACGGCGTGGCGAACCTGCAGCCCGGCAACGCCGACGAGGAGCTCTCGCGCCGGCTGGCGGTTCCTCGTGGGACGCTGCTGCTCACCATCGACCAGGTCGACCGCACCGCCGGCGGCGTCGCCGTGCTCGTCTCGCGCGAGCACCACGTGGCGGAGGCGTTCACGTTCACGCTCCTGCGACGCGGGCCGGGGGGATGAGCCTCGTCGTCGGCGTCGACGTCGGCTCGCAGGGCACCTGCGCGCAGGCGCTCGAGCCGGACGGGACGCTGGTCGCGACGAGCTACTGCCCGCACGCGCTCTCCTATCCCGCGGCGGGCTGGGCCGAGCAGGACCCGTCCGAGTGGACGGCGGCGCTCGTGCGCACGCTGTGGCACGTGCAGGAGCAGACCGAGGGCCGCGAGGTCGTCGCGCTCTCGTTCGGGTCCCAGCTCGACGGCCTGGTGGCGGCGGACGCCGACGGCGAGCCGCTGCGGCCGGCGCTGATCTGGTGCGACCGGCGGGCGGGCGCCGAGTGCGCGGAGGCGGCTTCGCGGATCGACCCCGAGCGGCTGCGCGAGCTCACCGGCTGCAACCTCGACCCCGGCCACGTGGGCCCGAAGATCGCATGGCTCGCCGGCCACGAGCCCGATGTCTTCGCCGCCGCGGCACGCTTCGTGCTCCCGGGTGCGTGGGTGGCCTGGCAGGCGTCGGGCGAGCTCGCCGTCGATCCCTCCAACGCGTCGTCGGCGGGCGTGCTCGACCCGCGGGCGCGGGCGTGGTCGGACGACGCGTGCGCGGCGTTCGGCGTCGACCCGGCGCGGCTGGCGCCCGTGCGGGCGGCCGACGCCGTGCTCGGCCCGATCCGGCCGTGGCTGCGGGAGGCGACCGGGCTCGACGCCGGCACGCTGGTCGTGCTCGGCGCGGGCGACGAGATGGCCGCGACGCTCGGCGCGGGCGTCGTGGCGCCGGGCGTGGTGTGCGACGTCATGGGGACGGCCGAGCCGGTCTGCGCGGTGGTGGCCGAGCCGGCGTTCGACCCCACCGGCATGGTCGAGCTGCACCCGCACGCCGATCCCGACACGTGGCTGCTCGAGAACCCCGGCTGGCTGTCCGGCGGCGCCTACCGCTGGTTCCGCGACGAGCTCGGCGGCCCGGAGGCGGAGCAGGCGAAGCTGAGCGGCGCCGACGTCTACGAGCTGCTGAACGCGCTCGCGCAGTGCGCGCCGCCGGGCGCCGACGGCGTCACCTGGGTGCCCGCCCTGGCCGGGGCGATGGCGCCGGAGTGGAACGCCAACGCCCGCGCCGCCTGGTTCGGGATGACCGCCGCCCATGGTCGCGCACACCTCGCTCGCGCGCTGCTCGAGGGCAACGCGCTGGCGCTGCGCGACGTGATCGAGGCGATCGCGGGCGCCGGCCACGCGCCGAGCGACGTCGTCTGCGTGGGCGGCGGCGCGAAGGGTCGGCTGCTGCTCGAGCTGCGCGCCCACATCACGGGGCTGCCGGTGTGCCGGCCGGTGGACGTCGAGACCACCGCCCGCGGCGCCGCGATGCTGGCGGCGGCGGGCGCCGGCCTGTACCCGACGGTGGCCGACGCCGCGCGCGCGATGGCCGGCGACCGGCACGAGCCGGTGCTGCCGGACGACGAGCTTCGAGGGATCTACGACGACCTCCACCGGCGGCACCTCGAGCTCTACGCTGCGCTGCGACCGCTGTTCAACGGCACGCCGGCATGAGCTCCCCCGATCTCCCCACCGCGCGCCTCGACGCGGCCGCGCGGCGACGGGCGGTCGAGGCCGCCACGTCAGGCGACCTGGACCTGCTCGTCGTGGGCGGCGGCATCACCGGCGCCGGCGCGGCGCTCGACGCCGCCACGCGCGGGCTCCGCGTCGCGCTCGTCGAGGCGCGCGACCTCGCGTCCGGGACCTCGAGCGCGTCGAGCAAGCTCATCCACGGCGGGCTGCGCTACCTCGAGATGGGGGACATCGGCCTCGTGCGCGAGGCGCTGCGCGAGCGCGAGCTGCTGCTCACGCGGCTCGCTCCCCACCTCGTGGCGCCGGTGCCGTTCCTGTGGCCATTGCGGGGCCGCGTCTGGGAGCGCGCCTACCTGGGCGCGGGGCTGGCCCTCTACGACACGATCGGCGGCGCGCGGTCGGTGCCGCGCCACCGCCACCTGAGCCGGCGCGGCGCGCTCTCGGTGGCCCCGGCGCTCCGGCGCGACGCGCTGATCGGCGCCGTGCAGTTCCACGACGCGGCGGAGGACGACGCGCGCATGGTCGTCGCCGTGGCGCGCACGGCGGCCGCGCACGGCGCCCACGTCGCCACCCGCGTGCGCGTCTCGGGGTTCCGCGGGCCGGGCCGGGTCGAGGCGGTCGACGAGGAGACCGGCGAGCCGCTGCTCCTGCGCGCGCGGCACGTGGCGGGAGCGGCCGGCGTCTGGACCGACGCGCTGCGCGAGCTCGCGGGCGGCGTGTCCTCGCACCGGATCGTGCCGTCGAAGGGGATCCACATCTTCGTGGCCGGCGACCGCCTGCGGCTGGAAACGGGCATCCTCGCGCGCACGGAGAAGAGCGTCCTCTTCGTCATCCCGTGGCAGGGCGGCTGGCTGATCGGCGACACCGACACGCCGTGGCGACACGGGCCGGAGAGCCCGGTGGCCACCGGCGCCGACGTCGACTACCTGCTGGCCCGGACCAACGCCCTGCTCGCCGAGCCGCTCACGCGCGCCGACGTGCACGGGGTCACCGTCGGCCTGCGGCCGCTGGTGGCCGAGGCCGCGCGCCGCGACACGACGCGGATCAGCCGGAAGCACGTCGTCGAGACGCCCGCGCCCGGCCTGACGACGATCGCGGGCGGCAAGTACACGACGTACCGCGTGATGGCGGCCGACCTGGTCGACGCCGTCGCCCGTGAACTCGGCGGCGTCGGCCCGTCGGTCACGCGCGACGTCCCGCTCCACGACCGCGCGGGCGAGCTGGCCGCGCTGGTCGCCGGCCGGCCGGAGCTGGGCGAGCCGCTCGAAGGCGACCGGGCGCGGGCCGAGGTCGTGCACGCGTGCACGCACGAGGGTGCGCTGCACCTCGAGGACGTGCTCGAGCGCCGCACGCGGCTCGCGCTCACCGCTGCCGACCGCGGGCTCGCCGCGGCCGAGCCGGCGGCGGCGCTGATGGCCGAGGCGCTCGGCTGGAGCGCCGCCCGCACCCGCGACGAGGTCGAGCGCTACCGCGCCCGGGTCGCCGCCGCGCGGGCGGGGGAGGGGGAGCGCGACGACGAGTCCGCGCTGCGCGCGCACGCCGCGGCGCTTGCGGAACGGGACGCGGCGGGCGCTCGGTGACGGGCGCGCCGCGCCGGCGCCACGAGGCGGCCGCGTGAGCGGGCTGGTCGCCGGGCTCGACCAGGGGACGTCGAGCACCCGCTGCGTGGTGCTCGACGAGGAGCTGAATGAGCGTGGCTCGGCGTCGGTGCCGCTGTCGTGCTCGTTCCCGGGGCCGGGGCTCGTCGAGCAGGATCCCGAGGCGCTCGTCCGGTCCGCCGAGGAGGCGATCGCGGGCACGGGCGTGGCGCCGTCCGACCTCGTCGCCCTCGGGATCGCCAACCAGACCGAGACGTTCGTCGTCTGGGACCGCGAGACCGGCGAGGCGGTCCACCCGGCCATCGTCTGGCAGGACCGCCGCACCGACGACGCGTGCGCCGCGCTGGCCGACCACGCGGCGCTCGTCCGCGAGCGCACCGGGCTGGAGCTGGACGCGACGTTCCCGGCCACGAAGCTCCGCCGGCTGCTCGACCGCGGGGCCGCGCCGGGCGACGGCGGACCCGATCTCGTGGCGGCCGCCGAGGCCGGCCGCCTGGCCTACGGCGACGTCGCGTCGTGGCTGCTGTTCCGGCTCGCCGGCGTCCACGTCTGCGACGCCGGCAACGCGGGCCGCTCGCTGCTCTGCCCGCTCGGCGGCGGCGACTGGGACGGCGAGCTGCTCGACCTGTTCGGGATCCCGCGCGCGCTGCTGCCGCCGATCGTCGACTCCGACCGGATCGAGGCCGAGACGCGCGACGGGATCCGGATCGCGGCCGCGGCCGGCGACCAGCAGGCGTCGCTGTTCGGGCTGCGGTGCCTCGAGCCCGGCTCGGCGAAGGTGACGCTCGGGACCGGCGCGTTCGTGCTCGCCCAGGCCGGCGCCGAGCCGCCGCGCCCGCCCGACGGCATCCTTGCCTCGACCGCGTGGCGCCGGGCGGGCACGACGAGCTTCGCGCTCGAGGGCTTCATCCCCACGGCGGGCGCAGCCGTGGACTGGTTCGCGCGCGTCGGCGCCCTGCCCGCGGGCCGCGAGCTCGACGCGCTCCTTCGCGAGTCCCGGCCCGGCCCGGTCTGCGTCCCCGCCCTCCAGGGCCTCGGCAGCCCGAGCTGGGACGCCGGCGCCCGCGGGGCCGTGCTCGGCCTCAGCCTCGGCTCGACCCGCGCCGACCTCGCCCGCGCCGTGGTCGACGGCGTCCTGCACCAGGTGGCCGACGCGGTCGATGCGATCGGCACGCTGACGACCCTGCGCGTCGACGGCGGCCTCTCGCGCTCGGGCTGGATCGTCCAGCGGCTCGCCGACCTCGCCGGCGTCCGTGTCGAGCGCACCGCCCGCCCCGACTCGACCGCCCTCGGAGCGGCGACGCTGGCCGGCCTCGCGGCCGGCGTCTGGGCCGACCCCGGCGACCTGCCGGAGATCGCGGCCGACCTCGTCGCCGAGCCGCGCCTCGATCGGGCGGGCGAGCGGGAGCGGTGGGCCGCGGCGCGGGAGCTGGCCGTGCGGTGGCGCTGACGAACGGCAACGGCGCTGGGTAGGGGAGATGGGGTGCATTTCGTCGACATTCCGGGACGAAATCGAGCCCGGTTGACGTTTCGCACCTATACGGTGCTCAACGTCAACCGCGCGGTGGCCGGCGGAGACCGGTTGACGTTTCGCACCCCCGGCCGCCCTACCCAGCCGCAGTTGACGTTCGTCCGCGGAGTAAACTCGCCCCCGGCTGGGTGACGGACGCACGCGTGAGTGATGGAAGGGCAGGAGGCGTCGGAGTCGACGTGTCGCTCCACGCGATCCTCAACTGCGTCGCGCTGCCGGTCTGGGTCGTGAGCCACGACGGCCATGTCGTGCTCGCCAACCCCGCCGCCGTCGCCACCCTCGGCTACGACGACGTCTCCGAGCTCGAGGGCCGCCACGGCCACGACACCGTCCACTACAAGCACCTCGACGGCTCGCCGTACCCGGCCGACGAGTGCCCGATGCTGCAGCCCAGCCGCACCGGCGAGCCCGTGTCCCGCGACGACGACTGGCTCGTCCGCCGCGACGGCAGCATGTTCCCGGTCTCGTACACCGCCGTCCCGATCGACCTCCCGGGCGGGCGTGGGGTGGTCATGACCTTCATCGACATGACCGCCCAGCGCGAGGCCGAGCAGGCGCTGCGCGAGCGCGACGCGATCCTCGCCAACGTCGCCCAGCCGGTCTGGGTGGTCGACCACCGCGGCTGCTTCCACTACGCCAACCCGGCCGCCCTGAAGACGCTCGGCTACGACGACTTCTCCGAGCTCGAGGGCCGCCCGGGGCACGACACCGTGCACTACAAGCACCCCGACGGCACGCCGTTCCCGGAGGAGGAGTGCGCGGTCGCGCAGGCGCGCTGGGCGGGCGACAGCCACCAGGAGCGCGAGGACTGGCTGGTGCGCAAGGACGGCTCGATCGTGCGGATCGCCTACTCGACGGCGCCGTTCGAGCTCCCCGACGGCCTCGGCGCGGTCACGGCGTGGACCGACATCGAGGACCAGCTCGAGGCCGCGCGCGCCACTCGCGAGCGCGACGTCGCCGAGGCGCGCGAGGCCGAGCTGCGCGCCGCCCGCCGCCGCATCATCGAGGCCGCCGACGCCGCGCGCGCCCAGCTCACCCGCGACCTCCACGACGGCGCCCAGCAGCAGTTCGTCAGCGCCGTCCTGACGCTCGGTCTGGCCGAGCGCAAGGCGGAGACCGACCCCGAAGGGTCCGCCCGCCTCCGCCAGACCGCCGTCGACCAGGCGCGGCAGGGCATCACCGAGCTGCGCGACCTCGCGGCCGGCATCCACCCGGGCATCCTCACCGACCGCGGGCTGGCCGCGGCGGTCGAGGCGCTCGCCGCCCGGCTGCCCGTCCCCGCCGCCGTCACCGCGCGACTCGACCGGCGCCTGCCCACCCCCGTCGAGGCCAGCGTCTACTTCTTCGTCTCCGAGGCGCTCACCAACGCGGTCAAGCACGCCCGCGCCGGCGAGCTCTTCATCACGCTCGACGACGGCGGCGACCGGCTCACCGTCGAGGTCCGCGACGACGGCGTCGGCGGCGCGACCACCACCGCCGGCGGCACCGGGCTGGCCGGCCTCGCCGATCGCATCGCCGCGCTCGACGGCGAGCTGGCGCTCGCGAGCCCGCGCGGCGGCGGGACCACGCTCCACGCCACGATCCCGCTCAGCTGATCAGGCGACGCCGCATGCCCTCGGCGACCGCGGCCGCGCGGTCGGACACGCCGAGCTTGTCGTAGAGCCGCTGGAGGTACGTCTTCACCGTCGACGTGCTGAGCTCGAGCTCGCGCGCGATGTCCGGCGCCGTGAGCCCGCGCGCCAGGCCCTGGAGGATGCCGTGCTCGCGGTCGCTGAGGACGACGGCGGGCTGGTCGCGCCGCTGCTGGACGCCGGTCATGACCGCCGCCTGGACGCGCCCGGACAGCACCATCTCGCCGCGCGCGACGCGCGAGATCGCGTCGGCGATCTCGTCGAACGTCGCGTTCTTCTCGATCAACCCGTGCGCTCCCGCCTCCACGATCGCGTACGCGTCCTCGCCCTGGAGGCGGCCGGAGACGAACAGGACCCGCACCGGCAGGCGGCGCTCGTTGACGTGCAGGAGCACGTCCAGCCCGGTCATGTCGCCGAGCTGGAAGTCGAGGACGAGCAGGTCGGGCGGATCGGCGTCGAGCCGCTCGATCGCCTCCTGGCCGGAGGCGACGCGGCCGGCCAGCTCGACCTCGTCGAGCCGCTCGACCAGCATCCCGATCGCCTCCAGGAACAGCGGGTGGTCGTCGACGATCAGCACGCGTGCCGGCACGGCCGCCCTTTGTAGCAGCGATCGACCGGCAACGCGCCAACTCCGATCGTGTCATCCGATCGGAGGACACGAATTCGCCCGATCGACTTAACCCCTGTGGACGAACGGCCGATACAGAGGACATCCGTCAGGCACCCTCTCAAGGAGCTATCCGTCCCATGTCCCGTGCCCGTGTCCTCGCGGCCAACCCCCGGCTCGCGCTCGGCGCGCTGCTCACGCTTCTCCTCGCCGCTGCCGCCGTCGTCGGCTCCGGCGCCGACTTCACGGCGTCCTCCGCCAGCCCGTCGAACACGTTCGCGGCCGGCACGCTGACCATCGGCAACTCCAAGCAGGGCACCGCCGTGCTCACCGCCTCCAACCTGCGCCCCGCCGGCCCCGCCGCCACGGGCACCGTCGACATCGAGAACACCGGCACCCTCAGCGGCGCCTTCACGCTCTCGCGCACCACCCCGGTCGACTCCGACTCCACCAACCCGCTCTCGGGCAAGCTGAACCTCACGGTCATCGACTGCGGCGCCTTCGCCGGCGCGACCGCGCCGACCTGCGGCGACGGCAACGACGTCCCCAAGGTCAGCGGCGGCACCATCAGCTCGATGAGCACCACCGCCCTCGGCACCTACGCCGGCGGCGAGAAGCACCGCTACCAGTTCACCGTCCAGCTCGACGGCTCCGCGGGCAACGTCTACCAGGGCGACAGCTCGACCGTCGAGTTCGACTTCAACGCCGCCTAGCCGGATCGATCCCGAGGGGGGAACGGTCGTGGTCGCGCTCCACCGCGCCGGACGCTGGGCGTCCGGCGCGGCGCTGCTCGCCGGCGTCCTCGTGGCGCTGGTCGTGCTGCTGCCCGCGCTCTTCGGCTGGCAGCGCTACGTGATCGTCTCCGGCTCGATGACCGGGAGCTACGACCGCGGCTCGCTCGTGCTCGCCGACGTCGTCCCGGTCTCCGAGCTGAAGGTCGGCGACGTGATCACCTACATGCCGCCCGCCGGCGACCACCTGATCACGCACCGGATCGCCTCGATCCAGGGCGACGGCCGCGGCGGTCGCGTCTTCCGCACCAAGGGCGACGCCAACGCCGTCGCCGACCCGTGGACGTTCCGGCTCGACCGGCCCACCCAGGCCCGGGCGCGGCTCGGCATCCCGTATGTCGGCCACGTCCTGTCCGCGATCTCCCGCCGCGACGTCCGGATGGGCGTCGTCGCGCTCCCCGCTCTGCTGATCGCCGCGTTCAGCCTCGTCGCGCTGTGGCGCCGGCTGGGCGCCGAGGCCGCGGAGCTCGCGCGATGAGGCGCGCGCTCCTCGCCCTCGCCGCCGTGGCGCTGGTCGCCGGCTTCGGCGTGACGGCCTCCGGCGCGGACTTCATCTCCGGCTCGAAGTCGCCCGGCAACGCGTTCGGCGCCGCCGGCGACTTCAACACCGTCGCCGTCACCGCCGGCGACCCCGGCGCCAATTTGCGCGGCACCGTCGCGCTGCAGGCGGCCGCGAGCTCCGAGCGCGGCATCGCCGGCGTCCGCTATCAGACGTCCCCGGCCGGCGCCGGGACCTGGACCGACGCCTGCACCGCGAGCGCGGCTCCCTTCACCTGCGACTTCGACACGGCCGGCGTGGCCGACGGCGTGCGCGACCTGCGCGCGATCGCCGTCGACCAGGCCGGCTACACGCGCACCTCCGCGGTCGTCGCCTCGCGCCGCATCGACAACACGCTTCCCGCCGCCGGGCTGAGCGACCCCGGCTACCTCACCGGCACGGAGACGCTGACCGCCACCGGGTCGGACGCCGGCAGCGGGCTCGCCTCGCTGGCCGTCGAGTACCGGCCGGCCGGCGGCACCTGGACCACGCTCTGCTCCGGCACCAGCTCGCCGCGCTCGTGCGCGCTGAACACCACGACGCTCCCCGAGGGCTCGTACGAGCTGCGCGGCCGCGCGACCGACAAGGCCGGCAACGCCGCCGACCTCGCCTACACCCGCGTGGTCGACAACACCGCGCCGACCGGCTCGATCCCGGGGCCGCCCGCCGTCAGCGGCACGGACGCGACGGTCGGCATCAACGCCGCCGACGGCGCGGGCAGCGGCGTCGCGTCGGTGACCGCGCAGTTCCGCCCCAGCGGCACGACGACCTGGATCGACGTCTGCGTCGACACCGACGCCCCCTACGAGTGCGCGGGCCTCGACACCACCGCGTACCCCGACGGGCTCTACGAGGCGCGCGCCGTCATCGCCGACCGCGCCGGCTTCAGCACCACGACGGCGACGGTGGGCATCCGCATCGACAACACCGCGCCGACCACGGCGACGCTCACCAACCCGGGCACCTCGCTGGCGGGCAACGTGACGCTGAGCGGCACGGCGGCGGACGCCGGCTCCGGCATCGCCGCCTGGACCGTCCAGTACCGCCCGGCCGGCACGACGACCTGGAGCGCCGCCTGCAGCGACGCCGCCGCGCCGTACTCCTGCAGCTGGGCCACCTCCGGCGTCGCCGACGGCCTCTACGACCTGCGGGCCCTGGCGACCGACCAGGCCGGCAACACCACCGGCTCGAGCGTGCGCAGCAACGTCCGCGTCGACAACGCCGCGCCGGCCGTGGCGCTGGCCGACCCCGGCTCGCCGCTCGGCGGCACCGTCACGCTGGCCGCGACGGCGAGCGACGGCGGCGGCATCGCCTCGGTCACGATCGAGCGCAGCCCCGCCGGCGCCAACACCTGGACCACGATCTGCACCGACGCGAGCGCCTCGTACTCCTGCGCGTGGGACACCAGCGCGGTCGCCGTCGGCAGCTACGACCTGCGCGCCCGCGCCACCGACAACGCCGGCCGCAGCACGACCTCGGCGGTCGTCGCCGCCCGCGCCGTCGACCGGGTTCCGCGCGGCACCGACGTCCAGGGCGTCAACGGCGGCTCGATCTCGGGCCGGCTCGAGCAGCGCGACAGCATCCGCTTCACGTTCAGCGAGGCGATCGACCCGGCCTCGATCCTGGCAGGCTGGAACGGCGCCTCGCAGGAGATCCGCGTCGACCTCACGAACGGCACGACCGACCGGATGGACTTCCTCGACGAGGCCGGGACGGCCCGGCTCAACCTGACCGGCGACGCCGACGACCTCAACCTCGGCGGCAACTTCATCACCACGACGACCGCCTCCTTCAACGCCACGATCGCCATGAGCGGCACCACCGCGGTGGTCACGCTGGGCAGCCGGATCAACGGCACGATGACCACCGCCTCGGCGGGGACGATCAAGTGGACGCCGTCGGCCGCGGCGCGCGATCTCGTCGGCCTCCCGATGAGCACCGCGCTCGTCACCGAGTCCGGCGGCACCGACCGCGACTTCTAGCGCAGTCGACGCGAGGCGCCCCGAGTCATAGGCTTGGGGGCCAAGCGATTCTCCATGACGAAGAGGGGGACCATCGGATGAGCGACGCGACCCTGCTGCAGGGCGGCCGAGTGGTCAGCGCGGACGGCGAGTACGACGCCGACGTCCTGATCGTGGGCGAGAAGATCTCGGCCGTCGGCACCGTCGAAGCCGCCGACGACGCCACGATCGTCGACGTCTCCGGCTGCCGGCTGCTGCCCGGCCTGATCGACAACCACACGCACCTGTCGATGCCGTTCATGGGCATGTGGTCCTCCGACGACTACGACACCGGCACCCAGGCGGCGGCGGCCGGGGGCGTGACCTGCCTCGTCGACTTCGCGATCCAGCGCGAGCCCGACGAGCTGCGCTCCGCGCTGGCGGACTGGCAGGGCCGCGCGGACGGGGCGGCCCACGTCGACTACGGCTTCCACATGGCGATCACGAACGCCAACGAGGCGACGATCGACGACATGCAGTCGATGGTCGACGCCGGCGTCAGCAGCTTCAAGCTGTTCATGGCCTACAAGGGCGAGCTGATGACGCGCGACGACGACCTGATGGCCACCATGGACCGGGCGCGCGAGCTGAACGGGCTGATCATGGTCCACGCCGAGAACGGCGACGTCGTCGACCTGCTGGTCAAGCGCGCGCTCGCCCGCGGCGACACGTCGGCGATCAACCACGCGCTCACGCGGCCCGAGTTCGTCGAGGCCGAGGCCACCGAGCGCGCCGCCCGGCTCGCCGAGTACACCGGCGCCTCGCTGTTCGTCGTCCACGTCACCTGCGCCGCCGCGGCAGCGGAGATCGAGGCCGCTCAGCAGCGCGGCGCGCACGTCAGCGCCGAGACCTGCACCCAGTACCTGGTCAACACGATCGACGACCTGCGCCGCGACGGGCTGGAGGGCGTGCGCTACATCTGCTCGCCGCCGCTCCGCGACGCCTCCAACCACGAGCCGCTGTGGGACTACGTGCGGCGCGGCGTGCTGGAGAGCGTGTCCACCGACCACTGCCCGTTCAACTACGAGCAGAAGTCGCGCGGGCTCGACAACTTCAGCCTCGTCCCCAACGGTTTGCCGGCCATCCAGCACCGGCTCGCGAAGCTGTGGGACGAGGGTGTGGTCGCCGGCCGCATCACGCCGAGCGAGCTCGTCGACCGCACGAGCACGACGATCGCCCGCCGCTTCGGGCTCGAGTCCAAGGGCGCGATCGCCCCGGGCAAGGACGCGGACATCGCGGTCTGGGACCCCAACGCGCCGCGCGAGTACGGGGTCGCCAACTCGTTCATGAACGTCGACTACGACCTCTACGAGGGCGAGACGGCGACCGGCAGCGTGCGCCACACGTACTGCCGGGGCGCGCTCGTCTACGACCGCGGCGAGATCAAGACGGCGCCGGGCCACGGGCGCTTCGTGCCGCGTGTCGCCGGCCGCACGGCGGTGGCGGCGTGAGGCTGGAGATCGACACCGACCGCGTGCTCGCCGACCTGCACGAGCTCGCCGCGGCCAGCGGCGGCGAGCACGCGGGGGCCAAGCGGCTCGCGTGGTCGGAGGACTGGCTGAAGGCGCGCGAGTGGCTGCGCGGCAAGCTCGACGAGCTGCCGGTCACCGTCGACCGTGACGAGGCCGGCAACATCTGGGCCGAGCTGCCGGGCGGCGGCGACGGCTTCGTCATCGTCGGCTCGCACGTCGACGCGGTGCCGTCGGGCGGCTGGCTCGACGGCGCGCTCGGCATCGCCGCCGCGCTCGGGGCGCTGCGCGCACTGGCCGCCGCCGACGAGCCGCCGCCCGTGACTGTGCGGTTCGTAGACTGGGCCGACGAGGAGGGCGCGCGCTTCGGCCGCAGCCTGCTCGGCTCGTCGGCCGTGGCCGGGACGCTCGACCCCGACGACGTCCGCGACCTGCGCGACGCCGAGGGCACGCGGCTGCAGGACGCGCTCGCCTCCTGCGACATCGACCTCGACGGTGCGAGCGGCGCGACCGACCGGCTCGACGGCGCGCTCGCGTACCTCGAGCTGCACATCGAGCAGGGCCCGGTCCTGCTCGACAGCGGCCGGCTCGCGTCGGCGGTGAGCGGCACGTTCGGCGACGAGCGCTACCTGATCCAGTTCAGCGGCCAGGCCGCCCACGCGGGCTCGACGCCGATGCGCCTGCGCCGCGACACGCTCGCCGCGGCGGCCACCGCGGCGCTCGCCATCCGCGAGGTCGGCATCCGCCACGAGGGCGTCACGACGGTCGGCAGCATGCGCTCCGAGCCCGGCGTGATCACGGCGATCGCCGGCGAGACCGAGATGATGCTCGACCTCCGCCACCTCGACGCCGACGCGCTGGCCGCGATGCTGCGCGACTGCCTGGAGGCGTGCGAGGCGGCCGCGAAGGAGTTCGACTGCACGGTCGAGGCGCGGCGCGTCTTCGGCGCCACGCCGACGCCGTTCCATCCCGACCTCGTGCAGATCGCGCGCGAGGCGGTGGCCGAGGCCGGCGGCGGCGACGGCGATCCGATCCCGAGCGGGCCGCTCCACGACGCCACCGAGATCGGCCGGCTCGTGCCGACGGTGATGATCTTCGCCCAGTCCGACCCGCCGGTCTCGCACACCGAGGTCGAGGACTCGTCGGAGGACGCGCTGCGCGTCGCGATCGCGGCCTACGGGCTCACGGTCGGCGGCGCGCTCGAGCGGGTCAGCGAGGGCGAGCTGCAGGTGGCGCGATGATCGACTTCGGCGTCGTCTTCCAGACCGACCCGCCGGCGTCGCGGGTGATCGACCTCGCCAAGCGGGCCGAGGCCGGCGGCTTCTCCTACGTGTGGACGTTCGACTCGCACCTGCTGTGGGAGGAGCCGTTCGTCATCTACAGCCGCATCCTGGCCGAGACCGAGCGGGTGATCGTCGGCCCCATGGTCACCAATCCCGCCACGCGCGACTGGACGGTCACCGCGTCGCTGTTCGCCACGCTCAACGAGATGTACGGCAACCGCACGGTCTGCGGCATGGGGCGCGGCGACTCGGCGGTGCGGGTGATCAACGGCAAGCCCGTGAAGCTGGCCGACATGCGCGAGTCGATCGAGGTCATCCGCGGCCTCGCCAACGGGCGCACGGTCGACTACAAGGGCACGGAGCAGAGCTTCGTCTGGAACCCCGACAGCCGGCTCGAGATCTGGGTCGCGGCCTACGGGCCCAAGGCGCTGACGCTGGCCGGCGAGGTGGGCGACGGGTACATCCTCCAGCTCGCGGACCCCGACATCACGGCCTGGAGCATCGCCGCCGTGCGGAGCGCCGCCGAGGCGGCCGGGCGCGATCCCGACGCGATCACGATGTGCGTCGCCGCGCCGGCGTACGTGACGGACGGGTCGGACGGGATGCTGGCCCACGCCCGCGACCAGTGCCGCTGGTTCGGCGGCATGGTGGGCAACCACGTGGCCGACATCGTCGCCCGCTACGGCGCCGACGGCGCCGCCGTCCCGACCGCGCTGACCGACTACATCAAGGGCCGCGAGGGCTACGACTACAAGGAGCACGGGCGCGCCGGCAACACCCACACGACGTTCGTGCCCGACGCGATCGTCGACCGCTTCTGCCTGATCGGGCCGCCGGAGCAGCAGGTGGCGCGGCTCGAGGAGCTCGCGGGCATCGGCGTCGACCAGTTCGCGCTCTACCTCCAGCACGACGCCAAGGACGAGACGCTCGCCGCCTACGCCGACGAGGTGATCCCCGAGGTCAAGCGCCGGGAGGCGGTGACGACCTAGCGTCGCGCGCCAGGATGCGAGGGCTGTCGGTGAGCACGCCCCGCCGCCGCAGCGCCACGAGGCCGCGGCCCGGCGGCTCGAAGGCGACCAGCGTCGCGTGATCGTGCCGGAGGACGACCTCGAACCGGAGGCCGTCGGGCGCGCGGCGGCGCCCGTCGATCTCGATCTCGAAGCCGGTGTGGCCGGGCTGCACGTCCACGGTCAGCCGCGCGTCGGCCGCGAGCACCAGCGGCGGCGCGCTGCCCCCGTGCATGGCCAGCGGCGTGCAGACGTACGCCGGCGTGTCGGCGGGGACGATCGGGCCGCCGGCCGCCATCGAGTACGCGCTCGACCCGAGCGCGGTGGCGATGATCACGCCGTCGCCCGAGAGCCGCGCGTAGAGCTCGCCGTCGACGCTCACCGAGGCGGCGAGCTGGCCGGCGCCGCGGCGCACGACGACGAAGTCGTTCAGGGCGCGGTCGTCGCCCACCGCGAGCGCCGGGAGCGAGCGCGGCGTCCAGTTGCCGGCCCAGGCACGGTCGAGCGCGTCCGCGATGCGGTCGGCGTCGACGGAGGTGAGCGCGCCGAGGCTGCCGCACGCGACGCCGAGGACGGCGGTGCCGGCGGCGGCCGCCTGGCGCAGGGCGTTGAGGACGGTTCCGTCGCCGCCCAGGGCGACGACGAGGTCGCGGGCGCCGACCTCCCCGGCGGCGGCCACCCGTCTCGACGCCTCGGGCGGCTGGACGAGCTCGACGCCATGCTCCCGCGTCCACCTCGACAGCACCTCCAGGGCGCTGTCGAGGCGTCTCGCCGGATGCACGACCACGGCGACGCGGTCGAAGTCCGGCAGGGTCGTCACGGGGGCGACCCTACATGGGCCGCGCGCTCAGGCGGGTGCGGCCCCGGGCGGAACCTCGCGCGTGGTCTCGACGACGACGACCGCCGCGGCGCTGGCCTCCACGGTCCGGCCCCGGAGCGCGAGGACCGCGCCGGCCACGCAGACGAGCAGGCCCTCGGCGACGAGCGACGCGAGGCCGAGCGGCTCGGTCCACTCGCCGATGTCCTCGGTGAACGAGGGAAGGCCGCTGGTCCGGCTGAGCACGTAGCCGAGCAGGAGCAGGGCAGGCAAGGCGGCGGCCGCGGCCCAGGCGCGGGGGTCGGAGGTCGTCGTCAACCAGGCGGCGATGACGACGGCGGCCACGATGGCGAGGACGAAGAGGATGCCGAGGTACAGCGCGTCGTCGAACGCGACCGGCGACTGGAGGACGTGGATCAGCGCGATCGCCCCCAACGCGGCGATGGCGACGATACGGGCGATGGCGTCGCTGAAGGCGTCGCCGATTTCAAAACGGGTCATGAACGCAGCTTGCGGCCCGCTGGGCGGGCCGGCAAGCGGTTGCGCCGATCGGTGAGGAGCGGCGGCCGATCACGTCCGCTGCGGGGCGTTGCCGAGCGTCACGCTGACCGTGCGGTGCGCCCCGTCGCGGACCGTCTCGATCCGCACCACGTCCCCGGGCTTGCGGCGGGCGACCGCGTCGGCGAGCTGGGCCGGCGTCGTGATCGCCCGGCCGTCGAGGGCGGCGATGGCGTCGCCGGTCAGGTGGGCCCGGGCCGCCGGGCTGCCGGGGACGACCTTGGCCACGACGACGCCGCGTCCCGAGCCGGTCGCCCGGAGCTGGACGCCGAGCCACGGGTGCTGGGCGCTGCCGTGGTCGATCAGCTGCTGCGCGACCGAGCGCGCGGTGTCGCTGGGGACGGCGAACCCGACGCCGACGTTGGCGTCGACCGTCCCGCCCTGGATCTGCGAGGTGATGCCGATCACGTGACCGTCGCCGTCGAGCAGCGGGCCGCCGGAGTTGCCGTGGTTGATCGCCGCGTCGGTCTGGATGGCGCCCGGGATGGTGAGGCCGTCCGGCGCCGGGATGTTGCGTCCGGTGGCGCTCACGATCCCCGCCGTCATCGTGCGGTCGAGCCCGAACGGGTTGCCGATCGCGTAGACGGGCTCGCCGACGCGGACGCCCGACGAGTCGTCGAAGGCGATCGGATGGAGCTTCGACCCGGGCGCGTGGACGCGCAGGACCGCGAGGTCGCTCGACGCGTCGGTGCCGACCACCGTCGCGGGGTACGAGGCGCCGTCGCTGAAGCCGACGCGGATCCCGCTGCCGCCGGCCACGACGTGGTCGTTGGTGACGATGTCGCCGCGCGTGTCGATCACGAACCCGGAGCCGAGCGCCTGCACCTTGCGGCTCGACGGCGGCGTGAACGGCGTCGTCGGCACCTGCTGCGTCTCGTCGGCGGTGATCTGGACCACGCCGGGAGCGTCGCGACGGTAGGTCGCGGCGGGATCGGTCGCGGCCGCGACCGTCGTTCGCGGCTGGGCGGCGGCCGGGCCGCCGCCGCTGTCGTCGCCGGCGATCGCGCCGGCGACTCCACCGGCCGCGCCGCCGACGAGGAGGGCGATGAGGGTGATGGGGAGGATGCGGTTCATGGCCACGATCGTCTCCCGCGGGCGCGGCCGCGACGATCGTCCGACCGCAGGATCACGGGGATGACGGCAGCGTGACCTGCACCGTCGTCCCGTCGCCGGGCGCGCTGGCCACGACCAGCGTCCCGCCCGCCGACCGCACGCGCTGCTCGCTCGAGGCGAGGCCGATGTGGCCGTCGAGCAGCGCGGCCTCGCGGCGCTCGGGATCGAAGCCGCGGCCGTCGTCGCGCACGCACAGCTCGATCCGCTCGGCGTCGGCCGCCAGCGTGAGCTCGACGCGGCCGGCGCCGCTGTGCTTGACCGCGTTCGAGAGCAGCTCGCGCGCGAGCACGACGATCAGCTCGTCGTGGCGGCCGCCCGCGTCCGGGTCGACCGCGACGGTGATCTCGGCGCCCAGCCGCCGGGCGCTGCGGTCGGCGATCGCGCTCAGCGCCGCCTCCAGGCCGGCGTGGTCGAGCACGTACGGATGCAGCTCGAAGATCTCGCCGCGGATCTGGGCCATCGTCTCGTCGATCGCGTCGCGGGCGCGCTCGAAGGAGGCGTCGCGGCCCGTCCGCTGGTAGTCGACCAGCTCCTGGCGGGCCAGCGACAGCGTCTGCACCGACTCGTCGTGGAGGAGCTGGGCGAGGCGGCGGCGCTCGCGCTGCTCGGCGGTCAGCGCATGGGTGGCGAGCTGGCCGCGCTGCTCGGCGAGCCGGGCGATGGCGAGGTCGCGCTGCTGGAGCACGTAGGAGACGAGCGTCGCGGCGAGGCCGACCAGCGCCAGGTAGGCCACCTGGCTGATCACGCGCTCGGTCGCCTGCGCCTCGCCGGCGTTCGGGTGCACGACCGAGAGCAGGATGAAGGCGCCGATCGCGCCCAGCGCCCACGCGGCGGTCACGCGCGGCCGCAGCCGCGCGGCGGCCAGCACCGGCAACACGAAGAACGCCATCGCGGTCTCCGAGAACGGGCCGCCGGACGCGTACGTGAGGGCCACGATCGCCGCCAGGTCGACGAAGGGCTCGACGCGGTCGAGGAGCGGCGGCACGCGGGCGGCGCTCAGGCGGACGGCGAGCACGGCGGCGGCCCACAGGGCGAACGCGGCGAGCAGGTACGGGAACGCGCCGGTGTGGGCGACGGGGTGGTCGACGAGCCGCTCGCCGAGGAGGACGACCGGCACGAGCGCGACGCGGAGCGCCGCCAGCCACAGGTGCCGGACGCCGGGCGACGTCACTCGAGCAGCCCGCGCCGCATCGCCTCGGCGACGGCGGCGGCGCGCTCGGAGACGCCGAGCTTCTCGTACAGCCGCGCCTGGTGCGTCTTGACGGTGGGGAGCGCGACGATCAGCCGGTCGGCGATCTGCGGGCCCGAGAGGCCTTCGGCCATGAGCGTGAGGACCTCCCGCTCGCGGGCGGTGAGGATCGGGCGGTCCTCGTCGGTCCCGCGCGCGCGGATCTGGTCGAACACGCCGGCCTGGAGCGCGGGGTCGATCACGGTCCCGCCGCGCGCCACGGCCGAGATGGCGTCGAGGATGGTGTGCCGGTCGGCCTCCTTGCGGAAGTAGCCGGCGGCGCCGCCCTGGACCGCGCGGTAGACGAGCTCGGGGTCGCCCGATGCCGAGAGGATCAGCACACGGGTCGGCATGTCGTCGCGCGTGACGGCGTTGAGGACCTGGAGGCCGTCGAGGTTCGGCAGGCGGAGGTCGATGACCGCCACCAGCGGCTCCAGCTCGCGGATCAGCCCGAGCGCCTCGCGCCCGTCGGCCGCCGAGCCGACGAGCTCGAGCTCCGGCCGCTCGCGGACGGCGCGCTCGATGCCCTCGCGGAACAGCGGGTGATCGTCGGCCACGACGACCCTCACGCGCGTGCGGGACATGCCTTGATGATGGCGCAGGACGACCTTCATACGTCCGGGTCAGCCTGTGCGGCCGCGCGCGCCTGCACCATCCGCCGATCGCGTGATCGACCGGACTACCCGCGGCCCGTGCGAATTTGGAGAGCGGCTCGGGGTGGGGCTGTTAGGTCGCGCATACCGCGCTCTATCCGCCCCACGCGAAACCGGTGCATCCCGCGCGGCCGCCGTGGTGGGTCTACGATCGAAGGTGACGCGGTCTCGGCACGAACTCCGGGCATTGAGGGAGGCGGGTCGTCGGGTTCGTACGGGCTCCGAGCGTTGAGGGAGGCGAGTCGTGACGTTTCGCGCGGGTTCGGTGGCGGTTGTCCCGGCTGGGGTCGTTGATGGGTCCATACGACCCATGGACCGCCCCACGCGAAACCGGTGCATCGCCGGCCCTCCCTCCAGCTCCCGTGGTCGAGCGCATCGCGCAGCCCGGGTTCGAGCCGCGAGCGAGCCAGAGCCGCTCGCTCGCGTACTCGAAGGCGCCGCCAGAGACGGCCCGCTGCTCGCAGGCGCTCAGCTCGGCGGTCTCACCTCGATCGGGTCGGAGGCCGTCGAGCGCCAGACGCCGCCGTGGCCGACGACGGTCGGGGCGTTGGTGACTGACGTCGCATCGGGCGCGACGTCGACCGTGATCGTGATCGGCGGGTAGGTCGCTCCCGGCGCGAGGACGTCGGTGCGCGTGCAGCGGACCGTGGTCGTGCCGGTGCAGGTCCAGCCGTTGCCGCCCGCGGCGGTCGCCACCAGGCCGGCCGGGATCGGATCCGTGACCGTGACCGGGCTGCCGTCGGTCGGCTTGCGGCTCACGTTGCTCACCGTCAGCGTCAGCGTGCTGCCGGCCTGGCCGGGCGCGAAGGTCGCCGGGCTGTGGGTGGCCGCGATCCGGATCGGCGACTCGGTGAACACGTACGGCTCCGGCGGCGTGCCCGGCCGCACGAGCGTGTTGTACGGCACCGGGTTGACGATCCGCGGGATCGGGTGGCGCGAGGCCACGTAACGGCTCGCGACCACCTCGCCGGTGTGATCGGTGACACCGAAGCAGAACCCGCGCGTGCGTGCGACGTCGATGATCTGGCCCAGCGCCTCGACCGACGCGGCGCCCGCCGGGGTGTCGTTCGGCCCGTCGTGGAGCAGGATCACCGAGCCGGGCCGGAGCTGGGCGAGGATCGCGTCGCGGATCTCGGCCGCGGTGCGGACCGGGTCCCAGTCGTCGGTCTGGACCGCGTCGAGCGAGAGCGTGTAGCCGAGCCCGCGGATCAGCTCCTGGCGGTGGGCGTCGGCCTCGAAGAACGGCGGGCGGAAGCCCTTGTAGGTGAGCGGCGCGCCGACGTCCTCGAACAGCCGCTCGGTGCTGAGCACCTCCTCGACCACCGCGGCGTCGGAGAGCTGGTTGAGGTGCGGGTGCGTGTAGGTGTGGTTGAGCTGGACGTGCCCCTCGCGCACCTGGAAGACGGCGAGCTGCGGGTTGGCGGCCACGCGCATGCCGTTGTCGTAGAAGACGCCGTGGACCTGGCGGTCACGCAGGACCTGCAGCGTCTGCGGGCGGTAGAAGGAGACGCCGTCGTCGAACGTGAACGCGACCCGGCTCGGACACGAGTTGTCGAGCTGGTGGTCGTCGCGCCCGCCCACGCCGGAGCGCTTGGCGGCCCGCCGCACCCGCTTGCGATCACGGCGGCTGAGGAGCCCCGCGCGGACGTAGGCGTGCGTCGTCTCCGCAACGTGGCGCACGAACGCGTGGTGGCTGGCGAACGGCTCCTCCACCCAGATGTCGTCGAGCAGCGTGCAGCCGCCCGGCCGCTCGACGTTGGTCACGCCGCTCCCGACCGCCGGCACCGGCGGCGCGAACTCCACCTCCGCCTCCGGCGACCACCCGTTCGGGCACCCGTCCGCGACCTGTGCGGCCGCCGGCGTGCACATCATCACGGTGGCCGCCACGGCGACCACCAGACCCCGACCCATTGCCGACATCATCAAGCCCTCCCGTTGCTCGATGCGCTCGAATGCGGGAGATTATCGTCAACCGGTTGTGTGCGGCTGACCCATCCTCGCTGCGATGCTTGTGCTCCGCACCGAGGGAGAGGAGCCCAGGGAGATGAGCGTGACGATCGAGCCCGGCAGGCCCGTTGTCCTGCGCGGAGGGACCGTGCTGACGATGAACGACGACCTCGACGTCCTCGACGGCGCCGACGTCCTCGTGGTCGGCGAGGAGATCGCCGGCGTCGGCGAGGGGCTCGAGGCGCCGGAGGGCGCGTTCGAGATCGACGCCGCGGGCGGCATCGTCATGCCGGGGATGATCGACACGCACCGGCACATGTGGCAGACCGCGCTGCGCGGCTACGGCGCCGACTGGACGCTGGCGCAGTACTTCGTCTTCTTCTACCTCGAGTGGGGCAAGATCTTCCGCCCGCAGGACGTCCACGCGGGCAACCTGCTGTCGGCGATCGAGTCGCTCGACGCCGGCGTCACGACCACCGTCGACTGGTCGCACGGGCTCCAGACCGTGGATCACGCCGACGCCGCCGTCGACGCCCTGCAGGCGGTCCCGGGCCGCTTCGTCCTCGCCTACGGCAACCTCCAGCAGGGCCCGTGGGAGTGGTCCACGTCGAACGACTTCCGCAGCTTCGTCGAGCGCCGCTTCGGCACCCGCGACGACATGCTCGGCTTCCAGATGGCCTTCGACGTGACCGGCGACCCGGCCTTCCCCGAGCAGGAGGCGTTCAAGGTCGCGCGCGAGCTCGGCGTGCCGGTCACCACCCACGCCGGCGTGTGGGGCGCGACCAACGACGACGGCATCCGGCTCATGCACGACCACGGCTTCATGACGCCGGAGAACATCTACGTCCACGCCGCCACGCTGACCGAGGACTCCTACAACCGGATCGCCGCCACCGGCGGCTCGGTGTCGGTCTCGACCGAGAGCGAGCAGAGCGCGGGCCAGGGCTACCCGCCGACCTGGCAGCTCCGCAAGCACGACATCCCGGTCTCGCTGTCGATGGACACGAGCGTATGGTGGAGCGGCGACCTCTTCTGCGCCATGCGCTCCACGCTCGGCGCCGACCGCTCGCGCGAGCACCTCGAGGCGCACGCCAAGCAGGAGACCGTGACGAACCACCACCTGCGCGCCCAGGAGGTCGTCGAGTGGGCGACCCGGGGCGGGAGCCGGGCGCTCGGCATGGACGCGCTGATCGGCAGCCTCGAGCCCGGCAAGAAGGCCGACGTCGTGCTCGTCAAGAACGACGCCTCGCCGGTCATGTTCCCGATCCTGCACCCCTACGGCCACGTCGCCTTCCAGGCCCAGCGCGCCGACGTCCACACCGTGCTCGTCAACGGCCGCGTCGTCAAGCACGAGGGGAAGCTGGTCGGCATCGACCTGGCACGCGCCCGCGCCGCGAGCGAGGAGACCGTCGAGTACGCGATGAGTACGCTCGGAGAGGACGCTTGGCGGGCCGGGATGCACCCCGAGATCCCCGAGACGCGGATCCTGCACAACCCCTACCAGTACACGCGATGAACCAACGACTCGAGGCAGTGGTCACCGATGCTCTCGCGGCCCTCCACGGGGTGCTCGAGAAGCACCGGGTGAACGAGGATGAGTGGCACGCGGCGCTCGCGTTCCTGACCGAGGTCGGGCGCGCCGACGAGTTCATCCTGCTCTCCGACGTGACGCGCACGTCGGTGCTGATCGACGCGCTCACCCACGGAGGCGACGACTCCGGGGCGACGGCGAGCGACGTCGAGGGCCCGATGTACACCGTCGAGCCCCCGTTCCGGAAGAAGATCTACGAGGAGTACGAGGGGATGGGCGACGACGACCCGCTGTTCGTGCGCGGGACCGTCACGTCGGCCGGCGGCGGGCCGCTGCCCGACGCGGTCGTCGACGTCTGGCAGACCGGGCCGGCCGGCGGCTACGACGTCTGGGACGAGCGCCAGCCCGAGGGCAACTTCCGCGGCCGCGTCCGGGCCGAGCAGGACGGGTCCTACGAGTTCCAGACCATGCTCCCGAAGCCGTACACGGTTCCCACCACCGGGCCCGTCGGCCGCTATCTCGAGGCGGTCGGGCAGCACCCGTGGCGACCCGCGCACATCCACTTCAAGGTCACTGCGCCGGGGCACGAGACGCTGGTCACGCAGGTCTTCTTCCCCGACGACCCGTACCTCGACAACGACACCATCGGGGCGGTCAAGCAGGCGCTCGTGCGGCCGGTCGAGCGGCGGAACGGCCACCTCGAGTGCGCGTTCGACATCGCGCTCCGGCCGTCTTGAGCCGCTTCGCCAGCTGCTCGCACGACGGGCACCGGTTCGCAGCGCTCGTCGAGGGCGACGTGGTGCGCCCGCTGGCCGGGATCGCCGAGCTGGGGCGCGAGACGCCGTCGGAGGTGCTGGCCGATCCACCGCTGGGCGACGAGACCGTCCCGCTCGATCAGGTCGAGCTGCTCCCGGTGGTCCCGCGACCGGGCAAGGTCATCTGCGTCGGGCTCAACTACCGCGCGCACGTGGAGGAGGGGATCTACGAGGTCCCCGACTACCCGGTGCTGTTCTGCAAGTTCGCGGAGACGCTGGTCGGGGCCGGGCAGCCGATCGTCCTCCCGCCGGAGTCCTCGGCCGTCGACTACGAGGCCGAGCTCGCGTTCGTGATCGGCCGTGAGGTGCGGCGGTCGTCGTCGCTCGACGCCGTGGCCGGGTACACGCTCGCCAACGACGTCTCGATGCGCGACTACCAGCACCGCACGCACCAGTGGCTGGTCGGCAAGGCGTGGGCTCGCTCGACGCCGCTCGGGCCGTTTCTCGTGACGCCGGACGAGGTCGGCGACCCGCACGCGCTCGACATCGCGCTCGAGCTCAACGGCGAGCGCCTGCAGGCGTCGAACACGAGCCGGTTCATCTTCGACATCCCGACCCTGATCGGGACGATCTCCGAGGTCGTGCCCTTGGTCCCCGGCGATGTCGTGCTGACCGGGACGCCCGAGGGCGTCGGCTACCGGCGCGACCCGCAGGTGCTGCTCAAGGACGGCGATCGCGTGGTGGTGGAGATCGAGAACGTCGGGCGGCTCGAGAACCCCGTCGCGGCCGAGTGATCACCTTCGACAACCTCGGCGAGGTCGCCGACCTCGAGCGCGGCCGCTGGCCTGCCGACGCCCCGCTCGGCCGGCACGCGTCGGTGACCCGGACGCTGCCGAGGATCCTCGAGCTGCTCGCCGAGACCGGCGCGCGGGCGACGTTCTTCGTCGAGGGGTTGAACGCGGAGCTGTACCCAGACGCGCTGCGCGAGATCGACGCCGCCGGCCACGAAGTCGCCTACCACGGCTGGCAGCACGAAGCGTGGGCGTCGCTGGACCCCGACGCCGAGCGCACCTCGCTCGAGCGCGGCGTCGCGGCGCTCGACGCGCTCGGGCTGCGTCCGACCGGCTTCCGGCCGCCCGGCGGCGCGCTGACCGCGGCGACGCCCGGGCTCCTGCGCGAGCTGGGCTTCACCCACGTCTCGCCCGAGGCGGAGGGCGCGCGGCCGCTCGACGGCCTCACCGTCCGCCCGTTCCGCTGGACGCTCGTCGACGCGCTCTACTACCTGCCGCACTTCGCCGATCTGCGGGAGCACCATCTCGGCACCCGCGACGAGCAGCCGCCGTCGCGCCTGCGCGCCGCGATCGCATCGGCGGGCGGCGACGAGGTCCTCGTCTTCCACCCGTTCCTGCTCGACGACGACGAGCGCTTCGCCGTGCTGCGCGAGGCGGCGCGGCGCTTCTAGAGCCGCTCGCGCACGATCCGCGCGCCCTCGGCGAGCGCGCGGAGCTTCGCGAAGGCGACCACGCGGGAGAGATACTTCATCCCGCAGTCGGGGCCGACCTGCAGGCGCTCGGGCGGGATGACCTGTAGCGCCGCCTCGATCCGCCCGGCGACCTGCTCCGGCGTCTCGACCGGCGCGTCGTCGGACAGGTCGAGGACGCCGACGATCACGGTCTTGCCGGCGATCGGCTCGAGCGCGCGCAGGTCGAGGTTCGGCTGGGCGGCCTCGACGGCAATAGCGTCGGCGGCGCAGTCCGCGAGCTCGGCCAGGAACGGGTAGCCGTCCGGCCGGTCGTGGACGACGTGCGCGTAGCCGAAGCACGTGTGGAGCGCGGTCGTCCCCGTGACCCCGTCGAGCGCGCGGTCGATGGCGGGCAGCGCGAACGCGCGCGCCTTGTCGGCCCGCGACTGCAGCCACGGCTCGTCGATCTGCACGATGTCCGCGCCGGCCGCGAACAGGTCGCGGACCTCCTCGTTGACCGCCACGGCGAGGTCCATGGCCAGCTCGGCCTCGTCGTCGTAGGCCTCGTTGGCGGCCTGCTGGCTCATCGTGAAGGGGCCGGGGAGGGTGATCTTGATCGTGCGGTCGGTGCGGCTGCGCAGGAAGCGGAGGTCGTCGACCTCGACCGGGCGCGTGCGGAACACGTTGCCGACCACGCGCGGCACCGCGTTCATCCCGCCCGCGCGGCCGGGGACCATCGCCGGGTTGTCGATGTCCAGCCCCTCGAGGGCGGTGGCGAACCGGTTCGAGTAGCTCTCGCGCCGGATCTCCCCGTCGCTCACGATGTCGACGCCCGCGCGCTCCTGGTCGGCGATCGCCAGCGCCGTGGCGTCGTCCTGCGCCTCGGCGAGGTACGGCTCCGGCACTCGCCACAGCTCCCGCGCGCGCACGCGCGGCGGGAGTGAGCTGCGCAGCCGGTCGCGGTCGACGAGCCAGTCCGGCTGTGGGTAGCTGCCGATGACGGTGGTGGCGAGGAGCGGGGGCATCCCCGCCAGGCTAAGCCACGAGGAACCTCGCGGTGCCCGCTCCGGGCCGGCCGCGCTTCTAGCGTGAGCCGATGACGACGCCGTCGATCGCCGCCCGGCTCGATCGCATCCCGGTGTTCTCGCTGCACCGGCGCCTGGCCGCGGTCGTCGGCCTCGGGACGTTCTTCGACCTCTACGACATCTTCCTCGGCGGCGTGCTGGCCGCCGTGCTCGCCGAGCCGTGGGACCTCGGGACGACCGGGAAGGCGGCGGTCATCGGCTCCGCCTTCGCAGGCATGTTCGTCGGCGCGCTCGCGCTCGGGACGCTGGCCGACCGCTTCGGCCGGCGCACGATGTTCCTCGGCAACCTGCTGATCTACTCGGTGTTCTCGCTGGCGGCGGCCGCCGCCCCCGGCGTCGAGTGGCTCGTCGCGATGCGCTTCCTCGCCGGCCTCGGGCTCGGCGCGGAGCTGGTGATCGCCGACACCTACCTGAGCGAGCTGCTTCCCCGGGCGGCCCGGGGGCGCTACATCGCCTGGGCCTACACGATCGGCTTCGCCGGTGTCCCGGTCGCCGCCTTCGTCGGCGGGCGCTTCGTGGCCGGCGAGCAGCTCCTGATCGACGGCTGGCGCTGGCTGCTGATCGTCGGAGGACTGGGCGCGGCAGTGATCTGGCTGCTGCAGCGCAGCGTGCCCGAGTCGCCCCGCTGGCTCCAGATCCGGGGCGACGACGATCGCGCCGAGGCGGCCACCGCGCGGATCGAGGAAGCCGCGCGGCGCGAGCTCGACCTGACCGACCTGCCGGCGCCCGACCGATCGGCCGGCGCTTCGACGGGCCGGGCGGGGCTGCGCGAGGTGCTCTCGCCGCCGTACCGCCGCCGCTCGGCCATGCTGTGGATCTTCCAGGTGCTGCAGACGGTCGGCTACTACGGGTTCGGCTCGCTGGCGCCGCTCGTGCTGCAGTCGAAGGGGTTCGACGTCGTGGAGACGCTCGGCTACGCCGGGCTGATCTTCCTCGGCTACCCGCTCGGCTCGGCCGCGTCGATCGCGGTCGTCGAGCGCGTCGAGCGCAAGCTGCTGATCATCGGCTCGGCGTCGACGATGGCCGCTTTGGGGATCGTCTTCGGCTTCGCGACCGCTCCCGCGGTGATCGTGGTCAGCGGCTTCCTCCTGACCGCCGCGAGCAACGTGTTCTCCAACGGCTACCACATCTACGAGGCCGAGATCTTCCCCACGCGCATCCGCGCCACGGCGGCGGGCACCGCGTACTCGCTGAGCCGGCTCACCGGGGCCGTCCTGCCGTTCGTCAGCGTCGCCATCCTCGACGGCGTCGGGCCGTCGGCGGTCTTCCTCGGATCCGCCGCCATCCTCGCGCTGCTGTGCGTCGACGTGGCCGTGCTCGGGCCGCGCACGACCGGGCGCAGCCTCGAGAGCGTGTCCAGCGGGTGAGACGCGCTCAGCGCCGCCGCAGGCGGCTCGCGAGCCGCGTCGCGGCGCGGACGCCGCGGTAGGTCACGCCCGGGCGGACCGGGGTGGGGAGGTTGGCGCGCTCGGTCTCGGACTCGTCGGCGTGCGTCGACACGCGCGGCCGCCGGCCGAAGCGGAGCCTGCGGGCGGTGGCCGCGGCCGTGATCTCGACGTCAGGTTCCATCGGGCTCGGCCGCCTTGTCGTCGCCGTCCACGAGGCGGCCGGGGACGCGGCCGACCTCCTCGACGGTTGAGCCGACGTCGCCGACGACGTCGCCGACGCCCGACCCGACCTCGCCGACGGCCTCGCCGGCGCCCGACCCGAGCTCGCCGACGGCCTCCCCGGCGCCCGAGCCGACCTCGCCGACGGCCTCGCCGGCACCCGTGCCGAGCTCGCCGACGGCCTCGCCGGCACCCGTGCCGAGCTCGCCGACGGCCTCCCCGACGCTCTCGGTGAGGTTCTCGAGGATCTTCGGGTTGCGGTCGATGGTGTCCATCACGCGGTCGAGGATCGTCGCCAGGTTGTCGAGCCGCACCTTGAGGTGGGCCTGTGCCTCGACGCCCTTGATCTTGAGCGCGACGCGGCCGAGCGACGCGTCGACGCCGACGTCGAGCTTGAGCAGCTCGAGCACGTGCGCCTCGAGCGCGACGCGCGCCTTGAGCTCGTCGAGATCGAGATCGATCTCGTCGACCTTGAGGGCGGGGACGTCGAGGACGACGTCGGGGTCCTGCGTCCGCACGAGCGTCTCGCGCGGTCGCTCGGCGGGCAGCCGCTCGACGGGCGTCTCGCGCGATCGCTCGGCGGGCAGCGGCTCGACGGGCGTCTCGCGCGGTCGCTCGGCGGACGGCCGCTCGACCGGCGCGCCGCTGTATTCGCGGTAGGTCTCACGCGCCGACCGCAGCGCGTCCCGTATGTGCGACCGGCGGCCGCGTCCGTTTCCCGATCCGAGGAGCATCGAATGAACCTACGAGCCGCACCGCCCGGTGGCAATCGCGTCTCGCGATCAAGCGGTGGGCGAATGCGCTTGGCCGCCGTCACGGCCGGACCTACCGTCGAACGCGACAGACAATCCTCGAGTGGGAGACCACAATGGGAATCATCGCGTGGATCATCCTCGGCCTCCTGGCCGGGGCGATCGCGAAGGCGATCCTGCCGGGGGAGGACCCCGGAGGCGTCATCGTGACCATGGTCATCGGCATCGTCGGGGCCATCATCGGCGGGCTGATCGGCGAGTGGATCGGCTGGGAGGGACTCGGCTCCTTCTTCGAGCTCCGGACCTGGATCATCGCCGTGGCCGGCTCGCTGCTGCTGCTCATCATCGTGCGCGCCGCCACCGGCGGCGGGCGTCACCACGACCCGCTCCCGCACTGACCATGCGCATGCCCTTCCGCCGCCGCAAGACGCTGCCCGAGCAGATCCTGCACGCCGCCGCCGCCGGGGCCGGGATGGCCCGCCGCATGCTCCGGCGCAAGCCGAGCTCCTAGTCGTCCGCCCACCGGGCCCGCCGCCGCGCGGGCCCGGGCCGTGGCAGGATCGGCCCATGTCCGCCTTCATCGTCCGCCCGTTCGGCACGCGCGAGGGCATCGACTTCGACGCCGTCGAGCGCGAGCTGATCGATCCCGTCCTCGACCAGCTCGGCATCCAGGGCCGGACGACCCAGGAGATCGCCCGGGCGGGCAACATCCGCACCGACATGTTCGAGCGGCTGCTGCTCGCCGACGTGGTCATCGCCGACATCTCGATCCACAACGCCAACGTCTACTACGAGCTCGGGATCCGGCACGCGCTGCGCGAGCGCATCACGATCCTCATCCGCGCCGCCGCCCACGACGTGCCGTTCGACCTGAAGACCGATCGCTACCTCGAGTACGCCGCCGCGGATCCCGGCGGCTCGCGGTCGCAGCTCGCCGACGCGATCCGCCAGTCGCAGGCAGCGGACAACCGCGACAGCCCCGTCTTCCTGCTCCTGCCGGCGCTCGAGCCGACGGACCCGGAGGAGTTCCGCCCCGTCCCGGAGCAGTTCACCGAGGACGTGGTGATCGCGCGGCGGCGGCGCAACCTGCCGCTGCTGGCCGTGCTCGTCGAGGAGGCCGCGGGCTTCGACTGGGGCCTCGCCGCGGCCCGCCTGGTCGGCCGCGCCCAGTTCGACCTCGGCGCCTGGCCCGACGCGCGCGCCACGTGGGAGTGGATCCGCGAGCGGCGGTCCGACGACCCGGAGGCGAACGTGCGGCTCGGCACGGTCTACCAGCGGCTCGGCGACCCGGCCGAGTCGACGGCCGCGATCGAGCGGGTGATGGCGCTCGGCACGATCCCGCTCGACCAGCAGGCCGAGGCGCGCGCTCTGCTCGGCCGCAACGCGAAGGCGCAGTGGGTCGCCGAGTGGCGCGCGGCGCCGCCGGAGCGGCGGGCCGCCGAAGCGCTGCGGTCGCCGTTCCTCGACGCCGCCCGCGACGAGTACGACAAGGCGTTCCTGACCGACCAGAACCACTGGTACTCGGGGCTCAACGCGCTCGCGCTCGGCCTCGTCACGCAGGCGCTCGCGGAGCGCGTGCCGGACGTCTGGGCCGACCGCTTCGAGGACGACGACGAGGCCGCGCGCGAGACCGCCGCGCTCGAGCGCGACTCCACGCAGCTCGCGGCGGCGGTCGGCCGCTCGCTCGAGGCCGACGCCTTCCGGAAGCGTGCGTTCGACGTCTGGCAGGAGCTGAGCCGCGCGAACCTGCGGCTGCTCACCTCGCAGCGGCCGGGGTTCGTGGCCGCCGCCTACGAGAAGGCGCGCGCCCGGATGGCCGCGGAGGGCACCGGCGGCTTCCCGGCCGAGTCCGAGGCCCAGCAGGTCCGGATCTACCTCGAGCTCGGGCTCTTCACCGAGAAGGCGAAGGCCGCCCTCGAGGCGCTCGACGCCCCCGAGGCGCCGCCCGCCGCGCCGCCGCCCGCGCGCGTGCTGGTCTTCTCCGGCCATCGCGTCGACGCGCCGGACCGGGCACGGCCGCGCTTCCCGGCCGCCGCGGTCCCGAAGGCGACCGAGATGATCCGCGAGGCGATCGCCCACGAGCACGAGCTGGCCGGCGACCGCCCCGTCGAGGGGATCGCCGGCGGTGCCAGCGGCGGCGACATCATCTTCCACGAGCAGTGCGCGGAGCTGGGCATCCCCACCACGCTGCTGCTCGCCATGCCGCCGCCCGCGTTCGCCGCCGCCTCGGTGGCCGACGGCGGGCCGGACTGGATGGAGCGCTTCCGGCAGCTGTGCGAGCAGCTCGAGCCGACGGAGCCGCTGTCGCAGGACGGCGAGCTGCCGGACTGGCTGGCCGCGCGCGACGACTACAGCATCTGGGAGCGCAACAACCGCTGGACGCTGCATACCGCGCTCTCACGCGCGGACATCGACGTCACGCTCATCGTCCTCTGGGACGGCAAGGGCGGCGACGGCCCGGGCGGCACGCGCGACATGTTCGCGCTGGCCGAGGCCCGCGGGGTGCGCATCGTCCGGCTGGACGCGTCCGTGCTGGCGGCGTGAACGGCCAGGTGACTCGCTAGCGTTCGCCGGACCCATGCGCTGCATGATCGTCGACGACAGCGAGGAGCTGATCGCCTCGGTGTCCCGCCTGCTCGGGTCGCAGGGGCTGGACGTCGTCGGGCACGCGCTGACCGGCGACGAGGCGCTGCGACTGGCGCAGGACCTGGAGCCGGACGTCGCGCTCGTCGACATCGAGCTCGGCGAGGAGGACGGGATCGCGCTCAGCCGCCGGTTCGCCGACCGGGCGCCGGCCACGCGCGTGATCCTCATCTCCAGCTACGGGCCCGAGGACCTGCGCGACCTGATCGCGCACAGCCCGGCGGCCGGCTTCCTGCCGAAGACCGACCTCGGCGCGGCGGCGATCGCCCGGGTCCTGGGCTGAGCCGTCAGCCGCGCGGCGCGGCGGTCGACTCGCGGACCACGAGCCGCGTCGGCAGCTCGACGTGCTGGGCCTCCGGGCGCCCGCCGTCGAGCAGCCGCAGGAGCAGGCCGATCGCCGCCCGCCCCATCTCGGCCAGCGGCTGGCGCACGGTGGTGAGCGGCGGCGTCACGAGCGTCGTGTGGACGATGTCGTCGAACCCGACGACCGAGACGTCCTCCGGCACGCGGATGCCGCGCTCGCGCGCGGCCCGCAGCGCCCCGATGGCGATCGCATCGTTGAAGGCGAAGATCGCGGTCGGCGGCTCGGGCCGGTCGAGCAGCGCGGCCGCCGCCTCGGCCCCGGGCGCGACCTCGAAGTCCGAAGCCACCTCGACCGGCTCCACCCCGATGCCCGCGAGCGCCTCGTGGTACGCGCGGCGGCGCTCCTCGGTCGCCAGCCACCCGGGCGGGCCGGCGATGGCGGCGATCTTCCGATGCCCGAGGTCCAGCAGGTGCCCCATCGCCTCGTCGGCGCCCGACCGGTGGTCGGCGGCCACCGTGGGGATGCGGCGGTCGAGCGGCATCAGCGGATCGACGACCACGAACGGGTAGCCGTCCGAGAGTGCGAGCTCGAGCTCGGCGCTGGACTCCTCGGGGAGCACGATCAGGGCCCCGTCGCCGATCCCGCGCATCAGGCGGGCGAGCTCGGCGACCTCGCGGGCGTGCTCGTGCAGCGTCTGCTCGAGCACGAGCCGCAGCTCGTGCTCGTACGCCGCCTCGGCGGCGCCGGCGAGAATGGCCGAGAAGTAGGCGTCGTGGACGAGCGGCACGAGGACGCCGACCAGCCCGCTGCGCGCGTCCCTGCTCAACGCGCCGCGCCCGCCGCGATCGGCAGCTCGATCGAGATCGCGGTTCCGCGCTCGCGCGGGCTCTCGAGCATCAGCCGGCCGCCGAGCGCCTCGACGCGGTCGGCGAGTCCGGTGAGCCCCGACCCGCCGCCGGCCACGGCGCCGCCGACGCCGTCGTCGGCGATGCGGGCACGGACGACGCCCTCGTCACGTCCCACCGCGACGGAGACCGCGGAGGCGTGCGAGTGCTTGATCGCGTTCGTGAGCGCCTCCGAGACGACGTAGTAGACGGCGGTCTCGATCGGGACGGGCGGACGCTCCTCGACCTCGACGTCGAGGTCGACGCGGATCGGCGACCTGCGCGCGAGCGCGCGCAGCGCCAGCCCCAGGCCGCCGCGCGAGAGCTGCGCCGGATGCAGGCCGCGCGAGAGCTCGCGCACCTCCTCGAGCACGGACTCGAGGTCGCGCTCGGCCTGCTCGAGCTCGGCCCGCGCCTCGACGTCGTCGCTGCCCAGCGTCGCCCGGATGCGCTGGAGGTCGAGCCGGAGCGCGATCAGGCGCTGCTGCGTCCCGTCGTGCAGGTTGCGCTCCAGCCGCCGCCGCGCCTCGTCGCCGGCCGCCACGATCCGCGCGCGTGAGGCGATCAGCTCGGCGCGCGCCGTCGCGTTCGACACCGCCGTGGCCATCAGCTCGGTGAACTGGCTCAGCCGAGCCTCCGAGCGCTCGGGGATCGGCTCCGGCTCCGTGGAGATCGCGATGATCGCCCCCCAGATCCCGCCGCCGACGATGATCGGGGCGCCGATGGCGGAGGCGAACGACGCGCCGCGGGCCACCTCCGCGATGACCCCGTCCAGCGGCCCGTAGTCGTCGATCCGGGCCGGACCGCCGGTCGCGTAGACGTTGGCCATCACGCTCGGGCCGTCGAGCGTCCAGTTGCTGCCGACCGGGAACGGATGGTCGCCGTACGCGCCGATCACGGTGGCGGTCCCGTCCGGCTCGAAGCGCACCATCTCGACCTTGGGGAGCCCGAGGATGGTCGCGACCTCGTGGGCGACCGCGCGGAAGATCTCGTCCGGCGGCGCCGCCTCGGCCACGAGCGTCGCCACCCGCCGCAGCGCCGCCTGCTCCTCGGCGAGCCGGCGCAGGTCGTCGTGGGCCTGCGCCTTCGAGATCGCGGTCGCCACGAGCTCGGTGAACGCCGCCAGCCGCGTCTCGATCTCCTGCGTCGACTCGTGCGCGAGCACGATCCGGCCGGTGTAGCGGCCGGTGAAGCTCGGCAGGGCCTCGCGGCCCTCGCGGCGCCCGGCCGTCAGCATCCCCCAGACGCGGCCGTCGACCACGATCGGCACGCCGACGCCGCTCTCGTTGACGGCCTGGTCGAGCTCGTCGCGCGGCCAGCGGCTGCCGATCGGGAACGCCGGGTCGTTGAGCGACGCGACGACCAGGCACGTGCCGTCGGGCTCGAAGCGGACGACGGACGACGCCGAGGCGTCGAGGATCCGCGCCGCCTCCTCGGCGACGGCCGAGAACAGGGCGCCGGGCGGCGCGCCCTCGGCCACGAGCGTGGCCACGCGCCGGAGCGCGGCCTGCTGGTCGGCGAGCCGGCGCGGGCGGGCGCGCGCCTCGACGACGGCGATGGCGACCGCGACGAGGTCGGTGAAGTCACGCAGCCCGGACTCGATCCCGGCGGGCAGCGGCTCGGCGGAGGCGACGCAGATGAGCCCCCAGACCTGGCCGTCGACCACGATCGGCGCCCCCGCCGCCGACCGCATGCCGGCGTCACGCAGGCGCGTCGCGATCGTGCTCTCCAGACCGGCGTGGTCTTCGATCCGGGCGGCCCGACCGGATTCGAGCACGAGCGCGGGCACGCTGGGACCGTCGGTCGGCCAGTGCCCGCCGGCCGGGAACGCCGGGGCGCTCGCCGAGGCGACCGCGGTCGTCGCCCCGTCCGGCTCGTAGCGCAGCAGCGCGATCGACGGCACGCCGAGCACGCGCGCGAGCTCCTGCACGACCGCCGCGAACAGCTCGGCCGCGGGCGCTCCGCCCGCGATCAGCGCGGCGATGCGTCCGAGCGTCGACTGGAGGTCGGTCATCCGCAGGAGCCATCATCTCAACCCGCGGCGAGGCTCAGCCGGCACCGGGATCGTGACGGCGATCACCGTGCCGCCGCCGGGCGGGCTGTGGACCTCGAGCTCGCCGTCGAGCACGGCGAGGCGGTCCTCGATGCCGACCAGTCCGCAGCCGTCGCGCCGGGCGCCGCCGACGCCGTCGTCGCGGACATGCACGCGCAGGCGGCCCTCGCCGGTGCTCGCATGCACCCACGCGCGGTCCGCGGCGGCGTGCTTCGCGACGTTCGTCAGCGCCTCCGCAACCACGAAGTAGGCGGTCGCCTCGACGTTGGCCGGCAGCCGGCCGGGCGGCAGGTCGGTCTCGACCGGGAGCGGCATGCGCTTGGCGAGCGCGTCCACGCCGGCCCGCAGCCCGCCGTGCGTGAGCGCGGCGGGGAGGATCCCGTGCGCGAGCTCGCGCAGCTCGGTCGTGGCCCGCTGCGCGTGCTCGAGCGCCTCGTCGACGAGGACCCTCGCTCCGGTCACGTCGCGTTCGAGCAGTCCCCGCGCCAGGCCGAGGGTCAGGACCGTCGTCACGAGCCGCTGCTGGGCGCCGTCGTGGAGGTCGCGGACGACGCGGCGGCGCTCCTGGTCGGCGGCTTCGATGACTCGCGCGCGCGAGGCGCGGACCTCGCGCAGGCGGATCCGCTCCGCCTCGCGCGTGCGCAGCTCGTCCTCAAGCGCCAGCCGGCGCTCGGCCTCGTCGGCGCGCTGGCGGGCACGGTCGGCCGTCACGCTGGCCATCACGGCGGTCGCCAGCATCACGATGATGGCGGCAAGATCGCCGGGCGACTTGGCCTCGAACGAGCCGGCCGGCTCGGCGTGGAAGTAGTCGAGCGCGAGGGCGCTGGCGATCGAGGCGGCGATCCCGAGCCAGAGGCCGCGGTAGGTCGCCAGCACCAGGACGCCGAGCACGTAGAGGACGCCGCTCGAGACGCCGGGGTCGAGCTCGGTGAGCGGGTAGAGGACGAGCGTGACGCCGGCGACCATGCCCGCGGCCAGCGCGAGGTCCGCCAGGCGGCGGGCCGAGCCGGGCATCGGATGCGCGACTCCGCGAGCCGTCACGCGCGGGACTCAAGTGCACGTGGCGGCCACGCTCAATAGCGAGTCCCGATCGCTCGCGACGATCGGCCGATGCCACCCTGATGGGTACCGTGAGACGTGACCATCGACCTGGCGGGAGGACGACATGGCCGACCTGACCCTTGCCGAGGCGCTGCTGCTCGTGGCGCTCGATGACGAACGTGGCGCCGACACCGCGAACTGGGGCGGCGGTGTGGAGGCCGGGCTGGCCGGGGCGCTGCTGCTCGAGCTGGTGGCCGACGGCTGCCTCGAGAGCGAGGACGGCGAGCTCGTGCCGGCGGGCTGCGACCCGCCGGCGGACCCGCTCGCCCGCGAGGCGCTGGCGGTCGTCCGCGACGAGGACAAGCGGCGCGACGCGAAGGCCTGGCTCGGCCGCCTGCGCAAGCAGCTCGACCCGCTGCGTGCGAAGGTCGCCGACCGGCTCGTCGAGCGCGGCGTGCTCGAGGAGGAGCGCCGCAAGCGGCTCGGGCTGTTCGAGACCGTGCGCTACCCGGAGCGCGATCCCGAGCCCGAGCGTCGCCTGCGCGCCGCCATGACCGAGGTCCTCGTCACCGGCCGCGAGCCGACCGCCCGCGAGGCGATGCTGGCCTCGCTCCTGCACGCGTACGACCTCGTCAAGCGCGTCGTGCCGAAGGACGACCGCCGCGCCGCCGGCCGCCGCGCGAAGGAGATCGCCAAGGGCGAGGCCATCGGCGCGGCGGTCGGGAGCACGGTCAGCGAGGTGCAGGCCGCGACGATGATCGCGGTCGTCGCCGCGACGACGGCGACGACGAGCGCCACCGTCGCCGGGGGCGACGGCGGCGGGAGCACGTAGCGCGCTACGCCCAGGCGCCGAGGGGCTCGCCGGAGCCGAGCCGGCGGCCCAGCTCCTGGTCGAGCGCCTCCGGCCGCAGGCGGTGCTCGATCGCCAGGTAGGCGCCGCCGAGGATCCCGGCGCGGTCGCCGAGCTTCGAGACGACGATGTCGAGCGATCGCGTGGCCAGCGGCAGCGAACGCGCGTAGACGACCTCGCGCACGTGCGCGAGCAGGTGCTCGTGGGCGGTGGCGAGGTCGCCGCCGAGCACCACCGTCGACGGGTTGATCACGTTGACGGCGTCCGCGATCGCCATCCCCAGGAGCCTGGCGCCCTCGTTGACGAGGCGCATGGCGTCGGGCTCGCGGGCGCGGATCATCGCCACCACCTCGCGTGAGCTCGGCACGTCGTGGCCGAGCGCGCGCAGGTCGCGCGCGATCGCCCAGCCCCCGGCCTTGGCCTCGACGCAGCCGGTCCTCCCGCACACGCACTGCTCGTCGATGCCGGGGACGGGGATGTGGCCGATGTCGCCCGCGGCGCCCTCGGCGCCCTGGTGCAGGTTGCGCGCGACGATGATCCCGCTGCCGACGCCGGTGCCGACCTTGACCACCAGGATGTGCTCCTGGTCGGCGAAGCGGGCGCGGTGCTCGCCGAGCGCCATCAGGTTGACGTCGTTGCCGACGAGGACGGGAACCGGGAGCTCGAGCCCGAGCGCGTCGGGGACGACGACGTCGTCCCAGCCGGTCATGATCGGCGGCGCGACGACGCGCGGCGGCACCGACTGAACCGGGCCGGGCACGCCCACCGTCACGGCGACGAGGTCGGCCTCCGTCCGGCCCGCCGCGGCGAGCAGCGGGCCGATCCGCTCGCGAACCAGCGCGAGGTTCCCCTCGGGCCCGGCCGCGATGTCGATCTCGTGGTGCTCGCGGACCAGGACGTTGGCGCCGAGGTCGCAGACGGCGAGCGCCGCCTGGCTGGCCCCGAGGTCGGCCACGTACACGACGCCGCTGCCCTCGTTGAAGGCGAACGAGGCCGCCCGGCGACCGCCCGTGCTGGCCGCGCTGCCGTTGGTGTGGATCAGGCCGGCGTCGAGCAGCAGCTCGAGCCGGTCGTTGACGGTCGCGCGGGCGAGGCCGCTCTCGCGCGTGAGGGCGAGCCGCGTGTCCGCGGCGCCGGTCCGCACCAGCTCGAGCAGCCGGCCGGCTCCGGTCGTGTGGCGGCGCGTCTCCATGGCGGCCACCGTAGCACTTCTGACCGAGTTGGACAAGCTTCAGTTGACTTTGAACAGAAGTGTGTCTAGAGTGGCCCGAAGTAGGGAGCCACCTGGGTCACCAACGGAGGAGAGGTGCAGTGATGAGAAGGACGCGACGCGCGGTCGTGCTCGCAGTGGGGGCCGCGCTTTCGATGACGGTCGCGGCGTGCGGCGGCGACGACGAAGGCGGCGAGAGCGGTGCCGCCTCGGAGGGCGGGAACTCGGTCGGGGTCATGATCAAGGGCCTCGACAACCCGTTCTTCGCGGCCATGAACGACGGCGTCAAGGCGGCCGCCACCGACACCGGCGCCGAGGTGCAGGTCCAGGCCGCCGCCAGCCTCACTGACACGTCGGGCCAGGCCTCGAAGCTCGAGGCGCTGATCGGGCAGGACATGTCGTGCTACGTCGTCAACCCGATCACGCAGACCAACCTGGTCCAGCCGCTCGCGCGTGTCCCCGACGGGACGCCGGTGGTCAACATCGACAGCCCGGTCGGCACCGACGCGGCCGAGCAGGCGGGCCTCGACATCTCCACCTACATCGGCACCGACAACGTCGAGGCCGGCGGCATGGCGGCCGACACGATGGCCGGTCTGCTCAAGGGCGGCGGCACGGTCGGCGTGATCGGCGGCGTGTCCGGCGACGCGACGAGCAACGCGCGCGTGCAGGGCTTCACGGAGGGCGCCGGCGGCCGCTTCGAGGCGCTCGAGACCGTGGCCGGCGACTGGGATCGCGCGAAGGCGCTCAACGCGGCCGAGGACCTCATGCGCGCGAACCCCGACCTCGCGGGCTTCTTCGCCGCCAACGACCAGATGGCGCTCGGCATCGCCCAGGCCGTCAAGAACGCCGGCAAGCAGGGCGACGTGGCGATCATCGGCGTCGACGGCATCGAGGACGCGCTGAAGGCGGTCGAGGCCGGCGACATCTCGGCCACCGTCTCGCAGTACCCGTACACGATCGGCCAGCTCGGCGTCGAGGCCTGCCTCGCCGCCTCGCAGGGCAAGCAGCTGCCGGAGAACGTCAAGGCGCCGGTGCAGGTCGTCACCAAGGACAACGTGGCGAAGGCTCAGAAGAACTTCCCCGAGCCCGTCGAGTCCTATGACGACCCGTTCGCGTCGCTGATCGGGAACTAGACGATGGCGGCCACCTTCGACAGCGGGGCGGCCACGGCCGCCCCGCCCGCCACCACCGAGCCGAGCGCGCTCGACGAGCTGCGCTCGCGCGCGAAGGACCCCGGCTTCTGGGCCGAGTGGACGGTCATCCCGGCCTTCGTGGTCCTCCTCATCGTCTTCGGACTCATCTCCGACGTCTTCCTGACGGCGGACAACATCGAGTCGGTGCTGGCCGCGTCGGCCGTGCTGATCGTGCTCGCGATCGGCCAGACGTTCGCCGTCGCCACCGCCGGCATCGACCTCTCGATGGGGTCGGTGCTGACGCTCTCGGGCGTCGTGCTGGGCCAGCTCTACCAGGACGGCCGCTCGATCTGGCTGGCGCTCCTGGCCGCGATGCTCGTCGGCGCGGCCGTCGGGTTCCTCAACGGCTTCGTCATCGCCAAGGCGAAGATCAACGACTTCATCGTCACGCTCGGCTCGCTGAGCATCGCCGCCGGGCTCGCGCTCGTGATCTCCGACGGCAAGCCGGTCGAGGTGATCAACAAGACGATGCTCGACCTGAGCACGAACTCGGTCGGCCCGCTGCGGTGGGCCGTGATCGCGGCGATCGTGGTCGCCATCGGCGCGCACGTGCTGCTGTTCCACACCCGCTTCGGCACGCACCTGCTCGCGACCGGCGGCAACGCCGAGGGCTCGCGCGCGGTCGGCGTCCGCACGCAGCGGATCAAGATCGCGGCGTACACGATCTCGGGCCTCATGGCCGGCCTGGCCGCGATCCTGCTCGTGGCGCGGATCGGCTCGGCCGAGCCGGCCGCGGCGACCTCGCTGCTGCTCAACGCGGTGGCCGCGGTCGTGCTCGGCGGCGTCAGCCTGTTCGGCGGCCGCGGCACGATCGCCGGCCCCGTCATCGGCGCGGTGCTGCTCACCGCGCTCGTCAACGGCCTCACGCTCGCGGGCGTCTCCGAGGCCTACCAGCCCATCGCCGTCGGCACCGTCGTGGTCGCCTCGGCCGTCCTCATGAGGTACCAGCGATGACCGCCGTCTCGGACACCCTCGTGCTCGAGGGGATCGTCAAGCGCTTCGGCAGCGTGACCGCGTTGCGCGGCGCCACGATCGCGGCGCGCACGGGGGAGATCACCGCGATCGTCGGCGACAATGGCGCCGGCAAGTCGACGCTGATCAAGTGCCTGACCGGGGTCCACCGCCCCGACGAGGGCGCGATCACCGTCGACGGCCTCCCGGTCGACTTCCACTCGCCCGAGGACAGCCGCAAGGCCGGAATCGAGGCCGTCTACCAGGATCTGGCGCTGGCCGACGACCTCGCGGTCTGGCAGAACCTGTTCCTCAACCGCGAGAAGACGCGCGGGTTCGGGCCGCTGCGGCTCCTCGACCGCCGTGGCATGCGGCGCGAGGCCGACGCCATGGTGCGCAAGCTGGCCGTCAACGTCCCGCCCGTGCGCTCGCGCGTGCGCCGGCTGTCCGGCGGTCAGCGGCAGGCGGTGGCGATCTGCCGCGCCGCCGGCTTCGGCAGCCGGATCGTGATCATGGACGAGCCGACCGCCGCGCTCGGGCACCGCGAGACGGCGCGTGCCGAGGAGCTGATCGCCTCGCTGCGCGACCGGGGCCTCGCCGTCCTGCTCATCTCGCACGACTTCGCGCAGGTCCAGCGGCTCGCCCAGCGCGTGTACGTGATGCGCGGCGGGCGCGTGACCGCCACGCTGCGGCGCGAGGACATCAACCCCGAGCGCCTGGTCGCGCTCGTCACCGGCGCCGAGGAGGACGAGTGATGAAGCTCGGAGTCCATGCGCTGGTGTGGGTCGGCGGCTGGTCGCCGGAGGAGGCGCGGTCTGCCATCGCCTCGACGGCCGAGGCCGGCTACGACCTGATCGAGATCCCGCTCCTCGACCCGTCCGCGGTCGACGCGGTCGCCACGCGCCGCCTGCTCGACTCGTACGGCATCGGCGCGGGCTGCTCGCTCGGGCTCTCGGACGAGACCAACGTCTCGAGCGAGAACCCGGCGGCGGTCGCGGCCGGCCGCCGGCTGCTGGCCGACGCGTTGCGGGCGACCGTCGAGCTCGGGGCCGACTACCTCGGCGGCGTGCTCTACGGCGTGCTCGGCCGCCACGACGCGGTGGTGACCGAGCGCGGCTACGCCAACGCCGTCGAGGCGATGCAGGAGCTGTGCTCGAACGCCGAGCGCGAGGGTGTCACCATCGGGCTCGAAGTGGTCAACCGCTACGAGAGCAACGTGCTCAACACCACCGAGCAGGGCCTGCGCTTCCTCGACGACATCGGGGCGCGCAACGCGACGCTGCATCTCGACACGTACCACATGAACATCGAGGAGCACGGGATGGCGGAGGCGATCGAGCGCTGCGGCGACCGCCTCGGCTACTTCCACGTGGGGGAGAGCAACCGCGGGCCGCTGGGCGACGGGACGGTCGACTTCGCGGAGGCGTTCGCTGCTCTGGATCGGATCGGCTACGACGGCACGATCACGTTCGAGAGCTTCTCGTCGGCGGTCGTCTCGCCGGCGTTGACCCGGGCGCTCTGCATCTGGCGCGAGACCTGGGACGACGGCATGGAGCTCGCGACCTCCGCTCGCCGCTTCGTGCTCGAGCAGATGGCGGCGGCGGCGACGGCATGATCACGGCGGGCGAGGCGATCGAGCGGGCGCGCGCGCTCGCCTCGCGCGGCCGGCGCACGCTGCTCGGGATCACCGGGCCGCCCGGCGGCGGCAAGTCGACGCTGGCGCAGGCGGTCGCCGAGGACCTCGGCGACCGCGCACGGCTCGTGGGCATGGACGGGTTCCACCTCGCCCAGGCGGAGCTCGTCCGGCTCGGCCGGCGCGACCGGATGGGCGCGCTGGACACGTTCGACGGCGCGGGCTACGTGGCGCTGCTCCGGCGCCTGCGGGCGGCGGAGGAGACCGTCTACGCGCCGGAGTTCCGGCGCGAGATCGAGGAGCCGATCGCAGGCGCCGTGTCCGTCCCGCCCGACGTCCCGCTCGTCATCACCGAGGGCAACTACCTGCTCGTCGACGAGGGCCCCTGGGCCGAGGTCCGTGGGCTGCTGGACGAGGCCTGGTACGTCGTGCAGGACGAGGAGACGCGGCTGCGGCTGTTGATCGCGCGTCACATCGAGTTCGGCAAGGCGCCCGACTTCGCGCGCGAGTGGGTCATGCGGTCGGACCAGCGCAACGCCGAGCTGATCGAGACCACGCGCGGTCGGGCCGACGCGCTCGTGCGCGTTTCGGCGGCCTGAGTACGAGGACCGACTCGTCAGTCCTCGATGAACATCACGTTGGGAAGCCAGCCGATCACGGCGCCGTCGCGCGTCACGTAGACGTCCTGACAGCCCGGCTTCGCGGCCATTGCCTGCATGGCCTCCTCGATCGAGGCGTCCGGCGGCACCTCCGCATAGGAGTCCTCGAGTTCGTCCCGGTGCACGTTCAAGAGGTCCGCGAGCGTCAGTTCCTCGACCTTCCCGGTCGCCATCGCCTGCACCATGA
>Ga0081538_10000360_pt1 | contig 51870 bp, 54 predicted proteins | sample TabmetS5T2R1_FD_71022 | JGI IMG/M metagenome (GOLD analysis project Ga0081538, IMG submission 71022) | Tabebuia heterophylla rhizosphere microbial communities from the University of Puerto Rico - S5T2R1 | ecosystem: Host-associated > Plants > Roots > Rhizosphere ...
CATGTGGCCGCAACTTGTTGGACCCCCTTGATGGCCGCTGTTTTCGGCCCAGCTCGACTGTCCGGCTAGCCGCCAAGCACCAGGGCCGGGCGGTAGACCGTGATCGTCGTGCTAGCGGGCGCCCCGCTCCTCGAACGACGCGGCCTCCCGGCCCAGCATCTGATCGAGGAAGGGCTTCACGAGCATGTAGGCGGCGGCGGCGACGACCAGGAAAGTGGTGAGCATGAAGGCGTCGAAGGCCTTGATGCCGAACGCCCACGCGGCGATCCACCAGACCAGCCCGATCGTGAGCGCAACCATGACGATCACTGCGAGGATCTCCAGTCGGCGATGGCTCGGCGCAGCTTCGTGGAGGCGTTGAACGCGCTCTTCATGGCGTTCTCGGCGCTCGATCTCTCGGGTGGCATCAGGCCGATCTGGCGGGCGAAGCTCATGCCGTCGTAGTAGGCGGTGTTGCCGACGATCTGGCCGTCCTCGATCTCCAGCAGGTCGCTTCCGCGAACATCGAGGCGCCGGCCCGTGGGATCGATGCCCTGGAACGGGCCGCCCGTGAAGTTTCCGGTCATCCGCCACTCCACGACCGCCTCGGCCTCCCCGGCGACGACCCGCGTCACGGTCATCTCCATGTCGGGCACCGCCGCGAACAGCTCGCGGAAGAACGCGGCAATCTCCTCGGTTCCGCGCAGCGGCCCGAGCGGCACGAGGTCGTCCACGCCGTCCTCTCGCCAGTGGCCCGCGATCGCCTCCACGTCGCGCTTCGCGATCGCCTCGAAGTAGCTGCGCGCGAGCGCCTCTGTCGCCTTGCGCCGCGGAGGCCGGCGCCGGGGCTTGGCCTTCGCCTCGGTCTCGGCGGCGTCCGTGCCGCTTGTGGTCTTGGTCTCGGCCATCGTGGGCGCCACACTACCAACGATCCTGCGCCCCGAGGACGGACTCGCGCCCCGCGCGGAGGCGGGCACGAAGGGCGCGCGGCGGTCAGCGCAGCGCTTCCGCCAGCTCCTCGATCAGGGCGCCCACCGCCCGGGCGCCGCCCTCGGCCGAGGCCCGCACCACCCGGCTGCCCACGACCACCCCGTCCGCCAGGTCGCCCACCGCGCGGGCCTGCGACGCCGTCGAGATCCCGAAGCCCACCGCCACCGGCAGCTCGGTTGCGCCACGCACGCCGGCCACCGTCTTCGCCAGCCGGGGAGCGAGGTCGTGCCGCTCGCCCGTCGTTCCGGTGACCGAAACGGTGTAGACGAAGCCGCGGGCGTCCGCGCCGATCTCGGCGACGCGCTCGGGAGTGCTGGTGGGCGCGACCAGAGGCACCAGGGCGAGGCCTTCGGCGTCACACGCGGCGCGCACCTCGGCCGCCTCGTCGTGGGGCAGGTCCGGCACGATGAGGCCAGACGCCCCGGCGGCCGCGGCGCGCAGCGCGAACGCCTCGGCCCCGGCCGACATCACGACGTTCACGTACACGAGCAGCACGACGGGCACTCGCTCGGACAGCCGCTCGCACACGCGCAGCACGCCGTGCGGCGTCGCGCCGCGCTCCAGCGCCTCCGTGGCCGCGGCGTGAATCACCGGACCGTCGGCGAGCGGGTCCGAGAACGGGATGCCTAGCTCGATCAGGTCCGCCCCGGCGTCCACGGCGGCGAGCCCCGCGTCGACGGATGCGTCGAGGCCGGGGTGCCCTCCCATCAGGTACGGCATCAACGCGGCGCGCTTGCCGTGCGAGGCGAACGCGGCCGCGATGCGGTCGATGCCGGTGGCGGCGACGCTCACGATGCGTCCAGCAGCGACAGGACCTCCGCCAGGTCCTTGTCGCCGCGGCCGGACAGGGTGACGAGGTGCACGCCGTCGGAGGGGTTCGCCATCAGCCACGCCAGCGCGTGCGCCGGCTCCAGCGCGGGCAGGATCCCCTCGAGCTCGCTGACACGCCGGAACGCGGCGAGCGCCTCGGCGTCGCTCACGGCCACATAGCGCACCCGGCCGCTGTCGCGCAGGAACGCGTGCTCCGGTCCCACGCCCGGGTAGTCGAGCCCGGCCGACACCGAGTGCGCCTCGAGGATCTGGCCCTCCTCGTCCTGGAGCACGGCCGACATCGCCCCGTGCAGCACGCCGCGCGCCCCCGTCGTAAGCGGCGCCGAGTGGCGGCGGGTGTGCAGGCCCTCCCCCGCCGCCTCCACCCCGATCAAGTCGACCCCGGCGTCGTCGACGAACGCGGCGAACGTGCCGATCGCGTTCGAGCCGCCGCCCACGCACGCCAACACCCGGTCCGGGAGCCGACCGGCCGCCTCGAGCAGCTGCGAGCGGGCCTCGTCGCCGATCGTGCGCTGGAGGTCCCGCACGAGCGCCGGATAGGGGGCCGGACCTACGGCGGAGCCGATGATGTAGTGGGTCGACTCGACGTTCGTGACCCAGTCACGGATCGCGGCCGACACGGCCTCCTTCAGCGTGCGGGCGCCCGCCTCGACGCCCACCACCTCCGCCCCGAGCAGCCCCATCCGCTCCACGTTCGGGCGCTGCCGGCGCATGTCCTCGGTGCCCATGTACACGACGCACTCGAGGCCCAGCAGCGCGGACGCCGTGGCCGCCGCCACGCCGTGCTGGCCGGCGCCGGTCTCCGCGATCACGCGCGGCTTGCCCATCCGCGCGGCCAGCAGCGCCTGGCCGACCGCGTTGTTGACCTTGTGCGAACCGGTGTGCGTGAGGTCCTCGCGCTTCAGCCACACCTCCCCGCCGACCGCCTCCGACAGCCGCGCGGCCCGGTACAGCGGCGTGGGCCGCCCGACGTAGTCGCGCAGCAGCCGGGCGAGCTCTCCGGTGAACGCGGGGTCCGAGCGGGCGGCGATCCACTGCCGCTCGAGCTCGTCGAGCGCCGGGATAAGCGTCTCCGGCACGTAGCGCCCGCCGTACGGGCCGAAGCGGCGCTCGATCGCGGGCGCGCTCACGAAGGCATCGCTCCGGTCCGGGCCGAGCCCGGCCCCTCGCGCACGGCGGCTCCGAGCCGCTCGTCCGCCGCCGCGACCGCGCGAACGAAGGCCGTCAGCTTGGCGGGGTCCTTCCGACCCGGCGCGGCCTCGGTCCCGCTCGCGACGTCGACCGCGAACGGGCGCCCCACCTCGATCGCCGTGCCGACGTTGTCCGCCGTGAGGCCCCCGGACAACACCACCGGCGGTTGGCGGGGGTGGAGGCGGGCGAGCTCCCAGTCGAAGCTCTCTCCGGTGCCGCCGGGGCTCCGCGGCCTGTAGGCGTCCAGCAGGTGGTAGTCGGTGCTGAACCGCTGCAGGGCGTGGACCTGAGCGGCGTCGCGCACGCGCGCGGCCTTCATCACCTTGGCGCCCGTGCGGCGGGCGGCCTCCCGGCAGTAGGCGGGCCCCTCGTCGCCGTGAAGCTGGAGCATCGAGAGGCGGCACACGTCGGCTGTCGCCGCCACCTCGTCGAGCGGGGCGTTCACGAACACGCCCACCAGCTCGAGGCGGCGGTGGAGGCCGGACCCGATGGCCTCGGCGTCCTCGATCGCGCAGGCGCGCGGGCTGTGGGGCCAGAAGATCATGCCCAGCGCCCACGCGCCCAGGTCGGCGACCCGGCGGGCGTCCGCCGGGTCGGTCACGCCGCAGATCTTGACGCGGGTGGTCACCCGCTCAAGGCTACGGGAGCGGGAAGAGAGGCTCGTCCTGCTGCTGCGGCTGCGTCTCGCCGCCAAGCGCCGCGGGCCGCTCGCCCAGCTCCACGCTGACCGTGCGCTTGTCGTCGCCGCGGTAGATCTCGAGCTCGACCGTGTCGCCGGGCTGCTTGCCGGCCACTGCGGACACCACGTCGTCGGGGCTCCTCACCGGCTCGCCGTCGATCGCCACGATCAGGTCGCCCGCCTGGCTGAGGTCGCCCGACAGCTCGTCGATCTCGGAGCCCCGCAGGCCGGCGCGCTCGGCCGGGGTGCCGTCCTCGACGCTCTCGACGAGGGCGCCCGAGTCGACCGGCAGGTCCGCCTCGTTGGCGAGGTCCTCGTTTACCGGGGCCATCGACACGCCGAGGTAGGCCCGCTCGATCTCCTCGCCCGCGCGCAGCTCCGGCAGCAGGTCCTTGGCTGTGTTCACCGGCACCGCGAACCCGATGCCGACGGATCCCTGGCCGCCGCCGGTCGCGATCTGCGAGTTGATCCCGATCACGCGGCCCTGGGCGTCGAGCAGCGGACCGCCCGAGTTGCCCGGGTTGATGGAGGCGTCGGTCTGGATCACGTTGCTGATCGAGAAGCCGCTCGGGGCGTCGATCTGACGCTGGAGCGCGGACACGATCCCGGTGGTCACCGTGCGCTGCAGGCCGAACGGGTTGCCGATCGCCACGACGGGGTCGCCCACCTGGAGGTCGGACGAGTCGCCCAGCGGCAGCACTGTCAGGTTCTCCACCTCTGCCGGATCGATCTTCAGCACCGCGAGATCGGTGTCCGGGTCGACCCCCTTCACGTCGGCGTCGATCGACTCGCCGCCCTCCTCGAAGCTGACCGTGACCGCGTCCGCGCCGTCCACCACGTGGGCGTTCGTGACGATCGTGCCGTCGTCGTCGACCACGAAGCCGGAACCGGTGGCCGTGCCCCCCTCCTGCCCGAACACGGAGGAGTCGCTCACGCCATCGGCCTGGATGAAGGCCACGCCGGGGCCCTCCTCGGCGTAGATGTCCTGAACCGTTCGGCCCCCACCCGCGCTCGGATCCGACGCCGGCTGGGAGATCGGCGCCTGCTCGCGAACCACGGTCCGGGAGTCGCCGGTGTCGATCACGTCGGTCGCGATCAGCACCGCCCCGAGCACCAGCACGATGAGGCCGCCGAGGGCACCGGCGACGAGCGTGGACGGGCCTGTTCTCTGCTTCTCAGGGGACATCACGGGGGTCATGCCTAAGTTTCTAGAGGCGAAACCTTAGAGCTGTGTAAACGTGCCCGGCCGGCCTCAGGCCGGGCTCGGGCCGCCCGGGGGGATGGCCTGGAAGGCCCTGAGCCGGCCGGCCAGGCCCAAGCGGGAGCCCAGCTCGCGGCGCAGGGCGCGGCGCTCGGGCCAGCCCGGCGCCTTTGGTGCGCGCGGGTCGTACCTGTGCGCCCGCAGGCCGGCGGCGTAGCGTGCTGAGGCTGGGCCCGCCGCGCGTCCCAGGCGGCGCTCCAGGCCGAGCAGCGTCGTGGTCGCGGGCACCTCCCAGTCGAGCCGGGCGAGCGCGCGGCGCAGCTCTGCCAGCTGCGCCTCGGCCAGCTGCTCCGGGCTGAGCCCGCGCCGGGCCCGCACGCGCAGCACCACGGTCACCGCCAGTGCCGCGAGCACGGCCAGCACGATGAGCGCGAGCACCCGCAGGATCCAGCCGGCGCCGCCCTCCTCCTCGAGCTGCCCGCCGAGATCGGTGCCCCGCTCCGACGCGGCCGCGCCCGCGCGCGGGTTGGCGCCCTCGCCGGCGTCCCCTCGCGCCGCGCTCGGGGACAGGATCCCGGACGACTGCGACTCCGCGGGCGCGCGGATCGGCGTGGGATCGAAAGGCACCCAGCCTATGCCCGTGAAGTACACCTCGACCCAGGAGTGCGCGTCGAGGTCACGCACGCGGTACTCGCGGGTGTCGCGGTTGTAGGAGCCGGGCGAGAAGCCCGCCGCGACCCGCGCCGGGACGCCGACCATCCGCAGCATCAGCGCCATCGCCCCGGAGAACTGCTGGCAGTAGCCGCGCCGCTCCTGGAACAGGAAGCCGTCCAGCGGGAGGGGCCGGGTCGGCACCCGCTCGGCGTAGTCGAACTCCTCCTGCAGCCGGGTCTCGATCGCCTTCACCGCGTCGTAGGGCGTCCTGGCGTCCGCCGTCCACTCGAGCGCGAGGTCGTACATGCGCGCATACCTCGAGTCCCGAAGCACCTGGTCGGCGTGGCCGCCGTCCCCGAGGGCCTCGTTCTGAAGCGGAACGGTCACCGACTCCCGCAGCTCGACCGCCTCGCTTCGGCCCGCGTCGCCCTGCAGCCCGACCCCCTCGGTGGCCGACTCGCCGGGGCCCGGCAGGAAGATGCGCGAATACCGGGTGTAGTAGCCCGGGTAGCCGTCCACGGTCGAGCGCCGCATCAGGCGGCGGCCCGGGTCCGGCGCGTAGGCGCGGACCGTGTACGAGTCGCCCTCCTCCAGCGGGTCGCCCAGCAGGCGGGTGGTGCCGTCCGCGGTGTACGAGACCCGCGCCCCGTCCACCTCATAGGTGGTCCCCGCCCCCACGATCAGGTCGCTGGTCAGCGAGCGCACGGTCACCTCGATCTCCTCGTCCCAGCGCTCGTTGTACTCACGGAGCTCCCAGGTCGGTCCCTGGTTGTAGCGGAAGTAGGACGGGAGCTCGTTGAACTGGTCGGGAACCTCCGCCTCCGGCGACCGAACCCAGCGGAAGCCGTCGAAGGCGTTGAGGGTCTCCACCTTCCAGTAGTGCGGCCGGTCCGACCGGATGTTGAGCAGCGTGGTCCCGTCGCGCGGCCAGTCGAGCGGGCCGTACTGGTGGTTCCAGTCGAACGTGATCGCACTGCCGCCCCCGAACCAGTTCCACGCGCGGTAGTCCCACCACGGGTCCTCCCCGTCCAGCGCCGCCGCGGGCGGGAGCGAGAGCACGCCGAGCGCGACCACGACCGCGGCGCCGGCCGCCGCCTCGCGGGTGCCGAGCCGGGGAAGCCACAGCCAGGCCGCCACCAGCACCAGCAGCGCCAGGCCGCGCAGGAGGGGCTGGCCCGGATCGTGCTCGGTGACAGAGGTCCCGTAGAGGACGAGCAGGACCACGAGTCCGGCCGCGCGGAAGAGCGAGGCGCCCCGGCGACTCGGGAAGAACGCGAGCGTCGCGGCGATCGCGAGCAGGAAGGGGGCGCCGAGCAGGATCGCCTGGCGGATCCACCAGTCCTGACCCTCATAGGGCCAGTTCACGCCCTCCACCCCGCCGAGGCCGCGGTCGAGCCCGTCGGCGAACTCGGCCCAGTTCTCGGGGCCGAGCAGACGCAGGGGCAGGCCTGCCGCGCCAAGCCCGAGGCAGAGGATCGCGCAGCCGGTGAGCAGCGCAAGCCCCACGATCACAGCCCGGGCCCCGCGCGGACGGCCGCCGAGCGCGCGAGTCAGGACCCGGTCGGTGGAGCCCATGCCAAGCAGCATGAGCACCGCGCCCCCGCCGACGGCGACGAGCACCACGAGCACGGTGCGGCCGAACGACGGGGCCGCGACGAGCGCGGCCCAGTGCGCTGCGCCGAACAGGGCGAGGGCCCCGAACGTGGCGAGCCGGACGAGCGCGACGCGAGCCTCGGGGCCCAGGGCGGCCGCCCACCGACCGGGCCGTGCCGCCGAGGCGGGCGCGCCCGCGGTGGCCGGGGCGGGCCGAAGCGTGCCGCTCATGCCGCCACGCTCCGCCGCACCCGCTCGACCAGGCAGCCGGTGCAGCCGGCCACCTCGAACAGGGGCTTCACTCCCGGCAGCACCGAGGGGGACACGAGCAGGCGCGCGCCCGCCGGCAGGCGCTCGAGAGCGCGCGGCGCACGCCGCAGGTCGGCGCCGGTGACCCAGATGACCGCCCCGCCGCGGGGGCCGAGCGACGCGGAGCTCGGCGGCGGGCCGGGCTCCACCAGCGCCAGCCTCACGTGGATCGCCGGCCAGGCACCCATGTCGTGCGGGAGCTCGATCGGGCGGCGGTCGCCGGCGAGCAGCACGGCGCAGCCGCCCGCGCGCGCCAGGTGCACGCACAGGGACGCGGCGGCCCGCACCGCCATGTCGAGCTCCTCCTCGCCCGAGGGCGCGGACGGGTCCACCACGATCAGCGGCGCCGCGTCGAGCTCGGCGACGAGTCGGCGCTCGAGGATGTCCCCGCGCCTGGCCACCGTGGGCCAGTGGATGCGCGACGCCGGTGCGCCCTCGCGGTACGGCCGCAGGCCGTCGATCTCGAGCTCGGCCATTGACGCGTCGAGGCGGCGTCCCATCACGCCGGGGTCGATGCCCCGGCCTCCCTGCTCACCGGCCCCCGCGCCGCCGCCGCCCGGGGCGGTGACAGGCTCGATCCTTGGAAGGACGAGGACCTCCTCCCCGCCCCGGTCGACCAGCTCGCGCGAGTAGAGCCTGAGCGGGTCGCGGATCACGAGGCGCCCGGGCTCGAGCACGCGGCGCCCGCGGCGCGAGAAGCGCACGTTTATCCGCACGCGCCGGGACCAGCGCCCGGCAATCGACACGGGCCAGCCGAGGAGCGGCTCCACGAGCTCGCCGCCGGGCGGCGGCAGCATGCCCGAGGTGACCTCGATCCTGATCGGATAGGGCTCCTCCTCCAGCACCGTGTGCGGCCCCGCCTGGCGGACGATCCGGGCGCCCTTGGCCGCGAGCAGCACCCACGCGGTGGACCCGACCGCGATCACGAAGAGGGCCAGGCCGGGCACGTAGAGCGATGCCGAGTCGAAGGTCGCAGCCGCCAGGCAGAGGGCCAGCCCGAGCGCGGCGGTGGCGAGCGGGCGGAGGAGCATAAGCGTCAGAGCGCCGGCACTCGCTCCAGCGCGTCGCGCACGACAGCGGCGCGCTCCTCGGACCCCGATCCGGGGGCGAGCAGCAGGCGGTGGGTGAGCACCGACCCGGCCAGCGCCTGGACGTCGTCGGGCAGGGCGTGGTCGCGGCCGTCGAGGGCGGCCACTGCCTTCGCGGCGCGAAAGAGCATCAGGCCGGCGCGGGGGGACGCGCCGAGGTCCACGCGTGGGTCGGCCCGGGTGGCGTCGAGGATCGCCACCACGTAGCGGCGGAGCGCCTCGCTGCCGTGAACCGCGCCCGCCGCGGACTGTGCGGAGAGCACCTCGGCCACATCGGCGACCGGCTCGAGGTCGAGCACCCGGTCGCGCTCGGCGTGGTCGAGGAGCATGTCGCTCTCCTGCTGGGTCGTCGGATATCCCAACGACACGCGCACCATGAAGCGATCGAGCTGTGCCTCCGGCAGCGGGTAGGTGCCCTCGTACTCGACCGGGTTCTGGGTCGCCACAACGAGGAACGGGCGGGCGAGCTCGTGGGTGTGCTTGTCCACGGTCACGTGGCGCTCCTGCATGCACTCGAGCAGCCCCGACTGCGTCTTGGGCGACGCACGGTTGACCTCGTCCACCAGCACCACGTTCGCGAACACCGGACCGGGGCGGAACTCGAAGCGGTTCTCGCGCTGGTTGTAGACGTTGGTGCCGACCACGTCGGCGGGCAGCAGGTCGGCCGTGCACTGCACGCGCGCGTACTCCGCGTCGACCGACCGGGCGAGCGCCCGCGCGAGCGCCGTCTTGCCCACGCCGGGGTAGTCCTCGATCAGCACGTGACCCTCGGCGAACAGCGCCACGAGCACGTCCCGCAGCACCTGATCGGGAGCCTTGACGGCCCGCGCGATGTTCTCGCGAAGGCGCGTGCCTAGCTCCTCGACCTGCGATGGGTCGAGCTCAGGGACGGTCGCCATGCAGCACCATGGTAGAACCTACGTTCCTAAGCCTGGGTCGGTTCCTCGGAGTGGGTCAGCTCCCGCACTGCCGCCTCGGTGTCCGGCGCCCGCATCAGCGCTTCGCCGATTAGCACCGCGTCCACCCCGGCCTGCTCCAGCTCCTCGATCTGCTCGCGGTACCGGATGCCCGATTCGGAGACCACGACCTTCCCGGCCGGCACGTCGGCGATCAGGTCGAAGGTGCGCTCGATGTCGACGCTGAAGTCGTCGAGATCGCGGTTGTTGATCCCCAGCACGTCGGCGTCGATGCCGAGCGCGACCTCGAGCTCCTCCTCGCGATGGACCTCGACGATCGGATCGAGGTCGAGCGCGTACGCCTCGCGGTAGAGCGCGGCCAGCTCCTCGGGCTCGACGGAGCCGACCACGAGCAGCACGGCGTCGGCGCCCCACGCCTTGGCCTCGTAGAGCTGGTACGGGTCGATAGTGAAGTCCTTGCGGAGTATGGGCAGCTCCGTAGCGGCCCTGGCCTCGCGCAGGTCGTCCAGCGACCCGCCGAAGTGGGTCTCCTCCGTGAGCACCGACACGGCCGCGGCGCCGCCCCGCTCGTAGGCGCGGACCACGTCGGCGCACAGCACCCCCTCGCGGATGGTGCCCGCCGACGGCGAGCGGCGCTTGTGCTCGGCGATCAAAGACGTGCCGGGCCGCGCCAGCGCCTCGTAGAAGGGGCGGCCCTCGGGCTGGGCGCCCGCCTCGCGCTCGAGCTCGGCGATCGGGTGCTCGCGCTTGCGCGCGTACAGCGCCGCGCGGGTCGCGCCGACGAGCTCCTCGAGCCGGACGCTCATCGGGTGAAGTCCAGGTACTTGTCGAGAATCGCGGTGGCCTCGCCCGAGTCGATCGCCTCCTCGGCGCGCCCGACGCCCTCGCTCAGCGACCCGGCCCGGCCGCCCACGTAGATGGCCGCCGCGGCGTTCAGGACAGCAAGGGCGCGCTCGGTGCCACCCTCGCCCGCGAGCACGCCGCGCAGCACGCGCGCGTTCTCATCGGGCGTGCCCGCGCCCACCGCCCCGTCCGCGGCCGGCTCCAGCCCGACCTCCTGCGGCGTCACCTCGTAGGTGGTGAGCCGGCCGTCCCTCAGCTCCACCACCCGGGTCGCGCCCGAGACCGAGAACTCGTCCAGGCCATCGGCGCTCGACACTACCAGGGCCCTGTCGGTCCCGAGCTCGCCGAGCGCCCCCGCCATCGTCTCGATCTTCGTCGGATCGGCCACGCCGATCACCTGGCGCCGGGCGCCGGCCGGGTTGGTCAGCGGACCGAGGAAATTGAAGATCGTGCGCACGCCGAGCGCCTTGCGCACGGGAACCACGTACCTCATCGCGGAGTGGTGCTTCGGGGCGAACATGAAGCCGAACCCGACCGCGTCGATGCAGCGGGCGACCTCGCCGGGCTCGAGGTCGATCCGGGCGCCGAGCGCCTCGAGCACGTCGGCCGAGCCGCACTGGCTGGTGGCCGAGCGGTTGCCGTGCTTCGCCACCCGGCAGCCGGCACCTGCCGCGACGAAGGCGGCCGTGGTGGAAACGTTGAAGGTCGGTCGGCCGCCGCCGGTGCCCGCGGTGTCCACCAGGTCGCCGCCGGCCTCCACCGGGAGAGCCAGCGTGCGCATGGTCGCGGCGAGGCCGGCGATCTCCTGGACGGTCTCGCCCTTCGTGCGCAGGGCCATCAGGAATCCCGCCGTCTCGGCCTCCGAGGCGCCGCCCTCCATCACCTCACGCAGGACGAGCGCGGCCTCGTCGGCCGACAGGTCCTGCCCCGAGGCGATCCGGTCGATCGCCTTCGTGAGTATCGGGTTGCTCATGCCAGGAAATTTCCCAGCATGCGCTTCCCCTCCGGAGTCAGCACCGACTCGGGATGGAACTGCACGCCCTCCACCGGCAGCTCGCGGTGTCGCAGGCCCATGATCACGTCGCCAGCCCGCGCCGACACGTCGAGATCGCCCGGCAGCGTCCCGGGGTCCACGACGAGCGAGTGGTAGCGCCCGACCACGAGCGGGGATTCGAGGCCCGCGTAGATCGTTCTGCCGTCGTGCTCCATGACCGCCGTCTTGCCGTGCACCGGCTCGCCGCGCACGACCTTGCCGCCGAACTCCTGGGCGAGGGACTGGTGCCCGAGGCACACGCCCAGCACCGGCGTGCCGCGCTCACCGAAGCCGCGCACGGCCCGCATCGAGAGCCCGGCCTCGTTCGGCGTGCACGGGCCGGGCGAGACGATCAGGCGGTCGGGCTGCCGGTCGAGCAGGTCGGCGACGTCGTTGCGCAGCACCTCGACCTCCGCCCCCAGCTCGCCCAGGTACTGGACCAGGTTGTAGGTGAAGGAGTCGTAGTTGTCGACGACGAGGACCCTCACGCCCATTCCCTCTGGGCGCAGGCAAGACGGATCGCGTCGAAGACGGCACCCGCCTTGGCCGCCGACTCATCCGTCTCGGAAATGGGGTCGGAATCGGCCACGACGCCCGCCCCTGCCTGCACGTAGGCCTTGCCGTCGCGGACGAGGGCCGAGCGGATGTAGATGCACGTGTCGAGATCCCCGGTGTACGAGAGGTACCCGACCGCTCCGCCGTACGGCCCCCTCTTGACCGGCTCGAGCTCGTCGATTATCTGCATGGCCCGGATCTTCGGCGCCCCCGAGAGCGTGCCGGCCGGCAGCGTGGCGCGCAGCGTATCCAGCGGCGTGACCCCCTCCCGGAGCGTCCCGGACACCGACGAGACGATGTGGATGACGTGCGAGTAGATCTCGATCCCCATGAGCTCCTCGACCGCGACGCTGCCGTACTCGCATACCCGGCCGAGATCGTTGCGTCCGAGGTCGACCAGCATCACGTGCTCCGCGCGTTCCTTGTCGTCGGCGAGCAGCTCCCCGGCCACGAGGTCATCCGACCCGGTGCGCGGCCGCGTGCCGGCGATGGGCCGCATCTCAACCCGACGCGCCGCGACCGTCACGAGCGACTCCGGCGAGGCGCCGGCGATCTGGAAGTCCTCGAAGTCCAGGAAGTACATGTAGGGGCTCGGATTGATCGCGCGCAGGCCGCGGTAGATCGAGAAGGCCTCCACCGGGCAGTTCGCGGTCCAGCGCTGGGACGGCACCACCTGGTAGGCGTCGCCGGCGTGGATGTACTCGACGGCCCGCTTCACCGCGGCGCCGTAGCCCTCGCGGCCGAGGTTGGAGAAGAACTCCGGCGGCTCATGGATGCCGGAGCCGACCTGCGGCACCGGGCCGGCCAGGCGCTCCTTCACATCGGCGATGGCGGCTGCCGCCTGGTCGTAGGCGCGCTCCAAGTCGTCCTCCACGAACACGTTCGCGAGCACGGTCACCTCGTGGCGCAGATGGTCGAACGCCACCATCAGGTCGGTGATCATCAGCGCCAGGTCGGGGATACCGGCCTCGTCGGGCTTGGGCAGCCCCACCGTGGGCTCGGCACTACGGACGAGGTCGTAGCCAAACAGGCCGACGGCCCCTCCCGCGAACGGCGGGAGGCCCTCGAGCGCTGCGATCCGGTAGCGCGCCATCTCCTCGGCGACGGCCGCGTAGGGATCCCCCCCGGGGGGAGGGTCTGACCCTCCCCCCGGGGGGAGGTCCATGCGGATCGTCGCCCGTGGGCGAAAGCCCAGGAATGACCAGCGCCCCACCCGCTGGCCCTGCTCGGCCGACTCGAGCAGGAACGACGGCCCGTCGCCGCGCAGCTTGAGGTAGGCCGAGACCGGGGTCTCACAGTCGGCGATGAAGGTGTGGCGCAGCGGCACGAGGTTGTGCTCGCGAGCCAGCTCGCGGACCCGGTCGAGGCCCGGCTTGAGCTCGAGGTCAACGGCGACGGTCATTGAGCACGTCGTAGGCGTCGGCGAGGCTGAGGCCGCGCTCCGCGAGGAGCACGGTCAGGTGGTAGAGCACGTCGGCGGCCTCCTCGGCGACCCGCGCATCGGACTCCTCCCGCGCCGCGCGCGCCACCTCCTCGGCCTCCTCCCGGACCTTGTCGCCGAGGCGGGCCGGCTCGGCGAGCAGCGCGGCGGTGTAGCTGTCGGCGGGATCGGCGGAGCGGCGCTCCTCGATCGTGCGCTCGAGCGCCGGCAGGGCCTCGGCGGGCTGCGCCTCCATCTCACCGCGGTAGAAGCACGTGCGCTCCCCGGTGTGGCAGGCCGGCCCGGCCGGCTCCACCAGAGCCACGTACGCGTCGTTGTCGCAGTCGTAGCGGATCGCCTTGACTCGCTGCACGTTCCCGGAGGTCTCCCCCTTGTGCCAGAGCTTGTCGCGCGAGCGCGACCAGAACCACATCTCGCCGGTCTCGCGCGTGCGCGCGAGCGAGTCGTCGTTCACGTAGGCGAGGGTGAGCACCTCGCCGGTGCGCGAGTCCTGGACGATGCAGGGAAACAACTCCATTGGCCCCCGATTATGGCCGGGCACCGCCGAGCGGCAGCTTCAGGAACTCGTAGAGCGAGCCGATCGGGCTGAAGCCGAGGCGCCGGTACCACCCCTGCGGCCAGTCCGAGGCGTCTGTCAGCAGGAACACCGGGTCGCATCCCTCGGCCGCCGCGGTCTCCGCCGCCGCGAGCACCGCGGCGCTGGCGTGGCCCTGGTTGCGCCGCGCCTCGAGGGTGCCCACCTCGTCCACCTGGGCCAGGCCGTTGGCGGTGTAGAGCCGGCAGGCGCATGCGGGGTCCTCCGGCGGCGCGGCGAAGTCGCGCGCACGGCTCGCGCGGGCGTAGCGCTCGTCCATCGCGGCCAGCTGCTCCACCGCCGCCTCCTGCCAGCCGAACGGCTGCTCCCGCCGGAACGCGGCCAGCGTGGCGGCGCCGGTCTCGCGGTCCACCTCGGCCCCGGCGCGGGCCTGCCCGGGACGCTCCGCCGGCCGGTCGCGGACCATCACGAGCAGCCGGTAGACGTTCCAGCCGTCGGCCGCGAGCGCCGGGGCCAGGCGAGCGCCCTGGCTCGGATCGTCCACGAGCAGCTTGCGATGCCCGGCGTGGCGCAGGACCTCCTCGGCCTCCGCGGCGAGCCTCTCCGCGCCGGCGGAGGCGTCCTCCACGATCACGGCATTGAGGGCCCACACGAGCGGGAGGCTGGGAGTGAGCAGCGCCCTGCCGTGGGCGGTCGGCACCACCTCGTCCACGGCCCGCTCGTCGGCCCTCCGCAGGTGGGCAAGGATGCGCTCGATGGCCCCGCCGCTCACTCGATCCCCAGCCGGTCGAGCAGCCCCTCGTCGCGCCGCCACCCGCGGCGCACCCGAACGCGGAGGTCGAGGTGGACGCGGCGGCCGAGCGTCGACTCGATCTCCCGGCGCGCCGCCGTGCCGATCGCCTTGACCATGCGCCCGCGGGCGCCGACGAGGATCCCCTTCTGGGACTCGGTCTCGGCCCACACCCGGGCGCGGACCACGAGCAGCCCGTCCTCGCGCTCCTCGAGCTCGTCGACCTCCACCTCGACCGCGTGCGGAAGCTCCTCGCGCGTGCGAAGCAGAACCTGCTCGCGCACCAGCTCGGCGAGCCGAACCTCCTCGGGCAGGTCGCTCTTGTCCTCGGCCGGGTACAGGAACGGCCCCTCGGGGAGCAGGTCCGCGAGTCCCGCCACGAGCGGGCCGACGCCGCCGCCGGTGCGCGCGCTCACCGGGAAGACGTCGCCCTGCACGTCGAGATCGGCGGCATCGGACAGCGCCGCGACCGTGCCCGGCTTGTCGAGCCTGTCCACCTTGTTCAGAGCGGTCACCGCCGGAACGCCGGCGCGCCTGATCGCCTCGGCGATGAAGCGGTCGCCGGCCCCGATGCGCTGCTCGCCGTTCAGCACGAACAGGACCGCGTCGGCGTCAGCGAGACCGCGCTCGACGCTGCGCTGCATCCGCTCGGTGAGCGCGTCGCGGGGGCGCTGCACGCCGGGCAGGTCCACGAGCACCAGCTGCCAGTCGGGGCCCGTGGCGATGCCGCGTATCTCGCGCCGGGTGGTCTGCGGCTTGTCCGACACGATCGCGACCTTGCCGCCGACGATGCGGTTGACCAGCGTCGACTTGCCCGCGTTGGGGCGGCCCGCGAGCGCGACGATGCCCGAGCGGGTCACAGCTTCCGCATGATTCGGTCCTGGAGCGCGAGCATCTCGCCGTCGTCGGTCTCGTGGTCGTAGCCGCACAGGTGGAGCACGCCGTGCACGACGGCCTCGGCAAGGTCCTGGGTGTGCTCCGGGCAGATCACGACGTCTCCGAGCTCGCGCGGGCCGTTCGCGGCGCCCCGCTCGTCGACCGGGAAGGACAGCACGTCCGTGGGGCGGTCGTGGCTGCGGTGCTCGCGGTTGAGCGTCCGGATACGGTCCTCGCCGACGAGCTCGACGGCCAGGTGGCCGTCCTCGACGCCGGCCGCCGCCAGTGCCGCCAGGGCCGGGGCCCGCAGCCGCTCGGGCGCGCCTATGAGGTCGACCTGGATCAGCTCTGCTGCTGGCGCCGCGGCGCGCGCAGCGCGGGCGCCTGCTTCTCCGCGTACTCGTTGTAGGCGGCCACGATGCGCTGGACGAGCTTGTGTCGAACCACGTCCTCGCCGCCGAAGCGCACGAACTCGATCCCCTCCACGTCGGCGAGGATGTCCCCGATCACCACCAGGCCCGACGACTGGTCCCGCGGCAGGTCGACCTGCGTGATGTCGCCGGTCACCACCATCTTCGAGTTGAAGCCGAGCCGGGTGAGGAACATCTTGATCTGCTCGGGGCTCGTGTTCTGGGCCTCGTCGAGAATGATGAAGCTGTCGTTCAGAGTGTTGTGCGTCACAAGGAAGTCGTCCGTGACGTACAGGGAATCGGCGGCGGCGACCTGGATGCAGACCGCCTCCGCCTCGCCCACGGGTTCGATGCTGTCTATGAAGCGCATCGGGCGACCGGGGCCGTGCTCCTCGTAGACGTCGCGCTTGCGGCCGAGCCGGAACGGCTGGAGCCCGGCCGGTAGCCGGATGTCCAGGATGTATGCGTCGGAGCGATGGTGGACGGCACGGCCGCCGGCTCGTCCGGGTGGGCGCCCCTTCGCCCTCCGTCTCCTGCTGTAGGCGACGCCGCCCAGCGAGCGCACGAGAAAGACCACGTCGTTCGCCAGCCGGCTCGAGCAGGTCGAGTACTGGATCCGGCACGTGCGGGCGCGCTGCGTGACCGGGCCGCCGTCGGTGTCGAGCAGGCCCTGGAGGACCGCAAGGCGCACGTCGGGAGAGTTGTGGAGATAGAGCGGCGGCACGAACTTGGTCTTGGAGCGCGTGCCGGCCAGCCCGAGCTCGCGAAGCGCAGCGGTGACCGGATTCGACACGATCACGCCGCCGCGGTGGCCGTGGATATGACGGAGCACGTACCCGATGCGGCCCTTCCGCTTGAGCTCTATTCCGGGCAAGGCGGCCCCTAGCGCCGTAGCCAGCTCCGGATCCCCGGTCGTGAATTCCGGCGTCGTCTTTGTGGTCAGGCACCCGTCGCCGAGCAGGAGGCCCAGCGCGTAAGGATCGACCGGTACCGCGCGCGGCTCGAACTGGGCCGGCGCGCTCAACAGCGGCAGCTCGAAGCGATGCTGATGGTTGCGCCGGAGGTGTCCAATCATCTCCCGTGTCTCGAGGACCCGGCCGGCTTTCCCGTGCTTGCGGTCCTCGGGGGTCATCACGAACCAGAGGTGCTCGGCGCAGCAGAGGGTCGACGCGCCGTCCTGCGACCGAACCCGGAAGAGCTCCTTGCGCCCTTGCGGGTAGACCCCCAGTACGGGCGTGGGGCATCCGTCGGAGCCGATCACCAGATCCCCTACCCGCAGCGATCCGATCGGCCGGAACCCGGAGGGAGTGAGCACCGGTTGGCCGAGCGGCTGCGCGCGGCCGCGCATGAAGGCCAGAGGGGCGATCTCGATCACCCCGCGGTCGAGGTGCTGGTTCACGCGCTCGGGCTCGAGCATGTCGTACAGCGCATCGAACAGCGGGCGCAGGTAGGGGTCGACCTTCGCCTGGATGTCGCCGGGCAGGAACCCGAGCCGCTCGCCCGCCTCCACCGCCGGCCGGGTCAGGACGATCCGGTTGACCTCCCGTCGCGACAGCGCGGCCACCGCCATCGCCACCGCCAGGAACGACTTGCCGGTGCCGGCCGGCCCGATCCCCACGGTGATCGTCTGGGAGCGGATGGCGTCCACGTAGCGCTTCTGGTTGACGGTCTTGGGGGCCACCTTAAGGCCGCGGTGGCGCCACACCACGTCCTCCAGAATGCGGCTGGGGCTCTCGTGGCGCTCGAGCGCATCGGCGATCGCCTCGATCGTGCCCGGAGCGATCTCGTGGCCCTGCCGGACGAGATCGGCCAGCTCGCGGACCACGGTGCGGGCCACGCCGACCTCGTCGTCGGCGCCATCGAGGGTGAGCACGTTGCCGCGCAAGAACACCTCGCAGTCGAGGTGCTCCTCGAGCGTCTTCATGACCAGGTCTCCCGGTCCCGCGAGCTCGGCGGCGACGTCGTTGGGGAGCTCGAGCTGGACTCGCACTAGGGCGTCAGCTTCTCCCTCACGGCGGCGCTGACTCGCTTGCCTTCCGCACGGCCCTGCACCTTCGGCATGACCAGCCCCATCACCTTCCCCATCTCGCCGGGGGAGCTGGCGCCCGACTCGGCCACGGCGTCGCCGACGATGGCGTCGAGCTCCTCGTCCGAGAGCTGCGCGGGCAGGTACGAGGCGATGATCTCGGCCTCGCGCTCCTCCGCCTCGGCGGCGTCGGTGCGGCCGCCGTCGCGGTAGGCCTCGGCGGCCTCGAGCCGGCGCTTGCGCTCCCGTTGGAGCACCTGAATCTCGTCCCCGCCGTCGTCCTTCGCGGCCTTCTGGAGCTCGGACACGATCAGGCGGAGCGCGTGCACGCGCTCGCGCTCGCCCGCCTTCATGGCGTCCTTGACGTCGCTCTGGACCCTCTCGAGGACCGACATCCGCCTCAAGTGTAGGCGTGGCTTGGTCAGAAGCGACAGAGCCACCCCCGCCCCCAGCACCAGCATCGCCGCCGCCACGGCGAAGCCCGTCTCGATCCCGGCCACGCTGGCGGCGCCCGCCCAGTCGAGGGGGCCGCGGCCGCGCTCGTCGCGGCTCTCGGGAAGGAGCGCCGCCGTCGCGCCTGCCGCGGCTGCCGCATACCCGGAGAGCCGGGGTGGCGCTCAGGGCGTGATCGCCACCACCCGCGCCGGCGCGGCGCTCGCCCCCACGATCCGGAGCGGGAAGCAGGCCACCTGGAAGCCGGTCGGCGGCAGCCGGTCCAGGTTCACGAGGCGCTCGATCTGGCAGTACGGCAGGTCCGCCTGGTGGGCGGCCCAGAAGATCCCGCCCTCGTCGCGCTCGATCGCCTCCTGGGCCTGCATCCACAGGGGGCGGTCCCAGCCCCACGCGTCGATCCCCATCACCCGAACGCCGCGGTCCCACAGCCAGTGGGTGGCCGCCGCCGTGACACCGGGGCCGAGCGCCATGTAGCCCGGGTCGCGGTAGTGGGCGTCGCGTCCGGTCCGAACGAGGACGATGTCGCGCTCCTTCAGCTCGTGTCCGACCCGCGCGAGCTCGGCCTCCACGTCCTCCACGTCGACGGCCTCGCCGTCCGCCTTGGCCGTCATGTCGAGCACCACACCGTCACCGAGGAACCAGTCGAGCGGCAGCTCGTCGATTGGCTGCGCCCGCTCGCCGCGGATGGTCGAGTTGTAGTGGTACGGCGCGTCCACATGGGTCGAGTTGTGGGTGCCGAGGCGAGTGAGCGTCTCGGTGGCCCAGCCCTCGCCGTCGCGCAGCAGCCGCGCGGGCAGGCCGAAGAGGGCCTCAACCGCCGCGGCCCCGTCGGCGTGGTCCTCGAACTGGATCTCCGTGCGGAGTATTTCCGGCGTGTCCGGCGGACTCTGCTCGATCGGGGCCGACAGGTCGATCAGCGGCATCGGCCCGACCCTACCGGCCGAGCAGCAGTGCGCTCCACCCCTGCTCCGACAGGCGGCGGCGCTCGCGCAGCGGCGCGAACGCGGCCGCCACCTCGCCGGCCTCCTCGTCCAGGAGCCCCGACACGATCAGCGCGCGGGGCCGCTCGCCGGCCAGCCCGGCCAGATGAAGCAGCAGAGGGCGCATGAGGTTCGCCGCCGCCGTCCGGGCGGGGGGCGGGCGCTCAGAGCGCAGGTCCATCCGCTCCAGGCGGTCGAGCTTCACCCCGTTCGCCGCCGCGTTCCTTCGCGCGGCCTCGAGCGCGGCGGTCTCGCTGTCCACGGCGGCCACCGGCGCGAAGCCGAGCCGCGCCGCCGCGATGGCAAGCACGCCGGAGCCGCAGCCCAGGTCCGCGAACGAGCCCTCCGGCTCGAGCTCCAGCAGCAGCTCCAGGCTGAGGCGAGAGGTGGGATGCGCGCCGGTGCCGAACGCCCGACCGGGATCGATGACGAGGTCGACCGCGCCCGGCCGCGGCGCGACCCAGGGCGGCCGTACGAAGACGCGGTCGCCGACCAGGACCGGCTGGTGGAAGCGCTTCCAGCGCTCGGCCCAGTCGTCGGCCACCCGCTCGCCCCGCACCGCCACGCGGACGCCGCCGACCTCCGCGGCGCCGGCCGGGAACGAGGGCAGCTCGCCGGGCGCCCCGTAGACCGCGTACTCCACGAAGCCGTCGCCGTCGACCTGCTCGACGCCGCCGGGAGCCAGCTCGAGCAGAGCCGCGAGCACCTGCTCGGCGGCCTCGGCGGGCGCTCGGAGGGCGAGACGGATCAGCGCAGCGCCCGCTTCACCTTCGCCAGGATCGACTCGTCCTCGGTATCGCGCAGGTTCTCCTCCGTGAGCGATCCGCGGAGCTCCTCGAGCAGCTCGCGCTGGCGCCCGCTCAGGTTGCGCGGGATCACCACGTTCAGGACCACCTGCTGGTCGCCTCGGCCACGCCGCCCGATGGAGGGCATGCCCTTCCCGCGCAGCGTGACCACCGTTCCCGGCTGGGTCCCGGCGCGCACGTCGACCTTCTCCTCGCCGTCCAGCGTCGGTACGGCGATCGTGGTGCCGAGCGCGGCGGCCGGCGCGGGCACGTCGACCACGGTGACGAGGTCGTTGCCGTCGCGCAGGAACCGCTCGTCCGCGGCCACGCGCACGAGCACGTACAGGTCGCCCGGCGGCCCGCCGCGCTCCCCGGCGTGGCCCCGGCCGGACAGCCGGATGCGCTGGTCGTCGGCGATCCCGGCCGGCACGTCCACGTCGAGCGTCTTGCGGACGGCTCGCCGGCCGCGACCGCCGCATGCCGTGCAGGGCTCGGACGGCACGCGCCCTTCGCCGCCGCACACGTCGCACACGTGTTCCCGCACGAGTTGCCCGAAGGCCGTGCGGCTGACCGCCCGCACGCGGCCGGTGCCCTGGCAGTTGCGGCAGGTCTGCACCTCCGAGCCGGGCTCGGCGCGGCTTCCTCCGCAGCGCTCGCAGGCATCCACCAGGTCGTAGGCCACCTGCACGGTCGTGCCGCGCGCCGCCTCCTCGAGCGTGACCTCCACCTCCACGGCAACGTCGCCGCCCTGCACGCGACCTGCGCCGCCCCGGCCGCCGAAGGCGCCGAAGGGGTCGCCGCCGAAGAAGGCGTCGAAGATGTCCGCGAACGACCCGAAGCCGTGGGCGGTGGAGGCGAAGCCGCGCGACTCGAGGCCCTCGAATCCGTAGCGATCGTAGGTGGCACGCCGCTCGGAGTCCGACAGGATCTCGTAAGCCTCAGCCGCCTCCTTGAACTTCTCCTCCGCCTCGGGGTCGTGCCGGTTGACGTCGGGGTGCAGCTCGCGCGCGAGGCGCCTGAAGGCCTTCTTTATCTCGGCGTCGCTCGCGTCGGGGGAGACGCCGATCACCTCGTACGGATCGCGCCTCACTCGTCGTACACCTCGGCGACGAAGCGCGACAGCTCACGGGCCGCCTCGCGCACGGCGCCGATCGCGCCGGGGTAGTCCATGCGCACCGGGCCGATCACCGAGACGGCGCCGAGGTTGCGCCGCGCGAGACCGTAGTTGGCGGCCACGATCGAGAGGGACTGGAGCTCCGGGGTTGGGTTCTCGTGGCCGATGCGCAGGTAGACGCTCGGCTCCGTCAGCGACGCGCGCAGAACGCCGAGCAGCGCGCGGCGGTGCTCCAGCACCTCCATCAGCCCAGCGATCTGGGAGAGCTCCTGGAAGCGATGCTCCGACAGGAGCCGCGAGGCGCCTTCCATGAAGAGGTTGCTCCCGGCGGTCTGCTCGAGGTCGGTGAAGGCCGGCGAGAGGGTGCCGAGGAAGTCGCGCTCCGGCGCGCTCAGGCCTGGGTCCGCGAGCTTCCCGAGCAGCATGCGCGAGCCAACGTCCATGCCGCCGAGCGCCTCGTTCAGGTAGCTGGCCGCCCATGCCACGAGGCCGGGGTCGACGGGCTCCTCGTAGGAGATCACGCGCTTTGTCACGCCGCCCGTGGACGTGATCACCACCACCATCGCCACCTGCGGCTGCAGCAGCAGGACCTCTACGCGGTGCACGGTCGCGGTCTCGATCGGAGGGGCGGTCACGAGGGCGAGCAGGTTCGTCACCTGGGAGAGCTGCTCGGTGGTGGCCTGCATGGCCTCGTCGACCTCGCGGCGCATGGCGCTCAGCTCAACGCGCTTGCGGGGCATCGGCAGACGGCCGCGGCCCTCGGTGAGGAGCTCGTCCACGTAGAAGCGGTAGCCGCTGTCGGTGGGCACGCGCCCCGCCGATGTGTGAGGGTGCTCGAGCAGACCCGCGTCCTCGAGTCGTGCCAGCTCGGCGCGGACGGTCGACGGGCCCCAGGGCACGTCGTCCTGCTCGGCGATCCACTTGGAGCCGACCGGCTGGTCGCGCTCCACGTGCGCCTCCACCACCTTGCGAAGGATGAAGCTCTGCCGGGAGTTGATCTCCACGGCTCTGAATTTAGAGACAAACCGTCCGGTTCCCGCTTCGCGGGACCGGACTAGCCCTTCGGGTCGCGGAGCTCGGCCTCGCCGTTCTTGATGATCTTCTTGCCGCCCTGCTTGGCCTCGAGGTCGAGGATGACCGTGTCGTCGCTGCTCTCGCGCTCCTTGCCGGACACCGTGATCTCCTGCTCCGGGAAGCCCATCCCGCGGAACTGGACCGACAGGCGCCGAAGCGAGCGCGGGTCGCCTCCGGCGGCCTGGGTGCAGGCCCGCGCCACCTGTGCCATCGAGTAGAGGCCGTGCAGGATGTTCGACGGCAGGCCGACCTGCCTGGCGAACTCCTGGTCGATGTGGATGGGGTTGAAGTCCCCGGAGGCGCCCGCGTAGCGGTGCGGAAGGTACTTGTCGGGCGTGACCTCGAGCCCCACCTTCAACGCCACGCTCAGGACCCCCTCACGATGTTCGTCCAGGTGCCGCGCACGACCTCTTCGCCGTCCTGGTTTCGCGAGACCGACTCGAAGATGTAGAAGCCCATCCCGCCGCGCTCGTAGATGTCCTTGATGGAGGCCTCGGTCGTGATCGTGTCGCCGGCGCAGACGGGCTCGCCCCAGGCGAACTCCTGCCCGCCGTGGACCATCATCGCGAAGTTGATGCCGACCTCGGGGTCGAGCACCGCCGGCCCGACCGCGCCCGCCGAGTAGACGACGGCGAACATCGGCGGGGCCGGGATGTCGCGAAATCCCGCGGCCCGGGCCTGCTCGCGGTCGAAGTGGATGGGGTTCTCCTCGCCCACCGCGAGCGCGTACTCGCGGATCTTCTCCTTCCCCACCTCGTACTCGTGGGGCGGGTAGGTCTTCCCCTTGGCGGCGGCATCGACCGGCACGGCGCGGGAGGTTACCTCCGCGGCCCCCCGCAACCCGCCTCACCCCGGGGGAGGGTCAGACCCTCACCCCTGGGGGGAGGGTCAGACCCTCACCCTGGGGGAGTGGGTCGGCTCAGGCCGCGTCGCGCAGGGCCTGCGCTTCGGCGAGGGTCGCCAGCTTGCGCAGCGCCGCTTCCTCGATCTGGCGCGTGCGCTCGCGGGTGAGGCCGAACAGCTTCGCCACGTGGTCGAGCGTGCGCGGCTGCTCGCCTCCGAGCCCGAAACGCAGCTCGATGATCCGGCGGTCGCGGTAGGAGAGGTGCTCGAGCACATCCTGCAGGCGCTGGTGCATGAGCGACTCGACCGCGGCGTCGAACGGGCTCTGGCTCGACTCGTCCGGGATCAGGTCGCCGAACTGGGCCGCGTCGGCATCGTCGCCGACCGGCTTGTCGAGCGAGACCAGCTGCTGGGCCGCCCGCATGATCACGTCCGCCTCGACCGGGTCGACCCCGGCCAGTTCCGCGATCTCCTCGATCGTCGGATCCCGGTCGCCCTGGGCCTCCAGCTTGCGCTGGGCTCCATCGAGCTTCTTCAGGACGTTGTCGATGTGGATGGGGATCCGGATCGTGCGTCCCTTGTCGGCGATCGCGCGCGAGATCGCCTGGCGGATCCACCAGGTCGCGTAAGTCGAGAACTTCCAGCCCTTGCGCCAGTCGAACTTCTCCACCGCCCGCACGAGCCCGATCGTGCCCTCCTGGATGAGATCGAGGAACGGCAGGCCCTGGTTGCGGTAGCGCTTGGCGATCGAGACCACCAGACGCAGGTTGGCGCGGGTCATGTGGTCCTTCGCCTCCAGGTCGCCGCGCTCGATGCGCTTGGACAGCTCGACCTCCTCCTCGCGCGTCAGAAGCGGCGTCGCGGCGATGCCGTCGAGGAACTGCTGGAGCGAGTCCAGAGTCGGGTCGGGAGCAGCCTGAGCAGGCAGAGTTTCCGGGGTCACGGCCGCCAAGCTACGACCGTGTCCTAAGGAGTACCTAAATCCTGCCTCTCCGCTGGGAATTGGCGCACAAACCGTGCACCAGGACGATCAATCGCCCAGCTCGAGCACCGCGAGGAAGGCCTCCTGCGGAACCTCGATGCGGCCCACCTGCTTCATGCGCTTCTTGCCCTCCTTCTGCCTCTCCAGCAGCTTGCGCTTGCGCGTGACGTCACCCCCGTAGCACTTGGCGATCACGTCCTTGCGCACCGGCCTCACCGACTCGCGGGCGATGATCTTGGAGCCGATTGCGGCCTGGATCGCCACCTCGAACTGCTGGCGCGGGATCTGCTTGCGCAGGCGCTCGGTCAGGGCCCGCCCGGCCGCGTACGCCTTGTCGCGGTGGACGATCATCGAGAGCGCGTCGACCGTGTCGCCCGCCAGCAGGATGTCGAGCTTTACGAGATCCCCCTCGCGCATCCCGAGGACCTCGTAGTCGAGCGACGCATAGCCCCTCGTACGGGACTTGAGCTGGTCGAAGAAGTCGAGCACGATCTCCGCCAGCGGCAGGTCGTACTGGAGCTGCACCCGCTCGGTGCTCAGGAACGTCATCTCGATGTGCGTGCCGCGCCGCTCCTGGCAGAGCTCCATCACCGCGCCGACGTGCTCCTTGGGGCAGAGGATCGTCGCCCGGATGTAGGGCTCTTCGACGGCGGCGATCACCGCACGGTCGGGCATGTCGGTCGGCGAGTGGACCAACACCTCGCTTCCGTCGGTCAGCTTCACCTCGTACTCGACGTTCGGCGCGGTGGCGAGCAGCTCCAGGTCGTACTCGCGCTCGAGGCGCTCGCGCACGATGTCCATGTGAAGCAGCCCGAGGAAGCCGCAGCGAAAGCCGAAGCCGAGCGCCTCGCTCGTCTCGGGCTCCCATGTGAGCGCGGCGTCGTTCAGCGACAGCTTCTCGAGCGCATCGCGCAGCTCCGGGAACTGGTTGGTCTCGACGGGGAACAGGCCGCAGAACACCATCGGCTTGATCTCGCGGTAGCCCGGCAGCGGCTCGGTGGCGGCGCCTGCCTTGGTGGTGAGCGTGTCGCCCACCCTCAGCTGCGACACGTCCTTGATGCCGGTGATCAGGTAGCCGACCTCGCCTGCGCGCAGCGCCTCCACGGGGACCATCTGCGGGCCGAAGTACCCGATCTCGTCCACCTCGGCCTCGGTGCCGCTCTGCATGGCGCGAATCGCCGCGCCCTTGCGCAGCTCCCCGTCGACCACCCGGACGTAGGCCACCACGCCGCGGTACTGGTCGAACTCGGAGTCGAAGATGAGCGCCCGCGCCGGGGCGGAGGGATCGCCCTCCGGCGGCGGCACCCGCGACACGAGCGCCTCGAGCAGCTCCTCAACCCCGTCACCCGACTTTGCCGAGACCCGGATCACCTCGTCCTCGCCGAGCAGCTCGTGGATCTCCCCCGCCACCCGCTCGGGCTCGGCGCCCGGCAGGTCGATCTTGTTGAGCGCGGGGATGAGCTCGAGCCCCGCGTCGACGGCCAGGTAGGTGTTGGCGACGGTCTGGGCCTCCACCCCCTGAGAGGCGTCCACCAGCAGAAGCGCGCCGTCGCAGGCGGCGAGCGAGCGCGACACCTCGTACGTGAAGTCCACGTGCCCCGGTGTGTCGATCAGGTGGAGCCGGTAAAGCTTTCCGTCCCTGGCGGTGTACTCCACGCGCACGGCCTGGGCCTTGATCGTGATGCCGCGCTCACGCTCGAGGTCCATCGAGTCGAGCAGCTGCGGGCGATGGTCGCGCGGGTCGACGGCGCCGGTGATCTCGAGCATGCGGTCGGCCAGCGTCGACTTGCCGTGGTCGATGTGCGCGATGATCGAGAAGTTGCGGATATTGCTCGCCGGAGCGGCCATGCGCCTTCGAGTATGCCGATCGTTCAGACTGCAGCACCGGACTCGTGGCAGGTGCTGAGGTGACCGTGGTCGAGGCCGTGTTCGCGGCCTTCGCAGAGCGCGACGTGGAACGCGTCGTCGAGCTGATCGATCCCGAGGTCGAGTTCACCGCTGTGACCGCCGACTTCGCCGGGCGCACGGAGCCCTACCGCGGCCACGACGGCATCCGCCAGTACTTCCGCGACGTGGCGCTCGTGTGGGACGACCTGCGGCTCACCCCGCACGACTTCCGCGAGGTGGGCGAGAACATCGTCGTGACCGGGCGGGTGAGCGCACGCTCGGCTGCCCGGATCGTGGACGGCTCGACCGGCTGGGTCTGGCGGGTGCGCGACGGGCGCGTGGTGTACGGGCGGGTATACGCGTCCGCCGCCGACGCCGAGGAGGCCGCCGGGGCTAGGGCCGCCGGCGCGCCCTGAGCAGGTAGTCCACCTGCTCCTGCTTGCGCATGATCATGTGCTCGAGCCGGTGCTCCACGGCCTCCGACGCGGCCTCCCGTCCCGTCGGCTCGATCGCCGCCTGGAGCGCCTCGAGCGTCTCCCCCTCGCAGGCGATCAGGCTGTCGAGCGCCGTGGCCGGATCCTCCGAGAACTCCATCGCCGCCACCTCGGTGGTGGGCTCCCCGCCGAGCGCCGTGATCTTCTCGACCAGGCGGGTGGCGTCCTCCAGCTCAGCCAGCGAGTGCTCGCGCATCTTCTCGGCGTGCGCCTGGTACTCGAGCCCGATCACGCTGCCCGCCGTGAGCGAATACAGGAGCACCGAGCGGTGCTGGAGCCGAAGGGCCTTGTTGAGGCACTCCACCTGCTTCTCGACATCCATCTTCTCGTCGGGCGACATGGGGCGCCTCTTACCCCTCGGAGCGGCCCCGCCTAACGAGAAGCTCCCGGACCTGGCGAGCCTCCGGCACCCGCAGCGCCCAGACGGCTGCGCCATAGGCGGCGAAGCCGGCGGCGATCGCGGCCAGCACGGCGAGGGCCTGGGCGAGAAGGGCGCGGCCCAGCGCCTCGTCGATCCCGTACCACGTACCGTAGGCCACGCCCGCCAGCAGGGCCCCCGCCGCGAGCATCCGCAGTGCCGCGCCGAGCGTCCGCATCTCCTCCACACCTCCGAGCTCGCCGCGCAGGATCCAGGCCTGTGCCACGCACATGGCGATCGTCCCGGCCACGGTGCCGATCACGATGCCCGCGATCTCGAACGGCCCGTACAGGGCGGCGGCGAGCGCGGCGTTCACCACCAGGTTGAGTCCGGCCAGCGCCGTGGTCGCCCAGGGGCGCTGGAGGCTGAAGAACGTGCGGGACAGGAGCAGGCTGACGCCCTGGAACGGGAGCGCGATCGACCACCAGAGCATCGCCGTAGAGGTGAGCTCGGTGGCGGCCGGACCGAACTCGCCGCGCTGATACACAAGCCGGGTGATGGGCTCGGCCAGCACCGCCATGATCACCGCGCTAGGGATCAGCCACAGGCAGATCTGCCGCACGCCGTTCCCCATCGTGCGGCGCAGGTCGTCGCGCGCCCCGCGCGCGGCGAAGCGGGACAGGGTCGGAAAGAGGATGGTCGCGATCGAGATCGAGAAGAGGCCCTGGGGCAGCTGGTACAGGCGGAACGCCTTGTCGATCGCCGCCGGCGCCTCCTCGGAGACGAGCGTGCCGAACAGCGAGTTGATCAGCAGGCTCAGGTTGATCAGGCCGAGCGCGATCGTGACCGGCAGCATCAGCGTCAGCACCCGGCGCACGCGCTCGTCGCGCCAGTCCAGCCTCAGCGTGATGCCGCCGCCGCGCCCGCGCAGCCAGGGGAGCGGCAGCACGAACTGCACCACAGTGCCGGCCAGGATCCCGATCGCGTAGCCGTAGATCTCGTCCTCCTCCGGGAGCAGCGGGACCAGCCCGAGGAGCGTGGCGATGATCACCAGGTTCCACGCCACCGGGGCAAGCGCGGGCACGGCGAAGTGCTCGAACGAGTTGAGCATCCCGACCACCAGGCCGCTCAGCGCGAGCAGCACCACGATCGGGAACATCAGCTGCGCGAGGTTGACCGTGAGCTCCTTGAGCGCCGGGTCGTCGTCGAACCCGGGCGCGAACAAGCTCATGAGCGGCTCGGCGAACAGCACGAACAGCGCGGTCACGGCGCCCAGCAGCAGGAGGATCAGGAAGAACAGGCTGGAGGCGACGCGGAACGCCTCCCTTCTCTCGCCCTTCTCGAGCAGCTCGGTGAACACCGGCACGAAGGCGCCCTGGAGGGCGGAGTCCGCGAACAGGGCCCGCACGAGGTTCGGCACCTGGAAGGCGATCGTGAACGCCGACATGGCCCCGCTCACGCCGAACAGGCTGGCCGCCACGACCTCCCGCGCGAGGCCGAGCAGCCGCGACAGTCCGGTTGCGAAGGAGAAGAACGCGGTGTTGCGGGCGAGCCGGCCGGCGTGGCCGCGCCGTCCGGGCGCGTCGGTGGCCACGCGCTAGACTTGTCCGTCGCCGCGCCGGACGCCCGGTCGCGGCTTCCTTATGGCCAACATCCATTCACAAGAAAAGCGGATCCATCGGGCGGAGCGCGAGAGGATCGAGAATCGGCGCCGCACGTCACAGGTGAAGACCTGGTTCCGCCGGCTCGAGGACGCGGTCGGCAAGAGCGACGCCGCGACCGCGGACACCGAGTACCGCTCGCTGGTCTCGCGCATCGACCGGGCCGTGAAGACGGGCGCGCTCCACCGCAACAACGGCGCGCGCAAGAAGGCCCGCGCGGCGCGCATCCACTCGCGCGTTTCCTAGCGCCGTAGCCCGCAACCCCGCCGGCTGTAGGGTCCGGCCATGGAGACGAGACTGCTGATCCGCGGCGAGCAGGTGGACGGCGACGGTTCGCCGCTGGCCGTGGAGAACCCGGCCACCGAGGAGACCGTCGCCGAGGTTCTCGGCCCCTCGCCCGACCAGCTCGACGCGGCGATAGCGGGCGCCCGCGAGGCCGCGCGCGGATGGGCCTCCACGCCGGCCGTTGAGCGTGCCGAGCTGCTCCACGAGGTCGCCACCCGCATGCGGGCGATGACGGGCGAGCTGGCGCGCGCCATGACGCTGGAGGGCGGCAAGCCGCTCGTCGAGAACTCCGACGAGGTCGGCTGGACCGCCGCCGCGTTCGACTACTACGCGGAGATGGGCCGCAACTTCGCGGGCCGGGTGATCCCCTCGATCGAGTCCAGTCAGCTCGCCCTGGTGGTCAAGGAACCGCTCGGCGTCTGGGGCTGCATCGTCCCGTGGAACTACCCGCTGCTCCTCCTCGCGTGGAAGCTCGCCCCCGCCCTCGCTGCGGGCAACGCCGTGGTCGCGAAGCCCTCGGAGCTGACACCGGTGTCGACCCTCATGCTCGCCTCCTGCTTTGCCGACCTGCCGCCGGGAGTCGTGAACATCGTGGCGGGCGCCGGCGACGTGGGCGCCGCCCTCGTGGAGGACCAGCGGATCGACGGCGTCGCGTTCACGGGCTCGGTCGCGACCGGGAAGAAGGTGGCGGCCGCCTGCGCCCAGCGCGTGGCGCGCATGAACCTCGAGATGGGCGGCAAGGACCCGTTCATCGTCTGCGCCGACGTGGCGGCGGACGTGGAGGTCGCCGCGAAGGGCGGCGCCTGGGCCGCCTACCTGAACGCGGGCCAGGTGTGCACGTCGGCCGAGCGCTTCTACGTCGCGCGCGAGGTGTACGACGACTTCCTCGAGGCGTTCGTCTCGCACGCGCGCGAGCTGCGGGTGGGCGACCCGCTCGACTCGTCCACGGACGTGGGTCCGATGGTCTCGGCGGGCCAGCGCGAGAAGGTCGCCGCTCAGGTGGAGGCGGCGGTCTCGGCGGGCGCCGATCTGGTGGTCGGCGGCGACCGCGCCGGGCACGAGCGCGGACACTTCTTCGCGCCCGCGGTGGTCACGGGCGCCCCCGCGTCCACCGAGCTGCTCCGCGAGGAGACCTTTGGGCCGGTGGCGCCGATCGTGCCGGTGGCCTCGCTGGACGAGGCGATCGAGCTGGCCAACTCCACCCCGTTCGGGCTCGGCGCGAACGTGTACACGCGCGACCTCGAGACGGCTGTGCGCTGCCTGCGCGAGATCCGGGCCGGCACGGTCTGGATCAACGACCCGCTCACCGACAACGACGCAGGGCCGTTCGGCGGCTTCAAGCAGTCCGGGTTCGGGCGCGAGCTCGGTCAGGAGGGGCTGGAGGCCTTCCAGGAGACGAAGCACGTGCACATCGAGACGAAGATCGCGCCGAAGGAGTGGTGGTACCCCTACGCGCCGGGCGATGCGGCGCCGCCCTCGGGCGCCGGCGCCTGAGCACGCTGGGGGCGATGCCCGGCGGCGCCCCGCTCAGCCGGTCGCCTCGACCGCCGCCCCGTCCGCGAACTGGGAGGCGAACTCCTCGGACGGCGGGATCTCGGTGATCACGTCGACCAGCACCCCGGACGGATCGGCGACGATGAAGTGCCGCTGCCCGAAGTCCTCGCTTCGAAGGCTCTGGCTCGCCCAATCTCAGGATCGCGAGCGCGACCTGCCAGCGACGAACGCGGCGCTGGGCGGGCTGCTCGACTCGCTTCGCGCGGAGCGATACCCCTAGCCGTCGAGCGAAGCGGCGCCGCCGTCGGGCGCGGGCGCCTCAGCGTCGATCAGGCGCTCGACGACCAGCACGTCTCGCCAAACGCCTTCGAGCTGCCCGTGACGGAGGTGGAGTCCGACTTCGCGCCAGCCACAGCGGCGTACCAGCGCGACACTGCCCGCGTTCTCGGGGAACACCTTGGCGGTCAGCTTCCAGTAACCCAGCTCGAGGGCGCGGCCCTCGAGCTCCTCCAGCAGGCGCCGGCCGATTCCTTGGCCGCGCGCCGCGCGTTGCACGTAGACGGACGCCTCGCCGACCCCTGTGTATGCGGCCCGGTCGCTGTAGCGGAGGATCCGTCCCCACCCAAGAGGGCCGCCCCCCTGGTCGGCGACCAGGACCGGTAGGCGGTCGCCCGCCCTGAGCCACGCGAGGATGTCCTCGACGGTGCGCGGCGTGGTCTCGAAGGTCGAGCGGCGCTCCTCGATTCCCTCGTTGTAGATTCGAGCGACCGCCGCCGCGTCCGCGACTCCGGCGACGCGAACGGCGAGCACCCGTCAGCCGGCCGCGCGGGCCAGGGCGAGCGAGAACGCCGTGTCCTCGTCCAGGCGGACGTCGGGGCCTCCGCCGCGCATCTCGATCTCGAGGTCCGCGAAGACGCAGATCGCCCGCTCGAGCGCCGCGCGGTCGGCCTTCTTGGCGCGGGCCACGGTCTTCTTCGCGAGCCAGGGCGGGACCCTGAGCGCCTCACCCACCTTCGCGTCGGGCATGCCGGAGTCGAGCAGGGCTGCCGCCCGGTGGACCTCTCGCAGCCTTCGCACGACGGGCCAGATGAGGCGGCCGGGGCGCTCGCCGTAGGACTCCAGCTCCTCGGCCAGCGCCAGCGTGGCGCGGAGGTCTCCGGCCACCAGGGCGTCGGCGAGATCGTAGGCCTGAGGCGAGTTGTCGGAAGCCGCGAGGGCGTCGACGTCGGCCCGGCTCACGTTGGTGCGCGGGTGGACCGCTAGGGCGATCTTCTCGAGCTCACGGGAGAGACGCTGTTGGCTCTGGCCCACCAGAGCGACCAGCTCCTTCGCCGCCTCCTTGTCGAGCTGGAGGCCGAGCTCGCGGCCTCGCTCGGCCGTCCACTTCGGAAGCTCCCACGGCTTCGGCGCGCTGTACTCGCGGTGCTCGCCGCCGGCCTTCTCGACGGCCTTGCAGAGCTGCTTCGCCGGCTTGCCGCGCACGATCACCACGAGCACGGTGTCGGGCGGCATGTCGGCGAGCACGGCCTCGAGTGGGGCCAGCTGAGCCATCTTCCAGGCACCGGCGCCGTCTACCAGCACGTAGCGCGTGCCGGGGTCGAAGGTGAGCGCGGACAGGGCCCCGACCACCTCCCCGGGCTCACTCGAGGCGGCGTCGAAGACCTCGAGGCCGCCCGGCCCGCGCTCCTCCTCGGCCCGCCGCCGGACGCGGGCGCGCCAGGCGTCGATCTTCGCGTCGTCGTCGCCGCTGACGAGGTAGGCGGGCTTCAGGTCGGCCACGGCGAGCAGTCTAAGGGTCCGCCCGGAGACGTCCGAGCACGCTGCCTGCGGCTCGGCACGGGCGCCGGAGGGCGCTCAGCGCTCGGTTTTCACGCGCATCTCCCCGGCGTCGATCGTGAGCGTGACCGTGCCGTGCCGGTCGGTCCGGTAGGTCTCGACGCCCGCCCGCTCGAGGGCGTTCACGGTCGACGGGGCCGGATGGCCGTAGGTGTTCGGCCCGACCTGGATGGCGGCGAGCTCGGGGTCCAGCTCGTCGAGCACCTCGGGCAGGCCGGGATCGGCGCTGCCGTGGTGCGGCACCTTCATGGCGTCGACGTCCGGCAGCTCGAGCGGGAGCAGCGTCTCGCTCTCGGCGTCCGCCGATAGAAGGAGGTCGAAGGCGCCGGCGCTGACGAGCGCCACGGCGGCGCGAGGGTTGGGATCCTCGGGGGCCGGACCGGGCGGGCGCGGCGGTGGCGAGAGCAGGCGGATAGTGAGTTCGCCGCCGGCCAGCGTGAGCGTGAGCGGGGCGGTGGCCGCGACGCGTCGGGTGCCGCGGCTCGACGCCTCGCGCAGCAGGCCGCGGAAGGACGGATCCCGCGTCGCGTCCCCGCCGTCCAGGAGCGCGCCCACCGGGAAGCGCCGCAGCACCTCGGCGAGGCCGCCGTGGTGATCCCGCGACGCGTGCGTGGCCACCACCACCGCCAGCCGCTCCACGCCCGCCTTGCGGAGCAGGCGCGTGACCCCGGCCTCGGGCGGCCCGCCGTCGAAGAGCACGGCCGTGCCGTCGGGGTGCTGGACGAGCGTGGAGTCGCCCTGGCCGACGTCGAGAAAGCGCACGGTCAGCCGGCCGGGCGGGCCGGGACCGTCGAGGGCGGGGGCCGCCGCGACGAAGAGCGCCAGCGCCGCGGCGGTGGCGAGCGCCAGCCGGCGGGCTCGTGGAAGGCGCCGCCAGCGGGCGGCCCGCTCGGGAATCCGGGCGGCCAGCGGTCGCCCGAGGCGGGACGCCGCGATCGCCGCGGCCGCGAGGACCGCGTACGCGCTCAGGACCGCGAGCGGAGAGCCAAGCGGGAGGGATAGCTGCCCGCCGGGCAGATCGGCGCAGCGCTCGGCGAGCGACGCGATGTGTCCGACCGGGACGGCGGAAGGTGCGCCGAGCGCCCCGGCGGCCGCCTGGCCGATGCCGCCGGCCTGTCCCAGCCCGATCTTGAGCATGCCGAGCCACATCGCCGGCGCGACGGCGGGGAGCGCGAGGAGGTTGGCGAGCAGGCCGGCGAGCGGCACGGACCCGAAGTGGTGCGCGAGGAGCGGCGCCGTGGCGAGCGTCGCGGCGACGGTGATGGCGACGCCGTCGGCGAGCAGGCGAACGGCCGCGAGAGCAACGGTGCCGGAGGCGGGGGCCACGAGCTCCTCGCCCACCCGGCGCAGACCGCGCGACATCGGCACGCCGATGGTCAGGATTCCCGCAACCGCCGCGAACGAGAGCTGCCAGCCGGGGTCCGTCCAGGAACGCGGGTTCCAGGCCAGCGTGGCGGCCGCCGCGAGGAGCAGGGCGTACGAGCGCGAGGCCGGCCGGGAGGCGGCGATCGCCGCGATTCCGGCCAGGCCCATCACGCCGGCTCGCTGCAGCGAGGGCCCGGCTCCGGCAAGCGGCACGTAGAGGGCGATCAACGCCACCAGCGCCGCCAGCCGGGCACGCAGGCCGAGGCCGGCCAGGGCCAGCGCCGGCAGGGCGAGGGCGGCCAGCAGCATGACGTTCTGGCCGGAGACCGCGAGCAGATGAGCGAGCCCGCTGTCGCGGAAGTCGTCGCGCACGGCGGTGTCGATCGCCTCGTCCTGGCCGAGGACCATCCCGCGGAGAAGCGCCCCGTCGGGCTGCGGCATGCCCGCGACCACCGCCCGCTCGGCACGCGCGCGCATGGCGTCGAGCGCTCCGGCGAGCCCGCCGCGGCCACGGCCCGTGCGCCGCGCGCCGTCGAGGAGGAGCTCACCGGCGATCCCGCGCCGGCGCAGGTGGGCGGCGAAGTCGAACGAGGACCTGCCTTCCGCGCCGGAGCCCACGTCGCCTTCGCCGGCCGGCGCCAGCGCCTTCAGCCGGCCCTCCAGATGGAGCTCGTCGCCGGTGCGGATCCCGCGCGGCAGGGGTGCCCACCTTGCCGCCCGGACCAGCAACCGGGCGCCGCGGAGCGGCCCGCTCGTGACCGATACCTCGGCGGAGGAGCCGAAGGCGCCCGGGCGGGGCGGCGTCAGCAGGTGAGCGCGCAGCTCGGCGCGCTTGCCGTCCCGGACCTGGCCGGACGCCCGGTCGATCGCGGCGAGCCGGAGCTCACCGGCGGCCGCGCCGCACAGGACCAGCGCCGCCGCGACCGCACCGAGCGTGGCGGCCCTCCACGCGGCGAGGACCACCAGCGCGACAACCGCGGCCCCGACCGTGACCTCTGCTCCGGCCTGGGCAAGCGCGAGCCCAATCGCGACAGCGCCCATCCCGACGTGCCACTGCAGCCGCCCCGCCCCACTCGCCATCCGCCACGGATCTCCGCCCACCGACCCCACGCGCGGCCACGCTAGGCCCGCGAGACGGTCGCGTGGGTTCCCTGTGTGACGAATCCGTCACACTCGAGTTGCGGCTGAGTGGCCGGGCGCCCAGGGGGTATGAGAGAGAAGTCACAATCGCGCGGTAAGTCGCCGATAATTTGGTAGGGGAACATGCAGCGCGCTTACATCGACGTCTCTCGGGGTCTCGACGGGCAGCCGGTCGTGTTGGCCTGTTTCGACCTGCGCGAGGACGAGGTCGCGGCTGCCGCCCGCGCCGTGGCCGCCAACGTCGCCGAGCGCTACCGCACCCCACGTATCTCCGCGGACGACGTCCTCGAGCTGCGTGAGATGACCGCGCTGGCCGACGAGCTCGAGCATGGAGCGCCCGCCCCCGAGACCCGCCAGGGTGAGCCGGGCCGGGGCGTCGGGCCCGGACCGGGCAGCCAGCCCGGACACGGCACCGAGGCCGGAGACGGCACCGAGCCCGCACAGGGCAGCGAGCCGGGACAGGGCACCGAGCCGGGACAGGGCACCGAGCCGGGACAGGGCACCGAGCCGGACCGGGCCATCCGCACCCTGGTGTTCCAGCCCGCCAGGCTCTGCGCTCTTCGCGACGCCGTCGCCGCCTTCGTCGACTCCCGCGACGACGCCGAATGGGTCGGCCATGAGGATCGCGGGCCGCACTCCCTGCTCCGCGGCCTGGTCCTCCCGCTGGAGCAGCTCTGCGCCGACGCGATGCGCGCGGCGCTCTCGCCGGACTCGTACGCGCGCTGACGTCTCTCTCGTGCTGTCTCAGGGCTGCAGGGCCTCGCGCAGCGTCTCGAAGCGCTTCTCCCCTATGCCGTCCACCTCCTGTAGCTCGTCCAGTGAGCCGAACCCGCCGTTCTCGGTCCGGTACTCCAGGATCCGCTCCGCAAGCGTCGGGCCGATCCCGTCGATCTCGTCGAGCTGCTCGACGGTCGCAGTCCCGAGGCTCGGCTTGACCTCGGGCGACGCGGCCGTTGAGGCGGGGCCCACGGCCCCCGGCACCGTTCCGGCGAGCGGCACCACCACCTGCTGACCGTCCTCTACCGGCGCCGCGAGGTTCACGCCCGCCAGCTCCGCCCTCCGGGTCGGGCCACCCGCCCGCGCGACGGCCGCCGCCACCCGTGAGGCGGCCGGCACCCGCACCAGGCCCGGCCTTCGCACGGCCCCCGCCACGTGGACGTAGACACCGGCACGGGCGCCGGTACCGTCCGGGCCGGCGTGCGGCGCTCCGGGCGAGTCATCGCCGAAACCCGGCGAGCGGTCCATCCGCACCGGCTGGCCTGGGGCGTCCCCGTCCGAACCGGTGATTCGCACGAGCGCGACCACGCCGAGCACCGCCGCCAGCGCCCAGACCAGGACCGTTCCCCTCGACTCTCCGACCATCGGGGCGAGGCTAGGAGGCGGTGGTGCACCCGTGGGTGACGTGTGCAACGGGACGGCGACATAGCATTTCGCCGATGGACCGCTTCACCGCCATCCTCGGCGGAGAGGAGGGGGAGCGCCCGACGGTGGTCCTGCCCTTCGACCCCAAGGAGCGCTTCGGCAAGGCTCGGGCGCCCGTACGGGGCACCGTCAACAGCACCGAGTTCCGGACGACCGTGGCGGTCTACTCCGGCGTCCCACTGATCGGGTTCAACGCGCAGATCCGCCAGCGAGCGGGCATCGCCATCGGTGACGAGGTCACGGTCGAGCTGGAGCTTGACGACGAGCCGCGCACCGTCGACGTGCCCCCCGCGCTGCGCGGGGCGCTGGGCGAAGACGCCGAGGCGAAGGCCGCGTTCGAGCGGCTCGCCTATTCCCACCGGAAGAGGTTCGCCGAGTGGGTGGCCGAGGCAAAGCGCGACGAGACCCGACGGCGGCGCGTGGACAAGGCGGTCGAGATGCTCCGCGCCGGCCAGCGGCTCCCGTAGCCGGGCCTGCCTTCCCGCCTCGGGCTGGTTCCGGCCCACGGTGTCGCTTTCGGTTGGGCTCGAGCGGCGGGTGTCTGCGGGGAGTGGTTTGGGCTGGGGAGGGGAGCGGTTTGGTTCGGCCCAGCACGGCGATCACGGTCTACTGTCCGATCCTGGTGTTCGTATGGAACACCAAAGTCGGACGGTGGCCGGGTCGCGGCGCTCGAGCCGACCCACCCCGGCCATCTGACCCAGACCCCTTCCCCTGCCCCGCTCCCGCTCGATCGCACGCCGCCGCCTCGGAGCCCTCCGAGATGCGACGGGGCGCGGGCTGGCGGCCGCCTAGCGCACCTCGAACCCCCTCAGCCCCTCGGGCTCCTCCTCGCTTGTCTCGACACGATCCACGTCGGCCCCGCGCGGCCCGCTCGAGCAGAACTCGACCATCGCCGTGACCGCGTCGGGCGACCCCTCGAACACCGCCTCGACCGCCCCGTCGGCGCGGTTCGTCACCCAGCCCGCCACGCCCTCACGGGCCGCCTGCCGGCGGGTCGTGTCCCTGAAGAAAACGCCCTGGACGTACCCGTGGACCACCACACGGCGGCGGACGACCTCGCTCATACTCTCTGCACCTCGCCGGACTCCACGACGAAAGGTGATACCCGACGATGGCAGCGACCACGCGCGCCGAGCCCGCCTGGGGCGTCGACTCGGAGTACGGACGCCTCCTCGACGTCCTTCTCTGCCCACCCGACAACTTCCACTGGCTCCCAGCCAGCTCGATCGCGCGCGCCACGCTCGACAGCGGCCTCACGTTCAGCCCCGAGGACGCAACGAAGCAACACGCCGAGATGGTCTCGGTCTACGAGGAGGCCGGCGTGACGGTCCACTTCCTCGAGCCGGATCCCAACCTCCCCTACCAGGTGTTCGCCCGCGACTCGAGCATCAACGTCTCCGACGGCCCGATCGTCACCCAATGCGCGCAGTGGTGGCGCCGCGGCGAGTACGCCCCGGTCATCCGCTTCTACCAGGGCCGCGACATCCCCATCAAGCACATGGTCACGGCCGGGTCGTTCGAGGGCGGCGACTTCATGATCGTCGAGCCGGGCGTGGTGGCGATCGGCACCGGTGAGGAGCGCACTCAGGAGAAGGCCGCCCGCCAGGTGGCGGGCTGGCTCGAGCAGGAGGGCTGGGAGGTGCGCGTGGAGCGGATCCCGTCGCATTTCCTGCACATCGACGTGCTCGCCGCGATGCTCGGCGAGAAGCTGGCGGCTGTCTGCATCGAGCAGATCGGCTCCGGGTTCGTCCGCTGGCTCGAGGGGAAGGGCGTCGAGATCGTGCCGGTCAGCCTCGACGCCGCGCTCAAGCTCGGCGTGAACGGAGTTGCCCTGGGAGGCGACCGAGTGCTCTCGACGGCGGAGTCGAAGGACCTGAACGCGCGGCTGCGGGCCCTCGGGCTGACCGTGTACGACCCCGAGCTGTCGATGTTCACACTCGGCGGCGGCGGCGCGCACTGCCTGATGCAGGCGATCCGGCGCGAGCGAGTGGGGCGGTAAATCACCCGGGGCGCTGGGCCTGGCCGCCGCCCGCTTCGAGCACCACCCGGAGCGTCTTCAGCGCCCGGTCGCTGGCCCCGCGGAGCGAGCCGCCGTGCTCGAGCGCCTGCTGGATGTAGTCGAGTGTCTCCGCGCTCAGCCGCTCGCCCGGCAGCACGTTGGGGATCCCGGGCGGGTACGCGGCCAGCGACTCGGCCGCCACGCGGCCCACCGCCTCGCCGACGGGCACCACCTCCTGCGGGCCGAGGAACGCCTCGCGCGGCGTCATCACGAGCTCGCCCCACGGCGGCGGCGGCGCGAACGCCTCCTTCGCCGGGTCGCGCTCCTCGGCACTGAGGGCGTCCACCGCGCGGTGCAGCGCCGACACCAGCCGCTCGCCGGCGGCCTCCACGCTCTCCCCCATCCCGAACACCGCCACCAGCACGTTCTCGCCCGCCAGCTCCACGTGCACGTCGTCCCGCTCGCGTATCAGCCGGGCGAGCTCGTAGCCGCTCGTGCGCGTGCCGCGTACGTCGATCGACAGGCGCAGGGGGTCGTAGGCGAAGACGCCCGGCGCCCCGACGAGCCGGGAGTCGAGCACGTCGAGTCCCGGCACCTCACGGACCGCCTCGCGGGTCGCCGCCAGCCCGCGCAGGGTCTCCGCGAGCAGCGCCTCGCCGTCCACGGCCGCGGCGCGCCGCGCCGTGTCGAGCGACGCCGACAGCACCGCGTTCGGGCTGGTGGACTCCAGCACGGTCACGCAGCGGTCCACCACGCCCGCGTCGATCAGGGTGCCGTGGCCGAGGTGCACCATGGCCGACTGCGTGAGGCTCCCCACGATCTTGTGGATGCTCGAGACCACCAGATCGGCGCCGAGCGCCAAAGCGTGCGTCGGGAGGTCGTGGTGGAACGCGAGGTGGGCGCCCCAGGCCTCGTCCACGATCAGCGGCACTCCGCGCGCGTGCGCCACGTCCGCAAGGGCCGCCACGTCGGCCACGGCCCCGAAGTAGGTGGGCGACACCACCGTCGCACCCACCGCTTCGGGATTCGATGCCAGCGCCAGGTCGAGCGCCTCGGGGGTCATGCAGTGCGCGATGTGCAGCTCCGGGTCGAGCTCGGGCGCCACGAACGCCGGCCGCAGCCCCGACAGCACCAGCGCGTCGACCGTGCTCGAGTGGGCATTTCGCTGGACCACCACCTCCCGGCCCAGGTGGGCGAGCGTCATCAGCGCCACGTGGTTTCCCTGGGACGCCCCGTTCACGAGGAACCAGGTGCGGCTCGCCCCCCACGCCTCGGCGGCGAGCCGCTGCGCCTGCTCGAACGGCGTGGACTCGAACCCCACGTCGATGCCCCACATCAGCGCTGGGATGTCCAGCGCGAGGGCGCGCTCGCCGACGGCCTCCAGGAGGCGGGGGTCGGCCCCGGCGCCGCCCTTGTGGCCCGGCACGTGCAGGCGCGCCGGATCGCGGCGGGCGAACTCCCGCAGCGCATCGAGGTAGGGGGTGTCCTGCTGGCCGGCGATGAGGGCGGCGAGTCTAGGTGAGTGCCGACTCGACGGCGGCCTCAGGCCCGTCGGCCCTCGCCACACCGTCGATCTCCCAGGTGCCGAGCCCGATGACGGGCTTGCCGGCCTTGAGCGCCAGGGCGATCTCGGACAGCGTGCCGTACGCCCCGCCCACGGCGATCAGCGCGTCGGCCGCCCGCACCACCAGAGCGTTGCGAGCCTCGCCGAGCCCCGTGGGAACGGCGACCGACACGTGCGGGTTCGCCGCGCGTCGGTCGAGGCCGGGCAGGATCCCCACCGCTGTGCCGCCCTCGCCACGCGCGCCACGGCACGCCGCCGCCATCACGCCACCGAGCCCACCGCACACGACCACGGCGCCGCGGCGTGCCAACAGGCGTCCCACCTCCTCGGCCAGAGCCTCCTGCTCGGGCGTGGCATCCCCAGGCCCCACGACCGCAACGTAGCCCGCGGGGCTCAGGGCCGCGTGGGATCGTCCGACCGGCGCGGAGCGGCCGGATCGGCGAGGGGGCGGGTGGGGTCGTCGCCGGAAGCCACCGGGCGGCGGGGCCCGGGCTCCGGCTTGTCGGGCGCCGGGGGCGGGGTCACGCTGGTCACGTCGCGATCCCGGGCGCGCTCGTCGGCCCGCGTCCGCTGCCGCGGCTCGAACGCAAGCGAGATGCTCGCGTAGCCGAGCACCGCCCCGGCCACCATCAGCCCGGCGCCGGACAGAGCCAGCCAGATGCCGATGTCCTGGTCCCGCTCTGTCAGGACCACCATCGGCGGGTCGTTGATGATCTGCGTCAGCACCACGAAGATCGTGAACAGGGCAACGCCCAGCGCGACGGCTGACGGCGGCGCCGGCTCGAACAGCCCCGCGCCACCCGCCAGCGACACGATCGCGGCCACCGCGAGCAACACCAGCAGCAGGTCGACGAACTCGAAGGCCGTGAAGCCGGTGATCCCCTCGTACCAGTCGAGGAACAGGCTCACGATCAGGAGCACGGCACCGGCGGCGGCGACCAGCGGACCGAGGGCGACCTGCCTCTGTCTCGGCACGGAGTTCACCTCACCACGAAGTTGACGAGCTTGCCGGGTACGACTATCGCCTTGACGATCTGCCTCCCGTTCAGGCGAGCGGCGAGCTTACCGGAGCCGCGTGCGATCTCCTCGAGCTGATCGCGGGACGCCTCGGCCGGCGCGGCGATGCGGTCCACGAGCTTGCCGTTCAGCTGCACGACGAGCTGGAACTCGTCGCGGGCCAGCAGCGCCGGGTCCGCCTCCGGCCAGGGCTGCTCCCATACTCTCGCGCCGGTCATCTGCTCGTACACCTCGGCCCCCAGGTGGGGCGCGAAGGGGAAGATCAGCGAGCCGGCCGTGGCGATCGCGAAGCGCACGTGCGAGGCGGGCTCCGAGTCGCGCCGGCGGTACACCTCGTTGACCAGCTCCATCACTGCCGCGATCGCGGTGTTGAAGCCGAAGTTCGTCCGGATGTCCCGCGTCACGCGGTCGATCGCCCAGTGCGCCTTTCGAAGCAGCTCGGACGACTCCCCCTCCGGCTCGGGCGGCCCCTCGGGCGCCTCGTGCGCGGCGGTCCACAGCCGCGACAGGAAGCGATGCACGCCGCCGACGCCGGAATCCGACCAGTCGGCGTCCTTCTCCGGCGGGCCGATGAAGAGGATGTAGCAGCGCGCCGTGTCCGCGCCGTAGCGCTCCACGATCTCCTGCGGCGAGACCACGTTGCCCTTCGACTTGGACATCTTGTCGCCGTCGCGCAGGATCATCCCCTGCGTGAAGAGCCGGGCGAACGGCTCCTGCGCGTCGAGGTAGCCCATGTCCGTCAGCGCCTTCACGAAGAAGCGCGCGTAGAGCAGGTGCAGGATGGCGTGCTCGACGCCGCCGATGTATTGGTTGACCGGCATCCAGCGCTTCAGCACCTCGCGGTCGAAGGGCGCCTCGTCGTTGTCCGGGTCGCAGTAGCGCAGGAAGTACCACGACGAGTCGACGAAGGTGTCCATCGTGTCGGTCTCGCGCCGCGCCTCGCCCCCGCACTGCGGGCAGGTCGTTCGGACCCAGTCCTCGGCCGCCGCCAGCGGCGAGCGCCCCTTCGGCGCGTAGTCGCGCACGTCTGGCAGCTCGACCGGAAGCTGGTCGTCGGGCACCGGCAGCATCCCGCAGGAGTCGCAGTACAGGATCGGGATCGGGCACCCCCAGTAGCGCTGCCGCGAGAGCAGCCAGTCGCGCAGCCGGTAGTTCACCGAGCGCCGTCCCTTGCCGTCCTCCTCGAGCCAGTCCACGATCTGCTCGTACGCCTCGCGGTTGTGGAGGCCGTCGAAGCGGCCCGAGTTGACCATCGGCCCGTCGTCGGTGCAGGGCAGGTCGCCGCAGTCGATCACGCGCCGGATCTCCAGGCCGAACTGCTCCGCGAACTCGAAGTCGCGCTCGTCGTGCGCGGGCACGGCCATGATCGCTCCCGTGCCGTACTCCATCAGCACGTAGTCGGCGACGAACATCGGGATCTGCTCACCGGTCACCGGGTTGGTGACGGTGCGCCCGAGCGGCACGCCGGTCTTCTGCTTGTGCTCCGAGCCGCGCTCCTCGACCGACTCCGTGAGCGCGTGGTTCACGTACGAGTGCACCTCCGGCGAGTCGTTCAGGCGGAACACGTCCGGGTGCTCGGGCGCCATCACGAAGAACGTGGCGCCGAACAGCGTGTCCGGCCTGGTGGTGAAGACCGGGTAGTCGATCCCCAGCTCCTCGCAGCGGAAGATCACCTCGGCGCCCTCGGAGCGGCCGATCCAGTTCTCCTGCATCGTCACCACGTGCCGCGGCCATTCGATGGTCCGCATGTCCTCGAGCAGCCGGTCGGCGTACTCGGTGATGCGGAAGAACCACTGCTCGAGCTGCCTGACCTCGACCTCGTGGCCGCAGCGCTCGCAGCGGCCGTCGATCACCTGCTCGTTGGCGAGCACGGTCTGGTCGTTGGGGCACCACTTGACGGCCGCCTCCTTGCGGTAGGCGAGCCCCTGCTCGAACAGGCGCAGGAAGATCCACTGCGTCCAGTGGTAGTAGCGCGGCTCGTGCGTGCCGAACTCGCGCGTCCAGTCGATCGAGATGCCCCACGACCGGAAGTCCCTCCGAAACTCGGCGATCGACGCCTCGGTCGACTCACGCGGGTGCTGTCCCGTCTTGATGGCGTGGTTCTCGGCCGGGAGGCCGAACGCGTCGTAGCCCATCGGGTGCAGCACGCGGTGGCCGGTGCGGCGCCAGTAGTGGGCGATCGCGTCGCCCAGCGCGTAGTTCTTCAGGTGTCCGATGTGGGGCTCGCCGCTGGTGTACGGCAGCATCTCGAGCACATAGCCCTTGGGCCGGTCGTCCGGCTCGTTCGAGACCTCCCAGGTGTGCTCGTCCTTCCACACCTGCTGCCACCTGGCCTCGATGGTGCTTGGGTCGTACCGCTCTGCCATCGGGACCGGAGATTATCGGCGGGAGGCGGCCCCGCCGCCGCGCTCACTGGTCGGTGGCGAGCATCACGTCGGACGCCTTGATCACCGCGGTCACGTCGCTTCCCTCGGACAGACCGAGCTCGTCGACCGCCTCGACGGTGATCGACGCCACGAGGCGCTGCCCCGCCACGTCGAGCTCCACGTTGGCGATGGCCTCGCCGCGCCGGATGCCCGTCACGATGCCGGACAGGGTGTTGCGTGCGCTGAGCTTCATGGATCCTCCGTTCGGTTGGCCACAAGTCGGGTCGCGGTCGCCTTCCAGGTGGCCGTGACCCTAGCTCCGGCCCGCAGCCCCAGCCGCTCGGCCGAGTCGAGCGTGATCTCGGCTGCGATGGGCTGCGCGCCGGCCAGGCTCACCCGTACCCGGTTGCCGACGGTCGTGACGGAGACCACCTCGGCGGTGAGGCGGTTCTGCGTGGACCCGTGGCGCGGCTCGCCGCCCGGCTCGATCGCGATCTCCCACGGGTAGACGCTGACCGCGACGGCCCCCTCGCCCGGGTCGGTGGTCGAGACAGTGCCGCCGCCGTCGAGCTCCACGCTCGTCAGTCCTCCCGATCCCGGCCGGGCGGTTCCGGTGAGCACCACCGCGCCGGTGAAGTCGGCCACGAAGGCCGAGCGCGGGGCAGCCGCCAGCTCGGTGGGGGTGCCCTGCTGCACCACGCGCCCGGCGTCGATCACGCCCACCCGGTCGCCGAGCAGGGCGGCCTCGGCGAAGTCGTGCGTGACCAGCAGCGCGGGCACCTCGACGTCGCTCAGCACGGCGGCCAGCTCGCGCGCGGCGCTCGCGCGCGTGCGCGCGTCGAGGGCCGAGAGCGGCTCGTCGAGGAGCAGCACCTCCGGCTTTCGTGCCAGCGCCCGGGCAACCGCGACGCGCTGCCGCTCGCCGCCGGACAGCGTGCGCGGCCGGGCGTCCGCCCGCTCGCGAAGGCCGAAGCGCCCGAGCAGCTCGAGCGACCGCTCCCTCCGCTGCGCGCGCGGCATCCCACGCAGCGGGTAGGCCACGTTCTGCCAGGCACTCAGGTGTGGGAAGAGGGCGTACTCCTGAAAGACGTAGCCGCAGCGCCGCCGCTCGGCCGGCACGTCGACGCCGCGCTCGGTGTCGAGCCAGGTCTCGCCGTTCGCCTCGACGAGGCCGCGCTCCGGACGCACCAGGCCCGCGGCGATCCGCAGCACGCTGGTCTTGCCCGCACCCGACGGCCCGGCGAGCGCCAGGCACTCGCCCGAGCGCACCTCGAGCGCCACATCCAGCTCGAGCGCGCCCAGGCGCGTCCTCGCCTCAGCGCGGAGCACCGCCGAGCACCTCGCTGCCGTGGACCAGCTTCACGGACAGGAGGATCGCGGCGGACACCGCCACGAGCACCGCGGAGAGGGCGAGCGCCGCGTCGAACTCGGTCGAGAAGCGGTCGTAGATCGCGAGCGGCACGGTCTGCGTGATCCCCTCGAACGAACCCGCGAACATGAGCGTGGCGCCGAACTCTCCCAGGGCGCGTCCAAGCGCCAGCGCCGTGCCGGCCACCAGTCCGGGCAGGGCCACCGGGATCATCACCCGCAGGAAGCCGCGCGACTCCGAGGCGCCCAGCGTGCGCGAGGCATCGAGCAGCACCCTGTCGACGGAGGCGAACGCGGCCATCGCCTGGCGTACATAGAACGGCGACGCCACGAACGTCAGCGCCACCACCACGCCGGCCGTCGCGAACGTGAGCTCCAGGCCGGCGGACTCGACCGTGCCCCCCAAGATGCCCGAGGGGCCGACCGCGGCGAGCAGGGCGATGCCCGCCACCGCGGGCGGCAGCACGAGCGGCAGCTCGATGAGCGTCACCACGAACGCCTTTCCTCGAAACGAGCGCGTGGCGAGCAGGTAGGCGGCCGGTGTCCCGACCAGCAGGATGATCGCGATGGAGATCCCGGTGGTGCGCAGGCTGAGCCACAGCGCGTCGAGCGCCCCCGGCTCGCCGAGGCTGCGGATCAGGTCGGCCGGGCTCGAGTCCAGGAAGATCGCGACGATCGGCAGGGTGAGGAACGTCAGCGTGATCGCGAGGCAGAGCGCGAGCAGCACGGTGAAACCGCCGGGCCTTCTCACGGCGCGCCGCCGAAGCCCGCCTCGGCCAGCGCGTCGGCGCACGGACCGTTCGTGAGCCCCTCGACGAAGGCCTGGCCGAGCTCGGGCTCGCGCGCCTCCGTCGGCACCCCGGCGGCGTAGGCCACCTGCGGCGCGAGCGTCTCGGGCAGGTCGATCGCCTTCAGGTCGCCCCCCGTGGCGTTGACGTCGGTCACGTAGACGAAGCCGGCGTCGCCCGCGCCCTGCGTGAGCTTTCCGACTATGCCCTTCACGTCGGGCTCGTTCGAGACCACGTTCGCGAGGATGGCCTCCTCCTGCGCGGGCGGCAGCCTGGCCAGCGACTCGCGCGTGTAGGAGCCGATCGGCACCGACTCCGAGCCCACCACCACCTTGGTGCCGGCCTCGGCGACGTCCTCCACGGAGTCGATCTCCGAGTCGGCGGGCGCCGCAAGCACGAACTCGTTGGTGGCGAACTCGACCGGCTCCGAAAGCAGGCCCTCGCCGTTCAGCTCCTCCGGCAGGCTCGTGTTGGCCGCGGCGTAGGCGTCGACCCTGGCCCCCTGGCGGATCTGGGCGGCCAGTTCGTCGGAGCCCGCGAAGGACAGCCTCACGTCGGCGTTCTCGGCGCGCTCGAACTCCGGCGCGCAGGTCTGAAGCGCCTCGGTCATGGAGGAAGCGGCGGAGACGACGAGGCGCGTCGGTCCCGCCGAGCCGTCGCCCCCCTCCGCCTCGTCGTCGGCGCAGCCGGAAGCCAGCAGAACGACCGCCGCGGCGAGCGGCAGCGCACGCTTCATCCCCGCTCCACCATCACGGACGTGGCCTTCACCGCCGCCGTGGCGGGCACGCCGGGCGCGAGGCCGAGCTCCTCGACCGCGTCGCGGGTCACCGCCGCCGTGACGAGGTGCGGACCGGCCTCGATCTCCACGAGCGCCATCACCCCGTCGATCTCGACCGACCGCACGATCCCGGGGAAGCGGTTGCGCGCCGAGAGCGAGTCGCCCGCCTTGTGGCGGATGGAGTGGCCGGCGAGCCGCTCGATCTCGCGGCGCGGGACGCGGCGCCGGTTGGCCGGATCGCGCGTGGTGCGGAGCTTGCCGGCGCGCTCCCAGCGTCGCAGGGTGTCGGCGCTCACGCCGATCGCGCGGGCGGCGTCGCCGAGGAGGAGACCTTCGTCGCGAGCCATCGTTGCCTAAGCATTGCATGGGCATCGAGCGAGCTCCAAGTGACCTGCTTGAGTTGCGCGCGATGAACGACACCGGGAAGCGCGTCGCGCCGCTCGAGCTCTTCTTCGACCTGGTCTTCGTCTTCGCGCTGACGCAGGTCACGCTGCTCATGTCGGAGAACCCGACTTGGGAAGGCCTGGGGCAGGGCATGCTCCTGCTGGCGCTGCTGTGGTGGGCGTGGGGCGCGTACGCCTGGCTGACCAACTACATCGCGGCCGACGAAGGCGTCGAGCGGCTGCTCATGTTCGCGGTGATGGGCGCCTTCCTGGTGGCGGCGCTCGCGGTGCCCGAGGCGTACGGCGACGAGGCGCTGCTGTTCGCGATCGCCTACGCCCTCGCGCGCTGGCTCCACATCTTCATCTTCGCGGAGGCGAACGACGACGTGGACACGGGCCAGGCGATCGTGCGGCTGGCCCGGACCGCGCTGCCCGCCCCTCTCCTCCTCATCGTCGGCGCGCTGCTGGGCGGCACCGCCCAGGCGGTGATCTGGATCGTTGCGCTGGCGATCGACTTCGTAGGGCCCTTCGTGTTCGGCGTGCGCGGCTTCCGGGTCTCCGCCGGGCACTTCGCGGAGCGCTTCGGGCTCATCGTGATCATCGCCCTCGGCGAATCCATCGTGGCGATCGGAGCCGGCCTCGAGGGCGACGTCGACGCCGGAGTCATCGCCGCCGCGGCGCTCGGCCTGATCCTGGCGTGCGCGCTGTGGTGGGCCTACTTCGACTGGGTCGCGCTCGATGCCGAAAGCCGCTTGGGCAGGGCGCGCGGCGACAGCAGGGTCACGATGGCCCGCGACTCCTACAGCTACCTGCACCTCCCGATGATCGCGGGGATCGTTCTCATCGCGCTCGGGGTGAAGAAGACGATCGGCGACGTGGGCGAGCCGCTGAAGACGGCGCCGGCCGTGGCCCTGTTCGGAGGAATCGCGCTCTACTACGCCGGGCACGTCGGGTTTCGGTACCGCAACACCCACACGCTCTACCGGGGCCGACTGGTGGCGCTCCTGGTGGCGGTCGGGCTCATCCCGGTCGCCACGGAGGTCGATGCACTCGTCGCGGTGGGGCTGGCGGCGGCGCTGACGTCGGTCGTGATCGGCTACGAAGTCCTTCGCTACGCGGACGCACGGCGTCGCGTCCGCTCCGAGCACGCCTAGCGCCCCGGCGCTTTTCACAGTTTTGTCACCCGAGCAGGGTTTTCCCTGCATACGGTGGGTTCGTGGCCTACTCGCCGCCCGCGAAGCTAGCCGACCGGACAACCGAGTACGACGAGCTGTACGGGATGCTCCGCCAAGCGGGGCGCAACGTCGCGCTGTCGACCGCGCTGCTGCGCGAGCTGATGCGCGCGTGGCCTGACGGGCACGAGAAGCGCCTGGAGCTCGTGGAGCTCGAGCACGCCAACGACGCGATCACGCACGACCTCGCGCACCACCTCCACCGCCGCCTGGCCGTGCCTTTCGAGCGCCGCGACGTACTGGCGCTCGCCTCCGGACTCGACGACGTGGTCGACTACGCCGAGGAGGCGGCCGACTTCCTCGGCCTGTACCGGGTCGAGGCACCAATGGACCAGGCGATCGCGCTGACCGACACGCTGGCCGCCGCCGGCCAAGAGGTCGCGGAATCGCTGGCCTCGATCGAGAACCTGCCCGCGGCGTCACCGCACCTGCGTGAGATCAAGCGCCTCGAGAACGAGGGCGACCGGCTCCTACGCGACGGCCTGACCGCGCTGTTCGACGGCGGCGTCGACCCGATGGTGGTGATCCGCTGGAAGGACATCTTCGAGCGGGTCGAGAACGGGATCGACGCCTGCGACCGCGTGGCGCACCTCCTCCGCGGCATCGCGGTCAAGCAGGCCTGAGCGGCGCACGCTGGAGAGCAGCCCGGGCCGGCGCCCCCGGCCCGGGACGAACCCTGGTCGTCCGGGCGCGCGTTAGCGTGCGGCGCGTGATCGCTGCCGTCGATGCCCGCGCCTTCGAGGTGTGCGCCGATCTGGCGCCGGACGGAGTCGAGGTGCGGCGCCTCCCCGACGGACGCGACGCGGCGGCCTTCCTGCTGCCCGACTGGGGAGACCGCGAGACATTGCACGCGTTGCCGCGGCTCGAGCGGCTGCGCGTCGTCCAAGTGATGTCGGCCGGTACGGACTGGATCGAGTCGTCGGTTCCGGCCTGGGCGACCCTCTGCAACGCGCGCGGAGCGCGGGACTCGGCGGTGGCGGAGTGGGTTGTCGGCGCGCTGCTGGGCGACGCGTACGGCCAGTTCACCGCGGCTCGGACACGCCGCTGGTCGGACGCCCTCCCACGCGAGCTCCAGGGAGCGACGGTCGTGATCGTCGGCTTCGGATCGATCGGGCGGGAGGTGAAGCGCCTTCTGGGGCCGTTCGGCGTCACGGTGATCGGCGTGGCCCGCCAGGCCCGGGACGGGGTCCACGCCACCGCCGAGCTGCCCGCCCTGGTCGAGCAGGCCGACGCCGTCGTGGTGCTCGCCCCGCTCATGCCCGAAACGGCCGGTCTCGTCGACGCCGCGCTGCTGGCCCGGATGCGTGACGGAGCGTTGCTCGTCAACGCGGGCCGTGGCGGCGTGGTGGACACCGGCGCGCTGGTCGCGGAGCTTCGGTCGGGCCGGCTGCGCGCGGTCCTCGACGTGGTCGATCCGGAGCCGCTGCCCGACGACCACCCGCTGTGGGAGCTGGCTCTGTCCATCACCCCGCACAACGCCGGGGACACGGAGGCCGCCGACGAGCGGGCCGTGCGCCTGGGCGCCGAGCAGCTCGTGCGGTTCGCTCGCGGCGAGCCGCTGCGCAACGTGGTTCGCGAGGCGGCGTGAGCAACTCCGTCGTGGCCCTCACGCGAACTCAGGTGGTCGCGTTTCGCGCCGCGCGTCACCACCTGGTCGAGCGCCTCGGTCCGGACGGCGCGCAGGCGGCCGCTGTGGTCGGGCTGCAGGACACGCCGCCGGGCACCGCCGCGCTCGCGCTGGCGGCGCGGGCCGACGTGGCTCCCGATGCGCTCGACGAGCTGGTCATCGTGCCGAGCGTGCGCGGCGCCCCGCTGGCCGTCGCCGAACGGGATCTCGCCGTCTTCACCGCGGGGCTCGAGCCGCCCGACGAGGAGGCCGCCAAGGCGGTGGTGGGGAACGCCTGGAAGTCGCTTGACGGCTTCACGGCGATGGACGCGCTGGACCGCGTGAGCGAGGCCGTGTACGAGAGTCTGCGCGACGGCCCACTCGCGCGCGACGATTTCCACCAGGCGCTGCGCGAGCGGCTCCCCCACGAGCTGCTGTGGTGGTGCAAGGGGTGCGGCAGCCACCACGTGCATCCCTCGCTGTGGCGCGCTACCGGGATCCGCGGCGTGCTCGCGATCGTGGGGCGCGACAGGCGCAGCCCCGTCTTCGGTCTGCCCCCAAAGGCGCCTGACGTCGATGATCCCGGCGCCGAGCTGGCCCGCCGGTTTCTGCGCGCCTACGGCCCGGCACGCCCGAAGCTGCTGGCCGAATGGGCCGGCCTGGCGACGTCTCACGCCACGGCGCTGTGGGAGCGGGCCGGGCCGCTCGTCGCCGCAGACCTCGAAGGCAGGAAGGCATGGGCCCTCGCCGAGGACGAGGCGGCGCTCGCCGACCCGCCTCGGGTCCGCGGCGTACGGCTGCTGCCGAACCTCGATCCCCTCAATGCGGGCCGAGACCGCGAGGTGCTGGTGCCGGACCCGGCCGTGCGCAAGCGGATCTGGACATCGCTGGGCGGTCCCGGGACCGTGCTCGTGTCCGGCGAGGTCGCCGGGCTGTGGCGCGCAGCCAAGAAGGGCAAGAAGCTGCTGGTCACAGTCGAGCCGTTCGGCGACCTCGCGACGGCGGCGAGGGCGGAGCTCGCCGCGGAGACTGAGCGCATCGCACCGTTCCGCGGCGCCGACGCGGGCGAGCTGCGACTCGGGACGGTCTGAAGGAGGCTCGAAGAGGTCAGCCCCCCGGCGACTCCAAAAGGCCCCGCCAAGACTCGTCTTGGAAACGGAGAGCTAGTGGAGCTGAGGGGACTCGAACCCCTGGCCTACGCGCTGCCAGCGCGTCGCTCTCCCAGCTGAGCTACAGCCCCAAACACGGCCCATTGTAGTCGTCGCGGTCAATGGCGCCTTCACTCAGGAGCCTCCTCGGCTTCCTTTCCAGGCCCAGTAGTGGCTCCTTGAGCAGAACACGTGCTTAAGCAATTGAGATGGCATGCGCTCCACCCACGCTCCGCAGAAATCACATCTCCGACGTCGCACAGCGAGCCGTGCCCGCGTTGTTTGGCTCTCGTAAAGCGCGGCGCGCTCCAATCGCTCCCGCTTGCACTCGAGGCTTACCTCATAAATCGCGAGCCAGAGCTCAGCAAGACGCCGGGCGCGATCGCCAGCAACCCAGACGTCGTACAGCTCACCACCGTTGCGGCCGACCGATCCGATTGCCGGGCGGTGATCCCCGAGATTCGCATGCAGCCACTCGGAGAACTGCGTCATCAGGGGACGACTTCCCACGATCCCGATCTTCGGCACTCCGCGCTTCGAGAACGTGCAACATCCGTCGCCGTCGAAGACCCCGAGCCAGAACCCAGGCTCCCCGGCGGCCACGTGGCTGGCCTTCATGGTGAGCGACTTGCGGGGGACGACGCCGTGGCGCGCCAGATCAGCGGCCATCCTCTGGGAAGAGACATCCGCGATCAATCCGTTGCCGCCGTTGGTGACCCGGAACGGGCGATCCGGGCTACCGACGAACGAGAGGAAGCGGCGGAGCATCGCTGCGCGTGAACCATGTTGAACCAAGGAGATCTGAGGCCCGCGCACGCAGCCATCGGCCGCAAGCATGCCAAGCCAGTACCACCCCTCCGCTGAGAGAGGATCCGCAAAAGCATCGTGCCGTACCGGCCACTTGCGCGAGCGGTTCTGGAGCGTCACGTCGGAGACCAGTAGAGCTCTCCGAACGGTGTCATGGTGGAAGCCTGTGCGGGCGGCGACCTGAGCGAGGGTCAGGCCTGTGAGATACAAAGCGCGGAACTCATCTCGGTCAGGGGCGCGGACCTTCCGACTCCGCGGCGGGAGTCCCAGTCTCTGAGCGTGTCGGCAGATTGATGCCGCACTGAGCCCGAGCTCAGCTCCAATCTCTTTCAGCGTCACGCCCTCCTTCCATCGCGCACGGAGGACCAATTCGTCGCCAGCCGCCACGAACACATGTTCCCACTCGATTAGGATGGATGCGTCGGTCAGGTAGTCGAGCCGGGCGCCGACCTGTTGGTCGATGGAGGTTCCGAGTTGTCCTGATTCGGCTCACGTGGGTGGCCGGGTGGTGCGGGCTGGCTGGTATGGCAAGCGGCCGCATCGGCGCCAGCGGTGGCTGTGTCGGCCGCCGAGCGGTGGCGCTGCACACCGCTTCTGTGAGGTGCTGCCGCGGCAGGCGACGAGCGAGCATTTCTGTGTCGAGTGTTCGACCAGGCTGGAGCGCTGGGAGGGTCAGGCGGGCGCGCGCGAGTACTGGTTC
>Ga0081538_10000361_pt1 | contig 51863 bp, 52 predicted proteins | sample TabmetS5T2R1_FD_71022 | JGI IMG/M metagenome (GOLD analysis project Ga0081538, IMG submission 71022) | Tabebuia heterophylla rhizosphere microbial communities from the University of Puerto Rico - S5T2R1 | ecosystem: Host-associated > Plants > Roots > Rhizosphere ...
AAGAGCTTCGCCCTCGTGTGCGATCGGCTCGGTGTCACCCTCGACCACAATCGCCCCTCCCGCCGCGAAGAGCTCGTTCACCGCGGCCTCAGCCGGCTCGGTTGGCACGAGGACTCGATGCCGCGCAACGTGCTCGGGTGCGACCAGGGTGTCAGCTGCGGATACTGCCCCTACGGCTGCCGGCTCGGCGCCAAGCAGTCCACCGTCAAGACCTGGCTTGCCGACGCGCACGCGGCTGGGGCCCGGATCCTCGTCGGCACGCGCGCCGAGCGCGTACTCGTCGATCGTGGCGCGGCGTCTGGCGTGGTGGCGCGCACGGCCGAGGGGCACTCGGTGCGCGTTCGCTCCAAGGCGGTCGTCGTCGCCTGCGGGTCGATCATGACCCCGGCACTGCTTCGATACTCGGGGCTCGGCAACGACGTCGTCGGGCGCCACCTGCGACTACACCCGGTCGCGGCCACGCTCGGGATCTTCGAGGAGGAGGTGCGGCCCTGGGAAGGCACGATGCAGGCGATCTACTCGGACGAGGACCGTCACCTGGACGGCGGGTACGGGCTCAAGTACGAGACGACGGCCGAGCACCCGACCTTCATCGCGACGTTCCTCCCGTGGCAGGGGGCAGCGAGGCATGCCGAGCTCATGGACGAAGCACGCTACGGCGTCGGCATCGGCGCTCTCCTCCGCGATCGCGGCGAGGGTCGCGTACGCGTCGATCGCGGCGGCCGTCCGATCGTCGACTACCACCTGTCGAGCTACGACGCGCGGCACCTCCGGGTCGGCGTCGAGGGAATGGCTCGCATCCTCGAGGCCGCCGGAGCGCGCCGAATCGTGCTCGGCCACGCGAACCTCGTCGACTACGAGCCCGGCACTCGCGGCACCCTCGCGGACTACCTGCGGGCAGCAGACGCAGCCGGATTCGGCCCTGCGCGGCTGAGCGTGTTCTCGTTCCACCAGATGGGCTCGGCCCGAATGGGCGGCTCGCCCGACGATTCCGCCTGCGACCCCGAGGGGCAGCTGTGGGGCGCCCAGAACGCTGTCGTCTGCGACGCCTCGACGTTCCCGACTGCGTCAGGGGTCAACCCGATGGTCACGATCGAGGCGATCGCCCACATGAACGCCTCTGTGCTCGCCGAACGGCTCGCGTGACCCGCGGGCGGCCTCCGCCGCCGAAGCCGGCTTCGCAGTGGGCTTTCTGCCGCCACCCTGCGGCCGGCCTTGACTTTTGTTCTCAACGAGGGAGACTCGGGAGTTGTCGTCAGTTTTCGGCGGGTTTTTCGCAGCAGCCCGCTTCGCGTCTTGGTCACCTGCGGCCCGGACCATGGCCGGGGCGAGCGACGGCGTGCTCCATCCGGGTGTGTGGACGCCGGCACCCCGAGGCCTGTCGGCACGCGTAAACGCTCCACGTCCTAGGAGGGACTCATGAGCTCACGTTTTCCACGTGGCCGCAGATGGCGCCGTGCCTTAGGCGTTCTCATACCGGCCGCCATGCTTGCCCTGGTCCTCTCGGCGGGCACGTCGTCGGCGACGCCGACGTCCGCGACGAGCGACCAGGCGGCCTTCCGGCAGGACTTCACGACCTACCTCGGCCAGATGCAAGGTGTCGCGATGAAGGTGCAAGCGACACCGCAGGGGCGAGCCGCGTTCAGGTCGATCGGCTTCACGCCGGCCAAGGGTTTCGCCCAGGCCCGCACTGCCGTTCGGACCATGACGCCGGAGCAACTCGCCGTGCTCCAGAAGAGCTTGTCGGCATATCCGGCCTGGCGCACGCTTCCCGTGAAACTTGGAAGGCTCGCCACACGCCTGCAGGCGAAGTCGGGGTACCGGCTCCAGATCACGCCCGACGACTGTCCCACCGCACGGGCGGCGGGCTACACCCAAACGGATGTCGAGATCGCGGCCGACGTTGCGCTCGCGGCGGACTTCGTTCTCGAGGTCGTCCCGACCGACCTGATTTCAATTCCGGTACGGATCGCGGCCGTGGCGATCTGGGCGGTTCCGCAAGGCGTCCTACGGGGCTTCGAACACCTGTACAACATCGCTGGCGCATGCGATGACGCCGATCATCAGGCGCTCGTGACCGAGAACCTGGACGTCAAGGTCTCGACGCGGGCCACCCAGCTGAGCGTCGACACGGTCATCACGAACCTGACGAACTTGAGCACGCTGGTGAACTCCAGGCTGGACGTGACCGTTTCATCACGAGCCAGCCAGGCCAGCCTGAACGTGTTCCACAACGAGTTCACGGCCAACGCCATCGTCGTGAACAACAAGCTGGACGCCGCGAACACCAAGCTCGACGACCTGGCGATCGTGGTCTCCGACCAGGGTGCGCTCAACCTGCGCATGCACATCGAGGACGACCTCTCCGACCCGGGCAATCACCCGCTCGCGCTGTTTGGGGTGCCGGAGTCGAACGGCGGCCACCTCAACTTGACCCGTTCGATCGTGGCCGACACGATCGCGAAGATGCAGGCGACGGGACAGGACGTCGGGAACGCCGCAGCGTTCCTCGCCTCCGGCGACGCGGCGAGGGCGGCGAACGATTTCAAGGGCGCGTACAGGGAGTACGGAAAGGCGTACCGCGCCGCAGCGTCGTAATCGAACTCAACGTCGAGGCGAAGGAGCTGCGCCCGGGCAGCTTCTCCGCCTCGGCGGAATCGGACCGATGCCGGTCGTTGGCGGGGTCGGCGCCCAGACGGAGCCGGACTTCGCTTGGGGAGTGGAGCGTACTAAGCGGTGTCGGACCCCGATCCGCGTCAAGTGTCCATCGCGCCGATTCAGTGACGTTCTCTCCACAGGCGTCGCCGCCGATGCCGGCTTCGCCGGCGTCGGCCGCTGCGGCTCTCCGGTAGCGATGCATCCCCGCGAAGTCGTCATGCTTCGGCGCAGCCGAAGCGGACTTCGTGGGGAGAATGGGCGGAACCAAACATTGCGCAAACCACGCGACCCTCTGCATGTCGCTCGCCACCACGGCGCTGAGCCTTTCTTGACTGAGCGCGTCGACTGATGACGCCGGCGGCCGCCGCCATGGACGCGCGCGGCCGGGACGCTGGTGCGTGCCGGGGCAAAGCGTCCGTCGTGCGGCCCCGCTCATCGTGGTCTCGGCGGCAGGACGAGGACGCAGCGATGATCCGACTCGCCCGCGGGTGTCAAGCACGCGATCGAGAGAGCCTCGTCAACGGTGGCCCGCCGTTCTCTCGGCCCGTTTACGACTGGGAAACTCGAACGTGAGCGGCGCCCTGCCGCTCGGAAGGCGTTTTGGGACGAGCTCGCGGAGGTTCTCAGGCTCCGCGCGTGGGTCGAGCAATCCGTCTCGGAGAAACGCGACGAGCGCGTCCAGCTGGTCGTCGGCGAGGTGCCGCGGCGTCGAGACAAGTGGATCGATACGCGCGAGGACAGGCTCGATCGGGCCCCTGGGCCCGGTGAGGTCGTGATCGAGTCCGTGGTCCTCCGGGCGGTACGCGCGCGCGGAGGCAAAGACATCGAGGTGATGCTCGATCGCCGCCCGTAGGCTCGTGAAGGCGCCGTTGTGCATGAACGCCGGCTGCACGGCGAGGTTGCGAAGAGGCGCGGTCCTAAACGCGTAGCGGTCGTCGCTCGAGCCCGTCGCCTGCTCGCGACCGAAGTCCTCGTCGCCGCCGGCACCGTCGAAGGCACTGTTCGTCACGCGCGGCGCGATCTGAGGCACGGCGAGAACGTGGTCGCGGAAGTCGCTGAACATCTCATTCGACTCGCCGCCGACGGCGTGGCACTGCACGCACCCTGCCTCGCCAAAGAACAGGAGCGCCCCCCGCTTCTGCTCATCGCAAAGCGCCTTCCGCTCTCCGCGTGCGAAGCGGTCGAGCGGCGCGTTCGCGAACGTGACCGAGAACTCGAACTCCGCGATTGCCGCCGCGAACATCTCGAACGTGATCGGCGCGCCCCGCCGCACGTCGGCGAAGACCTGCCCGAAGCGCACCCGGTAGCCGTCGATCTCGTTCAGCCTGCGCACGACCTCGGCGCGGATGGCGTCGTTGTCGCCCGGAAAGGTGAACCCGGCGACTTCGTTTCGCTCGGTCGGCGGAAGGAAGGCCTGAGCGGTCAGCAAATGCGGCAGGTAGGAGAGAGAAAGGCCCTCCGGATCGGGGAAGAGGAATCCGGCCAGACGGTCGAAGGGGTCGCCCGACAGCGCGACGAAGCGCGAGTTCCACATCAGGCGCGGGAAGAACACCGTGTTGATCACCGTCGGAGCCCGTCGCATGTTGCGGGGGCCTGCTCGAGCAGGCCCGACGACGCCGTTGTTCTCGATGCCGATCGCAATCGACTGTGTGTCGGCAAACCCGCTGGTCGGTGAATGGCACCCGCCGCATGAGTTGTCGTCGTTCAGCCCGGTCACCGTGTCGAACCAGAGCAGTCGGCCGACGTTTGCGAGCCGGTGATCGAGTCGCCGCCCCAGTCGCACCTGGAGTGACGACTCGATCTCTCCGGTGAAGCCGACCTGCGCGAGGCGACTCGCGAGGCGCTGGTCGAGGGGTCGATCGTCCGATCTCGTAAATGCCCCCGGAGCGACAAGGAGAACCGCGAGCAGCAGCAAGCCCGTCGCAAGGAGGACACGCACCGCGAGACGGCCGACCGTCTCCACCCGGCATGTCCTCCTAGGCGCCACGCCTGAGCCGGCTCAGGTCACAGCGGGTCGCACGTCTCCGGATCGCCGTGGACGTGGGCGGAAAGCAATTCCTCGCTACCCGGTCCCGTGACCAGCAGCGTGATGTTGAAGAACGTGTGGACCTTGTTCGCCGCTCCGTTCCCGACGAGGTTGAAGTGGTCCGTGATGTGAACGACGAACGGAAAATCCGCGGTCGGCGAGACCGTCGTCGACTGGTGGTAGTTGAAGCGGTACGTTCCACCGACGTTGTCCGTCGCCGTTCCGGTGATCGTGACGGCGAAGTGCTGGTGGAAGCGTCCCTGAGCGTCCACACTCGAGTGAGCGCGAACGATGGCCGTGCCGCTGCCCGCGACGGAGACCCCGGCCGGTAGATCGGCGCACTGCCCCGCGGGCAGGGCAAAGCTGACGGGTTCGCTGATGACATCTGTCGCGGCGCCTCCCGAGCCGACGCCGATCGCAAGCCAGACGCCGACCGTTGCCGCAGTGACGAGGTATTTGGACATGCCGCTCCCTCCCGGCGCGCCTGGCCCGCAGCGCCTTGCAGTAGGTGTCCCTTGTGACGATACGTTGGGCGGGATCGCGGGTCAACGAAGCGTCAACCACGAGCGCATCGATTACCGTCACGAATCCCCCGCGACCTCGACTGCACTGGCGGGCGCAAGGCGGGAAGACCAAGAAAGCTGCCAGCAAAGGTTGTGTCGGTCGACCCGTCACCTCGTCTGCTGCCACGTGGGCACCTTCAGTTAAGGGGGCAGATTGGCTCATCTGCGCGCCTCGGCAGCCCGCCAGGGTCGTACGCTTAAGCCGTGCTCGTCTGTCCGAGCTGCGGCCAAGAGAATCCGAAGGGGTTCCGCTTCTGCGGCGTTTGCGCTGCGCCGCTCGCCGCCGAGGGAGCCGCCGGGGTCCGCAAGACGGTCACGGTCCTCTTTTGCGACCTGGTCGGCTCGACCTCCATGGGCGACCGTTCCGACCCTGAGCTCTTGCGCGAGGCCATGGGTCGCTACCACGCCGAGCTGCGTACGATCCTCGAGCGGCACGGCGGCACGGTCGAGAAGTTCATCGGCGACGCTGCCATGGCGGTCTTCGGCATTCCCCAGGTGCACGAAGACGACGCGCTCCGCGCTGTGCGGGCGGCGGATGAAATCCGGCATGCAGTCGGTCGCCTAAACCTGCAAGCCCGCATCGGAGTCAACACCGGTGAGGTCGTCGCCGGCGAAGGCGAGACGCTCGTCACAGGCGATGCGGTCAACGTCGCCGCCCGCCTCGAGCAAGCCGCTGGGTCCGGCGAGGTCTTGATCGGTGAATCGACGGAGCGCCTCGTCCGCACGGGAGTCGTGACCGAGCCTGTCGATCCGCTCAGGGTGAAGGGGAAGGCCGAGCGCGTCCGCGCCTACCGCTTGCTTGAGCTGCGCCCGGAGATCCCGGCCTTCAGCGGCCCGATCGAAGGTCCTTTCGTCGGGCGCGACGGAGAGATCGAGACGCTGAAGCGCGCGCTCGCTCGTGCGGTCGACGAATGGTCGCCGCAGCTAACGACGATCCTCGGCCCGCCCGGAATCGGCAAGTCGAGGCTCGCACGCGAGCTGATCCATCAGTCCGATGCGCGGACCCTCGTCGGCCGCTGCATCTCCTACGGGCAAGGGATCACCTACTGGCCGCTTGCCGAAATCGTCTCGCAGGTCGGAGATCTGCGGTCCGTTCTTGGCGACGACAGCGAGGCGGAACTCGCTGCCTCGCGCATCGAGGTCGCGCTCGGAACCGCCCGGACGACCGCCTCGTCCGAGGAAATCGCCTGGGGCTTTCGCAAGCTGTTCGAGTCGCTTGCGCGCGAACACCCGCTGATCGCCGTCGTGGACGACATCCACTGGGCCGAGGCGACGCTCCTCGACCTGATCGAGTACCTCGCGACCTTCGCACGAGACGCACCGCTGCTCCTGCTCTGCGTGGCCCGGCCCGATCTCTTCGAGCTCCGCCCTGGGTGGGCCGCGCCGAGGCCGAACGCCGCCCTTGTCACGCTCGAGCCGCTCGCCAAGGAGGAGGCGGAGACGCTCGTCGACGAGCTGCGTGACGTACCCGACGACACCAAGTCTCGTATCGTCGAGGCCGCCGAGGGCAACCCGCTCTTCGTCGAGCAGCTCCTCGCCATGCAGGCAGAGGGCGGACACGGCGAGCTCGACATCCCTCCCACGCTCCAGGCGCTGCTTGCGGCGCGCATCGATCGGCTCGGCCCGGAGGAGCGAGTGGTCGTCGAGTGCGCCTCGATCGAAGGGCGGTTGTTCCACCGAGGCTCCGTCACGGAGCTCGTGCCCGAGCAAGCGCGACCGTTGGTCGGTTCACACTTGATGACGCTCGTCCGCAAGGAGTTCATCCGCCCGGATCGGGGGATGATTCGCGGCGACGACGCCTTCCGCTTTGGCCACGTCCTGATCCGCGACGCCGCCTATGACTCGATCCCGAAGAGATTGAGAGCGGGCTTGCACGAGCGCTTCGCCGACTGGATGGAGTCGAGCCTCGGCGCCGACGCTCCTGAGGAAATCGTCGGCTACCACCTCGAGCAGGCGTTCCGTTACCGGGCCGAGCTGGGTCAACTCGACGCGACGACTCGCGCGCTCGGCCGCCGCGCCTCGGACCGCCTGAGGGTGGGAGCGCGCCGGGCGTTCGCTCGCATTGACGCGCCGGCTGCCGTCAACCTGATCTCGCGCGCCGCTTCGTTGCTGCCTCCGAACGACCCGGCCCGCGTCGAACTCGTGCCGACGTTGCGGGTCATGCAGGGGAGTGGCGGCGACCTGACCTGGGCGCACAACGTACTGCGCGAGGCGATCGCCGCAGGTGACGAACGCGTCAAGGCGCATGCGCTCGTGCAGCGATCGTTCCTGCGTCTGTTCACTGAGCCGGACGTGCGGCCCGCCGACCTGATCGAGGTGGCCGAGGACGCCATCGCCGTCTTCGACACGCTGGGCGACGAGCTCGGGCTTGCCCGTGCCTGGCGATTGAAGGCCCAGGCCCATTACCTCGGTCGCCGCGCGGGCGCGAGCGTCGAAGCCTCGGAGCAGGCACTGCTGCACATCCGGCGGGCCGGAGAATCGTTCGAAGAGTGGGAGATAATCGAATGGCTCGTAATCGCGCTGTCCCTCGGGCCGGTGCCCGCGCCCGAAGCAGCCGAGCGCTGTCGCAAGCTTCTCGACGACGTCCGCGGCACTCCACTTTTCGAGGCAGTCTTGGCGGCGTTCGCGGCGCATCTCGAGGCGATGCGGGGCCGCGCCGCCGAAGCCGAGGAACTGATCTTGCGAGCGCGCCGAGCAATGACCGAGCACGGCGAAACGCTCTGGCGCCTGTCGATCGAGATCGCAAACGTGCCCCTGCGGGCAGGCGACGCGGCAGGCGCCGAGCGCGAGCTGCGCCCGGCGTACGAGGCACTGAAGACGATGGGGGAAAGGACACATTTCTCCACCCTGGTCGAATTGCTTGCGAACGCCGTCTACATGCAGGGGCGCCACGAGGAAGCGGAAGAGCTCACCCGAGAAAGTGAAGAAGCAGCGCGGCCGAACGACATACACGCTCAGATCCGGTGGCGGGCGATTCGCGCAAAGGTGATGGCCCGGAAAGGGGAGATCGAATCCGCCGACGTGTTGGCACGTGAAGCCGTTGCATTCGCGGCCGAGAGCGACTTTCTCAACAGCCACGCCGAGGCGCTTGTCGACCACGCCGAAGTCCTGCGGCTTGCGGGTCTCCGGGAGGACGCCTCTTCGGCCCTCGAGAGCGCCATTGGCCTTTACGAGCAGAAGGCCAATGTGCTCTCCGCCACGACTGCGCATGCGGTACTCAACGACGTGCGTAGCCCTTCCCCATCGTCGCTGCGCTGACCGCGAAGGCGTGGGGTGTGAAGGGATCGCTTACAGAGGGCGCCTGAATGAAAATCCCGGAAGCGCGCTGCGACGAAAGACCACCGTCTGCCGCTTGCTTGGATGGGCAGAACCAGACGTTGCGCAAACCAAATCGCCGTCTCGGCAGTGCCGCTCAACATCGTGCAAGCCGATCGAAAGTCGGACCGTAGCCTGCCGCTCGCCAGACGCTGCGGCCGCTGAGAGCTCCAACTCCCGCCATCTGGTCATGTCCTTCTGGATCCCTTAGTGAGCGCGTTATTCCCGACGAACCGCCGAGCCGAGCGCTATGCCGGCACGATGTTGTGGTTCATCTGGAACAAGTTGCGCGGGTCGTAGTCTTTCTTGACCCGGGCCAGGCGGTCGTAACGTTCCTCGCCGTAGGCAGTCCTCAGCTGCGCGGGCTCGGTGGCCTCCTCCGCGGACATGAAGTTGGCCATCATGCGACCGGCGGACCACGGCTCCAGCCCGCTGATCAGCTTGGCCAAGTAGCCACGCATGAGGTCCTCCTGATCCGGCCCCCCACGCCGAAGGCGAACATCACGAACGGGAGACCGTGAGTGGGCACGGCGTTGGGCAGGGCGGGTTCCCGGTCCATCGCTCCGCCCAGGTGGTGGATCTCGACGCTGATCAGTGGGCAGTTGGAATCCGGGCCGGTGAGCGCGACAAACTCGTCGACGGCCTCCTCCGAGAGGTCGGCGAACATCATCGTCCGGTCCCAGTAGGGAATGGGCTCCGGCGGATCCATATGGACCGTCCCGATAGACGTGTAGGGCACCTCGGCCACGGTGTCCAGGATCGACGGCGCGATCGCGCGCATCGGTGCGAACAGCTGCTCACCCTCGACGGCTGAACCGAGGTGAGTGAACCGCATGTGCAGCACCGAAGCGCCCTGCAGCGGCGGCGGCAGGTCGGGCAGCGGGGGGAGCCGCTGGACAGCGACCGAGGTGGTGGCCTCCTCCGGGAGGGTTTCCACCCGCACACCATCGCGGTCACGGCTCCGAAGTTGCCCTTGCCGCCGCGCAGCGCCCAGAAGAGCTCCGGCTCGCTCTCGGCCGTCACGTGCCGAAGCAGGCCGTCCGCCGTCACCACATCAAGCGAAAGAATGTGGTCGGCGGCGTAGCCCTTCGACCGGCTCCAGGCCACACTCTGGCCACCGCCGAGGCTGTAACCGATCGAACCCACCGTGGGGCTGGAGCCGTTCATCGGCGCCAAGCCGACCTCGGACGCCTCGTTGACCACCTGTCCCCAGCGGACACCGGGCTCGATCCGCGCAGTTCGATTCTCCGAGTCGATCGCCACCCCGCTCATACGCCGAGTGCTGATCAACACCGCACCCTGCGCGGCACGAACGACTTGGTGTCCGGTGTTATTCACCGCGACTGGCAGACTGCGCTCCGCCGCGAACCGGACCGCGGCCTGCACATCCGCTTCGCTTGTGACACCGACGATCAGAGCCGGCTCGAGAACGAGATTGGGGTTGTAGCCGGCGCGCTCGGCAGCGTACACGTCGTCACCCGGCAAGATGACCGGCCCCGCGACTTGGGCCGCGAGCTCGGCCGCCTCCTCGCGTCGGACGGGCGCACCACCGGATTCTGGGTCACGCACCGGCTGCATCGCTTGCTCCTCTGTCGATGGCGGTTCGAACGGCTGGAGTCTACGACACTCAGATCGTCGACCTGGCCTTTCCGGAAGTGGGGTACAGGCTGGGCGGAATACGTTCGGCCTTGTGCGTTCGCGACGGGTTTGCACCTGCAGTTCTTCCGAGGTGTCAGCGAACAGTCAGCCAGCTGTGAGATCGGGAGGGCACCTTCCGATCGTGGACTCGATCCGGAGCGAATCGAACGCCATGGCTCGGTCGCCTGTGAAGAACGCGTGCTCGAAACCGCGTCTGCTCTATGAGGCGTGTTCGGTTTGGCTCACTGTCTCGACCTCCCTCATGTGGACGCGCTACCGGCTCCTCCGCCGGCCCCGAGGTGATTGGCAAAGAAGAAGTCGACTGAGATCAGGCTCTTGCCGCCGCGCCGGGTGGCGCTGAGCCCAACCCAGGAGCAGGAGGCGGTGTCGTTGTTGGCCGAACTGCTGGCTGAAGCAGCTGCAAAGCGCCGGGGGCTCCTTTCTGGCGGCGCTTTGGACGGCGCTTCCGGCGGCGCTATCGGCAGCGTCATCGCGTTGCCGGAAACGCGCCGCAAAGCGCGTGAGGCCGCGTGATCGGGCGCGCTTCGGAACTCCGACAAAGAAAGGCCGGTCGTAATTCTCGTTCGAAGGCCACGCTACCGCGACCTCGGCGCGTCGGCGCCGAGCACGTCTTCGAGCTCGCCCGCCACCTGACAGAGCGCGACCGGGAGCTCGCACTCTGCCTCTACGACCAGCAGGTGCTGACGACCGACCAGCTCGAGCTCCTCTTCTTCTCTTCCCGCCGTCGGGCGCAGGACCGGCTTCTCTTCCTCTACCGAAACCGGATGCTCGACCGCTTCTACCCCGCCACCCGCTTCGGCTCGGGCAAGCCGCAGGCGCACTGGCTGCTAGACGAGGCCGGTGCGCTTCTCGTCGCAGCCACCCTCGACCTCGAGCGCAAGCAACTGCCCTGGCAGCGACGCGAGGACTGGCGCTCGCATCCGCAGCTTGCCCATCGGATCGAGGCGAACCGCTTCGTCACCGATCTCGTCGCCGCCACGCTGCCCGAGAAGGCGCTCGGGGTCGCCGCCTGGTACGGGCCGCGGGAGGCGGCGGCGAGGCTCGGCGAGCGGATGCACGGTGCGCTGAGACCGGACGCCGAGCTCATCCTGCAGACGCCCACAGGTCCTATCGACCTCCTGCTCGAGTGGGATCGGGGCACGGAGACGCAGGAGCGACTGGAGGAGAAGCTTCGCCGCTACCGCTACGCGGAGCGCGATCTCCGCTACGCGGACCCAGAGCAGCGGAACGTCCTCTTCGTCTTCCCTGGCGCCCGCCGGATCGAGCCGCTCCGCCACGCACTTTCCGAGATCAACGTCGAGGAGCGGGAGCGCGTCCACCGTGACCGCTGGGCGATCCCCTTTGAGCCCCGCTGGCCGATCCTCGCCGCCAGCGCTTCCGAGCTACATCGTCGCGGACCGCTTGCGCCCCTGTGGCAGCGGCTCGACATCGACGAGCTGCCCTGCGCGCTCGTGGCGCTTCCGGTCCGCAGCGACCTCGCCGATCTCGACCCCGGCCTCGCGCTCGGCCGCCGCTGGCGGCACGAGCGGCCCGACTTCTGGGAGCGGCTCTCGCCGCTCGGCCGCGATCCGAGCGTCCAGCGGGTGCTGCCCGACGAGTCCTCGACCGCGAGCGCTGAGGCGAAGGTCCCGGATGAGCGAAACCTCGCGCACGAAGCCGGCGATGCCTCTTCGGCGACCGCCTCGAGGCAGGCATCCGACGCCGAGACGAAGGCCTACCTCGAGCGGCTGCGCCTCCTGCGCGAGGCCGAGCGCGCGGAGCTCGGGCGCGAGCTCCCCGTCGTCCGCACCGGCCGCCGAATGAGCGCGAGTGGCGACTTGCGTCCGTCCTTCGTCGATGGCTCAATGGCAGACCCCGAAACAAAGGAGGGGCTATGGCGATGACGCGGGTTTGCCTGTACACCCGCATCTCGACGGACGAGGAGAATCAGCCGACCTCGCTCCATTCCCAGCGCGAGCGCCTGGGAGCTTTCTGCAAGGCACAGGAGGGCTGGCGCATCGTCGCCCACAAGCAGGACCAGGCGAGCGGCACGAGGCTCGACCGGACTGGCCTTCAAGCGGCGCTCGACCTCGCTCGAAGCGGCGCGATCGACCTCCTCCTCGTCTACCGGGTCGACCGACTCAGTCGAAAGGTGCGCCAGCTCGCTCAGCTCGCCGAAGAACTCGACGCGCTCGAGGTCGTTCTCCGCTCAGCGACCGAGCCATTCGACACAGGCTCCGCGGCCGGTCGGATGATGTTGCAGATGCTCGCCGTCTTCGCCGAGTTCGAGCACGCCACCATCGTCGATCGCATCTCGGCCGGGATCGAGCGCCGGGCGAAGGAAGGGCGCTGGTTCGGCGGCCGGCCACCCTTCGGCTACCTCTTCTCGAGCGAGGAGCGGGTCCTTGTGCCCGATCCGGTGAAGGCGCCGGTCGTGCGCCGTGTGTTCGACCTGTATGCGCGCGAACGGCTCGGGACGCGGACGATCGCGCAAAGACTCCGCGAGGAAGGCGCACCGGCTCCGTCTGCCGGCTGGGGGCATCCGGCGGTGCACTGGATCATCACGAACCCGACCTACGTAGGGAAGATCCGCTGGCGCGACAAGGTCTTCGACGGCGTCCACGAGCCGCTCGTCGACGAGTTCACGTTCGCGAAGGCGCAGGCCATCCTGCAAGAACGCGGCGAGCACGCGAAGCGACGAGGCAACGCTTCCGACTTCCTCCTCTCGGGCCTCTTACGCTGCGGTTGCTGCGGCAAGGCCTACATCGGCATGTCCGCGAACGGAAACGGCGGTCGCTACCACTACTACGCCTGCAGCGGCCGCCAGAAGTACGGGCCGAAAGCCTGCCGCGGAGAGCGGCTCCCGCGGGAGAAGCTCGAAGAGGCCGTCCTCCGGCAACTTGCCAGCGTCTACCGCGACGAACGACTCATCGGCGAAGCGCTCGCGAAAGCCCAGTCCGAGGCCGAGCGGCGCCGTCCTGAGCTCGAGCAGCGGCTCGCCTCGATCAGCGCCGAGATCGCCCGCGCCGAGCAGGCGCTCGAGCGCTACTACGACGCCTTCGAGCGCGGCAAGCTCTCACCCGAGCGCTGCGAGGACCGGCTGACGCGCCTCCAGACGCGGCTCGACAACCTCCGCGCCCAAGAGGCCGAACTCTCGCTTCAGGCGCCCGACGAGGCCGCTCAGGCGCCCACCGCGGCCGATCTCGCCGCGGTCGCCGACCATCTCGAAGCGGTCATCGCTGAAGCCGAGCCACAGAAGGCTAAGGCGCTGCTGCGACTCTTGATCGAAGAGCTTCACGTCAACGGGCGGCGCGAAATCCTTCCCACTTATCGGCTAATCACGCCGACGGTTTGCGCAGTGTCCGAAAAAGTGGAGCGTACCGGGATCGAACCGGTGACCTTCGGCTTGCAAAGCCGACGCTCTCCCAGCTGAGCTAACGCCCCGAAACTGCGGAAAACAGTGTAGAGGCGCTTGTCGCCGTCCTCCTGGAGGAGGATGCTGATTCGTCATGGCGGCCGACGCGAGATCCACGGCCGAGACCTACCTTGGTGGCATGAGAACGAGCGTCTGGCCCGTGCTCCAGCGCTACTGGTTCGACGCGCTCGTGATCCTCGCGGCGATCGGCGGTGTGCTCGAGCTCGTGCTCAACCGGGACGACCCGGACGCGCCGACGGTGCCGCTCGCCGCCAGCATCCCCATCGAGGCCGGGCTCACGCTCATGCTGCTCGGCCGGAGGCGATTCCCCTTCGCCGCCCCGGCGGGAATGATCCTGGCCGGCGCCGCGCTGTCCTTCTGGGACGGGCAGCTGATGACCTTCACGTTCGCGAGCTTCATCGCGGCGATCGCCGCGACGTTCCTGCTCGGGATGCTCGAGGACCGGCGCCAGGCCGTCATCGGCCTCCTGGTGGCGATGGGGGGGATCCTGATCGTCGTCGGCAACGACCTGGTGCACCAGACGGGCGACTACTTCTTCACGCCGCTCCTCTTCGCCGCCGTCTGGCTCGCCGGTTTCGGCCTCGGGCACAAGCTCGAGCAGGCGAGCGCAGCGGAGGAGCGAGCCCGCCGGCTCGAGCTCGAGCGCGAGGCCGAGGCGCGCGCGGCCGTCTCCGAGGAGCGCGCGCGCATCGCCCGAGAGCTCCATGACGTGGTCGGCCACGCGGTCAGCGTGATGACCGTTCAGGCCTCGGGCGTGCGCCGGCTGCTCGAGCCAAGCCAGGAGCGCGAACGAGAGGCGCTCCTCGCCGTCGAGCAGACGGGCCGCGAGGCATTGGCCGAGATGCGGCGGCTCGTCGGTGTCCTGCGCCGGCCGGAGGAGGCGCCGGCACGCGCGCCACAACCCAGCCTTCGGCATCTCGACCGGCTCGTCGACCAGGCCCGCGAAGCCGGGCTCCCGGTCGAGGTGAGGATCGAGGGCGAGGCGGCCGAGCTCCCGCCTGGAGTCGATCTCACGGCCTATCGGCTCGTCCAGGAGGCGCTGACGAACGCGATCAAGCATGCGCGGGCCACGAGTGCCGATGTGCTCGTTCGGTACGGCGACGGCGCTGTCGAGCTGGTGGTCACGGATGACGGCCGGGGCGCGTCGGATGGCAAGGCCGAAAGCGGCGGGCACGGCCTCGCCGGGATGCGCGAGCGCGTTGCGGTCTACGGCGGCGAGCTCGAGGCCGGGCCGAGGCCGGAGGGCGGCTATTCGTTGCGCGCCCGACTACCGCTCGCCTAGGCGAATCGGCGCCTGCGTGTCACGCCTCTCGGCATGTCGGAGCAAGACGCCCGTGCCGGGCTCACGGTCGTGATCGCGGACGATCAGGCCTTGGTGCGAGCGGGCTTCCGCATGATCCTCGACACCGAGACCGACATCGAGGTCGTGGGCGAGGCTTCGACGGGGGAGGAGGCGATCGCCGAGATCCAGCGGCTCCGCCCTGACATCGTCCTGATGGACGTCCGCATGCCCGAGATGGACGGGATCGAAGCGACCCGTCGACTCCTCTCCAATGGGGCGACCGAGACGAAGGTCGTGATGCTGACCACCTTCGACATGGACGAGTACGTCTACGAGGCGCTACGCGCCGGGGCGAGCGGCTTCCTGCTCAAGGATGTGCCTCCGGAGCAGCTGGTGGAGGGGATCCGCTCAGTCGGGTCGGGAGAGGCGCTGCTCGCTCCCTCGATCACTCGTCGGGTGATCGAGGAGTTCGTCCGCCGGCCGCCGGAGTCCGTCCGGACGCGGCCGCCGGAGCTGGCCGAGCTGACCGGGCGCGAGCTAGAGGTCTTGCGCCAGGTCGCGCGCGGTCTCTCGAACGGCGAGATCGCCAAGGAGCTCTTCGTCAGCGAGACGACCGTCAAGACCCACGTCAGTCACATCCTCATGAAGCTCAGGTTGCGAGATCGCGTTCAAGCCGTCGTCTTCGCCTACGAGTCGGGCGTCGTCTAGGCGATCAGGCCCGCGTAGCGCTCACGCCACTCGTCGTCCGACACGGAGCGGCGGAAGAAGTCCTCGAAGACGGTTCGCGGGGAGGAGTCCTCGACCCGGGCGAGCAGCGACGCCGTCGCGGCGAGGAGATAGCGAAGGAGATCGCCGTCGATCCGGGCGACTGCGAGGGCCTGGTCGAACGCCCACACCATCCGCTCGGCCTCGGCGGGCGGGAGGTTCGAGCGGAGCTCGGCCGCCAGCGTCTGCAGGTCGAGCTTGTGCCAATCGAGGCCCTTCATGGCGCTTGTTATCGGTAGCACGAGCCCCGGACATGAGGGCGTTTCGACCTCGAGAGCGAGGGAAGGACCGTTGGAGTCCAACAAGGGAGGAAGCACGTGTCCACAGACCTCTGGACCTACCGCGACACGACCACAGAAACGGCCAACTTGACCGGCTTTTCGGTCGAGGCGCTCGACGGCTCGATCGGCAAGATCGACGAGGCCACGAGTGAGGTGGGGGCGAGCTACATCGTCATCGACACCGGCCCGTGGATCTTCGGGAAGAAGGTCATGCTCCCGGCCGGCATCGTCGACCGCGTCGACACGGCCGAGGAGACCGTTTACGTCAACCGGACGAAGGACGAGATCAAGGACGCCCCCGAGTTCGACGAGACGCGCTACCGCGACGCGCAGTACCGCGACGAGCTCGGTGGGTACTACGGGCCCGGTGGCTCCGGCTACCGAGACGTGCCTTAGTCGAGCCTTGAGCCGCGGCGGCCCGACCGGCCGCCGCGGCCTCTAGTTCCAGCTCATGCCGGCGAGCTGGTCGAGCTTGAGGTTCCCGCCGCTCAGGACACAGACGACGGTGGCGCCCGGCTCGGCCTCGACCAGCCCGTTCAGCGCGGCGGCTACCGGCGCGGCGGCGGCCCCCTCGACGACGATCTTCGTCCGGCCCAGCGTCCAGAGGAGCGCCTCGAAGATCTTCGCGTCGGGAAGAGTGACGATCTCGTCGACGTGGCGACGCACGATGTCGAGCGTCTTCTCGCCGACTCGTTTGACGATCAGGCCGTCGATGACCGAGTCGACGCTTTCGAGCTCGACGCGATGCCCTTCGTCGACGCTTCGTTTCATCGCCGGCGCTCCTGACGACTCGACTCCGATGATGCGGATCTGCGGGTTCAGGGACTTCAGTGCCATCGACACGCCGGAGATCAGCCCTCCGCCGCCGATCGGAACCACGACGGTGTCGACGCTCGGCAGGTCGTCGTAGATCTCGAGGCCGAGGGTTCCCTGGCCCGTGATCAGGTCGAGATCGTCGAAGGGGTGAATGTAGGTCAGGCCTTGTTGTTCGCACAGTTCGAGCGCTTTCTCGTTGGCCTCGTCCCAGATGCTCCCGTGCAGCACCACCTCGGCTCCGTAGGCCTTGGTCGCTTCGATCTTCGACGGCGTGGCGTTCTCAGCCATGACGATGACCGCTCTGACCCCGTGCAGAGCGGCGGCCAGGGCGACACCCTGAGCGTGGTTTCCAGCCGACGAGCAGATGACGCCCGCCTGCTTCTCGGCCTCGTCGAGGTGAGCGAGCTTCACGAGTGGGCCGCGGATCTTGTACGAGCCCGTCCGCTGGAACGACTCCGCCTTCAACATCGCGCGGAATCCAGTTGCCTCGCTGAGCGACCGCGACCCGACGAGCGGAGTGTGGTGCGCGTGCTCCTTGACGTGCGCGTGGGCCTTGCGGAACGCGTCGATCGAAACGTCGGTGCTGATCATGAGCTCCCCTCTCCGGCTGACTCGGGGAGTATGAGTGGAGGGGCGCCTCGGCGCCCCTCCTTTGTGTCTGCCAGTTAGGCGGCTCGGTCGATTCGCTCTTCGAGGCGGGCGCGCCGGATGATGGCGTCGCGGTCCCCATGGCGGGCGTGCGCCCGCGCCTCGCGGTGCTCGTCCCAAAGCGCTGATATGCGAGCGTCGAGCTCACGGAGCTCGGCGGCGAGGACGGCGTCGTGTCCGGAGGACAGACGGTGCAGGAGAGCGGCGCGGTCCTCGCTGGCGCGCTCGATCTCAGCACGGATCTCGGTAATTGTTCTCATCTCACCTAGTAAAACGGGTGAGCGGGATCGCCCATTCCCACCTGCCGCTAGCCGTACCCGAGCTCGTCGATTCGATCCTCGTCGAGACCGAAGAAGTGCCCGACCTCGTGCAGCACGGTGATCCGGATCTCCCGTTCCAGGTCGTCGGGGTCGGGAAACGCCCGCTCCAGCGGCCGCCGGTAGATGACGATCCGGTCGGGAAGCGAGCCTGCGTGGTCGCGGCCCGGCCCGAGCCCGTCGTACCAGCCGAACAGGTCCGGCTCCTCCGGATTCTCGTCCTCGACGACGACCGCGACGTTCTCGAGCGCGGCGGCGATCTCCTCGGGGAGGTCGTCGAGCGCGGCTTGGACGTGCTCCTCGAACGTCACGGCACTAGTACGCCGGGCGAAGCGGCGACCGTCCACGGAGCACGTACATGGCGCCAACGCCGAACAGGAACCCGCCGATGTGCGCGAAGAACGCGATCCCGCCGCCCTCCTGCGGATGGAGGAGCGAGAAGCCGCCGGACCAGGCCTGGAGCACGAACCAGACCCCGAGGAAGATCCAGGCCGGGAACTCGCGGATGAAGATGATGATCACGAAGATGACGGTCACGACGCTGGCCCGCGGCAGGATCACCAGGTAGGCGCCCAGGACAGCGGAGATCGCGCCGCTGGCGCCGACGTTCGGGATCTCGCCCTCGCCGGGGGTTCCGTAGGCGAGGGTGACGAACGTCTGGAGTGCGGTCGCCGCAAAGCCTCCGAGGACGTAGAAGACGAGAAAGCGGAAATGTCCCAGCGTGTCTTCCACGTTGTTCCCGAAGATCCAGAGGAACAGCATGTTGCCGATCAGGTGGAGCCAGCCGCCGTGCAGAAACATCGAGGTGACGGCGGTGAGGACCCACCCCTCGCCGACCGCGCCTGCGGGCGAGCAGGAGTTGTTGACCTCGCACGGCTGGTAGGCGAGCTGGGCGAGCGCGTGGTCCTGGTCGGGCAGCTGGTAGAAGATCCAGACCGCGACGTTGATCGCGATCAGCGTGACCGTCACGATCGGGAACGACCGCGTCGGGACGTTGTCCTTGATCGGGAACAGCCGACTCCTCTGGCCTAGCGGATCACGAGTGCCATCAGCGCCTTCTGAGCGTGGAGCCGGTTCTCGGCCTGGTCCCAGACGGCGGATTGCGGCCCGTAGAGAATCTCCTCGGTGATCTCCTCGCCGTAGTGCGCGGGCAGGCAGTGGAGCACGATGGCGCGGCTGTCGGCCTGGGCCAGCAGCTCCGGCGTGATGCCGTAGCCGTCGAGGTCCCGCAGGCGGCGATCGCGATCCGCTTCCTGGCCCATACTCGTCCAGACGTCCGTGTAGAGGACGTCGGCGCCGTCGGCCGCGGCGGCCGGGTCGTGGACGACGTCGACCTCCCCGCCCGACTCTCGTGCGGTCGTCACGGCTCCCTCGTCAGGCTCGTAGCCGGCCGGCGTGGCGGCGACCACGCTCGCCCCGAGCCGTGCGGCCGCGACCATCAGCGACGAGCAGACGTTGTTGCCGTCGCCGAGGTAGGCCACTCGCACCCCGGCCAACCGCCCGAGCCGCTCACGGATCGTGAGCACGTCCGCGAGCGCCTGGCACGGGTGCGTCTCGTCCGTGAGACCGTTGATCACCGGGATGGCCGCATGCTCCGCCAGCTCCTCGACCTCGGACTGCGCAAAGGTGCGGATCACGATCGCGTCCAGGTACCGGGAGAGGACCGTCGCCGTGTCCCGGATCGTCTCGCCGCGCCCCAGCTGAAGGTCGTCGGAGCGCAGGTAGAGCCCGTAGCCGCCGAGTTGCGCGATCCCGACCTCGAACGAGATGCGGGTCCGGGTCGAGGGCTTCGCGAAGATCATTCCCAGCGCCCGCCCGGGGAGGACCTGCTCCTCCGTCCGCGGCGCCTGCTTCAGCCGGGCGGCGAGGTCGAGGACGAGCGCGAGCTCCTCGCTCGAGAAGTCGGCCACGCGCGTGAATTGCCGCCCTTTGAGGGCATCCGAGACCTCGATCACGAGGGTTGATGCTAGTTCCGTCCGAGTTGACAGATGGACACTTAGGTTTTATCATGGCGTAGACATCAATCGAGTTTCCAGGGAGGTACGACACGATGGCAACACTGGTTCGCTGGGAGCCGTTTCGCGAGATCGCGGCGCTTCAGAACGACATGGGCCGCCTCATGAGCGCATTCCTCGGCCAGGCCAACGGCGAGACGACGGGCCGCACGTGGGTGCCGGCCGTCGACGTCTGGGAGACCGACTCCGAGCTCGTCTATGCCTTCGACCTGCCGGGCATCCCGGAGGAGAAGGTCTCGGTCGAGCTCGACGAGGGCTCGCTGACCGTGAGCGGTGAGCGCGAGCGCACGGACGAGGTCGCCAAGGACGGCTTCTACCGCTACGAGCGGCGCTTCGGCAGCTTCACGCGCGCGGTCGGGCTTCCCCAGGGCGCGTCCGAGGACGACATCTCGGCCGACTTCCACGACGGCGTCTTGAAGATCACCGTCAAGAAGCCGGAGACGCCCAAGCCGCGGCGAATCGAGATCGGAAGCGGCGGCAACGCCCCGATCGAAGGCAAGTCGAGGAAGTCGAACTAACCCCCGACGCAGACACACGACGGATGAGGGCGGCCGAACGGCCGCCCTTTTCTATGGTTCCGCGAGGATCTCGCGGAGCCGGCCGAGGCCGGCGAACATCCGGCTCTTGATCGTCCCGAGCGGGACGCCGAGGCGCTCGGCGAGCTCCGACTGCGTAAGCCCGCCGTAGTACGCGAGCTCGAGCGCCTGGCGCTGGTCCTCGGGGAGCTGCGCGAGCGCTTCCTGGACGGCCATGCGGCGGTCGCGGATGCTCGCCTCCTCGTCGACGCCCGCCGTTGCCGGCTCGCGCGCCTCGTCAAGCGCCTCGGCCCGTCGTCGGTCTTCGCGCCGCACGAGGTCGACGGACCGGCGGTGCACCAGGGTCAAGATCCACGTCGCCGGCTTGGCGCGCTCTCGCCGATAGCCCTGCGCCGACCGCCAGATGGCGAGGAACGCCTCTTGGACCGCGTCTTCGGCGAGCGCCTGGTCCCGGAGGATCCGATAGGCGAGCCCGTAGGCGACGCGGCTGAAGCGGTCGTAGAGCGCGGCCAACGCACGATCGTCGCCCGAGGCGACGGCATCGAGGAGCTCCTCGTCCGACCTCTCTCTCACGCGCACCCGCCTCTTCGCGGGCGCAAACGCTATCGCGTACTCAGACATTCGCGCTGAGGAGAGGATCGGTCGTCGGCGAATCGACGCCGCCCTCGTCCTCGAGCGTGACGGCGACGACGTTCCCACTCGTGACGGGCTCCTGGAGCTGAACCGAGCGGCAGCCGCCGGCAAACAGCCCGGCCGGCCGCGGCGTGTCGCCTTCGATGACCCAGGCCTCGTAGGTCTTTCCGGAGGGCGTCTGGTCGAGACAGACGACGAGAGTCCCCTCGTCACCGGCAACGATCAGATTGCCGGGGGCACCGTTCAGGGGGACGACCTGCTGCTCCACGGGCGCGTTCTCCTGCGAGAAGCCCCAGACCGCAAACCCCACCGCGGCGAACGTCGCTGCGACGGCCGCAACGGCGGTCGCGGGGAAGAGCCACCTCCGGCGACGCGGCGCGGGCTCGGGCGCTCGCGTCCCGCGCGCCTCGCGCAGGATGCGCTCGCGGAGCTGCGGCGGAGGCGCCGGGCCCTCAGGCACGTAGGCGAGCTCGGCAGCGGTCTCGCGAAGCGCCGCGACCTCCTCGCGGCAGCGCTCACAGGAGTACAGGTGCTGCTCGTACGTCCAGCGCTCCTCGGGGTCGAGGGCGTCGAGGGCGTAGGCCGCTGCTAGGTCATGGAGCTCGGGCTGGATCATGCGCTTCACAAAGATTCGCAGACTCGGCCGAAGCGGTTCGGTCCGAGGTGAGACTCAGAACGGGTACGGAGTGAGTCCCCACGCGGCCGTGGCATACCAGACGCCGAAAACGAAGCTCATGACGCCGAGCACCGGCGCGATGCGCTCGAAGCTCGCCTGCGCAGGCCGGCTCGCGAGCGTCGCCCCGAAACCCGTGGACAAGGCGACCATCGAGACCCCGGTGAAGATCGCAAGCAGCGCAAGCGCCGCGACCGAGAGCTCGGTCGACTCGATCGCGGCGACCAGCACGATCCCGACGCCGGCACTTCCGCCGATCCCGTGCACGAGGCCGATCCCGAAGGCCTCGGCGCGGTTGCGGGTCGTGTGGGCATGGCCGTGGCCCGCCTCGCTTGCGTGCGCGTGCACGTGGCTGTGCCTCACCCCGCCGTGCTCGTGCTCGTGGACGTGGAGCGCTCCACGCCGCCAGCGAATGAGCAGGCGGACCGCGAGGTAGGCGATCACGAACGCGATCAGCGTCTCGGCCGCCTGCTGCGCGCGCTCCGGCAGGTAGCGGTCGAGGAGCAGGATCGGCAGGCCTAACGCAAAGAGCGCGGCCGCGTGTCCCGCACCCCAGGCCAGGCCCAGTCCCGCCGCTCGACGAGCTGCTCGTTCGGGAGTGCCGGCGATCAGGGTCGTGACGGCTGCGAGGTGATCTGGGTCAGTGGCGTGTCGGAGGCCGAGCAGGATCGCGACGAGCACCACGATCCAGACGCCGGCGCCGTCCGAGTACGAGGCGATGAAGTCGTCGAGCCCGAGCACCTAGAACACTTGGGGTAGTGCCCTGAGCGTAATGCCGATGCCGACGACGACGATCGCGAAGGCGCTCGCCGCCGGGAGCGCGCCGACCAGACGGCCGTCGAGACGCATCCGCGAGAAGGCGCGCCGGGCCAGGACGGCGACGAGGCCGATCGTGGTGATCGTCGCTGCGAGCCCGGCGCTGAACGCGACGATCAGTGCCAGCCCGAGCCCGATGCGATGGAGGGCGATCGCGCTGAGCAGTACGACGAGAGCCGACGGGCAGGGGAGGAGCCCGGCGGCGACGCCGACGCCGAGGAGCCCGCCGCGACCGTATCCGTGATCGTGGTCGTGGTCGTGGTCGTGGTGATGATGGTGCTGGCCGTGGGCGTGTTGCCGACGGTGCTGAAGCCGCCGCCAGAGCACGGACGCACCGACGCCGACGACGAGCAGGCCCGAGACGAGCGTCAGCCACGGATAGAGCTGCTCGGGGACGATGAACGCGGAGAGTGCGAGCGTCACGATGCCGAGCGCGAACACGCCGATCGTGTGGGTGGCCGTGACGATCAGCCCGAGCGCGACGGCGTCGCGGGGACGGCCGCGGGTGCCGACGAGGTAGCCGGCGACGATCGCCTTGCCGTGGCCCGGCGTGAGCGCGTGAGCGGCACCCCAGAAGGCGGCGAGGAGCAACGCGATGAGGATCGCGCCGGCGCCCAGCTCGCGGTTGATCAGGGACTCGAAGCCTCGGCGAGGTTCCGGCGCCGGCGCGGTTCCCAGCAGGGGAGGGAGACCGGAAAGCCGGCCGGCGCGGAACGTCGCCCTCGCGGAAGAGACCGCGAGGGGGTCGCGGAGGAGATCTCGTGGGTAGGCGGTGAGCTCTGCGCTTCGGCTCGTCGACGGGACGCTTGCGGACTCGATCCATGCGCCGCGCTCTGCGCGCACGACGACCTCGCGCCACCCGAGCCGGGACTCGAAGTTCGTATCGCGGTAGGTGAGCCGCGTGCCGTCGGCCGGCGTGTCGTAGACGGCCGCGAAGCGGAGCGTCTTCAGGCCGCCGGCCCCGGGGCGGAGCTCGCTCTTCGAGTCGAGGAGGCGCAACCGCGCCGGCCTCCCGTCGAGCGTCAGCCGCAAGCCCTGGGCGACGGAGCGGGCGAACCCGGGCCGCTGCACGCGCTTCCGCTCCTGAAACGTCGGGATCTCGGCGAGGTCGAGCACGTAGTGGACGTAGACCTGGTTCCCGGAGATTTCGATCGTGCTGTGGTGGTTGATCGTGAAGTTGCCGAGCGGGTGGGCGGCCGCCGCAGGCGGCAGGAACGCGGCGAGCGCGACGAGGAGGAGAACGAGGCGCTTCACGCGGCGGCCCTTCGGGCGACCGGAGCCCACACGAGCGAGAAGTGCGGGTTGAGCCGCAGCGCGCGGCTGAACCAGAGCCGAGCCTGGGCGTTCCGGCCGAGGCAGCGCTCGATCATCCCGCGGTGGAAGAACTTGGACGCGTCGAGCGTGCCGAGTCGGAGGGCGCGCTTCGAGTAGCGCAGCGCCTCGCCGCAGCGGCCGTTCCGCATCAGCGCCCAGGCCAGGACACCGTCCGCCTCGATGCTCGGCCGCTCGCTGCGCGCGCGCCGCGCGCGCGCGAGCGACTCGCGCAGGCGGATGCCGTGGTCGACGTTGAAGAGCGCGAGCTCGAGGTCGGTGGCGACTCCGTTCGCCGCGTAGAGCCGGTCGATCGCGCCGACGAGCTCGTACTGCTCGCGCGCGAGCCGCGCCTTGCCGGCGGCGCGGTAGAAGTCGCCGAGCACGCCGACGTACTGCGGGAGCGGGCTCCGCTCGACCGCTCGTCGTTCGAGCCGGATCGCCGTGCGGAACTGTCCACGGGCGGCGGCCACGTGGGCGAGCCCGTCGAGCGCCTCGACGTAGCCGGGGGCAGCGCGTCGTGCAGCTCGATACTCGCGGGCGGCCGCGGCGAGCCGGCCGGCCGAGAACTGGAGCTTGCCGAGCCGGACACGGGCGAACGCTGCCGCCTCGCCCTGGCCGCCCGCCGCATCGGCGGCGAGGGACATCGCTGTGATCGCGGGCCCGACTTGGCCCAGCAACTCGAGCGCGTAGGAGGTTCTCGAGTAGGACGCGAATCCGGGCTTGAGCTCGCTGAGGCGGTCGAACGTCGCGAACGCCTCGTCGTAGCGGCCGAGCTCGATGAGCGAGTCGCCGACGGCGGCATGAGTGAGAGCGGTGTCGGGCGACACGCGCTGTGCGCGGCGGGCGAGGGCGAGCCCGGCGCGAAACTGGTGGCGAGAGTTGGCGAGCGACGCGAGCCCGATCAGCGCCTGGACGTCGTTGGGTTCGGCCGCCAGGGCCCGTCGAAGTGCGCGCTCGGCCCGCACGTAGCGCGCGGGATCGCCCGTCCGGGCGGCGTCGAGCTCTCGAAGCCCGAAGCGGACGAGCTGCCGGGTGGTCGGCGCCGCCGAGGCCCGGTCGTCAATGCGCAGCGCGCCGCCGAGGAGGAGAGCGGTGGCGGCAATCGCCGCCACCGCTCCTGCGAGCAGAGCCCTGGTCCTCAAGGCTTCTGCTGGCCCTTGACGTTGTCGAAGCCGCTCGGGGGATCGGCCTCGTAGGGGAACATGCCGAGGTTCGGCACGTCGTTCCCGTCGACGCCGTCACCGAGCAGGTCGCCGGCGGGATGGCCCAGGAGCTTCCCGGCCACCGCGCGCTCGGCGATGTCGACGACGTCGTCCGTGAGCCGGCGGCCGTTCGGGAAGCCGGCGAGGTCGCCGCCGAGGACACCCAACCGGTTCGGGTTCGCCGACGGGGCGATCGAGAGGTTCACCCGCAGCATGTCTGCGAGCTTCGCGCCCGTGTTGTTCAGGCCCGGGACACCTGTGAGCAGGACCTGGACGAGGTCGTCACGGTTCGTCTCCGGAATGCCGAGGCCGTACAGCTGGTTGATGACCGCGGCCAGCAGGGGCTGCCGGTAGAACTGCACGAACTGCGCATCCGTCGCCGGGCTCAGGGAGTTCCAGCGGTCCTTGAGCTTCGTCGGGATGATCACTTCGTTGACGAGCGGGTTGCCGAGGCGGGAGACCTGCCTCCACTCGCGCTCGTGCGAGTAGCGCTTGACGCCGCTCTTCGTGCGGTACGAGCGGATCTTCATCTGAGGCCGCTCGGTCGACGCCCACACGCCGACCACGTGGTCGCGGTCGTCGAGCTGGGAGATCGGGATCTGGAGTGCGATCCCGTGCACGGCGTAGCCGGCGAAGAAGTCCTTCCCGCCGCCCATGTTGCCCGTGCCCTTGCGGATCGCGACCAGGTCGAAGATCGCGCCGATGTCGGCGAAGAACGCGTCTTCGCGCTGGCCGGCGAACACCTTGCCGCCGCCGGCGAGGTTGAACACGCCGGCCTGAGCGAGCTGCCGGTAGTTCGGCGTCGTCCGCGGCCCGATGTTGTTCGGCGGGGTGACGCCCTTGGCGACGATGGTCTCGCGTCCACTCGCGACGCGGGTGACCGTGTAGTCCTGCACGGTGTTGCCCAGGAAGAGAGCACCGTCGCGGTTCTTGAACCGGAACCGATAGATGACGTCCGCCTTCGCGTCGCCGTTCCGGTCGATGTTGACCGCGTAGCGGGCCCGCTCGGAGAAGCGGTACCAGTTCGGCCCGGCCGCCGTGTCCTCGGCCGGGATCCAGTTTGCGATCACGGTGAGGGAGTTCGGCGCGTCCGGGCTACGGTACGCGTAGAGGTCAGTGTTGTCCGCCGTCGGGTCTTCGGCGATCATCGGCGCCTCGCGGTGGCTCGATGCCTGGCCCGCGTCGAGGACGGGCCCGCGGACGAGCAGTACCGCTGCGGCGACGGCGATGCCGACGACGGCGAGTACGAGCGTTCGCATGTGTGCGACTCCTTTCAACTCGGGGTCGCGACACATTCGGCCGCCCTCGGCGACCGGTTCGGTCAGACGACGGCGGCGGTCTTTCCGGAGGTGAGCCCGTGCTCGGCGAGGAGGTCGGCGAGGGTCGGCTCGCCAAGCTCTTCGAGCCGGTAGCTGACCCGCAGCGCGGGCTTGTCGAAGTCGATCACTCGCCGGAGGTCGATCGGGGTGCCGATCAGGACGAGGTCGGCGTCGGAGCGCTCGATCGTCTCGCGCAGCTCCTGGATCTGGCCGTCGCCGTAGCCCATCGCCGGGAGGAGCTCGCGGATGTGCGGCCACTCCTCCAGCGTCTTCGCGATCGAGCCGACGGCGAACGGTCGCGGGTCGACGAGTTCGGCGGCGCCGTGCATCTTGGCGGCGAGCACGGCGGCTCCGTAGCTCATCTCGCCGTGGGTCAGCGTCGGCCCGTCCTCGACCGCGAGCACGCGCTTGCCCTCGATCCGCAGGCCGTTCTCCTCGACGTGGAACGGGGAGGCGGCGCGGACGATCGCAGCGTCGGGGTTGTGCTCCCGGATCGACTCGATCACGGCGATGACCCCTTCCGGCGGCGCCGTGTCGACCTTGTTGACCACGCAGACATGGGCCATGCGGAGGTTGGTCTCGCCGGGGTGGTAGCGAAGCTCGTGGCCCGGCCGGTGCGGGTCGACGACCACGACGTGCAGGCTCGGCTTCACGAACGGCGTGTCGTTGTTGCCGCCGTCCCAGAGGATCACGTCGGCCTCCTGCTCGGCCTGGTCGAGGATGGCGGCGTAGTCGATGCCGGCGAAGACCAGGTTGCCCTCGGCCAGGTGGGGCTCGAACTCCTCGCGCTCCTCGATCGTGCAGTCGTTCGCGTCGAGGTCCGCGTAGTCGGCGTAGCGCTGGACGGCCTGCTTCGCCAGGTCGCCGTAGGGCATCGGGTGCCGCAGGACGGCGACCCGTTTCCCGTCCTGCCGCAGCAGCGAGGCAATGTGGCGCGTGGTCTGGCTTTTCCCCGAGCCCGTCCTGACCGCGCAGACGCCGACGACCGGCTTGGACGACGTGAGCGTCGTCTCGTGGGGCGAGAGCAGCCGGAACGACGCCCCCGCGGCGAGCGCGCGCGACGCGAGGTGCATCACGTGCTCGTGCGTCACGTCGGAGTACGCGAACACGACCTCGTCGATCTGGTGCTTCCGGATCAGATCGGCAAGCGCGGCCTCGGGCTCGATCGGGATTCCGGCCGGGTAGAGGTCTCCGGCCAGCGCCGCGGGGTAGACGCGCCCCTCGATGTTCGGGATCTGCGTCGCCGTGAACGCGATGACGTCGTACTCGCGCCGCCCGCGGTAGACGAGGTTGAAGTTGTGGAAGTCGCGACCCGCGGCGCCTGCGATCAGGACGCGTCTTCGCTCCATGAATAGAGAATATTCAGTTTGCAGGACGTCGTGAGCTGGCCGGTTGGTTAGATTCGCGCGATGGCCCGCTTCCCGGACGCCCTGAACGAGCAGATCGGGTACGAGTTCGCCGCCTCGCAGCAGTACATCGCGATCGCGGCCCACTACGACCAGGAATCGCTCCCTCAGCTCGCGGCCGCGTTCTACCGCCAGGCGGTCGAGGAGCGGAACCACGCGATGATGATCGTCCAGTTCCTGCTCGATTCCGACAATCCGGTCGTCATCCCTGGGGTCGAGGCGCCGAGGACGAACTTCGGGAGCTCCTCGGAGCCCGTCGCGCTCGCGCTGGAGCAGGAGAAGCGCGTCACCGACCAGATCGTCGCCCTCGTCGCGCTCGCCCGTGAGGAGGGCGATCTCGTCGGCGAGCAGTTCCTGCACTGGTTTCTCCAGGAGCAGCGGGAGGAGGTGTCCTCGATGGCCCACCTCCTCGCGACGGTCGAGCGGGCCGGGGACAACCTGCTCATGGTCGAGGAGTACCTCGCGCGGACCGGCGACGAGGAGAGCCCGCTCGAGGCCGGAGCACCACCGGCTGCCGGCGGCACGCTTTAGCTCAGCAGATGTCCACGTTCCCAGCGGTAGTCGACGCCGCCGACGTAGAACGCGTTCGCAAGCTTGGCCTCAGCGTCCGCGAACGGGCCCGAGGCGAAGAACGCCAGCTCCTGCACCGAGACGGCGACAGGTCTGGGCACCCAGCCGCTGCGAGTTCCACGCACCGCGATGAGCGAGCCCGTCTCTGGCTCGTGGTGGAACGTATACGGAAGCGGACCGGCGAACCGCCGAGCTTCCCCCTCGTCGGCGAAGGGCGAGGTCTCGGGCAGCGGCTCGTTCTCACTCGCCAGGTCGGCGATGACATCCACTCCCGGGCGGATCTGGATTTCGAGCCTATAGCCCGTCAGCCTGCAACTCGTCTCAGCCAGCCGATACCCGTAGGGGGTGAGCGCGTTTCCGAGGATCACCATCGACCGCCGGTCTGTGTCGCTGCGAAGGATGTACAGCCCGCGGAGGCTCGGCCGCCCGGCAACCCGGACGAAGATTCGGTAGCCGGCGAGAAAGAAATCGAGCCCGAGCGCCTCGGGCAGGAAGGCCGGTCGGAGACGCTCTGTCTGGACGAAGGCCGCCGCGGCGAGACCGGATTCCTCGTGAGTGTCGAGCTCGAGGGTCGGCGGAAGAAGCGGCTCGAGCGTCTCGCGGGGGAACGCATAGGCAAGGACGAGGCTGTGGCGGAAGTGAGCTGCGATCGGCAGCGGATTGCGCCGAAGCCGATAGAGCATCTACGCCGTCATCACCCGGACGGTGCCCCAAATCAGCGACCGCTCGTCAGCCGCTCGGCGAGCGTCGTCCTCACCCTGCGGCTCCCTGAAGCTGCGGATGATGACGACGGCGCCTGGAGCGGCCGCACGATGGACGGCCGTCAGGAGCCGCTCGCCGTACCTTGGGGTCGCGCCGTCGAGGACGTTCGAGAGCGAGAACGCGTTGAAGTTCCCTGGGGCACAGCGCTCGAGGAACTCGGCCGCGTCAGCCGCCGCAATCGTCAGCGGCGAGGCCGGCGCGGGTCGGTGGCGCCCGAGGAGAAGCTGGGCGGCGTACGGGTTGCTGCGATTGGCGTGGCGGGCGAACCCTCGCTCCAGCCGCGCGCGGAGGGCCTGATCGAAGCGGCTCGGTAAGACCTCGACGAACGCTCGAGCGTACGAACGACGAAGGACGCGCGGGTGGAAGAGCACGGCCAGCGCCGCCTGGAAGCGGCGCGTGTCCAGTCGCTCGCGCCAAACGCGCAGCTGCTCGGCGGGATCGTCGAGCGCGCAGAAGCGCTCGAGCGTGGGATGGCTCCACCCAGCGAGGGCGCCGAGCCGGCGCAACCGTCGAAACCCGCGCTCGGCCCGGCCTTCACGCATGGGTGCGCCGGCGGCTCGGGCTTCGACATACGCGGCCTGTGCAGGGTTCAGATCCACGGCCGTGACGTCGTCGCCGCGCGCGGCGAGTGCCAGCGCCGTGCAACCGCCCGAGGCGATGCAGAAGACTCGGCTACCAGGCTCGAAGACGGCCAGCTCGAGCGAGCAGTCCTCGTACATCTGGCCGAACAGAAGCTCGGGCGGCCCGAGCCGCTCGTCGAAGCGGCCACGAGCCCAGGCCGTCGGCTCACGAAGCGTCGGCACGAGCGTCCTGCTCGGCCGCGAGCCACGCGAGACCAAGGAAGACGAGGTTCTCGGCGACGAGCATTCGCACTGCCGGAATGTGGCTGCGTCCATACGTCAGGCCGCCGGCGTTCATTCCCACGACCATCGCCGTTCCGACCGCAGCGGCCTCACGGGGGCGCCTACCGCTCAAGACCCACGCGGCCAGCCCGGTCTCGACGACGCCGATCGCGAGCAGCACCGCGCGGGCACGCGCTCCGCGAAGTCCCGGAACGGAGGCGACGACGTCCAGTTGCGCGGGACAGCGATCCAGCAGCTTGCACCAGAGACCGTGGTAGAGCCACACTCCGGCGACGGCCGCCGCCGGAAAGCGCCGCCCGAAGTTCCGTTGCACGGTCTAGCGAAGCAACTCGCGCAGGCTCTGGGCGAAGGCCTCCATCTCGAGCTCCTCGCCGGTGACGTCGGCGAGCAGCTCGTCGGCGTTCAGCCGGTGGCCCTCCGACCAGAGCTCGCGGAGCGTTCCGCCGGCCTTGCGGTCGGCGAACCACGAGGAGCCGTAGCGCTCCCGGAAGTGCTCGCGCAGCTGCGCCTGAAGGGCCCACGAGCGCAGGTACCCGGTCACGTAAAAGCTGGAGTCGATGTCGCCGAGGTAGTCGGTCGGGCTCGGCTCGATCTTGAGCGCATCGCCGAGCAGCTCGACGTAACGGGACGACACGGCCGCCGGGTCCAGCTCGCGGGCGCCGTGGAACTCGATCTCGTACATCAGCTTCGCGCAGTAGCGGCGGAGTAGGTAGAGCGACCCCGTGGCCGCCTCGGCGGCGAAGTCGGCCGGCTTCGGGAAGTCGAGCCGTCTGGAGAGCCAGCCGGGCTCGAGGAGGAAGTTCTCCATCAGCGTCGCCCACGCCTCGGTGACGGACACGTCGCCGAGCCGCTTGGCCTCCACGGGCAGGTCCGCCGAGACGTGCGCGTAGTGCTCTGTATGGCCGGCCTCGTGGAAGAGGGCACGCCAGTCGTCGGCGCCGCCCATCGGCTGGATCACGAGGACGACGCGGCCGGGAACCTCGATCGGGGCGCAGAACGCGCGGGGGCTCTTCTTCGGCCGCTGTTCGATGTCGAGCTCGACGTTGTCCTGCGAGCGGAGGTCGATGCCGAGATCCGCGAGGGTGACTTCGAGCGCCGGCACCATCTTCGCGGCGGGGAACGCCTCGTCCCAGCCGGGGGCGCGGAACACGCGGGCGACGTCCCAGCGGCGGGCATCCGAGAGCCCAACGCCGGCCCGCCGACGGAAGAGCTGATCGGCCGTCTCCTCGTACAGACGCTCCGTCGACTCGAGAACGGCGCGGCACTGATCCGCAAGCTGCTGGAGCTTGAACCCGAAACGTACGTAGAGGTCGCGGTAGGTCTCAGAGCCCAGCTTGGGGACGGCCTCGTTCACGGTCTCGACAGCCTCTGCGAGGACCGGGTTGATGTGCTCCTCGGTCAAGCGGTTCCTGGCCTCTTCCAGCCGCTCGCGCTTCGAGCGGTCGTCGGAATTGGCCATCGTTGGGCGGATCATGCGGTAGCCGATCGTCTCGCCGTCGACGGTTGCTTCCAGCTCCGCTTCGAGGGCCGCCGTCTTCTCGCTGTGCTCGCGCGTCAGCTCGGCGAGGTAGTTCTCCGAGGCGAAGCGCCAGAGCTCGGTGAGGCCCTTGTCGCCGTCCGCCGCCTGCCCGAGCGCCTGGGCCTGTGCGAGCTCCGAGAGATCCGGGTAGCGCTCGTAGAGGGGCTTGAGATCGAGGGTGTCCTTGTGGCCCGCGTAGTGCAGGTAGTACTCCTCGTCGAGCTCCGCGATGAACCGGTCGATGCGCTCGCGGTACGTATCCAGCTCAAGGGTCGTCGAGGAGGCCTCGGTCATGGGGCCGTAGGATAGACGGGTGCGCGAGATCACCCTCCGGAGTGAGCGGCGCACGCAGCTGATCGAGATCACGCGCGAGGTCGAGGCGGCGCTCGAAGGAGCCGAGGGGCGGGCTGCGCTCGTCTACGTTCCGCACACGACGGCGGGCGTCACGATCAACGAGAACGCCGACCCGGCCGTGGTCAGCGACTTCGAGCGGGCGCTGGAGCGGATCGTCGGCGACGACTGGGGCTGGCAGCACATCGAGGCCGGCGAGGAGAACGCGCCGTCGCACATCCGGTCGGCACTCATGAGCCCGCAGGTCGTCGTCCCGCTCTCCGACGGTCGGCTCGCGCTCGGCACCTGGCAGGGAATCTTCTTCTGCGAGTTCGACGGCCCGCGAAGCCGCAAGGTGCTCGTAACGCCTCTCTAGCGCGCTGATGATCGAAGTCGAGAACCTCACGAAGCGCTACGGCAAGACGGTCGCCGTCGACGACCTGACCTTTCGGGTCTCGTCCGGGCGGATCACGGGGTTCCTGGGGCCGAACGGCGCCGGCAAGACGACGACGCTCAAGGCCGTCCTCGCGCTGATCCGGCCGACCTCGGGGACGACCCGCGTGCTGGGTCACCCGTACCGTGACCTCGACGAACCGGTGCGTAAGGTCGGTGCCGTGCTGGAGACGTCCCGGTACCACACGGGCCGCTCCGGCCGGAACCACCTCCGGGTCGTGGCCGCACAGTCAGGGATTCCGCGCTCGCGCGTCGAGGAGCTCCTCGAGCTCGTGGCGATGAAGGGACCGGCGAAACGCCGGGTCGGTGGCTACTCCCTCGGCATGCGGCAGCGCCTCGGGATCGCGGCCGCACTGCTCGGCGATCCCGAGGTGTTGATCCTCGACGAGCCGGCCAACGGGCTCGACCCGGCCGGGATCCGCTGGCTGCGCGACCTGCTGCGCTCGCTTGCCCAGCGCGGCCGCACGATCTTCGTCTCGAGTCATGTGCTCGCGGAGGTCGAGCAGATCGCCGACGAGGTCGTGATCATCCATCGCGGCCGCTTCGTCGCCCAGTCGACGACCACGGAGCTCGCGGCGCGCGTCGCGGCCGGTGTCAGGGTCCGGAGCCCGGACGCGACGCGCCTGCGCGACGTCCTCTTCGCGGCCGGGATGAGCGTGAACCGGCTCGACGACGGTGCGCTCGCGGTCACCGACGGCAGCCCCGAGCGCGTGGGGGAGCTGGCGGCGGCGAACAACATCGTCCTCCACGAGCTGGCGGCGGAAAAGGCGACGCTGGAGGAAGCGTTCCTCGAGCTGACGGGCGGTGAGACGACGTCGTGAGGCTTCTCGCCGCCGAGGTCCTCAAGGTGCGCACGGCGCCACGGACGCTGCTCGGCCTCGTCCTCGGGCTGGTCGGACTCTCAATCCTCGGCGCGGCTTCGGTGGCGAGCGGCGCCGACGAGACGCCGTTTGGGGAGGAGGACACCCGTTGGGACGTCCTCGCCGTCGGCTCGACGGCAGGCATCTTCACGCTCATCCTCGGCATCCTGATCGTGACCTGGGAGTACAGGCACGGCACGATCACCCAGACCTTCCTGGCAACACCGCGCCGCGAGCGGGTCATGGCCTCGAAGTTCGCCGTCGCGCTCGTCGTCGGTGCCGTGCTGAGCGTCATCTGCGTGATCGTCGTGCTCGTGACGGCAGCGTTCTGGATCTCGGTCGACCTGAGCGGAAGTCAATGGCGGATGGTCGGCCGCCTCGTGCTCGGGGCCGCGCTCTGGGGTGTTCTCGGCGCCGGCATCGGCGGCGTCCTGCAGTCGCAGGTCGGTGCGATCGTCACCGTCTTCGTCTGGTTCCTCGTTGCCGAGCCGCTGATCGGAGTGCAGTTCGACCGCTTCGCCGACTACCTCCCCGGCCGAACGCTGGACCGGCTGACCGCGCGCGAGGAGGTCGCCCCGTTCGGCGACGGCGGCTGGTCGTTCGGGATCGCCGCCGCCGCGCTGCTCGCGGGTGCCTACGCGCTGGTGGTCGCCGCGCTTGGAACGGCGTCGGCGGTCTGGCGAGACGTCAACTGAACCGCCGGTAGCCCCGGGTCCGAGCAGACCTCGGGATGGAGCAGGAAGCCCAACTGGCGCACCCCGTCGGCGACCCGCGGAGCGGGCCGTGAGTAGTAGGCATTGGCATCGACTGCGACCGCAGGCGCCGGGAGCTCGGTGCCGCGCGCTTCCGCGGCGCCGCGAACGGCGTCGAAGCCGCAGGCGGCAACGACGACCAGCTCGGGGCGGGCAGCTTCCACGTCGTCCCAAGTGACCGTGAACGACGGCTCGCCTGCGCGGCCGAGGACATCCTCGCCGCCGGCGGCGGCCACCATCTCCGGAAGCCAGTGTCCCGCCGCGAACGGCGGGTCGATCCACTCGGCGACGAAGATCCGCTTCCGCTTCCTGCCGGCGACGCGGCGGCGAACCCCTTCGATCGTCGCGCGCATCTCGGCGGCGACCTCCGCTCCCCGCTGCGGGACGTCGAGGCGGTCCGCGAGCGTCTCGACCGACTCCGCGATGCCCTCGAGCGTGGTCGGGTTGAGGGAGACCACCTCGGCGCGGGTCGGGCACAGCGACGCGACGTCGTCGCCCGAGACCGCGCAGACCGTGCAGAGGTCCTGGCTGAGGATCACGTCCGGCTTGAGCTCGGCGAGCAGTCGCTCGTCGAGGGCGTAGAGCGAGCTCCCGTCGGCGACCGCGGCCCGGACCGCGGCATCGATCTCCGCGCCGGTCAGCGTCGCCGGATCGACGCGCGACGCGGTCACGACGGGCAGGGCGCGAGCCTCCAGGGGCCAGTCGCACTCTTCGGAGACGCCCACGAGCGAGCCCGCGAGGCCCAGGTGTCCGACGATCTCGGTCGCGGAAGGGAGGAGCGAGCAGATCCGCACCGCGCGGTCACTGTACCCGCCGTCTAGGCTGGCTCGATGGCCGCGCCGGTCGCCAGGGATCAGGAGGTGGAGCTCTCCGTCGAGTCGCTCGCCTTCGGCGGGAACGGCGTCGCGCGCCTGAACGGCTTCGTCGTCTTCGTCCGGCGCGGGTTGCCCGGGGACCGGGTCCGCGCGCGGGTGACGAAGGTCCAGCGGCGCCACGCCGAGGCGCTGGCGGTGGAGGTGCTCGAGCCCAGCGCGCTGCGTGTTGAGGCCCCGTGCGCGCACTATCCGGCCTGCGGCGGCTGCCGGTTCCAGGATCTCGACTACGCGGCGCAGCTCGAGTCCAAGGCCCACCAGGTGCGAGACGCGCTCGTCCGGATCGGCGGCGTTGGGGACCCGCCGCTGGAGGGGATCGTGCCTGCGGAGTCGATCTTCCACTACCGCAACAAGCTCGAGTACTCGTTCACGTCGACCCCCGCCGGGCCGTCGCTCGGGTTCCACCGCGCCGGCAGGTGGGACGAGGTGCTCGACATCGACCAGTGCTGGCTGACAACCGAGCTCGGCAACGCCGTCCGGCACGCGGTGCGGGACTGGGCCCGAGAGGCCGGGCTCCAGGCCTACGACCAGGCTGAGGGCACGGGGTACCTGCGCCACCTCGTCTACCGCGAGGGGCGGAAGACCGGCCAGGTGCTCGTCGAGCTGGTGACCGCGCCCGGCGGGCTCCACGACGCCGACGGGCTCGTCGCGGCCCTGCGGCGGTTCCCGGAGGTGCGGTCGATCCACCACGCGGTCAACGACACTCCGGCCGAGGTCACGAACCTGCCGACGACCCTGCTCTGGGGTGAGGAGGCGATCGAGGAGGACCTGCTCGGCCTGCGGCTGCGGCTCCGGCCGACGGCCTTCCTCCAGACGAACACGGCGATGGCCGAGCGGCTCTACGAGCTCGCCGTCGAGTTCGCGGGCCTGACGGGCGACGAGACCGTCTGGGATCTCTACTGCGGGATCGGGTCGATCGGCCTCGCGATGGCCCGGCGCGCCCTCACCGTCTGGGGCGTCGACATCTCCGAGGAGTCCGTGGCCTGCGCGATCGAGAACGCGGAGTTGAACGGGATCCCCAACGCGGCCTTCTACGCCGGCGACGTCGGGGCTGCGGTCGAGGAGCTCAGGGACCGCTCAGGCGCGCCCGACGTCGTCGTCGTCGACCCGCCGCGGGCCGGGCTGTCCGGCAAGGCGGTGCGCCGACTGGGCCGGATCGGAGCGCAGCGGATCGTCTACGTCTCGTGCAACCCGACGACCCTGGCCGGGAACGTCAAGCAGCTCCGCTCCGACTGGGGCTACGAGCTCATTCGAGCCCGCCCGGTCGACATGTTCCCGCACACGCCGCACGTCGAGACCGTCGCCGTCCTCGAGCGGCCCCGGTAGCTCCGGCGGAGACCAAGTAACACAGTGTTACAAACTCTGGACGCCGCTTGGCTTCGGGCCGTTCGAGGCTAGTAACACTGTGTTACTAAGCCGGACGGGGCTCCCGCAGACGCGTGACGAGGGTAGCGGTACGACCGGTGGTCGAGCGCGCCGAACTGCGCCGCCGCGTAGGCGAGGAGGATGAGCAGCGCTCCGACTACCTGCGCGACCTGAGCCACCGCTGGAATTCTCGCCAAATGAGATCCGCGTTCGGGATCAGGAACCCGAATGCGAGGCCGGGGAGCGCGGGCAGGCCGGCCACGTCCCACTCGACGGCGAGCAGCATCGTCGCGCCCAACGAGAGCGTCAGCGCGATCCAGGTCCAGCCGACGCGGAGGTTCCAGCGGGCGGCGGCGGCGAGGAAGAGCGCGAAGAACAGCAGGTCGGGGAGGCCGAGGTTCGCCGAGGACTGCCCGCCCGGCGACGGGAACGCGAACGAAAAGACGTCGAACACCTGCGGCTGCTCCTCGACGATGTGCCTCGTCGGGCCTCGCCAAACCGAGAACGAGTCGACGAGCGGGATGATCAGCGCCACGAGCGCTACCCAGAGGACGCTCTCGAAGTAGCTCAGGAACCAGAATCCGAGCGCCGTCATCAGGCCGAGCTTCGCGAAGTTGGCGAGCGCCTCCAGCCCGGCGAGCTCGAAGACGACGGCGAGAGCGAGAAAGCCGAGCGCCGCAGGGAGGAGCAGCCTGCCGAGCAGCCGGAACGGGAGGGCCAGCCAGACGAGCGCGAAGACCGCCGGGATCAGGATGAGCGCTAGGAACGCGAGCTCCTCGCGAGTCGAGAGATCGGAAAGCTCGTCGGTGAACGCGTAGTAGGCCCCCAGCGCGACGCCGAGCAGCGCGAACGCGCGGGCTCGACGGCGGATGCCTAGTACGGCGGGAGCTCGGCCCACCACGGGCCGAGTGCCTTCAGCGCCTGCCAAAAGCGAGTCTTGGCCGCCTGTTCGTCGAGGGAGGCATCGATGTCAGGGACGTAGAGCGCGTCGACGGTCGGCGTCCAGTGCTGCAACTCGCCGAGCGTCTCGTCGAGCCGAGCCGCCAGTGGGAACTCCAGCCCGTTGAGGAAGGCGAGCGCGTCCTCGCCCATGACGACGACGAGCTTCGGCTGCACGGTGTGGAGCTCACGCGTGAGCCAGCCGGCGGCCTGCTCCTCGTCCCCCCCGTCGAATTTGAAGCAGTTCGTCCCGTAGATCGCCATCGGGTCGACGTGGAGCCGCTGGAGCGACTTGAGGATCGCCTGGCCGGCACGCCCGTAGAAGGCGACGCCCTCTTGGATCTCCGACTGCTGCGGCCGGAACTTGAGCAGCATGATGTCGGCAAGTGGATGGCCGGACCCGAGCGCCGGTACGCGGCTCTCGTCGGACCGCGCGATCTCGTCCCCGAGCTCGTTGATCTCGGTGATCGCCTTGCGGAGGTAACGCTCCTGGATCTCGTCCGTCGCGGGGCTCAAGGGTGGCACGCTTGGCTTTCTCCCCTAGCGGACTCTTTCCTTGACCTGGGCCGTCCACTTGAGCGCCTGGAGGTACGCGAGCGAGCGCGGGCGGCGCAGCACCTCCGCCGTCCGGAGGCTGACCAGGAACTCCTCGGGGTCGCGGAAGGCGCGCATCCGCAGGCCGCCCGTCCCGAGCCCCTGGAGGACGTGGGCGTCCGACCCCGCACCCATCGTCAGGTTGTACTTCCGCGCGAAACGGAGTGCCTCGTCGTTGTACTGCTCGAAGAGCAGCCGCGCGTTGTAGACCTCGAAGACGTCGATGTCCGCGAGGTGCCGGTGCAGCGTGGCGGCGTCGGGGATCGCGTGCATGCGGTCGAAGGGGTGGGGGAGGTAGACCAGGCCGCCCTGCTCGCGAATCGCCGCGATCGTGTCCTCGAAGGTGAGGCCGCGCGGGATCTCCTCCTCGAGGAAGAGCCCAATCACTTCGCCCTGGCCCGCGGTCTTGACCTCCTCGCCCGGGATGATCGTCAGATCGCGGTCACGCGCGAGCTCGACGGCCTCGAGCGCTCCTCCGAAGGCGTTGTGGTCGGTGATCGCGAGCGCCTCGATCCCTTGCTGCACCGCCTGGTCGAGCAGCTCCGCCGGTTCCACCAGGCAGTCGGCAGACCAGGAGGTGTGCGTGTGGAGGTCGCAGACGACCCAGGGACGGTCGTGGAGCGGGTCGGCGGCCGTGGGCTTCGCTCGCCGGCGGCCCGAGAGCCTCCGATAGAGCCCATCGAGGCTGCGACCGAGCTCGGCGAAGCTCTGTCGCTCGGCGGCCGACCGCGCCTCGGCTTGGGCCTCCCGCCGGAGCTCGTCGTTCTCGGCCAGCCGGGCGAGCGCGGCCGCTGCGAGGGCGGGCTGTTCGCGGACTCCGGGCGGGGAGGCGATCGCCGCTCCTGCTGCCTGCGCCTCGAGGTGGAGCCTTGGCAGCCCGTTGATCCCCGGCACGAAGATCGCAGCGTCGTTCAGGAGCGGCGCTCGGGCTGCGCCCGAGAGCGCGGTGCGAACGCGAACGCGGCCCCGCAGCGACGAAGAGATCGACGGCCGGCCGGAGAGCGGCTTCGTCCGCAGCAAAACGAGCTCCCAGTCCGGCAGCTCCTTGAACACGGACGTAACGGCTCGCGTCAAGGGTCGTTCGCCGGTGCGCCACTCGCAGACGACGAGCTTGCGCTTCCTGCGCGGGCCGAAGAGCTCGGTGTCCACGCCCAGCGGGATCGGGCCGTACTCGCCCGGGAAGCGGGCAGCCGCTGCCTCGGCGGCCTCGACGGACGGCGCCAGCAGCGCGTCGATCCGGGAGAGGAGCCGCTTCCGCTGGGCCTTGCCGGGCGGGTAGCCGAGGCGGTCCGGCGAGAAGAAGGTCGCGACGGCGAGCGATCGGCTGTCGCGCAGAGCGAGGTAGGAGAGGCTCGGCAAGCCCGGCTCGAAGCCGTGGACGACGTCGAAGTCGCCCCGAGCGAGCGCGAGGGCGAGGTTGGCGCGGACGCCGACCGGGAGACCGATCCGGCTGCGGCGTGAGATCGGAACAGCCGGTCCGAGCGCGATCACGTCGCGGCGAGCGCCGTCCTGGAGCGCCCGTCGTCCGGCCAGCAGGTCGGCCGCGCGGTTCGAGGGCGCGAGGACGCTCACCTCGTGTCCGAGCGCCCGCAACGCCTCGGCGGCCCCGGCGACGTGCTCGTTGACGTCGTGCGGCTGCGACCACGAGAACGGGGTGACGAGACAGACCCGGAGCCCCACGGTGATCGAGTCTAGCCGCCTCCTGACCGGCGAAAAGCGCGAGGGCCGGCCCAGCGCCGGCCGTCGTCGTCATTTCAAGCCGCGGTGCCAGACTTAAGTCTGGCACCGCCAACATGCAACTCGCGATGCTACGCGGCGCGTTTCGCCCGGCTTCGCTTGCGGGCGTTCTGGGCGATGAAGCGCTCGACCCCGTCGCGGGCCTCCGCGTCGGGGATCTGCTTGGGCGGCGCCTTCATCAGGTAGGCGCTGGGCGCCTCGAGCGCGCCCGAGATCCCGTTGTTCAAGGCGAGCTTCGCGAGGCGCACGGCGTCGATCACGATCCCGGCCGAGTTGGGCGAGTCCCAGACCTCGAGCTTCAGCTCCAGGTTGAGCGGGACGTTGCCGAACGTCGTGCCCTCCATCCGGACGTAGGCCCACTTGCGATCGGTCAGCCAGGGCACGTAGTCGGACGGCCCGACGTGGACGTTCTCCTCGCCCAGGTCGTAGTCCAGCACCGAGGTGACGGCGGTCGTCTTCGAGATCTTCTTCGACTCGAGCCGGTCGCGCTCGAGCATGTTCAGGAAGTCGGAGTTGCCGCCGACGTTCAGCTGCATGGTCCGGTCGAGGCGGACGCCGCGGTCCCGGAAGATCTGCGTCAGCGCGCGGTGCGTGATCGTGGCGCCGACCTGGGACTTGATGTCGTCGCCGATGATCGGTAGGCCGCGCTCCTCGAACTGCTTCTGGAAGTAGCCGCCTTTCGCAATGAAGACGGGCATGCAGTTCACCATCGCGCAGCCCGCGTTCAAGATCTGCTCCGCATACCACTTGGTCGCCTCTTCCGATCCGACCGGAAGGAAGTTGACGACGACGTCGGTGCCGGTCTCCTGGAGGATGCGGACGACGTCGTCCGTGTCGCCCGGCGCCTTCTCGACGATCTCGGACAGGTACTTGCCGAGCCCGTCATGGGTCATGCCGCGCGAGACCTTGACGCCCGTCTTCGGGACGTCGGCGAACTTGAAGGTGTCGTTGGGACGCGCCCAGATCGCATCGGCGAGGTCTTTGCCGACCTTGTCCGTCGTGACGTCGAAGGCGGCCGTGAACTCGATATCGCGGACGTGATAGCCGCCCAGGTCGACGTGCATCAGGCCCGGGACGAACTCATCCTGCGGCGCATCCTTGTAGTACTCGACTCCCTGGACGAGCGAGTTGGCACAGTTGCCCACGCCGATGATGGCGACGCGGACCTTCTCCTCGCTCCGGGGAGCGTTGCCGTTACTGGGGGACATTCGTTCCTTTCTCCTACTCCGGCCGGCGACTCCGAGCCGCTCGGCGAGGATCTCGACGATCAGGTCGTTCGTGCCGCGGCCGCGCTCGGCGGCGCGCGTCTGCAACTTCTCCTTGAGCGCGGCCGGCATGCGAAGGAGCACATCGCCGCGACCCTTCGGCGGCGAGCCCCTGCGCCCGCTCGGCTCGAAGGGGACGGCGAACCGGGAGGCGAGGATGTCGACGGCGACATCGTTCAGGCTGCGGCCGCTGCTCGACACTGCGGCGGCAAGGCGCTCCTTGACCTCGTCCGGCATCCGGACGAGCACTTCTCGTCTGCTAGCACTCAAGTGCTATCAGCTTAGCTGATCAGCGAGAACGAAGTTCGCGCCGGACGTGGACGATCCGCTGGACGACCGTGATCCAGGCGGTCACGTTGAGGAGGTAGATCGCCCAGGGCAGCAGCCCCCACGGGGCGAGGAAGAGCCCGCTGACGATCACGAAGACCCGTTCGGCGCGGCTGCCGAGGCCGACGTCGCCCTTGATCGAGAGCGCCTCCGCTCGCGCGCGTGTGTAGCTGACGAGGAACGAGGCGGTCATCCCCGCGAAAGCGGCGGCGAGCGCGAGCTCGTCGCCGTCGCGGGAGAAGACGAGCGCGATCGCGCCGAGCATGACCGCCTCGCCGACGCGGTCGGTCGTCGAGTCGAGGAAGGCGCCGAAGGTCGTCCCCTTGCCGCTCTGGCGGGCGAGAGCCCCGTCGAGGACGTCGAGCAGCGAGCCGCCCCAGAAGAGGAACGCTCCCGTCCAGAACCAGAGGATCTCGTTCCGGTACTCGAAGTAGACCGCGACGGCCCCGAGGGCGCAGATCGAGATCCCGAGCGCGGTGAGGAAATCCGGCGTGACCCGGGTGCGCGCGAGCCCGACGACCGCACGGGACGCGAGCCTGCGGACGCCGGTCGTATAGCCCTCCTGGAGGCGCGGCCCGTGCGCGCCTTCGCGGGCCACTATCCCGTGGTCGGGGCGAGTGTCCGGAACACCGCGCGGCGGTAGACGACCGCGGCCGCGACGAGCACGACGGCGATCCCCGCGACGATGTCGAGCCAGAAGTGGTTGCCCGTCGCCATCACGGAGAACCAGACCCAGGCCGGCCAGAGCAGCCAGACCGCCTTCAGCCAGATGGGCTTGACGAGGACGGCGAGCGTGACGCCGACGATCAGCGAGTCGGCGGCGTGGAGGCTGGGCATCGCGGCATAGGGGTTCGAGGCGAGCTCGACGAGCGTCGATCCGTGGTTCGCCGTGCCGACGGCCGCCAGCGTGTCGACGAAGCCGAGCTCGGGGAACATTCGCGGGGGCGCAGTCGGGAGCAGCACGTAGCCGACGAGCCCGAACACGTTCGCGAGCATCAGCAGGTTGCGGAACTTGATGAAGTGCTCGTAGCGGCGGAAGTACACCCAGAGCAGCGACAACCCGACGACGGCGAACTGCGAGAGCCAGTACGTCCAGGACGTGAGCACGCCGAGCAGATGGTAGGACTCCGTCCAGCTCTGGAGCGATCGCTCCCACAGGCCGGTCGCGCGGTGCTCGAGATCGATCACGGTCCGGGCGTTGTCGAAGGCGACCGACGGGCTACGGTCCGCGACGCCGCGGGCAACCTGGTACGCGAGGACGAACCCGAACCAGATCAGGACTTGGCGGAAGAGATCGAGCCACCCGCGCGGAGGCAGACGGCGTTCGGCGGCGGCGACCGTCGTCATGGGGTGATTGTATGCAGGGGCCCGGTTCCCACGATGATGTTGAACGAATTCTCCCGCGAGGCTATTCGGCAAAGCGGCTACCTGAGAGACGGTTTTCCCGACTTCTACGACACGAACCGTCTCTCTCCGCCTGACGCCTTGCTGGATACGCTCATGCGGTACGCCGGCGGCGGGAGACCCGGCGTCGTCGTCGACCTCGGCAGCGGCACGGGCCTCTCGGCGAGAGCCTGGGCCCATCGGGCGGTCGAGGTCGTCGGGGTCGAGGCGAACAAGTCCATGCTGGCGGTCGCGGAAGAGCGGACGCCTCAGCCGAACGTTCGGTACATCGCCGGGTTCGCCGACGACACCGGCTTGGAGGACGACTCCGCTGACCTCGTCACCTGCTCGCAGTCCTTCCACTGGATGGAGCGCGAGCCGGTCCTTGCCGAAGCGGCCCGGATGCTTCGGCCGGGCGGGGTCTTCGCCGCCTACGACTACGACACCCCGCCGCTCGTCCACCCTGAGATCGATGCGGCGTTCCTCCACCACCTGAAGCAACGGCGCCGGCTCCGCGACGAGCACGAGGTCACTGCCGGCTGGACCCGGACGCCGAAGACCAGCCACCTCGACGTGATCCGCCAGAGCGGGCACTTCGCCCATGCGCGGGAGGTCGTGTTCCACGACGAGGCCGAGGTCGACGCCGACCGGATCATCGGCCTGGCGCGGAGCCTCGGGCTGGTGTCCGAGCTGATAGCACTCGGCGTGACCGAGGAGGAGCTCGGACTGACGGCGCTCGAGGAAACGACGCGCCGGATCCTCGGCGACCGCCGGGTTCCCTGGGTCGTCGGCTACCGCGTCCGGCTCGGCGTCACCCAGTGACCGAGCATGCGGTGGTGATCGCCGGAGGCGGCCCGACCGGGCTGATGCTGGCGGGCGAGTTGGCCCTGGCCGGGGTCGACGTCGCCGTCGTCGAGCGGCGCCCAAACCAGGAGCTCGTCGGCTCGCGCGCCCGCGGCCTGCATGCACGCACGATCGAGGTGCTCGATCAGCGGGGAATCGTCGACCGATTCCTGGCCGAGGGCCGGCCGGCGCAGGTGCAGAGCTTCGCCGGCGTCCGCCTGGACATCAGCGACTTTCCCTCCCGCCACAACTACGGCCTCGCCCTGGGGCAGAACCACTTCGAGCGCATCCTGGCCGCCTGGGTCGACGAGCTCGAGGTGCCGATCGCACGCGAGCGCGAGGTGACGGCGTTCTCGCAGGACGACAGCGGCGTCGACGTCGAGCTCTCCGACGGTCGCGCACTCCGGGCTGCATTCCTCGTCGGGTGCGACGGCGGCCGCAGCTTGATCCGCAGGGCCGCCGGCATCGAGTTCCCCGGGTGGGATCCGACGGTCTCCTCGCTGATCGCCGAGGTCGAGATACGCGAGGAGCCGGAGCTGGGCATCCGCCATGACGAGAACGGGACTCAGGCCATGGCTCGGCTGCACGACGGGCGAGTCGGCGTGGTCGTGACCGAGCGGTACGCGGGGCAGTCCGAGACGCCGACCCTGCGTGATCTCTCCGAGGCGCTCGTCGCCGCGTGGGGAACGGACTTCGGGGTGCACAGCCCGACCTGGATCTCCCGCTTCACGGACCTAACGCGGCAGGCAGCGTCCTACCGCGAGGGGCGGGTGCTGCTCGCCGGTGACGCCGCCCACGTGCACTACCCGGTGGGTGGTCAGGGCCTCAACCTCGGCGTGCAGGACGCGGTCAACCTGGGCTGGAAGCTGGCTCAGGTCGTCCACGGCACATCGCCGCAGAGCCTCCTCGACACCTACCACGCCGAGCGGCACCCGGTCGCCGCCCGCGTCCTGCAGACGACGATGGCGCAGACGGCGCTCACCCGCTCCGATGCGCGGATCGATGCCGTGCGCGACACGATCGCCGACCTGCTGACCAGCGACGAGCCCCGCACGCGGGTCGCCGGGATGATCTCCGGCCTCGACATCCACTACGACCTCGGCGGGGGGCACCCGCTGCTCGGCCGCCGCATGCCCGATCTCGACCTGGTCACCGCCGACGGCCCGCTGCGCGTCTTCACCCTGCTGCACGAGGCCAGGCCGGCGCTCCTCGCCTTCGGCGAGCCCGGCGGCCTGGACATCGATCCGTGGGCGGACCGGGTTCAGCTGGTCAACGCCGAACGGGTCGGGACGTGGGGGCTTCCCGTTGTCGGCGCGGTCCCTGCTCCGTCCGCCGTGCTCGTTCGCCCCGACGGCCATGTCGCCTGGGTTGGAGAGCACACCGACGCGGGGCTCCGTGACGCGCTCACCACCTGGTTCGGAGCAGCCACAGCGGCGTAGCCGCCGGCTTCCCCCGTGGTTCTAGCCGCCGATTTGGCTCATTGAGCGCGACGCGCGGACGAAGCCGGCGTCGTTGATCTTGTGCTTCAGCTCCTTGTGGCGCACGGCCCAGCGGATCAGCTCCACGAGCTCCTCGTCGGCCGCCCCGTCGCGCAGCGGCGTCTTCAGGTCCCACTCGCGGCGCGAGAAGAGACAGGTGCGGAGCTGCCCGTCCGCGGTCAGGCGGATCCGGTCGCAGCTCGAGCAGAACGGCTCGGAGACGGGGCTCACGAAGCCGATCTCGCCGGCGCCGTCGGCGAAGCGGAACCGCCGCGCAGTCGAGGACGGCTTCGCGGGAATCTCGACGAGCGGCCAGTGTTCCTCGATCAGCGCCCGGATCTCCCCGCCGGTGAGGACGTCGTCGGCATCCCAGCGCTCGTCGGCGTCGAGCGGCATGAACTCGATGAACCGGACGACGTACGGCTTCCTGCGGGCGAGCTCGGCGAGCGCCGGCACCTCCTCCTCCGTGAAGCCTCGGATCGCGACGCAGTTGACCTTGATCGGGCGGAGCTCCGGATGCCGCTCGGCCTCCTCGAGCCCGGCGAGCACCCGGTCGAGCGCATCGCGCCGCGTGATCTCGGCGAAGCGGACGTGGGAGAGCGAGTCCAGGGAGACGTTCAGCCGCTCGAGGCCGGCCTCGACGAGCGGCGCGGCGAAGCGGTCGAGCAGCACCCCGTTGGTCGTCAGCGAGAGGTCGGTCACGCCGTCGAGCTCCGAGAGCATTCCCACGAGCACCGGCAAGTCACGCCGCGCGAGCGGCTCCCCGCCGGTCAGGCGCACCTCCTCGACACCCATGCTCGCGAGGACGCCCACGACCCGTGTCATCTCCTCGAACGTGAGTAGCTCGTCCCGGCCGAGCCACTCGAGCCCCTCTGCCGGCATGCAGTAGCGGCAGCGGAAGTTGCACTTGTCCGTCACCGAAACGCGAACGCTCTTGATCTCGCGGCCCCAGCCATCGACGAGCGGCTGCATACGAAGAGCGTAGCCGCGTCAGGTTTGGCGAGGCAGTGTCTACGAAACACTCTCGCTACGTCACCGAGAGAAAGGGGTCGATCGTGTCGAACTGGGATCAGGTCGAAGGCAAGGCCAAGGAACAGGCTGGCAAGCTGACCGGCGACGAGGAGCTCGAGGATGAGGGGCGCGGCCAGGAGCTCCGCGGCGACGTCAAGGACAAGGCCGAGGACGTCAAGGACAAGGCTGAAGACGTCGCCGACTAACACGGGGGAAACCATGTTTCCCCCGTGAGCCCCCTTCTTCGAGGTTCATGATTTCAGCGGCCCCGGCAAAGCCGGGGCCTCTTATTCGCTCAGGGCCAAGACTCCTGCGCGGCCAGTGCGATTGCGGTAAGTTCGGGCCGCAGTGTCGTTCTACGACTGGCTGCTCTTCTTCCACGTCGCGGCGGCGTTCGCTCTGGTCGCCGCCCTGGTCGTCTTCTGGATCATCGGGATTGCCGCCCGGAACGTCGACCGGCCCAGCGAGTCGTTGCGCTTCTTCCGGATCGCGAGGCCGGCGAACGTGTTGGTCATCGTCGGAACGCTCGGCACGCTGATCTTCGGCATCTGGCTCGCGATCGACTCCGACCTCTACCAGGTCTGGGACTGGTGGGTGCTCCTGGCGATCGCGTTGTGGGTGGTCTCGTCGGCGACCGGGCAGCGCGGTGGTCAGACCTACGGCGAGGCGCAGAAGCTCGCCGCGGAGCTGGACGCCGCGGGGCGCGGGGACGAGCCCAGCCAAGAGCTGGCCGTACGGCTGCAGGATCGGCGCGCGATGTGGCTCAACGTCGTCTCGTCCGCCGCCGTGCTCGCGATCCTCGTGATCATGATCTACAAGCCCGGAGCCTGACGGTGAGAATTTTCGCAGCGATCAGGCCCGACGACTGGAACTTCCCGCTGCTGATGCACGTCTTCGGAGCGATGATCCTCGTCGGCGGGCTCGTCGCGGCCGTCACCGCACTTCTGCTCGGCTGGCGGCGCGACTCGCTGTGGTATTCCCGACTCGGGTTCTGGACGCTGTTGTTGGTCGTGTTCCCAGCCTGGTGGGTCATGCGGATCGGCGCGGAGTGGATCTACTCGAAGGAGAACTTCGATGAAGACAACGAGCCTGCCTGGCTCGGGATCGGCTATTCGACGGCTGAGCCCGGTCTGCTCCTGATCCTGATCGCGATCATCGTCACCGGCATCGGCGTCCGACGGCTGCGCAGGCCGGACGCGACTACGAGCGCGCTCACTCGGATCGGCGGCGTCATCGCGACGCTGCTGCTGATCGCCTACACGATCGCGGTGTGGGCGATGACCACGAAGCCCGACTGATTCAGAGTCGCGGCGCGGCAACCGCCGCGCTGATCCTCGTCACCGCGGTCTGGGGCGTCACGTTCGTCCAGGTCAAGGACGCGATCGAGCTCTATCCGCTAGTTGCGTTCCTGGCCGTCCGCTACGCGATCGCGTCGGCGGCGCTCGCTCCGCCCGCGCTTCGCCGCCTGCGTTCGCTCGGCCGCGACGGCCTCGTCGCCGGCGCCGTTCTCGGCGCGTTGATCGCGCTGGGCATCGGGCTGCAGACCGCCGGGCTCGAGCGGACGACGGTGACGAACACGGGCTTCATCACCGGCCTCTACGTCCTCTTCACGCCGCTGCTCGCCCTCGCGCTCTTCCGGACGCCGATCCCGCGTGAGCTCTGGGCTGCGGTGGCGCTCGCCCTGGTCGGGCTCGCACTGCTCTCCGGCGTGCCGGAGGGCTCCGGCACCGGGGACCTACTCGTGCTCGCCAGTACCGTCGCCCAGGCACTCCAGATCGTGATGGTCGAGCGCTACGCCAACCGCTACGACGTCTTCGGGCTCACGTTCGTCCAGGTGGCGGTGGCAGCCCTCGCGTTCCTGGCGATCGCGGTCGCCCTCGGCGACCTGTCGGTGCCGCGCGGGGCCACCGTCTGGGCGGCGCTGCTCGTCACCGGCCTCTTCGCCGTGGCGTTCGCGCTGCTCGTCCAGGTGTGGGCCCAGCGGCGGGTCAGCGCGACGCGGATCGCGATTATCTTCTCCCTCGAGACCGTCTTCGCAGGCCTCTTCGGCTACCTGCTCGCGGGCGACCGCCTCGGCGCAATCGGGTTCGCGGGCTGCGCCGCGATCTTCGCCGGGATCGTGATCGCCGAGCCGGCGGCGGCGGCGACGCTCAGGCGGCTGGTTCGGCGCGGCGACCCCGCGCCCGTGCCTCCACTTCCCTGATGAAGGGCGTCTTCAGCTCGGCGTAGGCCTCGCGAGGATGCCCCTCCGCCGCCAGGCGGCGCTTGAAGTCGTCGTAGCGCCGGCGCTCGTCCCTGTCGCTTCGGAGCGCATCCCTGAACGTGAGCTGCCGCTCCCAGATCTCGCCGCCGTGCTCGACGACGTGCACGTGGTGCGTCCGCGGATCCTTGCGGAAGAACAGCCTCCCGGGCAGCCCGTGCTCGCCGAGGTAGGCGTAGCCGAGAGCGTCCATCGCCGCGATGTGATCGTCCGTGACCCGCAGCTCCCGCAGCCCGACGAGGACGTCCACGATCGGCTTGGCGCAGAGCCCGGGAACCGCGGTGCTGCCGATGTGCTCGATCGCGACGGCCTCACCGTCGAAGACCGGCGCCAGCGCGAGTCGCTCCCGCTCGAACAGCTCGGCCCAGTCCGGGTCGTAGTCGACGAGCTCGACGCGCTCAGAAGGCATTCGGCACCTCGGCGGCGAGGAAGATCCCGCCGATCCCCACAACCGCCGCGACCCACAGCAGGCGCCAGCTGCGGCGGAAGTACGCGATCGTCGACAGCACGATCGCCGTCCCGACGACGACCGCCAGCGCGACGTCCAGGCTGAGCCGCGCCGAATCGGACGTGCAGACCGGGTCGGTGGCGTTCGCGCGGTCGCAGCCCACCCCGGTCACGGCGGTGACCATGAAGGCCCCTCCCAAGGAGAGGATCACGACGATCGAGCCGACGAGGGCGAGCGGCGTGCGGGACATGTCAGAACGTCCAGGCGCCGTTTTCCTGCACGACCTCGCCGTCGCACTCGATGCGGCCGCCGTTCCGGAGGTCCTTGACCATGTCCCAGTGGATCGCGCTCACGTTCTTGCCGCCGATCGTCGGCAGGCCGGCCCCGACCGCCAGGTGGATCGTCCCGTACATCTTCTCGTCGAAGAGCGTGTTCTTCATATAGCGCTGGATGCCGGGGTTGCAGCCGATCCCGTACTCGCCCAGGACCCGCGCCCCCTCGTCCCGGTCGAGCTTCGTGATCAGCGCCTCCTCGTTGCTCGTCGCCGACGCCTCGACGACACGCCCACCCTCATAGCGCATCCGGACGCCCTCGACGAGGTCGGGCTCCTGATACGCCGGGTACTCGAGGAAGCTGACGATGCCCTCTGTCGACTCCTCGACGGGGCTGTAGAAGACCTCGCCGCCGGGCATGTTCGCGTGGCCGTCATCGACCTCGCCGTCGCGGCCCTCGAGGCTGAACCGCAGGTCGGTCTCCGCACCGACGATCCGCACCTCGTTCGCCTGGTCGAACCGCTCCTTGATTCGCTTCATCTTCTCGCCCTCGGCGTCCCAGTCCAGGAGGACCGCCCCATACAGGAAGTCCTCGAACGCCTTCACGGACATGTCGGCGTCCTGGGCGAGGGAGGGGCACGGGAAGCGGCAGGTGACCCACGGGATCTCCATGCGGAGCCGCCGCTGGAGGAACCCGGCGTGGGCCTTCGTGAGGAGCTCGCGCCGCTCCGCCGGAACGCCGGTGGCCTCGCGCGTGTTGTCGGGGGCGCCGATGAGCATCCAGGCATCGCACGTCTCCCAGACGTGCGCGTCGGCTGGGGCGACGCGATCGAGCAGCTCGGGCGGGGCTTCCGCGGCCCACGCGTAGACGAACGGAAGCTGCTCCATCGTGTGGCTGTAGCGGACGAGCGGATAGGCGCCGCGCCTGGCGATCAGCCGCACGACCTCCTCGACGAGCGGCCGCGCGGCGGGCTGCGAGATGACCATCACCTGCCACTCGGGCTGGACGTCGATCGAGCGCTCGACGAGCAGGCGAGCGTACTCCTGAACACGGGGATCAGCCACGGGCGGGGCCATTCAAGCAGCTAAAGGACGCCATCAGAACCTGCTATGATCGCGCTTAGATTTTTTCTGTAACCAACGCCTATATCTCACACGGAGGAACGCATGGCCAAGACGATCGGCATCGATCTCGGAACGACCAACTCTTGCATGGCGGTGCTCGAAGGCGGTGAGCCCACCGTCATCCCGAACGCCGAGGGCGGCCGCACCACGCCGTCCGTCGTCGCGTTCACGGGCGACGGCGAGCGGCTCGTCGGCCCGCCCGCCAAGCGCCAGCAGGTGACGAACCCACAGAACACGATCTTCTCGATCAAGCGCTTCATGGGGCGCAAGTACTCGGAGGTCTCCGAGGAGATGAAGATCGTCCCCTACGAGGTCGTCGAGGGCCCCAACGGCGACGTCCGCGTCAAGGCGGGCGGGAAGGAGTATCCGCCGCCGGAGATCTCGGCGATGATCCTCCAGAAGCTGAAGGCCGACGCCGAGGCCTACCTCGGCGAGCCGGTGACCGACGCCGTCGTCACCGTCCCGGCCTACTTCAACAATGCGCAGCGTGAGGCGACCAAGGACGCCGGCAAGATCGCCGGCCTCAACGTCCTGCGGATCATCAACGAGCCGACCGCCGCGTCGCTCGCCTACGGCCTCGAGAAGGAGGCCGACCAGACGATCCTCGTGTGGGACCTCGGCGGCGGGACGTTCGACGTCTCGATCCTCGAGCTCGGTGAGGGCGTCTTCGAGGTCAAGGCGACGAACGGCGACAACCACCTCGGCGGCGACAACTTCGACAAGGCGATCGTCGACTGGATGGTCGCGGAGTTCAAGAAGGCGCAGGGCATCGACCTCGCGCAGGACAAGATGGCGCTCCAGCGCCTCTACGAGGCGGCCGAGAAGGCCAAGATCGAGCTGTCCTCGACGATGACGACGCAGATCAACCTGCCGTTCGTCACGGCGACGCCCGAGGGGCCGAAGCATCTCGACCTCCAGCTGACGCGCGCGAAGCTCGAGGAGCTCGTCGCCGACCTGCTCGAGCGGACCGTCGAGCCGACCAAGCAGTGCCTGGCGGACGCGAGCCTCGAGGCGAAGGACATCGACCACGTCGTCCTCGTCGGTGGGATGACCCGCATGCCGGCGGTCGTCGAGAAGGTCAAGGGCCTGATCGGCAAGGACCCGCACAAGGGCGTGAACCCGGACGAGGTCGTCGCCGTCGGCGCGGCGATCCAGGGCGGAGTCCTCAAGGGCGAGGTCAAGGACATCCTCCTGCTCGACGTGACTCCGCTGTCCCTCGGCATCGAGACCAAGGGCGGCGTCTTCACGCAGCTGATCGAGCGCAACACGACGATTCCGACGAAGAAGTCCGAGACCTTCACCACCGCCGAGGACAACCAGCCCTCGGTCGAGGTGCATGTGCTTCAGGGCGAGTCGGAGATGGCGAGCTTCAACAAGACGCTCGGCAAGTTCCAGCTCGTCGGCATCCCGCCGGCACCGCGTGGCATGCCGCAGATCGAGGTCGGCTTCGACATCGACGCGAACGGGATCATCCACGTGTCCGCAAAGGACCTCGGCACGGGCAACGAGCAGCAGATCCGCATCGAGGGCGGCTCGGGCCTGAAGGAGGAAGAGGTCCAGCAGATGATCCGCGACGCCGAGTCGCACGCCGAGGAGGCGCACAAGCTGCGCGAGCTCGCCGACGCGCGAAACGTGGCGGAGTCGCTGGCGTACCAGACCGAGCGCACGCTCAAGGAGCATCGCGACAAGCTCGACGAGGCCGACGCCTCGACGATCGAGGGCCGCGTCATGGAGCTGAAGGGCGCGCTCGAGTCGGATGACGTGAACGAGATCCGGCAGAAGACGGAGGCGCTCCAGGAGGCCTCGCAGAAGCTCGCCGAGGCCGTCTACGCGCAGGCGACTGCTCAGCAGGCGGCGTCGCCGTCCGGTGACGGCGCCGAGACCGGCAGCGACGAGGAGGTCGTCGAAGAGGCTGACTACGAGGTCATCGACGAGGAGGAGGCGAAGACCTCCTAATGCCGGAGGAAGTCGAGAACACGCACGAGGTCCAGGAGCTGGAAGCGCTCGCCAAGGAGCGCGACGAGCTCCTCGACACCCTCCAGCGCCTCCAGGCGGAGTTCGACAACTACCGCAAGCGGGCCGCGCGCGACCAGCAGAGCCTGGTCACGCGCGCCCACGAGCGGCTCGTGAAGGAGCTCCTACCCGTGTTCGACGACCTCGAGCGGGCGCGCGCGGC